>WLWD01006113.1_pt1 | contig 113089 bp, 65 predicted proteins | sample 6712731 | NCBI WGS metagenome assembly WLWD01 (sample SAMN12718690, study PRJNA576275) | sponge metagenome | isolation source: marine sponge | host: Mycale hentscheli | place: New Zealand: South Island, Marlborough, Capsize Point | collected 2014-11-01 | reverse complement strand
CACAAGCTTCTCATTGAAGGCTCCCAGACCCAACCGCACATTATTTGTGATGTTTTCAATATTCTCAGCTACAAACAAATAACAAACATAATAAGCAAAAACAATAGCTATACAACAACATACATACAAACAAGATGACCAAGTTGTATATTTAACAAGCTCTAGATATCTTTGTACTGATACCCTAAATATTTTTTTAATTATTTATTTATTTTTATGACACTGATTTAGTTTAGTGATGAGAGAAAATTTACATTTTAGTCACAACAGAAAGAAAGAAAGCATGCAATAAACGGAAATTGATTGATTGCCTTATCGTCTGCATTTGAGCACCTTGGATTAAAGGGCAAAGGGCTGATTCAGTTACTCGGATAAAAGTACGCTTCAGGTTTTATAAACTTATATCAGTTTTTTACATACATGTACATGTGTGTGTGTGTGTGTGTGTGTGTGTGCGTGCGTGTGTTGGTGCACGAGTGCTTACCGATTGAGCTTGATACACTTTGGATGGTCGCCAGTTCTGCATTCATGGAGGAGGACAAATCCATCAATATGTACAGATCTAAGGGAAGATTCCGCTGGGGGGTCACTGTCACTGTGAATGTTAAAGGGTCCCCTATAACACACAACAAACACACACACACACATAGTCACATAAAGGGTTCTTATAGCAGTACATATGTAAGCCTCAATTTAGTAAGCTTGTGATGGTATATAGTCTAAATCTAGTGATAGACTGACATAAAAATTAGCCAATTACAATTTTTTTAATCCAATTTGACATGCAATAAAACATCTCTCAAAAACTTTTAGTACAGCACATTGTTAAATCTATTGACTAGAGCAAGAATTATCCACCTGCACTTTTACCAATGTAATGTTATGGAAGCTGGGTTTGCTAATAATGTACATACATAAAACAATTCCTCATTTGATACTATTCATGTACACTACGAAAAACAAAAATACTACTAAAATAGCACAGGAAACAGTTGATACAGAATTGAGTTCTTGGCCATAGAAACACATAAACAAACAAACAAACAACCAAACAAACAAACACTGGTGTTAATCTTCAGTGCTTGCCTATAGCTGCACTAAAAATGATGGACTAGGTCCACACAATTATGAGCCCTGTGCATGTGCACACACTTTCTAATTTTGAATTTTTAACCTATGGAAAATATACATACATACATACATACATACATACATACATGTATACGTTTCCATTCCTTTTCTTGTACGTACTATTGGGCAAATCTACTATGGTTCAGTCAATTCAGTCTCTATACATACTTGTCTTGCATTTAACACACAACTGTACAAATACCGTATCCTGCAGGTAAACCTTGAACTCGTCCACTCCTTACTTAACCACTCCCACACCCAACTTAAATTTCACGCCCCTGAAAGGTTCCAGGTGAATGGTGAATGAACAAACAGAGCTGGGCACTGCATTGCAAACTCACCTACTCTTAAGCTCAGATCAATTGATTCTAAACTGACTGGACTTGTAGTATCCTGCAATACACACAACAAAACATGCATCATAACACAATAGATTGATTCCCAGAGTCTTACGTGAGACAGCTATTTCCAGTGCAAAAATAATTGCTAAAAGTGGGATCTTGGATATGTTAAAATGATTAAAATTCCTATTAAAATAGGACTACAAGTATATACTAAGCATGACAATGGTTGTTATAGTTGTACAGTGCATTTTAAAGTAATATTTCTGGTTCACACAGTTAGTACGATATTCTAACTAGCACTTGCATTGACTTACCAGCATTATTTTATCTTCGGAACTCCTTGGATAAGCTCTGCTATTGTCATCACACACGCTAGTCAAGTTGCTGATGGGCTGACATCTATTCATCATGAAGTCCTATACATACAGTCCATACATGTATAGGTATGTATATAAATATATATACAGGGGTCGATTTGAAGTCACTTTGCCCCCCCCCCCCCCCCCCCCCGAAATATTCTTAAAATGTAGTAGCAAAAAATTGAAGTTGAAATGCTTAAAAATCATAATTTTATATCTGCTCGTCTTGGTAATTGAAGCCCAGCTCCTCTTCTCTCTTAATTATGTATGGAAGTTGTGACTCCGTTGTGATAGTGCAAGTTCAATCTAGTGCAAGTTCAATCTTGCCCCCTCTTAGATTAATTCCGATGCATACATATGTATGTAGACGCCAGGACTAAATGAATATGATGATAAAACAACCACTGTCACACTAATGAGCTACAAGGGCTAATGATTCCTCCAGACATTTAAATGTATAGACTTACACACATGAATAGTATATGTAGTAAAGTATATGAGTAAAGTATATGTAGTAATGGTAGATGCAAGTGAATTGCCTCGAAACACGTCATGTAACATGAACCATGTATGAAGATTGGAAGTGTTACTGCATGAACACAACATTTCGTGGATGGAATTGCCTGCTAGACTCGAGTATTGTAACATGTACGTATAATGTGCAGTATTTTCCAAGCACAAGTCTGTAGTTGGCCTTACCCTTTCAAAGCACCATCCACACCCTTCTAAACTGATGCACTGGCCACATGTCCTGACATCCATCCCGGAACATTGCATCTGACACACCCCTGTATACATACATACACAATCGTTAATTTACAGAGAGTGTGTGAGTCTGTGTCTGTGTGTGTGTGTGTGTGTGTGTGTGTGTGTGTGTGTGTGCTAGTGTCTGTCTGTATGCATGAGTGTTTTATGAGTAGGAACACTTCAGTTTCATATCTTGCCTTTCCCACAATTCTCCAGCTACATAACCCACCATGCAAACATGACACTTTGATTTAGATGCTTACAGCGAAAAACCAAATCTCCCCCAAAAGTACATACTGTATGAGGGTGATGATCTCTACCACATGAAATGAATGATACAATACGACATAAGCAATGTTACAGTATCACCGTGCTACTAAACTAAAGCAACCACTAGAATTTAATACTACTACTATTACTACTACCATTACTACTACTACTAACACGATAAATAGTAATAATTTACAATAATAATCTTTTATCCATCTCTTTCTAAAAAAAGTTAATTAGTTACACATGTAATTTACCCTCTTACCAAGGAGGACCCCACCTGTAATTTCTCTTTCATTTAGTAGCTATAAAAAGCCTTGAAACTAAGAATACATTCAATAAGTAGATTTCTATGACTAGTATGTATGTACAAGGTAATGCAGTAGAAGACAAATGGGAGTTCACAAAATCAAAAATAAATGTATATTCTTTTTGGAGGAGATGTACAGTATGTAATGTATTTCTTTTCACAGGGGGGGGGGGGGGGGGGGGTACAAGCCTGTACATGTATTTCTATGAAACAATTAAGGACATTACATACATGTACATATATTTCTATGGGAACAACATGTATGTTCATGTATACGTTATCCCTACTACTGCTTATTCCTTACAACACAACCAACTAAGTCTAATGTACGCAGTATTTTCACACTGTACACTATGCATCTGTACATACAGTATGTATGTATGCACGTGCAGTATATCACAAAATTCTGCATACTTGGCAGAACACCCACACCTGACACAGAAACTGCTGATAAATATAATTAGTACCCTCATATGGTTCAATATGGGTGCGGTGATAAATATAGGACACCAGCAACCCCCCCCTCCCCCCCCCACCAAGTGGGAATGAATTGGCATAGAAAGTGTCACTCCATACACATTGTACACAAGTGGATAGAATTTAGAGAAACTTGGAGTTTCCAATGTTGTTTTTCCTTCTACAAAAGTGTTTATGAAATAGCTCGAGTTTTTGGCTGCGTAAAGCCAAACTTAGCACACACCGTTTACTTTAGGAATAGTTTGTACTTCTAAACTAAAAACTGTTTCTTTATCGTGTTTTTGCCTCAGTGCTTGGTTGCTGTAGCAACATAAAATCTATAGTGCTCACATTATTGGCTGTACACATGTAGAAATGTATTGGAGTGAGAAATGCATAGTATAAAATTCATACATACATGGTGAAGTAAATTTATAACAACAAAACCTAGTATAAGCTGTTAGTTATACCATGCTATGAGATTACTAGTATAAGCTGTTAGTTATACCATGCTATGAGATTACTAGTATAAGCTGTTAGTTATACCATGCTATGAGATTACTAGTATAAGCTGTTAGTTATACCATGCTATGAGATTACTAGTATAAGCTGTTAGCTATACCTATGAGATTACTAGTATAAGCTGTTAGCTATACCTATGAGATTACTAGTATAAGCTGTTAGCTATACCTATGAGATTACTAGTATAAGCTGTTAGCTATACCATGCTATGAGATTACTAGTATAAGCTGTTAGCTATACCTATGAGATTACTAGTATAAGCTGTTAGCTATACCATGCTATGAGATTACTAGTATATAAGCTGTTAGCTATACTATGCTATGAGATTATTGATTCCTCGCTGAAAGTGTTTTCAGTCAGAGGATGATCACTCGCCACATTAATTAAGTAGGTACAGTTACTGTGCCAGAAGGGACTTAGTAATCCAAGAAGGTGCTGTTAGTAGGCTTTGTTAGTAAGGATAAGCTGTAAATTCATCTCCCGGCCATTCAGGTGTTAAGTTGAGAAGGTGGAATACATTCAAGTGGTGACAGTGAGAGATTTCAGTGAGCTAGTCTAGCTGTAGAAGCCATGCACATGTAAGCATGGAGTTGTTTTAGCATGTCACCTTAGATAGAAGTGTCAACTACAGTGGTTTTTGAAGTGCCGTGCAAGTTTGTATTAGAATGAAGGAGGAGTAATGTGTCTATGCAGTTTGAGCATGGTGTGTGTGTATATGTGTGTATGTATGCGCGTGCACGTGTGTATGAGATCAGTTGATCTACCTGGACTTACATGTGTAGGTTTAAAGAAGAAATCATAACTTCTTTAAGTGCCAAAGGGTTACATAGATGGACAGAACAGTACAGGTATGTACATGTGTGTGCATGTGCATGTGTGTGTTGACCTAGGACATACGAGAATCTGATTACATGCAGTACGTAATGAAATTTTCTCTCCTACCATACAAGATCCAGCACTCAAAATAGAATCGTTTCGTATGAAACGAGTACATACATGTCTATTACACTATAATTGCACAACAAAACATGAGAAAATGCATGAGCAGCTTGTAAACTGTTAAATATGCATTGTCAGTAAAGTTTTATGAGAAGGTTGAAGAGAATGCTGGTCCTGTACCTTGACTGCCATATTTAATAGATGTGTTAAAGAACCAGTGGTGCAGCGTTTGTAAGAAATTCACAAGAGTAGATGTATATTCGAGAGTATAAAATATGATATTTAAATTACCTGCTATTGCCAGACAAACACAACACAATGTAAACTATTGGATTAGAGTATATCTACTAAACAGATGAGACTGGGGAAGTATATGACACAGCAGCCTTACAAAGCAAGAAACTGAGCAAATAACACTCTTAATAGAACAAGGCAGCACACCACTGCTTAAATCTGCGTGTGCTTGTCACAAATTCCTTTTAACAAGTAACTCTCACAAACTCTGCTACAATACTCATCATGTGACACAAGTTGGTGCTGATGTATTACAAACAATGTGATGTTTAGTAGTATAAACAGAGCAGACAGCAAAGTGCAGAAAACAAAACAAAACAAAATCAACTACAATAAGTGAACAGGCTTACCATCCTTCAAGGAAAGCAAGAGAATTGTTATAACTTGTTGTACACACAAATGTGTCCAGTTTCAGGGAAAACTCCCTAAAACATTGTAACCTTTAACAAGCGAGGTTAATCAATCAAAACTGGACCAACCTCAACTGATCGGACTAATGGATGCTGCAGCTCAAAGCTGAGGAGGAGTTCAGAACTGGCCCTAACTGAATTTATTAGCAACCAATCTGTGCAAATATGGGCCGCCTGGTCTTTCCTATCTCTGCTTACGTACCCATACACATCCCATTATACCCACCATTTTAATTTACACGGGTGGTTATATACAGTGCCAAAGGAGCTCCTCCAAAGACATTTGGACTCAATGTACTATTCAAAATATGTATAATAGACAATAGCAAGCTTCTCTATTTGTGTAGTACATAAAAAAAAACATTGCAGCACGTATACACATACACACTACGACTTCAAAGTTTATACACTGACTGGATTTCAAGTTCAGAATTTGGCTATCATACAATGTCTCGTTTAAGTTCCTGCCAAGACAAGAGACCAGTCTCAGCTAGCAGAGCTGGAGCTGCCAAAATTTTTGCTTTTTTATGAAGGAATAACAACTGGAGTAGGGAAATGTCACAAGGAAAACGCTGACCAAATATGGGCACATACAGAACTCCTGAGCTGAGTTCAAAAATACTCTATTACAGGCTCTCATTCTTTACAACAAAAACAAAAACAATTCGGCAGTTCATTACCTCAATTAACAAACAAAGTGACTGATTAACAAACGGCGAACACAGACATCCCTCTTCCCCTCAGTTTACATTGAAATCCCTAAAAACAACCATCTATCTAATATTAACTCACGATATCCAAGGTGTTGTGCCATGTAAGGTTGTCTGTACTATCAGTAGTGAGGATGACATAGAAATAACTATGAACACACTTCTCTACTCAACATACTACCTCCCCCCCAAACTCACACATTCACACACATACATACCCCACCCACCCACTCCGTTAATGATCTCTGGAATCCTGACTAGACTTGGTCCTGTTAAGTACATTCTGTAACCAGTGACCCAGTTAATCCTCAATATTTGATGTCATGACCACAATGCTTAGCACATGGCATGCATGCAAACATTGTTTTGATAGAGTACACCCTCGTAAGCACCTGAGCAAGGGAAATAGAAGCATTACACTCCAGGTCTACTGTGTATCTATTCTTTATCACTTGCTGGTGCTGCTGAGTTGACAGATCCATTGCTATATTTGTCCCAGTCCACCTTTCACCTGACCTCATATCCTCTATTAGAAGCCAGCATGCTTTGCTGCACATTCAAATATAGTCTCTCAGATATTAAATAAGAAGTTCATACTCACTATTCCCGACACCAATGCCACAGGAGAGAGTAGACATTAATATGGCACATAGAATGCTCATGGCCAATAGTCCCATTACTTTACCATGTTACATGCTAATACAATGCATTCTGGCTTCACAAAATAAGGTTTTAAGCTCAGATAAGAATAATAGCTTTGATGTGTACAGTTGGAGAAAAGGACATACATGTACATGTCAAGGCTTCAGGGTCAAGGTTTATATTATAGCAGCTGGCCAATAAACTCACAATAGCAGTGAATTATTCCACATACTTAGTTGAAGTAGTAGATTGTGTAACCTGTCACACAGCTGAGCGTGACAGACAGACAGACTAGCATTTTGTAGCAATGGTGTTCAGTGATCCTAACTACACTTCTCAAGTACTTTCCTAGCACAAATCTAAGCCACGTCCAGAAGAACTTCAATCATCCAGGCAGAGTGTATGACTCATACAAAAATAAATCAGTCAATCTACACCCCAATTTTTCTCCTTTAGCTGTTCAGCCGATGTAGTAGTTTGAAAGCTGTCAAAGAGGGATAAATAGTTGTTTTTTTTTAAAACCATCATTTATACTCAGCAATCGGTTAGAAGTACATACTATGTATACACACCCCTGTCTCCCCAAAATTGTTGCTAAAATGCTTTTAACCTCTGCACAAGTCAGCCATGGCTTCTTCCACAAACATCTTCCAACAACCTTTCAATACAGATGAATGGATGTACAACCAAAACACTGTATGTATTTCTAGCCAATACCTGACTCCAGAACTTCACTATAATTCAACTAAAAGGGGAATACTTGCCAAGTCAGGTTGGTGTATTAATTGAATCTAACCAGTTCTGTTATCGAGTCTTGAAGGTACGTACTTTATTACATATACTAGTACTATTACTACTATGGGATTGCTATAGCCAATGAGGGTCGAGGAACTAGTAGTCCACTGAGCAAAAAATATCAACCATAGAGGTGAGGCTGCCATTACCAATGGTGTCTCCTACTGCAATGGATCCTAAAAAAATTTCATTTATAATATCATTTACTCAAAAAGATCTCCTCCCACAAATTTTTAGTATGATTGCGTGAAGGAATCATTGGATGGAGTCAATGTGTGATCTGAAGTGTTATTTGACAAGGAATGTCCACATGTATCAGTGAACACAGTCCCACCACACCCATCCCATGTGTGTGTTATCATGGCATCTGTCACTCGATTCCCTGGAGAGGAATATCACTGTACGTAATTAAAGTTCTACTCCATTGGGTTCTACATGTACTCCTACATACCAAATAAAGTAAGAAAAGTACGTACTGTTGAGCTGAGCGTAAGAGATTCTGTTGGATTTAAATTCACATGCTTTCATTCGCCTGTGTGAATATAGTTTCCTCAACAGCATGTTTAACTTCCTTACTATGCCCACGTAGTAAAAATGGTGTTCCAAACACTATCACATTAGTATTAGTACTATCACACACACACACACACACACACACACACACACACGTAAACCTACAACCCATGCTTCTTCAAAATTTAGACAAACTAGTAAAACAAACAAGAACAACAACAAAAAAAAAACAAAAAAAAACAAACTGATTTTAAGCAGACTGTGTTGTAAGGAGTAACTATGAACATTCTTAAAATACACGTAATCAAATCAAAATGATAACCCTCAGTGTATGTACATTATCTTAATACATGCACACATTGTTGGCACTAGACCATATGTATGTATGTGTGTATCTCGTATTTCATGGTCTTCATCATATGTACGTACATCTCCAGCTAACACTATGAGCAAATCCTGGACAACAACCATTTCACACCAAAATATGAGTGGCAATTGAGGAATTGATCACACAAACACATATTCATATAAATATTATGTTTGAATCCCAGTTATCAAGATGCCAAAGACACACTATCATGAAAGAAACGTGTAACCCACAAAGACATACCACACACACACACACACACACACACACAATGTGTGGCCACTTTCTAATCCCCAAGAATGTGAGAGCTTCATCAAGTATCACACTTCACTACCTCCACACTCACACACACACACACTCAGACTTGTTGACACATACATACACTCTCAACAATGTACACAAGTATGTGTAAAATCCACAGCAACCTGTCCATAGAGAATTGCATGTAGTGTGATTCTACAGACGGACTCTTCAACACTAGCCGTAGACGGCATTACATCGTGCACAAAATTACATCGTGCACAAAAGGAGGAGGCTCATATTGCAAGCAGTGACCTCTGTGACCTCAAAGACTTTGTAACTAATGTTCTGTGCCCCTTTGAGCACACACACAAATATACCGGGTCAATAATTATCAATTATTATAGCCATATGCATCAGAGACATTTCCAAAAGTTCTGAAAACTACACATGAAGCAGGTGTTACCTCCATAAGGCACATGATCATCATAATACGTAACTTGTGATCACAAAATGCCCGTAAAATGCAACTAATCAGAATGATAGCTAGAGTAAAATATCCGGCTGCACACTAACTGATTTGCTTCAAACAAATCTAAAATTCAATGTAGCAACAACTCAAATTACGGTAGGTTAAATAAAAGAACGATTCGAAACATGTTTGCAATACTGTTGTTGTTGTGTAACTTTGAGGCTTACACACAATATTTCGTTTACATATTTTAGCCACGTCAAATTATTATATTTCGGCCAATATATAATAATAAATGATATTTTCCCCCCTTATATCAACAACTTTTCCAACTCTACACATTAATAATAATACACGACGTTTCGACAGCCATACCGTTGTCTCCATCAGGTTACAAAAATTAAAGTGAAGCCACTTATGCAGTTATGTATATATTCTGAGGGCACAAGTTGCAAAGGTAATTCCTGGTAAAGGTTAATTTGTTCTCATATTTGGTGTTCTGCCAAAATGATCTCAACACATGCACACACAGACACGCACACATGAACACATATACATGCAAATGCCAGCACTAACACAATACTGGCCAAGTCTACTTAGTTAGTTACAGGAAGCAACTACATAGTTAGTACCACAGACATTCATAACTAAATCATGTCCAGACCCCATTACATGATAGGAGTGAGAAACGCACACTCAACATACACCCATGGTAACACATCTCTGACTCCACCCACAACTTCTGCCCATGAATGCATATCTCAAAGATGAATACTGACTAGTTTCAAATGAGTGAGTGACTCACACATGGGTCTTCTCATAATCAGCTTGTCAGAGGTACTTCAGACAAGGTTGTAGCAATACAGGCAATTGGCCAAGACTGAAAGGTGCATGTAAAACACTTACAAGTTTAGCATAAATTCTGATGCTAGTAAATCCTGATGCTAGTAAATCCTGATGCTAGTAAATCCTGATGCTAGTAAATCCTGATGCTAGTAAATCCTGATGCTAGTAAATCCTGATGCTAGTAAATCCTGATGCTAGTAAATCCTGATACTAGTAAATCCCCACCACTAAACTATTACACTTGCTTACGATAGTTTAGAATTAGGAAATAAAAATTGGCGTTGCACAATGGGAATAAATATTGTATAATCTTCCACTATAGGATGGTAGTTAACAATTGAGTGGATACAAGTTGTAATAATACTGTAAACACTGCACACATCGTAGGTTGCCAGGGTTTCCTTTTCCTCCTCATGCACACACACTCGCATGTACACCCCCCCTCCCCACCCCCCACCACACACACACACACAGGCAGGGATCCTAGTACCTTCCCTAGTTACTCTTGTATACTAATTCAAATTACCAACAAGATTTTTGTTGTAATTGCTATACCAAACATTCTCTCCTCATGGAATAATAGTAGGAAGCTCCACTTCCACGTGATATTCAGCAGCGCTAGTAAAACCAACGAAAACATGACCTAAGTTGTTATCCTCTTGTAATAACAGTGAAAGTGCTGGGAACAAATTCACTCTCTCATCCTTTTTGTGGCTTCAAGCACAATGCAACTATTCTTACTTACCCCTTCCCTCTTCCATGAAGAGCTACATGTACGTATGTATATAAAAGATCTCATGCACACGTGCAGTAACTCAACATTCCTCAACTCTGAGTCATCACATTTGTAAAGTATACCAGTTATTTTCAACCGTAATAATGACTTTTTTTTAAGTTGTTTTTAATAGCAAAGTTAAGTTGTTGTACCAGAGAAAAAAGCTATTGTAAAATATGTTACATCGCTGACCTGTCCATAGAATCATCCTACAAATATGCCAGGCAACCAGCTAAGCCAAAATACGTACATACGCAAACTACTATTCCACACAAAACATACACTCGTTTCCTATCAAAGCAGAGGGAGGAGGGGCTATTTAGAATTTGCAGTCAGGCATTTGACAATTACAATGGAATACAGAGCAAAGGTTGTAGTGTCACACAAGTGCCAGATATAAAATAACTTCCTTCCTTTACCACATAAATTCATCTGGGACACATTAGTACAAAAAGTATTCAACATAACAGGGCAAGATATTCTAACTTGTAAGTGCAAATTTACTCAGTCTTTAGAGGCACTATGTATAAGGATATTATAATGGATGGTAAAAAAGAGGGAAATCCCATATCGAAACCTTACTTTTAGCACCTCACTTTACTAAAATCTAGCACATAATCACTGAAAGTCTCCGTGGTAACAGTTAAAACCACACTAACTGTTCACACTCAATGGATATTAGTCACCGATGAGCACTGACACACCTCTTCTGTAAACAACTACACCTCCAAATATGCACACATTCATTTTATCATACGAACCACAAGTGTCCCTATGAAATGTGGCTAGAACTATTTGCAATTCTTCAAAGTATACAACACCTTATGAGGACTCAAGTCTATATATTTTAGACCAGCCATACAGCACTAGCTTCACTGAACATGCCTACTTCAATGAAGCAAGCTTCAATTAATAGCTGACATGGTCTATTAGCCAATGATAACTCACCATAGAAACTAACTTAATACTAAATCATGAGCAGTACCCTAACAATGTGCAAAAAGAAAAGCTGAGCTTCCCACGCACATCATTGCCACCACACCCTATAAGTATCTAAGACAGTAAGCTACCGACCCCCACCTGAAGGTTTAACGTACCCGAGCCTATAGAAGCTGCAACAGCCATTAATAATAACACTATCGCCATACCGAACACTTAAGTTAGCTCGCGAGTCAACCCAGACACTGAAAGAGCCAGGAGAGAGAATAGCTGTCTATGAAAAAGGAGTGGCGGAAAACACACTACCACCACACCACTATAATGCACCAACCAAACCGGAAAAAGGTGTGGGTGCATAATTATGCGTTTTTTGATTGTAAAAACCCACGCGCTAAAAATAAAACAAAACCCCCCCCCCCGAATATAAAGAGCGCGCGCTATTTAATTTGGTACCCGGAAGCCTTTATGCTCTGCTCGATCTAGCCAGGATCCCTTGTACTCCAGATGAAGGTTTGCCCAGTTTCTAGCCAATAATAGTAGCCAGAATTTTCTTTTGTACTCCTGACATGAAGGTTTTCCCAGCTTTCTAACCAATAATTTTAGATAAAGGTAATGAATTTAATAAGTCACACAGTTTTCTGCTAGGTCTTCTTTGGGAGTTTGCATCGATCTCCAACATTTTATAGAGCAAATTCTTATTGGGTATCCCTAGGTTATGAATAATAGACTCTTCATTTGAAGGACACAAACATATATATATACATAACAATAAATGTAAAATGGTTCTAAATAAAAGGAATTTTTTTAAATATTTAACCATTTTTGTGAGTTATTTCATTGAACCTGTATTTACATTTTTTTTTTTAATTACTCACAATTTTGTAATTTAAAAGTTATGTGGATTTTAACATAGTGGTGTGTTTAACCTTTAAGTTAATTAGGATACGAGTTTCCCTAACTTTAAACAATGGTATATAGAAGGCTGCATCCAATCATTTAAAAATCTGAACAATTTGAGTTTTCGAGTTTCAGACCAATTAGAAACTTGGATTATTTTTAAATGGTCTAGCTGTTTCAAAATGGGCCAGACCATTTCCAAACCTCAGACCAGTTTCAAACAGGCCAGATTGTTTAGAATAGGCTGGTGAGATGTTCAGACCATTTCAAAGGGTTTTAAACATTAAAAAGCAGTCAGATTATTACATCATTTTAAAAGGGGCCAGACAGTAGCCTGGCAAAAAGAATTACTAAATGTAAGAGTAGTTGCCATAGCAGACTTTAGGCTGTATAATTCTCACCATTACAAATAGTTTGGGCATGCCATTCCTATTAAACAACATTTGACCGCGTCACAAGAAGAAAATAGCTACCTCAATAAATTTAGTACATAGTAAATAACTATATAATATTAACTGACCAGATATTCAAATCACTAGCTGTAATACTGTGTCATGTGAAGACTAATTGTCATGAATGAACATAAATGATAAGGCATTGAGTATGATTACCTGCCATAATTTAAATAAAAATATAACACTGTACACTATAATTATACAAACATTATATATAATTGTTCCATCATTGGTGACTTGATTCATTGGTGGGACTGCCACTGGAGATTCTCAGTGGTGGGTTCTATAGGATCCAGTGCTAGGTGAGAGTTCAATAGGTCTATGTCTTGTTCAGTCTCTGTAGCTTTATTTGAATGACCAGCGTTCTGTGACAAGTCCTGCTTATGAGGAGGACTACCTTGTGGAGGAGAGGACATCCTCTTGGATGACCTGTCCCTGTATCCTACATTCACGTACTTCTGTTCAGGACTGAAGTACAGAGGGTTTTCACTCTGCGTGTTGTAAACAAAGTGAAGTAGACATGACAACAAACACAAACAAATAATGCGAATATGAATAGCGTACCTGCCCAAATTGCACTTTCCCTCTTTTCTCCTCCCACTTTTGGAGATCATAGCAATCCTAAATATAACAGCAACAAGTGGGTAATTTACTGATATAATACACAGTACTTTATGCACAATATATAATCAAGTACAGAGTAAGTGAATTAAGCTACACTTGATCATATATAATATATATATATATATATGTATGTATATATACGGAATAAAATCTCCAAAATGATTGAAATAACTTACCCTGCAAGATAAGATAGCCTTGATGACTACGAGTACCAAGATGACCAACACAACCATGATCCCGACAGATATGAGAACTACAGCCCAGACAGGCAGCAGGAGACCTCTGCATTCTGCACATGTACACGTCACATGTGCGAAAATATATTTACTGGAGTTATGTAGTATTATACTAGTAGCATATTGATCAACTTGGCTTCTTGACTTAAATGGAATTAGTGCATAATGCTCTCATTTTGTCAAGTCCCTTTACCAAACCGCTATCGGGGGGGGGGGGGGGGGGGAAGAAAGAGTCTGGTGTCAAACCTATACTGGTTTGTACCAGATGACAACATTCCTATATTCCTGTGTGGCCAATGAAATCATAAGTATATCACATGATCAATTGAGGTTTTAAACACCCGTGCAACCAGAAGACAAATCAATTTGAATTATTGTGTAGGTTATTGCTAAGCAACTGGACTGACTGTACATTATGAATAAACAATTAAATTACATTCCATGAGTTCACGGAGTCTATAGGTATGATACCAGACCCTTTCCCTGCGTAGTGGTTTGGTAAAGGGTCTGGCTACGTTACGCCAGACTAAATTTTGTGCAGTGCCACAATTTGTATTTATTGTTGTAATTATAAGTAGTACAGTATATGGCAGCCTCATATTAATTTCAACTTTACTTTAACATTACCATAACTATAGAAAAACTAATTCCATTCAAAAATATTGATGAATAAAAGAATCATTATTGAAACTAGAATACCGGCAAGATGGTGACATTACACTACATGTATGTACGACTATACCTGGTGGTAGGCTATAAATAGGCTGCTCACTGCCCACAGTGTAGAACACATAGAGACAGCTACCAGCTGCGAATTCACACATGGTTGCCATGGTACCTACACCCACACATGACATGGGCACACACATAAGATGGTAAAGTGCTTGCTTGTCATGTTCTTATTGCATGTTACAGTGTATATCCATATACAAGAACACACTCTCATCACATTTCTGCCAAAAATAATAGTAACAATAATAGCTGTAATTAATAATAATAATAGTAATAATAGTAGTTGTAATTGGCGAGCGAGCGTAGCGAGCGAGACACTTACAGGGGTAACACAATCGAAAATCGGGGATGTTTATTTATTGGCGAGCGAGCGAAGCGAGCGAGACAGTATTAGGGGTGGATAATGCAAAATCGGGTAATGTTATATGTATATATGTATGTGGGATGGTATGTATGCCCTTTAAACGCGCTCGCGCGGAACTTTTTTCTCCAAAAAACACGGCTTTTTAGGCTTGACCCCCAGTTTATTCTGAAACTACAGGATTAAGCAAGCCTTACTTTATACTTAAGCTCCAAAGTGTGAGAAAATTCCTGCGAAAATGCTTGCTTTTCAAGAAATAAAAAGTTGATTGGACCGGTTACTATGGCATTGAAGACCCTGTTCCAGACTTAATTAAAAAACTTCGCCGTTATATGGGGGGATACGGAGTGCCGGTTGTTGGTTGTCAAGAGCCGTTGGTAGTCAGAATGCCGTAGTATTAATGCTAAGGAAGCTACTACTTCTCGAGGGAAGCTGAGGTAAGTACGTAATTCCATATTTGTTAGCTAAATATGCAAAATTAACTCTGGCCTTTCTTTTTTGTAGCTAAGAGCTAGTCAACAGTGACTGGTAAATTCAAATAGTCAGATTGGCTCAAATTTGGTACTACAAAAGTTACCACTGCTCAAGAAAATGAGGTAAGAAAATAATTTTGTATTTGTGTACTAAAATTGATTGTTTTTGTTTTTGTAGGTGAGAGCTTGTTGTCAAGAATTCAAGGTAATTCAGATGGTCAAAGTAACTTCAATTTGATACTACAGAAGTTATCAATACTCAAGAATGATGTAAGTAGTAATGTCCAGGCCTGCTAGGATTCCTGGAAGAACCTCAAGCATGTGCAGAACATTCAGGAACTCCCGATATCGAGGAACTCCCGATATCGTCGAACATTAATAAACCCCGTAGCTATTTTATTGTTTATTATAATGCACGCACTTCTCGCATTATCTTAGTTACGTTTTATTCCACTTTCTGTGCAGTGACTCATTTTCATTGTGTTCTATTATCTATTGTAATCTATTATAACTAATTGTGGTTGTTGGGACTTGGCTGTCTCTGTCACATTTGATAGACAGCGAGATCCCAGAGATAACTTGTACAAAAGTCCAGATCGTCTGTGGGCCTTACAACCCCACAGCTCCATAGCAGGACGTTTCTCTGGCAGGACGTGACCGTCCATCAAGTAATTCCATATTTGTTGGCTAAAATTACACTGGTTTATTTTTTTTATCGTAGCTGAGAGCTTGTTCAAGAGTTACTGGGATTGAGATTATCAGAATGGTTGATGTTTGATACTACAAAAGTTACCATTAATCAGGTAAGAGAGTGATTTTGTATTTGTTTGCTGAAATAAAAGGTCATAACTGCTGTTATAGTGTTTGCATGAACTAAGCTAAAACATAGTAACAATACTTAGTTTTATGTTACCTAACATCAGGCTCGCTCGCCATTTGTGCTCAAGCACACCACTAGTTTATTTATTTATTTGTATATATGTTTGGACGTACGTATGTCATTTTGTACTTTGACCCTCGCGTTTTTGTGTTAGTTATGTGGTCGACCCCGTCCCAAATTGCACTAAACAGAATCCTCTGGTTTATCGATCAGTACCCGTATCACCCTAGAAATTGAATTGTTTACCGTTTTGAATTCTTTTGCGGGTGCAGTTAAAACTTGAAAACTTAAGGGACTTCCATTTCTATTCGAGTTAGTGGCGGTGGTAAGTCAATGCGCTCTTTGTCATGGTTATAAGCCGTGCGCAACAGTATTTACTTGAAAATACATTGTCCACTAGACTACCGTGAAGGTAAGTCTGTGTAGGTGCATGTCTAGTTGTGTCAAAGCATTGTGTGTTACAACCACTACTTAGCTAAAGAATATCACAAAGAAAACTTTTAAATAACGTGTATTATTTTGTTGTTGTTTTTTTCCTTCAATTCAAGCAGTTGCAGAGAGTTGTTACTATGGCACTGAAATCCCTTTACCGTGTATGCGAAATTTAAAAACTGGACCTTATTTCAGTGTTAGAAGTCAAAATCATTCATATAAAAATAGTATAGTCTTTAGGCTCGCTCGCCATTTGTGCTCAAGCACATCACTAGTAATAATAATAATAATAATAATAATAATAATAATAATAATAGTGAGGGCAAGCATGCAGGATATAATCAACTTCAATTAGTTACCTGCTATCATGAGATTGTTGTTTTCCATTTCTATGGTGACCAAAGTACAGTTCAGGAGAGAGCATGACAAAGACCCAACCAGCTGAAGTCCCTCCTTGCACCTGACACAATCTTCAACTGAAGAGCAGAGGTCAGAGTCCAACACAACCTGTTGAGTATAGCATCACATTCATACAAGTGATCCTCCGATATGATGTGTGTTTGTATCATGGCACATGATTATCAAAGTCTTTGATGTGTTTGTAATTATAATGCTGCAGTATATTAGGCTGTGGGATACTGCGATACCTTCTCTCATGACAGAACCTGCGATGAAGGTACGTAGTCATATATAGTTTGTGTTTATGTTTTCAGTGTTTACATTAAACAATATAATTACCTGGCTGAATGGGTACAATAATGTATCCTAAAACTGTTTTAAATATCTAATACCACAGCTGAGTCATTTTCAATACAAAAAAAGCGTGGTATTGTTTTGAAATACCACAGCAGTGGAAAACTGAAATAATTGAAGAAGTATTATACGCAGCAGGCAGCATTATATGAGGAAGACTTCGACGTCTCTGATAGAGATAGCAGTGAGGGTGGAGCTCACTGAGTTTTGTTGGCTGCGATACAACATTTTTGCCCAGTGAGTAGCTGAGTTGTTTCAAGGCAGACTGTTGGACAGGTCCAAGAGACTTCACCTAGAACTTAGATGTTTGTGTGTTTGTGTTAATCATGTATGCATACCTCTGGTGTGTGTTATGAGTCCATTCTTTTGTCAGACTTGTCTGCGGGGCCACCCTGTAGTGTTGATGTATAAAAATCTTCAGCGTGAAACAAGCGAACTTCTGTCCCTTCCAGTTACTGAACTGTTGGGAGTAGATATAGAACAGCACCTGTCAGAAGCAACCAATTTGCATGGCAGCTATGCCACAACCTCAGTCCTCATCAGTGAACTCATGGTGAAGTTAAAAACAAGAGACGCAGAAAGTATTGAAGATGGCATGTTTACCTGTAAGAAGAAAATTAAGAAACTCAAGGATGAACTTACAAGACTGCGTGCCATAAAAGATGCCTACAAAGGCTCTCTTAGTATGAAGAGACTCATCGGACAACTTTCTAGTGTTGATAATCTGACAGGACCTGCCTGTCAGTCAGACATACAAGCACTCAGAAAGTATGTTGTTGGATTTGGATCTGATCTCCTGTCGTTGCGCTGCCCTGATGTTCAGAGCATCTATGATGAGGTGATTCATCTCTCTGCCGCTATCTTTGAACGAAGTGAGAATCAGCTCTTGGACACAATGTCCACTGCTTCCGCTTCTACTGACGCCGAATCCACAACTGCTCCTACTAGAAGAAAACTCAAGGAATTACTTTTGCCTACCTATTCCGGTGATCTTGCTGAATGGAGGTCATTTTTGCGCCTCTTCCTTGAGGCCATGGAAGACTCCTTTACTGACAATGAGAAACTCTCATATCTCAAGGATTGTCTCAAAGACAGAGAAGCTCTAGAGATTGTTCAGCAAGCTATCATCAATGGAGACAGCTTCGCTAAAGTAGAAGAATCCTTGAAGTCGTTGTTAGATCGACCCCGAGAAGTTTTTCTACAAGCTTTAAATCTCATCTATAAAGGTGGTAATATTGATTATGATTGCTCTGGTCTATCTACTCTCGTGAATGACTTCCGCAAGGTGTACAACACTCTTCAACGGTATGGAGACCAGACTATGGCTCAAGTACTCACTGCTACAGCTGAACTACGGATGACTGATACTCTTCGGAAAGAGTGGATTCTTCACCAAGAGGATCCGCATACCATCCCGCAGTTTGAGGAGCTCTTAACATTTGCGGACACTCGTCGCAAACTGCTCACTGCTACTACTAGCAAGGTTTCGGCCTCGGTGAAGCAACCCAAACCAATAAGCCAGCACAAGAAGAACGTCCTGCAAGTTCAACGTACCACTGTGTCAGATAAGTGTCTTTATTGTCAGTTACCTCATGTTATTTATGTGTGCTCAGACTTCAAGAAGCTGTCAGTTTCTGCTCGCAAAGAGCAAGCTAGACGCAAGGGTCTCTGTTTCAACTGTCTGTGTAAAGGCCACACAATCAATCATTGTACCAGCAAGAATAGATGCAAGCAGTGTGAAGCCAAGCATCATACCCTCCTTCATCAGGATTCTACTTCTGCAATAGAACAGAGCACCACTGAGTCACCTTCTGCAGCCAGCATTGTCGCTTCTGCTACACATCCTCCTACCTCTCGTGCTATGTGTCTACCGAGAACTGTCCTTGCCTTGGCGTCCTCTGGGAGCTATGCCAGACGATGTAGAGCTCAACTGGACACGGGAGCCATGCTGTCTTTGGTAACTCGCAGACTAGCCTATGCTCTCCATGCCAAGAAGATCAAGGGAACAGCTATTACGATTTCAGGTATTGGAGGAGAGCAGTACAGCACTTCTGAAGTTGAAATTCGCCTTCAAGCTTTACACTCGGATGAATACATTGATGTTCGTGCCAGTGTGGTGGATTCAATCCCTACCTGCTCTACCTCAAGAAGGTTTGATGGTTACAAGCACATTCCTGCATTCAAGGACTTGCACCTCTCTGATCCAGGATATTCACCTGGATCACAGCTCGATATGTTGTTGGGTATTTCTCATTGTAACGTGTGCTCACTGCCCAATGTTATAGTTTCTGCAGATAAATCATTTAGAGCAGAGGAGACCATCTTTGGTTGGGCTGTTGGGGGAAGTTCTCCGGTTGCCACGGGGGGAGCTTCTTCCACTTGTCTGAAGATGATCACTTACCATGATGACATTTCGGAGCAACTCCAGCGATTCTGGTCACTAGAAGAAGTTCCAGGAGAGCCCACTCTTTACACAGACGAAGAGAAAGCAGCTGTCACACACTTCCAGGATACCCACAAGCGAAGCCCTAATGGAAGGTACATTGTTGGTCTTCCAAGAAGAGAACCACGTTTGGAACTCGGAAGATCCAGGCACACTGCTCTTCGACGATACAAGCAGAATGAGCGAGCCCTCAAGAGCAAGGGACGTTGGGATTCCTTTCATCAAGGAATAGAAGAGTACCTTCAGTTGGGTCATGCTGAGAAGGTTCCCCAGCAAGACTTGGACAAGCCATCAGCAGACATCTTCTATTTGCCAATGCACGGAGTCGTGAAGGATTCCACTACAACCAAGCTTCGTATAGTTTTCGATGGGTCAGCGAAGACAACGTCAGGATACTCACTTAACGATATCCTGCTATCAGGCCCATCATTGTATCCATTGCTGACTACTGTACTCACCAAGTTCAGGAGACATAGAATTGGCATGGTAAGCGACATCTCCAAGATGTTTCGTGAAGTGGCCTTGCTTCCAGAAGAGTATGACCTGCATAGATTTCTCCACCGTGATGAGACTGGAGAGATTGTCGATTTTCGTATGAACCGCTTGACCTTTGGTGTGACTACTTCTCCTTATCTGGCCACACAGGTTCTTAGGCAGCTTGCACAAGATCACCGTGAAGAATATCCGAACGCTTCAGCCATTGTACCCACGAACTTCTATGTGGACGATTGCCTTGTTGGAGCTGACACTCTCCCGGAAGCCATTGGACTGAGAAATGAACTGAACGCTCTGTTTAGCAGAGCTGGAATGACTCTCCGTAAATGGAGATCGAACTCCATGGATCTCCTCCAGACTATCCCAGACTCCCTCAAGGAACAAGGAAGTCTTGACATTTGTTTGTCTCCAGCAGAGCATGGCAAGGCTCTAGGACTGCGCTGGAATTCTGTCGACGACACTCTATCTGTCTCTGTTCCCACTCTGCCATTGGACTCTCTGGCGACCAAGAGGTCTGTGTGCTCTGCCATTGCTAGGACATTCGATGTGATGGGATGGTATACTCCAGCCATTTTACCAGCGAAACTGCTTCTTCAAGAGTTATGGAATTACCAGTTGGCATGGGATGATCCACTTCCAGATGATCTTCAGCATCGGTGGAGATGTTGGGCTGCCGATCTTGACCGACTCAATCAACACACCATTCCACGTTATACCGGTTGCTCTACTGAGAAGATCAGACACAGATCCTTACATGGATTCAGTGATGCATCCTCCAAGGCATATGGGTGTGTCATCTATCTGAGGATTGTGCTGGAGAATACGAAGACTCTCACCTTCCTCATTACTGCCAAGAGTAAGGTTGCACCCCTCAAGGTTCAAACAATCCCTAGATTAGAGCTCTGTGGGGCTCTATTGCTTTCTAACTTGTTGTCTAGAATTTCTGTTGATTTAGAGATTCCTGAAGACTCTGTGTATGCGTGGACAGACTCGTCAGTTGTCTTAGGCTGGCTACGCACTCCTGCCTACAGACTCAAGGTCTTTGTGGCACACAGAGTCTCCCGAATAGTTGAAACTGTTCCTGCCCAGCATTGGAGATATGTCCACACTACCTCCAATCCTGCCGATCTTGCCTCCAGAGGAGTTTTGGCTTCTGAACTCTTAGTGAACAGACTGTGGTGGGATGGCCCACCTTGGTTGACGGCGGCACCCGCAGATTGGCCTAGTCGACCAGACTTGGACAAGTCAGAGCTGCCGGACATTAAACCTGCAGTTTGCTTAGCAGTTCCACCACAGAATGAGTTTGGTGTTTCATGTTCTAATTTTTTCAAACTTTGTAGGATCACTGCATGGGTGCTAAGATTCTTGAGAAGAGCAAGAGGTGACAGAAAGATCACGGATCTGCCCAACCTAACAGCACATGAGTTGACTGCTGCTAAGACCAAGCTCCTGAAAGTCAGCCAGCATCACACATATCCAGATGTATTCGAAGAACTGAAGAAGCGAGGACATCTTGCGGTCAAGCATCCATACTCCAACCTTGCTTTGTTTGTGGATCAGCAAGGACTGCGAGTTGGTGGAAGACTCCAGAAATGATTGGCTGATGATGTTATTCATCCCATTTTTTTTGTCCACCCGTTCACATATAGTGAGACTTTTGGTTACTAATGAACATGTTGTTTCTCTTCACTCAGGTCCCTCTACGGTTCTGGCGAGATTGACTTCAACATATCACATTCCAAGAGTAAAGAACTTGCTCAAGCATATCAGCAGGATATGTGTCTCCTGCCAACGGACATATGCCCGAACCTCACAGCAGCTCATGGGAGAACTACCTGCTGCTAGAGTACGCCCTGCCAGGCCATTTTCAGTCGTAGGATTGGACTTCGCAGGTCCAGTGACATATAAGGAAGGCAACCTTCGGAAACCTACCGTGAAGAAAGGCTATATCTGCATCTACGTATGCTTCGTGGTCAAGGCTGTCCATCTTGATCTAGTTGCCGACCTGTCAACAGATGCCTTCCTGGCATCTCTTCGACGTTTTGTTGCTCTACATGGAGCTCCATCTGACTTGTATAGTGACAATGGCTCCAATTTTCGAGGAGCAGATCTGGAGCTCCAGAGACTCTTCACCCTGCTCGAGTCAACCTCCACTCAAGATCGCCTGCAGAACTGGGCTTTCACCAGGAGTTGTCGATGGCATAATTCTCCCAGTAGAGCACCACACTTCGGTGGTCTTTGGGAATCTGCTGTAAAGGTTATGAAGAGGCTACTGAAGAAGGTTTTTGGAGAACAAGTATTACGAGTGGACGAGTTGCAAACCTTTTTGTTCGAAGCTGCAGCAGTTATGAATAGCCGACCATTAGCACCAGTGGATGCACACTCTAGTGATGGGACAATCCCTCTCACTCCAGGACACTTCCTCACAGGAGGACCTCTGACTGCTCTTCCGAGTGAGCCTGATCCCGTCAAGACATATACGTACAGCAGAAGATGGAGTTATCTCCAGAGGCTAACTGTTGATCTCTGGAGCCGATGGCAGAAAGAGTATCTTTTACTACTTCAGAAACGAGCAAAATGGAGAGATCCAAGTTCTAGTGTTTCCGTAGGAGATGTGGTATTGCTGAAAGATGAGGATACCTTTCAGAGAACTTGGCCATTGGCCAGAGTAACAGCTACTTATCCCGGCACAGATGGATATGTGAGGGCTGTCGATGTCAAAATAAACAAGAAGATTTACAGGCGACCAATACACAAACTTGTCAGAATACTCGGGGAAAATCATGGATCTCCCCTTGGGGGGGAGTATGGACAGGTCCAAGAGACTTCACCTAGAACTTAGATGTTTGTGTGTTTGTGTTAATCATGTATGCATACCTCTGGTGTGTGTTATGAGTCCATTCTTTTGTCAGACTTGTCTGCGGGGCCACCCTGTAGTCAGGTATCACCTTTTTTCCTTAATTTGTTTACTGTTAGGCATGTGACTCTGGTAGTTATATATGCACTCATCTCTTTTTCACTGTCAGTTCTTATCCAAGTTTTGAAGAAGTCGTTCTTGAGTCTCTCTCTCGCTAGCTAGCATCCAGTGTGTTAGCTAGTAAGGTGGCAAGTGGAGGAAATAGTAATTCTTATCTGGCAGGAGTACAGGGACTTAATCACCCTAGTGTCAACTGACAATCTCTGCGCCAGCCACCCCTCCAACTGTTAAAGCACTCCTCTAGCCATTGATTACACTAGCACTTACTGTACATATAGTGTCGTGGTTTAGCACTATAAGGTACATTAGATAATGAATAATATTTTCGTAGCTGCTAGTTCATGATATTACTTGGATTGCAGGACAAGATTTAATTGAAATTTCTGTCTCAGCTCATGAAAGCACTCTTTGAGATCCTCTGTAAATACTTTTGTAAACAATGGAAGTCAAAATAGATGAGTTTTCTATTGAAGTAACAAATCAGACTCTATTTATAAAACTGCTTAGCATTGTATAACAATTTGAAACTCAAATGTGAATGAAGTGGTTAGTGGTGTGGTCAAAAAAATTATAGCTAATTATTGTACTGTTGCTATGGAAAATATGTTAATTTTTATTGGTATAATATGTGACCGGTTTTGGGAAAATCGGCCTAAACGCGGCATCTAAAGTTTTCTAATTTATTCTACCAGTAGGCTGCACGGGGCCTTGGGATGCCATCCTCCTAATTTGGAAGCTGTAGCACAAGCCGTCTTCGCCCTACGCACTACAACACTTCAGTATTTTTGCTAAACTTATTATTGCTGATTTCGAAAAAACGCCGGGTAAAGGCGTTGCTAAGGTCAGGGGGCGTGCCTTGTGTCCGTATACTATTACTGCGTGTCTCCGGGACACTATGGAATAAACCGGTTACAGGCGGATTGAAAGAAGTCTAAAAGGCTTAATGCAGGGCTCCTTAAGAAACTATGATGGCGAGAATTGCGTGAGTACGTGAATTATGTAGAATAGTAAGTGAATTAGTTAGCTACAGTTTTTTCCCCGCTGTTAGTGAAAAGCCCGCCAATAATTTCTTAGCAACTCTCCGTACACGAGTCCAACCGGCTAGTGTTTCTAGCCTCCTAGTGTGAGTTCTAGAGCACGCCAGAGCTTACAACTGCGTCATAAGCTAGAGCTAACTGGTGTCTATCCATTTCTGCCATAAAAATTTTTTTGAAAAAAATCGACCCATAAGGCTTTACCCGGGGATACTGAAAAAAATTGTTTGCCGCGTTTAGGCCGATTTTCCCAAAACCGGTCACATATATTATATAAGATTTGCTCTGTAAACTCAGTGGTAAAGGGTTAATGGGTGTGGTGTTGCCATGTGTGCCCCACCTGGTATTGTATACTTACAGGAGTGGTCTTCTGACAGAACTTTCCCTGGTAGCCATCTTCACACGCACAGTTCTCTCCAGCACACATTCCATGACCTGAGCACACAGACTACACACGCACACACACATATATGTACAATACTTTTTACAATTTCTCTTTTGTAAATACAATTTAATATGTATATGACATTTTTTAAAACTCTGCGGTTCACCATTGCTGCATGATGAGATGTACAGTAGCGGTCATAAAAAAGTTTCGAATTCCGTACCGTAGAACGGTCAAAAAATCGCCGTTTTCAAATAGATTTTTAACCGTCGACGTTCCGTTGAACGGTAGTTGCGTTCCGACGGAACGGCGTTACCGTTTAATAAAACGGTCGTTACCGTTTAATAGCGTGAGGTCGCGATTTACTCAATACACGCGACGACTCTCTGCATTTAATTATAGTTCGCAATCGAGAAATATCTGTATATACCCATTCTATTCTACACATTCATACAAACTCACCTTCACACTAACTCACACATACACATAACTCACACACACACCACACACACATATATACATACAACAACTCACACATACATAACTCCTCATACACATATACACACATAACTCACAACATATAAACACACACACACAACTCACACAACACATACACACCACTCACAGTGTCATTGCTGTCCTGGTTCACACACACCTCCTCCACAGGTCTCAGCTCACAGCTGATGCCTCGATAGGCCAGGTTGGAGTTCATTGAAGGATAACACAAGCACGTGCCACAGTCACATGCACCACGACCTTCACGTACAATAATCACCCAATAATAACAAAATTTTGAAACCCGTATATGCGACATTCAGAAGGTCAAGTGAGTTAGAACAAAGTGATGGCCAAGGATAGAAATTGTATCAGAGTGCTAATATGAGTGTATGGCCAAGAAAATCTTCATTCTAACCAGCTACATATACAACCACAGTGCTATATCCAATCATATACCATTGCTATTAATGGCTAGAGCATTTGTTTGAGAAAAGTTTTACTTTCTAATACTAAATGAAAATTCGAATAAATTGTGGAGTAAGCATACGCACCACTGCACACCAGGCCTTCCAGCCCCTGAGGGCAGTTGAAGTTGTCACATTCACAATCGTTCCCATAGTAGGTAGCATTCTCTATCTGTTCATACATACACACACACATACACACACATCATACATACATACATACATACTGAGTTTACAGTATCTGCAATTAGCTAGTGACATGGATTCTCCAGAATACCTCGTTAGCTAGTGATTGATTGCATTAGAGTGAAGCTTTTAGCCGGTCAATAGCTATAAGTTGTAACTTATTGAAAACATTTCATCACAACCTCAACAATAAACAAGTCATAGGAGCAGTGAGCAGGATTGTGTACAGACTATGGGAGCCCTGGGATTTCCCCCCTCCCCCCTAAATTTTTTTTACACTGACTAAAAATTTTTTACAAAAAAAAAAAAAAAATGATGTAGACGCATATGAAAAACTATAGCTTAATTACTCTGCTGCTAGTTTCTTTTAAAATGGAAAACAATTCTTCAAAATCATGACTGTCTAGTTCTGGTCCTTCATTAGCAATTTGTAATAGTTTGTCTAAGTTTTCATCTAATAATCTGTTGCATAGTCGTGACGTCACCATTTTCATGTGGCTAAAATATTTTGGGACTCTACAAAATCCCCCCCCCCCCCCCCCCCCCCCCCCCAAGCGAAAAACCCTGTATGAATCCCTGGTGAGCTACTGTATATACGCTAACAGTCCCCTTAGCTCTAGTTTCCTTTAATTTCATTATATCCCTAGAACTCCACCAGTCTTGCTGCACACTGAGGTCGAAGTGCATTCATGGCATGGTAAAATCTTGTATTTAGCCTATACAGCAACTGAATTAATGTAGTGCATGTGCTGTATACGTGTTCCTTATAGTCTATGCGTGGTTAGGCTGTAGATGAGAAAAGTTGTCTGCCCCCACGCCATGAGCCTGCAGCTTATAGGCAAAGATGTATGCACACCATTTGATACAAACATTTGCGTTGCAATAAATATTGGCTTTAATACAACCTCAGCTGATATGTTATGTCTTGCTTCACTGCACACAATTTCTAATTATTGCAGATGTTCATATTGAATTTGGTTATTCCCAACGTCTTTCATAGCTAGCTACTACTTGGAGCGGAACATGTCTACTTACGTCACTAGGGACTCTGGTTGGTAAGGGGTCTGAGCAGATACATACACCACACTCACATCTGCCTCGCCCAGAACATATCTGACTCCGCCCAGATCTGATCAACACATATAGATACTACATATTATACGCAAGTCTTGTCTTGTGTCCTTTAACTTACGAGCAAGGTAAGATGGCGGCCTCAGGGCTGTCACACTGACACATGCTTCCATATCTACACATGAACATGGAGTATGAGATCATGTGTCATATACTCATAAACACATATGCAATACTGATCCTGTACTAGCTGTCTGTCAACAGCACGGGCAATTCATACAGGCAGCATGTACCTTATAAAAAAAAAGATAATTAAAATTAATAATCAAGCGAGCGAGATACTATTAGGGGTGGATAATTGAAAATCGGGTATATGTTAAATGTATGGATGGATGGTACGTATGCCCCTTAAATGCATGCGCGGTTGGACTTTTTTCTCCAAACAACACGGCTTTTCAGGCTTGACCCCAGTTCCTTCTGATACTACAGCACTAACCACGTCTTACTTTAACCCTTTCGACGCCGTAACCGCATATATGCAGGTGAGAACAGGTCCGTATTTTCCGAATTAAAAAAAAAAAAATCTATTTTAGATTAAAGCATCATTTCTTTTTTATACGTACAGTAGGCATTGTACTTAAAAATATTGAACCCGTATGGGCAGGTTACGTATTTTTTTAATTGTCTGAAAACGGAAGATTGAGAATTTTTTTTTTGACAAAGAAATTTTAGGACGTTGAGCGCCCAAATTTTTTGTTGCCTACGGACTTCAAACACTCAGAATAGAAAGTATGAAGCCTATGGAGAGTCCCTCAGCATTGTGGAAGAATATGGAAGTTTTTCCTACCGGACATCGAGAGCAATGGGTTGGGCTAGTTCCTTGGAGTCTCCTCAAAACCTGCTGTAAGATGGACTTCTGGTTCATTTTCAGGCTATTTTGCTTGTTATAGGGCTATAGCTACCTACTTCATATGCCTGGCCGTTCTTTTGTGGATTTTTGCGGTTGCTTTGCAGTAGAATTCAAAAATCAAATTTTTTTGGGATTCTAAAAGACACCCAAAGTGTCGAAGAAAGTCGGCGTTGAATCAGTTAACCTTAAGAATTCCTGTGAAAACACTTTTGTTTTCAAGTCCCAAAAAGTTGCTGCGACTGGTTACTATGACATTGAAGACTCTTTACCAGACTGTTTTTTTTTGGAGCTGCTAAGTGCCGCTTGTTGGTTGTCAAGAGCCACTGGTAGTCAGAATGGCTTAATATTAATATGAAGCAATCAACCACTACTTGGGGAAGCTGGTAAGTACGTAATTCAATATTTGTTGCGGCTAAAATTACAATTAAGAACTCTGGCCATTTTTATTGTAGAGCTTAGCTTGTTCACGAGTTACTGTAATTGAAGTAGCTAGTCAGAATGGCTTAAATTAAAGGGTATATTCAATGGAAAAAATAAAAATACACCAAACTATAATATCATGTATTAACATTGCCCTAAACTGTTTTGGTCAAAACTCACTGCAAGCAAAGATTAGTACATGCTTTTCACTCATTCAAGATTCACTTCCTATTGTGGGTGGAGCTTCATTGTGATGCACATATAGGGATTCAATTGACCTCATGGCCATAGTGCCAATCTGAAGTATGGGAAGGAATTGTATTGTTTTTGGGTGCTCAAATATTCAGAAGAATTGTGTACAATCATAATTGTAGCAAGCATCAGGCTAAGAAAAAGATTAATACTCAATTTCTTTTCCCAAGTAGCTACAAGAATTAAGGTGGTTTTATTGTGAGGGAAGTTATGGAGAAGAGCAATTATGATTAGTATGGTGCTAACACAGGCCTAACTTGACTAATTTGTTTGTTTCATTCCTATAGGCTATGTAAAAGATTTGATGTCTGCATTACTTCAAATACAGGCCAGTGGAAAGGCTATCTTTGAGCTTTCAGAACTTTGCAGGTTACTTTCCTCAGTTGACATCAGTGTTGGGTCAAGCCCAGTTGAGCTTAAGCCTTTTTGAGCTTAAGCCCAAGGGCTTGAAGAGGCTTGAAGCCCATTTCATAAAAAAATGGTCAAGAGCTTGAGCTTGGACTTAAGCTCTATCACAAAATATAGGGCTTGAGCTTAAAGCTTAATTGATTGATAGTTGTTTGCTGAATTGAAGCAAAGAATCAATATTAGTAGACAATAACACTTTCCCTTTTTACCTAATAGGCTATTAGCCACACCCAATATTAGTAACTTTTATTAATAAAGTTTTCAATAAAATGATTAATAAAGTCATTTCCTTTTCGTTAATTGAATTATGTAATTTTCAATGTTCTTTCACAATGAAATGAATAATAAAGAATTCCAACTTCTGAATAAAGACTTGAGCTTGGACTTAAAGCCTTTAAATAAAGACTTGATCTTGGACTTAAGCCTTTAAATAAAGACTTGATCTTGGACTTAAGCCTTTAAATATAGACTTGATCTTGGACTTAAGCCTTTAAATAAAGACTTGATCTTGGACTTAAGCCTTTAAATAAAGACTTGATCTTGGACTTAAGCCTTTAAATAAAGACTTGAGCTTGGACTTAAGCCTTTAAATAAAGACTTGAGCTTGGACTTAAATCCGATTCGAAATTGATGGGCTTGGGCTTGAGCTTAAGCTCTAAAGGTTGGACTTAAGCTCTTTAGGCTTGACCCAACACTGGTTGACATAGCTATAGCCATGAGGTCAGTTAAATCCCTATATGTGCATCACAATGAAGCTCCACCCACAACAGGAAGTGAATCTTGAATGGCTTTTTAGAGTGAAAAGCATGGTACTATATCTTTGCTTGCAGTGAGTTTTGACCAACACTGTTTAGGGCAATGATATACATAATATTATAGTGCTTTTGGTGTATTTTGAGGCTTTTTATTTTTTTCATTGAATATACCCTTTTTAAGATCAACTGCTATTATATACTGTTTTGCATGATAAATTATATAGTAACAATACTGTAGTCTTACTAGGCAGGCTCGCTCGATATTTGTGCTTCACACCACTAGTATTAATTAGTTATTTTGTTTTTATAATGGTAAATTAATTGACCTACATTTGATAAGGGTAATAGTGGAGGGCTACCACCTGTGGTCTTCAATTATCAAAGAACTTAAAAATTTCCTTACAGTACGGGCTGGAGGTTCTTGAAAATCATAAATAATATATCCATACATTTCTCTTCAGCTAATGGTTGGTGTTTTTTTTTTTAACCATACCTATTGTCATAGCATTCACAGAGTCCACAGGAAAGGTCACCACTCCCAGAACACGCAGTGCTAGAGGGCTCCTAGGAAACATTGGTAACAGATAAACCACTATTAGCCAATACTGAAACACAAACACAAGTGCTACATTGTGCATAATTGTAACTTGTAAAAGTTTCTGCCAAGCTTGCAATAAATATTCAATTTAGGCTTCCCTGGGTCTAGTTCTGTTTGGGTGATATAGGCAAAGCCTTCCCGTATCATTTTGGTTCATATAGATTAATCAGGGCTTATAGCCAAATGATAAGGCAATAAGTTGGGTTTTTAAGGGAGGGCTCTCCTGGCCTTTGAGGATAGGTTAAAAAAAAAATCAAACAAAAATAAAATAATTTAATACTAGAGCTATATGCTCATGAGATTGATAAAAGAGTGTTCTATATCATCTCTAGAGCGAGTAAAGAAAGATCGGTATTGTGAATATAATATATCTAAACTTTTACTAAAGCAGTAAGTAGTTCTATGTTTGAAATCCTGTCTTTTTTTTTTCTTTCCGCGCTAGCTTTTTCTGGTCAGAAGAGTGCAGCAATCGGTTCTATGTGAAGACCTTTAAAAAGGCTCAACCTTTACCCTCCGTTGAACTCTTTCTTTAATCACCACCAAATATAAAAATTGGCTGTGGACACAAGTTAGCAGTGTGTCTGATTCATACAAGGTGTTAATTAGAGAAGTGTTAGTACTTGAGAAATTATATGTAGTTGCTTAAGTCAAAGTTATTATTACATTAATTAAGAGTCTCGTACTCGCAGTAATAATGGCTTGTTCTCACCTTGTCATCTTCACACATGCATGAACAAATGCTTGTCATATTAACAGGGATGGCTCCAAACCCAGGGATACGCAGAGAGCTACAAAATAACAAAAAATAATAAAAACTATAATAAATGAATGAACGAATGTATACATGAATAAAAAATAAATGAAAAAAAAAAAAATTAATTAATTAATTAATTAAAAATCACACGTGGGAACTGTATATTGGACTGGTGCTCACATGGTGCCGTGTAAAGATGGAAGACATCGGGAGAGAGAAACCGTGACATTGAAAACAACTGCTTCTCGAAATCCCACATTGTTACAGCCACGCCCCTCTATCTGACTGGACCTGGAGAGTACATGTACGCATGTCACAAAATGATAATTAGAAGCGAAATAAAAACAAAAAACAAAAAACAAAAACAACAACAAAAAAACAAAACAACAAAAACAAAACAAAAACTATACTATAATTACTTCATTAATTTCTTCATTTCAATTAATTGTAATCTCCATTATTTCGTTTTTTGGAGAGTTACAGTTGTAGGAGATGGGATTACTCAGAATGATTGTACAGAAATATGAAAACATGAAAAAGTTTGTTTATTGAAATACATCCCATCCAGGCTCTTTGTCAGTATAAAATGAAGCTATATCAGCACATGCACACTGGGCACGTGCCACACACAAGTGTTCTATACCTGGGGCATATCACATCCAGTGAGATCTGAAAGTTATTAGAACCAACCAGTGGGACAAGCTCCACCCTCTGCGATGTTACCTAGAGACAAAATAATTTTTTTTATGGAGGACCATGATTGTAATGGAAAGATTATATTTTATTGGAAATAAAAAGGGATTTTTTTAAACTGGCTGTACAAAAAAAAAGAAGAAAAAAAAAAGAAAAAAAGAAAAAAGAAAAAAAAAAGAAACGAAACAACCAAAAACAGTCTAGGATAATAAACTAATTAGACTAAACCATAATTATAAGTTTAGATATGAGTGGCTCAGAGAAGCTCGGGGTTTACAATACTCATGTCCAGTGGACAGCATAAACAGACCACAAAGAGCCACGGGAAAAAAAACTAACTTGAAAACTTTCTCTGATGATATCCAGGAAGAGAGTGTGTGACATTGTAGATGCAGCTCTTCTGATGTCTGAAAGTCTTCCAATAGACTGGAAGATAGCTCCTGGTATCTCACGAACCAAATTCTACAAACAACAACAAAACTGGCATATAAAAGCTACTGCAAATCTTCCAATAGCTGCCAAGCAACTCTATTTAAATATGTGAACTAATCAACATGTAAGTGCCTTTAAGTGGAGAGACTACAATACCCAAAAGGGGTGTGGGACTTCCTCGGCAATGTTCACGAAGCACGTCTATTGTTTGTAATGCTTGGTCAAAAAATTGGCAGTTACCCTAAGAGAAGGGATCACTGTCTCACTGGGATATAGTTTCATGACATGAAACTCTAATTCCAGCACTTGGTAACTCTTCAGTGTAAAGCTAAACTACCGCGGGCAAACAACTTTTTTGCTTACGTGATTACGATGTGACAATGTGAAAATGGGGTGTTTCCACAAAAGCTAGCCAGAACATTTGCAAGTCCTTCAATCGTCATTATGAGTAAGTTGGTACTTAAATCAACGGTTAATAGTCAGTAATCTCCAAAATTAGAGTAGTGTGACAGACAGAACCCTTTCAAGCATGTTTACTGAGGGCTGATAATGTACCGAGCCTATCTAGGTGAAGGTGAGTTTCTCCTGCCCCACATCTTCCAGGAATACTCCTGCTCTGAAAAAAAAGAAAAAAGAAAAAAAAAAAAGAATAAAGAAGAAGAGGCTAATAATATTGGCGGTTTGTCTGTATGGCTGATGGTATTTGATGTGTGAAATTTCAAAAAATAGTCATCACCATTTTGACTACAAGTAATTCAATTTGTGGTGCTCTCTTTACTCTGGATAACTCAAGTAAAAAGAATGTTTAAAAATGTTTGTTGTTGTTGTTTAATAAGGATGTGCTTCATTTGTTGTTGTGTACTCAGTGATGGCAAGCAGACTGTTGTTTCAACTTCTTCCCGCAGACTTCGGTTTTATTTATTATACGTATAAAACTGGCTGTTAAAATGGAGAAAAACTGCTATTATTCTATTATTAAGTTTAACTTAATTTAAAAGACGTGAACACTATTAGAAAAGACCGTAACTATCAACTATAAGTTTATAAAGAGTTGATTGGTGAGGAGAAATTTTAGGTTAGATGTTGACTAAAGCACCACATACACTCCCATCACATCAGTCCTTACCCGGTAGTGTACTTCAAAATCAGACACGGTTGCGAACACTGGAATAATGTCATTCTCTTCCAGTTTTCTTCTGACCAGTCCAATAGACGGGTAGTCATGGTAACCAGCTTGGACGTACTCATAGAAGTTGTTCCTCGGATTAGTGCGGGAAGTGTAACACGCGCCATCACTGGGACGAGACAAACCTGCCAACTTCACACACACACACACACACACACACACATATGGATATAACACAAAAACAGGTGTTCAGGATAATAGCCTGGAGAAAGTTCATGAGGTGAAGCGAGTGATCAAAGAATTTTTCTCTCTCGCTCTACGAGTGTTAATACCTCAGTTTTCATATATGATATAATACTAGCTCAAATCATCCCACTCTGATTTTCATAGCTTTGTTTCTGTTGCTAAATAGCGTTGCCCAGGAATTTTGTGGATAAATCACAGGTTACTCAAAAGGATACCACACTCCATTGTATGGAAAAATGGCTTGCTATGGCATACACATACATTACATAAATTCTTATGACTTTGATCATAGTTCATACCCTTTTGATTTTCAATTGAACATCCCTAAATGTCTCAGCTATCCCCAACATGCTATAAATACTGACATGTTAGAGTCCCTGCTTTTAATATTACCGGGCCCTCACTTGGTACTTGATGTTTCTGCTTGTTTAGAGACAGCTTGCAAAGGCGAGTATTTGTTGTTGTTTTTTAAGTAACTTTCTCAAATGTATTTAGTCTGTAGTCAACTCTCTCTCTCATTTGGTGAAGTTTGTATCAACATACATGCATGCTAGGTAAAGTTACTAATGTTACTATTTCATATAAAATCATACATTATATACACTAATAGTGTTCCATATTCTCACACAGGGAAAAATGTAGAATTTTCTATGGTAAAACATTTAGGAAATTTCATATTTAACCACCACTAGGGCTAAATACCCTGCATGTAAGACATTTAGCTTTATCCTAAAAGTGAAAAAATATGAAATTTCTTAAATACGTGACTATGTATATAGGAAATCCCACTGTTTACCCTGTGAGTGTTCCATTAATTCTAGGAGTAAAATCACACTGTACTAAAGAACGTCATTTGTATTTTTATAAACATTGTCGTCCCTTACCAGTCCGTCTCCAGCGACATGGAACAGCTGGTCAGTGAACACAATCACAAGTTTCCTGGCTTCTCTCCTCCAACCTATCAACTCCGTACACACCACACACTGCAGCAGAGCATCCAACATTGCCTCGGGGTGATCAGCATTTGTCACCACGCCCAACTGCTCACTGACGACCTAGGAAATATAGTAATCATTGATTGAATTGATTTATACAGCTATTAAATCTCACCCCCAGGGCACTGGTGTTCTGGGTGAGTGACAAGTAATGTCTGTAGCTATAATCAGTCGTTGGATGTGTAATCAGTGATGATGTAGATGGCAAACTGAATGAGAAAATAAGAAATGCTATAAATAACCACACACAGTACAAAACAATATAAACCAATAAGTGGGTAGCCACCAAACTTGGGACTTAGTCCAGCCATTGTCTTGTTGCAGGTATATAGCAACACAACACACACACATGTATACATACATACATACATACATACATACACACATACACACATACATACAATTAGTGCTCACTGTTTAATAAAGGGAATCACTGGTTTCTCATTGAAGGCTCCGAAACCAATTCTGTAGTCTTCAGTAATATTCCCCACTGTATTAGCTGCACACACACACACACACACACACACACACACACACACACACACACACACACAGTGAAAATTTAATGAGATAAGTATTCATGGTATATCCATGAGTTATCCTCCATCTAGCTGACCATATTAATGCAAAATTTTAGACAAGATTTGAAAGTGAACCGAATAAGTAACTTAAGTAAGGAGATATTAAGTAACTAAGATAGGTAAATAAATAAACAAATAATAAATAAATAAATAAAACAAACCCTCATCCATTATCACTATAGAAACTCCAACACACTCCCAAGCATCATTCAATTATACACTTAGACATTCACCATCTTGTTCTTTCCCATGCATTCCATTCTAAACTTACCTCATACAAACCCACTGTTTACTTTGGTTCTAGTCACTCCCTTCATATACTCTCGTAATGTAGTTCTTAGTATAGTAGTATTATTACAGTTGTGAAAGCAAAAGCTGTCTTCTCTCTCTCCTAGCTGTCCTTGTGCAGTAATAGTTCTATGCAAGGTCTCTGCTCCCTCGCTAGTAGAGGTCTCTGTCTTGCTACTTAGTTCAGTTAGTGTTCTAGTCATCGTAGAAGTTAGTCAGTCGCATTGTGTCTAGATAGACTGAGCTTTAGTAGTGACAGAAGTGCTGTCTGGTGCATAGCTTAGTTCTTAGGTGATAGCTAGGCCTTAGAATGGAGTAGCGTGTTCGATAGCAGGTCCTTCGATTGTCGCTTGATTAATCGTTTCTGTCCTGGGCGCATTACACCCGCTCAACAATAATTAAATGTAATAATAATAACAACATATATTAAATAATTATTATTATAATCGTTATTATTTTTTTTTATTTATTATTATCGATATCCTCACCTATTTCCAGTGACAAGTTGAAGAGCTGGTCAACTAGTGGTTGCATGGAAGAAGACAAATCCATGAGAAAATACAAATCCAGAGGGTAATTGGGTGTGGGCGTCACTCTCACCTGGAAACGACTCTTCTCACCTAGCAACATGCACATTAAAAAAAAAAAAGACACTAGAGACTCGAAGAAGTTCACCGTGGTTTAGTGCATAAAACACTTCTAATTAACCCTCAGTATTTCAAGACTTGGCTGCACTTTGAACCGGGTGCTTTAAATGACCAGACTGTGCTGATGAAAATGGCCGACTGACAAACGTTGTCAGGTGTGTAGTGTAGATGTGTGTGTGTGTGTGTGATGTAATGATTTACTGATATGATATATAAAAAACAAAAACAAACAACAACAACAACAACTACCAGTATGGTAGTTGTACAGTATCAGTATCTACAGAAGAGATTTGAGCTAAACCTTCAAGTCATATCTAGGCTAGACATTTACCGGGCACAAACTATCACATCCCACTAATATTGAAAAACAAAAAACAAAAAACAAACAAAAAACAACAGCAACCAACAAACAAACATTGATATAAAAGGATGTAAAATGGTTAATTTTGGTTTGTGATAACTTTTTTTTTGCAGTCAGAACAACCATCTCGTATTCCCGTTAGTCCGGGGGTGTATAATAATTAGAGGTGCACCGATAATCTGTCGGTCTATCGTTTATCGGTTTATCGGCCTACTTTTTCGATATCGGTATCGGTCGTCAACACTACCCGCCGTACCGATATAATTAACCGATAGAAAAAATTTCGTACTCGCCGCGTGGACACTGAGCGGATGAGTTCTGCTTGCTCTTAGACGGCGTAAGACAAAGAAACTTAACTACGATGTCTAAAAAGAGGTCGCCAATTTGGCACTACTTTGTTCTTGACACTGAAGACTCTAGACGAGTACCATTATACTTCTAATTATGTAAAAATTAAATTTTCAAAATTCAATGAATATATCTATCGGTTATCGGCATCGGCCTTGATTCTAGATAAAATATCGGTTATCGGTATATCGGTAAAATCTTCTATCGGTGCACCTCTAATAATAATAATGACAAGCATGTATGTGTATGTGTGCATGTGTATGCATCCATGTCTGTGCGTGTGCGTATTTGTGTGCATTCCCTCCTTAGATATAGAGTCCAGCGAACTGTCTTTCCAATGTATGGCAGTACCTTTCATAGCAAGCTTGGAGAGACTAATGACATTTATTTAGTATTAGAGCTGACAATGTATTCTATCATGGTTCATTAAAAAAGCAATCACAATGTGAAATAGAATAATTTATCAAATTGAAATATGCAATAAGAGTTTATAATTGAAAATTACCAAAATGTTTGGTCCATGGACCTCGGTCAGTGTTACTGCAATTTTAAATAGTGACAAATGGCCTCAGTACAAAATGATACAGTTGTTAAAATTCATTTCCTAACAACCTTATCGTATCATTATAATAGTACGGCGCGTAAGTTGCCCATTCAAAAATGTATGGGAAAAATCCTGTTCAATTGAAATCACACGGGGAAAGTGAAACACATGTAGCGCGTAACTAATTGAAATACCTCGGTAACTGAGTGGAAACTAAGTGAAATACCTCGGTAGCTAAGTGAAATAGTACGGATAAGTGTGCACGTGTGCAGTGTTAACCTTGGAAACGTACAGTTCGAGTAGTTTTTAGTAAGAGTTTAATTGAAAATTTATTACAATTTTCGAATAAATTTTCAATTAAACTCTTACTGCGTCTTTTAGGTTATTCATTCTAATAATTAATAAATACGATATTAATCGTAGTGAGAGGTGAAGTTGCCTCCTAGTCTAGTATACTTACCAACACGAATATTCAGTTCAGCTCTCGACGGAGAAAACTGCTCCAGCGTTGTGTCCTGCCCACATGACAACACCAATCAAGAGAATGACAATCAATGGAGCTATGAATATCACATACACTATGTGCAGCTAGTGCTCCATACACAGAAAGCAATAGTTAACTACAAATATTAAAGTATCTCAATATGTTTTCTGTCCCAATGTCATTTGTAAATAATTCCTTAGAAGTAGAAAATCTGGGTAAGGTATGGAAGAAGCTACTTGGCTACTTATTTGCCACATTGCATTATCAATACAAGAAAAATCAAACACATTTCTTGCCTGGGAAAGGGAAACAACAACAATTAAATCTCAACTTTAAAAATAATTCCACAAGTTTTAACTTAAGGGTGGCCGCACATAGCAACGCGCACTGCCTGTAGATCCGGACATTAATTTATTCCCCGCCAATACCCCACCATTTGATAATACGCGACCAGAAACTATCGCGCTGTAGTAGCAGATATACTTTGCGAAGTTGTAGTGTTTTAGTTTAGCTTCTTGTTGTCTCATATCCGTTTACAGCAACTCTCCATACGTCGTCTGAGCTCACGCAGCAAGGTGCACCAGGCTGCCTCTCCTCCTGTAGCCGTTCTCTGGACTCTGCGCACCTGAACTCAAGCGGATGGATATACCAGGCTCGATTTCTGCGGAGCGAAGACTTCCCAAGCTGCGCAGATCTAATACCTTCACCTATGGCTATCTCCAATAAACTGCTCTCTCTTCTGACTCTCTTGCTATTGTTGTATTGATGTTTGTTTACTCTTGATATAGGCGGGCTCTTTTTAGAACCAAACAAACTAATTGAAAAAAAAATTGCTCGCGTACTCGTAAGTACGAGATATGGGGGTGGGGCTATTTCTTAAGAATTGCGAGTGGAATTAAAGTTCCAAATTTTGTAACAGTTTTTCTTGGAATCTAAAAATGAGAACGGCACAAAAATTTTATACACGGGTAAACCAAAAAAAAATGAACTGCACCACGTTGAGAATTTTTCAATATCTTATAAATAGAAAAAAAATGCGAATATATCATAAAGTAATATTGAAATGGATAAGAACTCTCTGTCTTGCAGTGGAGTATCGGCTCGGCTAGTACTGCACCAAATTGCGGAGCTCCAACTTACCGCACCGCTCCAAAAAATTGCTACAAAGTTTTATAACCAGGCCCCGATATTTCCTCCAGATTAGCTCTAAAATTAGTGAGCGGCTCCTTCGGCAGGTACTGTGTCCTTGTGTTATAGTAGAGAAGCCCTTGTAAGTATACAATAGTAGTAATCGTGCATAGCAACCATCAACAAAAAATTGCGTAGGCGGTGTGCGGCCACCCTTAACCCATATGCATTCACTCCACGTTGGAACTCTCAATTACATGCAATCATAATTAATCAACAACAAAACTCTGAGTATGAATACACTTAACTAAATCTGAGCCAGGTGGTAGCAACTCATGAATACGTTTCACATTCACTGAAGTGAATCAAAATGATGCTACCCAAGAAAACATTCCACAAAAACAAAACAACAATACAAACTAACACAAGCTATTGATGTTTTACACCTTAATACAAACTACCTGAGAATCTGTGGAGAACGATGAATCTCCTTGTGGATTCTCTATAAATTCTTGAGCACACCTGTCTGCTATCTCTGCTACACCAACGCACCTGTTAGTCATCAAACCCTAAAACAAACCACAAATGAAAGCATACACAAGTTTATATAATATACAGTACACATACTGTGCTTAATACAAGTGATAATTACACACATATATTCCATATAATATGGATGGGAAGTTAGTGAGGTAAAGGGTAATTAATTAATGGGGACAGTTTAGTAGGCATTCTCCACTTGCAGATGTGATCAAAGATATCTCTAATGACATACGCAGTGAATACAATAATATCAGAGAGCAAGGAGGGTACTCCACAATAGGGGCATCCTGTCTCAGTGTGTGTGTGTGTGTGTGTCTGTCTCTCTATTCTTATGGCCTGAATATATCCTTCTTCTGGCTTTGCACACAACAGTATTATTACAACTAATACTATCTATCTGCTGATTGCAACACAAACCACTAACTGGTATATATACTAGGTATAATGCAGTGAACATAATCATGAATTGGAAATAAACAAATTTCAATTATATGCATATTAAAAGAGTTGGATAAAAGATAATACATCCATCTTTGATAGTTGATATACCATAAAATTAATTTCAATAGAACATTCGGATTCAAGAAGCCTAAAACATACTCTAGATAAAAAAAAGAAAGGAAAAAAAAGAAAAAAAAAGAAAAAAAAAAAGAAGAAGAAGAAAGCGTAAATAAACAAACAACAATTAGAACCTCAACTACAAATTGAATTCTGGACTAGTAGGAACAGTTTCCCCCCAACATCTCAATGTGCTTAGCTATAATACACCAATGACAAAACATGTTTATAATATTAAAAATAATAAGCCTAATAAAGGAAGCCAATACTTAGAGAAATTATCCCGCTAGTTGAGGCTCTAATCCTTGTTTGTTTATTTAGCTGGTAAACACATTACTTGTGATTTCTAGATATCCTATTCCTACACTGCCAATGTAGGTCAGTGCTGAGAGTGAGGCAAGATGGTCATGCAACAGCTCCATGTTTAGACTATCTTACCAACTGTTTTCTAAATACTCTGGGTATCGTATTTAATACACTGTTAATTACATATATTAACAGTTGCATTTGAGTTGTAGAGTAAACAAACAGGCTGACTTGCAGGGAGGTAATGTGGCAACATCTTCCAACCGTTACAAACAACTTTCCTCTCTGCTCTGCTATCATAACAACAGTTCATGAATATATTCCTTAAGCCTTAATTTACAGACAACCAGAAAGTTCTGCCAAAATGAAGCAGTAGACACTGGCTCACCAGCAGGCTCTGGCTGGCTGATTTTCTTCCACTGCATAATAGGGTTGCTCTACAAGTGCCTTCTTACTTTGTGTAATAAAATGCAAGACCATAGAATTGCACGAAACTAATTTGCTACTACAATTTAGTTAATCCTCAGGTGCGATTGTTTATTGTTGACTGAATGGATTTTTAGCAACTGGAAAAGCCCTTTTTTTTATGTTTGCGTTAAAACCTTGACAAGAAAGTAATAAGAAAGAAAATTATTTTTCTTGACAAAAAAAAACATGATTGAGACTAAATAAATTTATATTGGGCTGAGGAGTGGTAATGTGGCTGAGATTACAACAAGGAATAAGAATAAAGAAATGATTGTAATGCAGAGCTAAATGAACTCAAGTGCTCCACACACAGTTAACTACAAATATTAAAGTATCTCAATATGTTTTCTGTCCCAATGACATTTGTAAATAATTCCTAGAAGTAGAAAATCTGGGTAAGGTATGGAAGAAGCTACTTGGCTACTTGTTTGCCACACATTGCATTATCACAAGAAAAATCAAACACATTTCTTGCCTGGACAGAGTGTTGATTAGCCTGGGACGAGTCTCACTGTTATGTTTCACAATACTAAGAACAACATCTGAGTTAACTCTAGAAAGTTGTTATGACTTTACCAAGATTGCTACAATATCAATAGCTACTTCCTTCACCTCCATTGAGGAAGGAGATAACTTAGTGAGCAATATATCAAACAGACAGAAGATAATGACCACCACTGGTGAGCCCATGAAGCTAAAAGGTTAGTATGCATTTTTTGTATTATCTATTGTATATTTGATCACATTGGGACTTATTATTGTAAACATATCTACTATCATGTTATACCAATTTGATTTTTTATACCAAACAATTCATTTTTAATGCCAACATGTTTCAGCAGACTGCTTCTGCCATCATCAGGGCTGATTTATAAAAATCAAAGAACAAAACAAAAAACAATTTTTTTTTATAAATCAGCCCTGATGATGGCAGAAGCAGTCTGCTGAAACATGTTGGCATTAAAAATGAATTGTTTGGTATAAAAAATCAAATTGGTATAACATGAACTATAACCAGCAAGAAAAAACTTTAAAACAGTAAAAAAATATCTACTATCGCTAAAATTTAGGAAATATTGATTGTAACCAGTAACCACAAGTGCAGGTTAGATCTCCAGGAGGGACGTTCCTATTACAATTTCAGCACTTGTGACACTCCCTCCCTCCCTCCAACCCAGTGTAGTGAAATGGCAATTAGTGCTGCATCAATAAACATTCTTTCTGATAGCTGATAATTTTTATTGATATCGGTAGCAAACTCTGATATCTGTAACAATGTACCACAGTTGGTTCCAAAGGTCCAATCAGATTGCTCAATTTGTGGTAGATAGCTATATTTCTTTATACCCACCTCCTAGGAGGGGAATAAGTGAACTGTCCAATCAAAACTTAATTTTTATGCATTTCCTATAGCTTAGAGCTGTGGTAGAAGTTGGTTGCACCACACAGTTCGGTTGGTACGAGATTTACACTATCATTGAACCTTTGACTCTCGGCTGTGTAAATCTCGTACCAACGACAACGTCATGGTGTGACCTATACATATATATATATATAGGTAGGGGTGACTTAAAGTATGATTATACTTTGAGGAAAGTGGGCAATATATTGCAGTATATATTGAGTGTAAAGTTATTTCTGAGCTATTTTAATCAGTTATAAGGAGTGACATTGGATCAAGTCTTAAAGAAACAAGGAATGATAATAATATTAAGTGAATATTAATTGTTCCAATGTTTGATCCATTATCAGTGCAACACTAGGAATTTTCTTAAAAAATAACCACCTCTAAGTGAATGCATATGTCCATGAACTAATAAAAAGCAAATTGAGGAAAATTGAACAGTTTTCATGTGTGGATTAATATTGGTAGCATTCATCACTTGGTATCAGTGTGATGTGCACAGCACTGAATCATTAAACTTATCTATTGACAAGCTGAACATTTTGAAATGTAGTGGCCATACCGGCTATCTTTCTCCCAACCCATGAATCCCAATCACATCTGGCCTAGGAAATAGCTGATTATGATAGCTTACAGGAGCAGAACACCAGGCACAGTTGACAGACCTTCCAATGCAGTCTGCACAACTTGTAGCTCCAATGCATTCCTGTTGGCCTGGACAACAACAACAACAACAACAACAACAACTAAGATTCAAACACACTGATATGTCTGTAAGCTAACTTCAACTATTAGTTACTGCCATGCCATTGTCGAAACCTAGTTAATTCCCCAAACTGGTAAACAAAACAAGGCCTGATAATTTCCAGCTGGGAAACCCCAATGCTTTGTTTGGTCAGCAGTTGATCGCTTTTTACTTACCCAATGACGGTACGCAGAACAGAAAGATTTGTAACAATCCTGCCAGTCTTAGATCATTGGGTGACATTTCGGCGCAGAATGTGCAGGAGCAGGCTCACTAGAGGGCTACAGACGCTGTGGGAACACCTCCAATCCGCGACCTGCACACTGTGGGGGGAACTTCTACTCCCAGAGAGAGAGGCAGTTGAACGCATGCGCTAAGTTAGTACCGCAACTTTAATTTTGTGGTATATACTTTGTGACGACTTGGTGACGTAATAGATTATGGAATTCTATTCTGAAAGCTATCTCCAAGAAAAATCAACGAAATTTTTTTTTATATCAGGTGTCATGGAGTCGTGCAGGCAATTCGAATTGCCCAGCTATGCCTGGAGTTCCATGTGAAAACAACAACAACAACAACAACAACAACAACAACAAAGTAGCTAGTAGCTAAATCTATGCAATTTTTGGCCTATAGAGTTGGTCAAAGTGGAAGTAAGATTGACATGCCATTTCAAATACCAATTCCCATTTGTGTTGGAGGTGTTGAGACTGAGGATAGCTAAGAGACATACAGGGAGAAAAAGAAGAAAAAGAAAAGAAACACACAAAAACACAAACAAACACACAAACAAATAAAACTTCATAAAGCTGCAAAGGCTAGTATATAAAATGAAGTGAAACTGCAAGGGGTGATAGAAGTGGGGAGGGGAGCACAGAGGGCACAAATCAAGCTGATATACCATAACTTGTAAGTGTATTATATTTTTATGGAACCATTTAGCTATAAACTAAATCTATTTTAAACTTTTTAGATCACTTAGAATTTTCCATCAAATTTCCGCTATAACTGTAAAACGTTTACTTTATTGTAAAGTTTTATTTTTTCCCCCATGAAATATGAAGTGGTTTTCATGAGAGTAAATTGGCATGTGGTGCATGATGCTACTCCCCCCCCCCCATGATGCAACCTCTATCACCCCTGCACTGTTTTGTAATATACAGTAATTAAAGCACTGCTTCATAATGTATAGCTACATGCAACACAAATAGTTTCTTTCCTGATCACTACTAGCCAATTGCCTTTTATCTTGACAGTTTGCAAACCCAACTACTTCAACATTCTCATTCATTTAATGTCCACACATAAATACCCCCTTTGTGAATGAGTGCCTAGTGTTTATCATGCAGGAATTGGAATCAATGCATACATCCAACATTTATTCACTACCTGTAAGACCTCTCCTGATTTTATACAGGATTTTTCGAGTGAAAAACAGAAGCTCGTATCAAGGTTAGAAGATGAATGGACTCTATGTCGCATTCAGCTTGTGGAATTCAATTTTGCTGGTAGTATCTTCTAACATTGACACCAGACAAGCAATACTGAGAAGATCTCCCATTTCTTCTCAGAGAGATGCTCTGTTTGGGTACTCTATAGCACTTTTTCTAGATGGACCTCCGGGACCTAATCCTGGTAGCCAGGATACCTTGAATAGATCCAGGTAAAGATTTTATTTACATTTAGTTAATCATTACTAGTTGTGTTTACCATTGAGTTAGATAGTAAATTTAAAAAAATGAACTGAATGTGTGAACTAAATATTTTAATGTCTACCACAATTGAACAATCTTGCTCATGACCGTGGTATTATCCAGGATTGTAGTGAGTGCTCCACTTCTGTCAGTGCCTGGAGGGCAAATAGATTTTACTGGAGCTATTTATACCTGCCCTCTGACCCCTAGACCATGTGTTGGACTCACCTCTAGAAGTGAATTATTTGACACGACAGGTATGGTTCTCAGCTGTTGCACTCAATGAATTGTACATATCTCAGTTTGTCAGCTGTTGGTCATGTGATCACTGATACCATTAATCTGATAGCTTATTAATAAGATCCATGTCATTTAAGACAATGTTTATACATTATCTTCTCTCAGATCCGCTAAATTTACATTCTGTTATGCCATTTAAAAGGTAATGACCCAGATGAAGAAAAGAGAAGGCAATTCCTGGGTGGTTCTATGGCAACGAGTAGACTAGGAATAACAGTAAGCAAATCATAAACCAACAAACAAACTTGATGATCACTTACCTAAATTGTAATTTGAGCCTCTTGCTCATATAATTCTTTTTCCTCAAATAGATCTGTGCTCATCGATATAGATGGATCCCCAATGATAATAATACTAATGCTAGGATGTATGGGAGGTGCTTTATCAGTTATAACCCATCCTACAGCAGCCTGAGTAACTTCAAGGAGGTCGTTCCTTGTGCAGATAAGGATCAGGTTAATGAATTTTCAGCCCCTTACTGTCAGGCAGGGACAAGCTCAGTTCTGACGGTAATTCTCTGTGACATATATCAGTTGAATTGTTGCTAAGAATTATGCTGTACACAAAAATAATTGAAAACAATTGCTGGAGGCAGCATATCAATTGTGGTACTGGAATTGACTTAGTTTTGTTGTCTTTTTTTTTTGCTGTCTATATTTTTCTTTTTCTGTTCAACTACTATAAGTGGTGTGTCTTAGCATAAATGGTGAGCAAGCTAGCCAAGCTATATGAATAAACAATAACCAACTGAATGATGCAACTGAACAGATGTTTAGTTTCCTGTACTTTCTCAATAGCTATAAATATTATTGTGAAACTTAGGCTAGGAAGACAGCACACCATGAACTACAGCCCTTTATTGGCCAAAATTACATTCTCACCTCAAGTGTAGTAGTCATGTTTAGAAGCTTACAACTTAAAGTGCCTAGCTCTGTTCAATGGTTAACCTGCTTCCAAGACCCAAAGATCATTTTCATTTCCGTCTATTTCATAGTCTATGCTATGTGCTACTGATATAGTTGCACATAAACACACATACATAAATCCACACACAATATACTGGTATGAATACTTTATACAACCCTGATAGTGTTTGTCTTCGTCATCAATGACCTAGTTATCCTCTACTAGTTCCATTGTTTAAAAAAAACAACACTTCATCAATATTTTTCTGTTTCAGGAATTTTCCACTCTTGTATTGGGATTGCCGGGCTATCGAGATTCTAGAGGTTAGTTTAAAGATTTGTGTTTTAGTACAATAATATCCTCAACTACAAGGCAAAAATTAATTTAATGAATGCAATACACGATAGTTATGTGTGATATCCAATATTTGGGATTTATGATAAATAATTGCAGGAGCTCTGCTTAGATATGTGGACACGAGTTTTTCTAAATTCAGTCTGTTATCCTCTGGAACTGATGCTATATTCAGCTACAGAGGTTATGCCATGGCTACAGGACATTTTGGAAGTATTGCCAGGGAATATTTTGCTGTGGCTGCCCCGAGACAAAGCAATTACTTTGGAACTGTATGTTATGCCTATGGTGTTTTTATAAAAGTGGAACTATTGTGTATAAGCTGGATGTAAAAAGTACAACTTATTGTGGTTAGTGTTGTGAAACAAACTCGTCCATAAAGCTAAGAAGCTTCTCTACTGATGTTGTTTTGAAACAAACTTATGAGACTTGATTGTACTAATTGCTGATTCCTGAACTCGTTTTACTGACTAGCTAGATATTATTTGAAGTGCATGTACAAAACTGGTTATAGTATTACACTTAGACAATTGAGCAATTGGTGTTAAAACGAAATGTATTAGGTTGTTACAAATTGTGACTGTAATCATATTCATTGTCAACTCTGTTACACATTAGAAGTCAAAAATATGTATTTTTACATTATGTGAGGGAAGAACCTACTTATACGATGTTTCAGTCATTGATGATAATGTACCTCTTTGTTTAGGTAAAAATAATATCTAATTTAGAGACACCTTCTGAAACTTCTCAGGCAGAACTGGCAGGCCAGCAAATGGGAGAATATTATGGGTTCTCTCTTCTTCGTGCAGATCTTAATGGAGACAAGTGAGTCAGCTAATGTATTTTGAAAACTGACAACAAAATTTTATTATGTATTTCCTTCTTTAGTTTCGATGAGCTGCTTGTGAGTGCTCCGTTGTATAGAAACTTGCAAAGAGAGCCTGAAGTTGGTAGAGTCTATGTATATCAAAATGCAGGAGTGAGTAGAGGGATTTTAGGTGGGATTTAGAGTCTAGGGATGTGAAAAAATCTTAGTTGTCGCCGGGGATTCGAACCCAGGGACACCGGCTTTAGCCACCAGCTTGCTTTTTCTCCAAAATCAGCCCGAAATTTGAAAAAATAGCACAATAAAAGGTCCTGAATCATCGTTCTGAGTAAGTTCATACCTAAATTAGCAGTTAATTGTCAGTAGTCTCTAAAATCAGATCGTGACAGACAGACAGACAGACAGACAGACAAACAGACAGGACGACTACTATAACCCTCTATCGCATGCGTGCGGAGGGTTAATAAATCAAGTAGTAGAGGATAATAAGAATGATAAAAATACCTTATGCTAATGCATTCATAATTGTAAGTGTGCATGCTTGCGAAGTTAATGGTCATGGGTTCAAATTCGGCATGGTGGTACTTTTTCTCTGTCTTTTTTCTTGTCAACTATAGAGTGGGTAAAACTTAACACTTTTCCCATTCACGTAAGGATGATGCTTTACCAACTCTACATCACTACTACTACTACTCCTACTATGAGTATTGGTATAATAGCTAAGTTTCTCTCTGCTAAACTCTCTAGCCAATTCCTCGATAGATAGACATTAAGTTATCTTCAATTATGATTCTAATAAATCATTACAAATATGTGGACTTACTAACCATTTTCACTTTGTCAGGGCACACTTCAGTTACACAGTCGTCTGGAAGGGTTCTCACCCTATGGCAGATTTGGATATGCAATGGCCAACTTGGGAGACATCAGTGGAGATGGCTTTGATGGTAATGAATGTTATGCAAAAAGATCGTTATAGTACAGAGAACATCAAATAAGACCTTTCTTATGTTTTAGATGTAGCAATCAGTGCTCCTTTTAGTGTCACTGGAGAATCTGGTACAGTGTATATCTATCATAGCTTTCTTGGCAGGTTTCTCTTTTCTGAACCACGCCAGGTATGTATTACGTCTCTTCATTGCTGCAGTAGCTTTTTTGTATTAAAAATGAATTGATTTCATGCACTATAAATTTAGCATAACAGTGTGAATTAATTATGAGAGTATTAACATTTAGAAATTGCAGAGATTAGAATAGATTTGAGTGAAGCTCAACACTCCCCCCCCCCCCCCCCCCCCCCCCCCCCCCCCCCCCCCCTCCCCAATTCTTCATTGAATGTAAGTTTTATTACTGATGTTGGTTACAGGTAATTAAAGGGTCTTCTCTTCCATTCACTTCCATGGCAGTCATAGATGGCCTGAAGGGCTTTGGAGCATCACTGGCTAGTGGAATAGATGTGGATGGAAATACAATGAATGGTAACTTCTTAAGCAATCCATAATTATAAAATATAATTCCATTCAAAGATCTACTTTTCATGTAATGACAAAAATGAAAGTGAAAACAAGACAAACAAACAAATACTGGTTAATAATTCAGTTTTCATTGATGAATTATTGAAATAGATTTCAATAAGTAACTATAACTAAGAGATTTATTTCATAAAGACAAATGGAAGAGAGAGAGAGTAAACTATCGGGTACTGCAAAGTAGGAAAATATATGTATAAGTAATGAAAGCATGTAATATTGATGTTTTTGTTATTGTTTTGGTTGTTGTTTGTTGATATTAACAAGATCTGGCTATTGGTGCATTCGAGTCGCAGCATGTGTTTGTGTTAAGGTAAGGGATGAAAGAAATGAAGACAGACATTGTCATACAATAGCCATCAATGTTTAAATTAGGACACGTCCAATTGCACGCGTGATGTCATCAGTATCTGCCATGCCCAAGATCGTGAGACTGCAGGATAAAGATTGTCAATTAGCTGGAGAACCAGTAGCATGGTAAGAAATTCCTAATTACATTTACTCCAATTGGCCTAAATTGCTATTGTTAAAAATTTTTTTTTTAAAGCTCCATGTTGACCTGTCTGATTTTAACTATGAATTTTCTTATTGTTAAAATAATAATAATATATTTACAGTTTGACTATAAGGACATGTCATACCTATTCAGGAATGGGATTGAGCTCTGGTCTGAGTAAGTACATGTGATATGTTTGAATAGTTAGCCTTGAATTATTTGATATACTATATCTTATAGAATTAATATTTGGATCAGTTTATGGCAGAATATGAGTACACTGCATTATTTACTCTCAGAGCATTAGGATGAGATGATGTAACTGTACAACATATTATAGGAATGAAAGACAGCAACAACAAAAAACTACAACAACACATGTTGTGGGGGGGGGAGGTGGTTAGCTCTGTGGGCGATTTATTACAAACAAACATACATACTAGCTAACTATTACACCTCGCACACTCATCTACATAAAACACAACTAAACAGTACAATATAATCTCTAGCTAATTTGTTCTCTGTTCTTCTTCTCTAGTCTTCACTCTTTTCTCTTCCTTTTCTCTTCATATTAAAATCATATTATATAGAAGTATTCTCAGTTAATAATAACAACATAAACATTATTATGAGGTCCTCCTGCAGAAGAGTAAGAATGCACAGCCTAGTGTCTCTGTAATCTCTGAGGAGTACTTCAGCAAGATATTTAAAATAAGCTGTATTGCAAGCAGAGAATACTGTTATCTATGTAATATGTTTTCTGTTGGTAATGACAATGATGATGGCCGCTGCTGATGACAATGGTGTGTATTATGAACAATTCATGAGCTGAACAGGAATATTAAAGTGTCGTCATAATGTGTCGGTAAAGTGTCGTCAGTAATAAAGACGTCGGTTGTGTGTGTATTCTTGATGAGTTGATGAAGGGTGAGGACGGTAGTGTGTATATAGATGAACGGGGTTGGTCAAGTGTCGTCAATATTGAAAACTACAATGACAAGAAAAGTAAGTGGGAAAAAATAGCGGACTGATGTAAGCGAATGAAGTTGAAGAAGGGATAAAAATATCTTGTGGTACTCCATTTCTAATTGTTATATCAAGTGCCAATGTGTGGCAGGGTACTTGCTAGTAATTATGGTTACTTTAGCAGAGCATAACTATCACTATATAATAATGTATTGCATTATTTTGAGAACAGATGTTACGTTAATGATTGGAGGTGATACCAGGAGTGGGACATCTAGAATCACTTTCTTGGAAAATCAATTCTCAGAACAAATTATCCTAAATATCAATGAACAGAAGTGCATCAATACTACAGCCTACATTCAGGTAACTCAGATATAATTTTAAGCATAGTAAGACTAAATGGCTGGATGAGTAAAAACATGAATGATTTAGTTTTGGTTAAAAATTCTGTATTATATATATGCATTATATGTATAGGTCAGATTTATAGCTAGTTTACTAAGAGTTAATTAAGCTTAATAGCTAATACAGTCTTAAAGTAGCTCACATGATCTCAGGTGATAGTTATGCTCTCTTGTATGTGCAAACATTGTCTAAGTTTCTTTTATATATTTTAGAACAACATTTTTGACACATTCAACCCTTTTGTCTTTGAAGTGGATCTCTCAGTCACTGATGGAACCATTCCCATTGGTGATGGTAATGGAGACCCCATAGATCTCAGTTCTTATCCAGTCCTACTTAAGACTGGAATCAACTCTGTTCAGGTATGAAACATTGGTTGATATAATGAGTGGCGTCAGGCTCGATGTACAAGGTCATTCAGTAGGCTATCTAGCTATGGCATTTATGAATTAGCTACTATCTCATTACATTTAGGTGGAAACATTTAAAAACTGCAGTGGATCTGTATGCATCCCAGACCTCAGAATATCTGTGGATAAATATGCTGTTCAGTAAGTTACCCTAAGAGATTAATCATTTAATATCATTTTTTTTTAATTATTTGCAAGTCATTCATTCATTCGTTCATTCATTCATTTATTCATTCATTCATTGATTTTGTGATGATGAAATGCAATACTGTACAAAGTAAAGGTTGGTGGGAATTACAATGAGCCTTTAGTTAAAAATAATATATTTTCCACTTGTGTTTGCTAACTTCACTAAAAGCTATTAATCACACACTGATAATGGCCATTGTAAAACGGTTGAAGCACTTGTGTCTTTATCAAATAATTGGTGGAAATACGCTATATAGAAGGAACTAGTGTAATATACTACCTAGTGATTAATCACACACTGATAATGACCATTGTAAAACGGTTGAAACACTTGTGTCTTTATCAAATGATTGGTGGAAATACACTATATAGAAGGAACTAGTGTAATATACTACCTAGTGATGAAGAACATTTCATGATTACAATTAGTAAGAACGTGTTCTTATAGTATTTTTGACTTTACAAACTTCCTGTCTGTCTGTCTGTCTGTCTGTCACACTCTGATTTTGGAGATTACTGACAATTAACTGTTGATTTGGGAATGAACTTACTCAGAGTGACAATTTATGACCTTTATTGTGCTATTTTTTTTAATGGGCTGAATTTTGAGAAAACACGAAGCTGTCAGCTCTGCATAAGTACTAGCTTTTGTGGGCAATGCCCCTATTATCATGTCATAATCATGTTAGCAAATAATTTCTTATCCCTCTGGTAGTTATGCTTTATGCTGGGAAGTTAATGGAGTGCTGGAAGTGGAGTTTGGAGTTGAAAATATATACAATTTTAGTGTCTCTGGCCTATTTAGCTTCTTCTTTTATGAAGACAGCCATTAGTTGTCAGTTAAAATCTGGAAGTCAATTTTAGTTTGTAAAAAATTAAATTTGAATGTCACAAAAGTGTTTGAAATGCAAACATATGGTGTATACTAGGTTCATGCAGTTTGAATTATTTTGTTATAATTCTTTGATAGAAACATTGATGGCCAAACAAATGAGTCCAACACCATCATTCTTGGAAGTGTTCGAAGTGTCAGTATTGAAACTGGTGTACTCAATAGAGGAAATGACGCCTACCAGGCCATGATAGTCATTGCCGTACCCACCAAATATCTGAGGATTGGTCAAGTACTGGGGATATTTGAAGGGCAGGTAATATCATCAAATATTTGGAGATTTGTCAAGTACTGGGGATATTTGAACGGCAGGTAGTATCACCAAATATCTGAGGATTGGGGATATTTGAAGGGCAGGGAATATCATCAAATAGGAAAGGTAGTATCACCAAATATATGAGATTGGGTCAAGCAAATACTGGGGAATGTTTAATTAAGGGCTGGAAATACGTATAACCAAATATTTGGGGGCCATTTGAAAGGCAAATAAATATTGTTGCATATGTATCAAATGACATGCTAAGTTGTCTTATAAGAAAAAGCAACTAATTTTACTATAGATTTAGTTTGTGAAAATTCTCTGTTGCTGTTTTGAGAGTGAGACTGCAGTAAAAACGGTGTTATATTTCCCAACAGTGAAATCATGTATCATATTCCTCACAGTCAAAATTAGTATCACAATTTTCTACACTGAGAAATAACTGTTTGCTAAATGGCACATAGAATATAGTTCAGAGTATATATAAAGTACACATGTGTATATATATATATATATATATATATATAAAGTACACATGTGTATAAAGTACACATGTGTATATATGTAAAAAGTACACATGTGTATATATATGTGTATATATATATATATGTAACATACTTGCATTCCTTATAAAACATTCTTTCACATAAATTTCAGAGTACTCCTCAGTCATTGCTATGTGGTAACTCAAGGCAAGTTAATGAGAACACTGAACCAGCAACACAAGTGTCCTGTACCATTGGTAACCCACTCAGAGAAGGTGCCCGTGTAATAGTCCGGACCAATATCTTCCCTACGGATGCCATTACTATAGATTTTGACTTGACTGTGGCCTTTCTACTTAGCAGTGTCAACGAAGAAAATGTCTCAACCATTGCAGATGGCAGTAATATAGCACTGGGGCATTTGAATGTCACAGCTAAGGCTGATATTTCCTTGGATAGTCCCGGGTAAGTGGAGATGTTCTGTAGCTATTTTAGTGGTTCCAATGCTTTGCTGGATATTATTAATTGTATAACACTTTTGAAAATTATTTCAAGCTTAAATTAAAAATTGTAATTGATTGTACAGTAGAATGTCAGTTATCAGAATTTCAATTATCCGAACACTTCAGTTACCCAAGCACCCAAAATTTTATAGTAGCACATGCAGACATGAAGAATTGCTTGACCACACCCCTTTTATAATACATTATCTATGGTGTTCAGTTATCAGAACATTTCAGTTATCCGAACACCTCTCGGTCCCAACGTGTTGGGATAACTGACATTCTACTGTATTTCAGATTTATCTATTGAGCATTGTGTGTGTCTTGTCCAAGTAATAAAGACAGGAACTTCGAGAACTTGGAAGATTCCCTTCTTTTACTTATTTCAATAGTGAAAAAGCAACAACAAGAAACAACTACACAAAACTTTAGCAACAAAACAAAAACAAAACAAAACAAAAAATGCTGCATGTGCTAAATAAATAGCTACTTAAGGATAAAGTAGACTAACCTATACTTCCTATAATCTTTGGAGGTCTAATTTTGGACGTTTTCCTTACCTTTCATCCAGACTGGTCAACCCAGAACAAGTATCCTATGCTACTGACAGAGGGTCTGGAGGTACCTCTTCAAACATATCTGACTTGGTATCTCCTTTTACCGTCTCATTTGTGGTGCGAAACTCTGGTCCATCCACCATTCCCAGAGCTGATCTCACCCTCATGTGGCCCCTTAGAAGGACTGGAGACTCAGACCAGTACTACCTGTACCCAACTAAAATATCTGTGAGAAAAGGAGGGTCAGGGGAAGGGCAAGGGAAGGAATTGTCACGAGTAGAAAGGAAAGACTGACGGGTGGGAAATGGGGGAAGGGGAAGAAGGAAGGAAGGGAGGAGGGGTTTAAATATGGGAGGGGCTGATAGGGAGTAGTGTGAACATCAATAGCAAGGGAGGGGCTGACATTATTAAGGGTTAAATTATATCATCTTGGAATTCTCTAAAGGTCAATATTATCGTTGTATTTGATGTTTCCAGACTAGTGGAACCACTGGAGCTACAGTCAGCTGTGATACTCAGAATATAGACCCACTAGGCATTTCTTCCCGAGCTAGTGGGACCACTCGTAACAAAAGGGATGCTCTCTCACCACCTGGTGATAATTACAGAAGACAGAAAAGGCAATCTGAAGTACCTGTTACCACGGAGAGTACTCTGGTATGTGTGCATCATTCCCCTAATATGTAGCATATAGGATAATAGGAAAAAAAGGCTTAAGGATTGTGTAGGTACAGGATTTCACAGAGTGCAATTACTTCCTGGAATTATGCTAGTAAAATATTGTTTGTCTTTATAGCAACATGCAGTCAGTTTTACAGCCTCTTCCCTCAAACTTCATCAACAAATCTCAGTTTTTTAAAATTTTACATGGAATAGCATTCAGACGGTTTTTTAAAGGTCCCAACAAATGGCTCCTTGAGCTGCTTCAAGGAGGACACAATCGACATGCCAAGAGTATTACTCGAAAGATAGTTAAGAGGTATTGCCTCATAGTCTTGTTCCCAGGGTTAAGAGACGAGGATATCAATTTCAGTTATTAGTACATGTTATCCAGTCTAGCACTGGACAATTTAGTCAGCTTGACAGCTTAGAAAAATGTTTTTTTTAGACATCTGTAGTTTATTGTTGTTGTACTTACAAGTTAGACTCTAAGAAAAGAGTCATTTTAATGTCATGGTTGCCACATTGTGGTCCACTGTATGCTCTTTCTCCAACAGCTGCTTTCAGTTTTATTGAATAGTTTATTTGAAGCATGCTTCCTAAATCTCATGTGTTAGTATACTATTTGTTATTTCATAGAGTTGTGCAGATGTTAGTTCAGTATTGGAGTGTGTGCCCATCCAATGCACCATATCAGGCTTTCTGGGAAGAAGTTCTCAAGTTAAAGTCGATGTCGGTGGCATTATTGATGAACGCTTCTTCTCAGTAAGAATTCACAGTTTCAACTTGTGTTTATTATCATTTTATGGCAGAATTATTATTGTATCTCATGAATGATTTATTAGTTATTCAGATCATGTGGTTGTATTCCACTTTAGCTATGGGCCTTACATTTTATTTTGCAGCTCACTCACGACAGGTTCACTATAATAATCTCAGCTGATGTCTCAATTCCTAGTGGAGTACCTATAGACCAACCCAACCCTAACCTAGGGAAGAACTCAACTGTAAGGCTGTAATTAAATACCTCCTGATATATTATATTCATACGTGTTCCTGTTGTACTCCAATAGGCTCAGTTACGTGTGATTCCAGCAGTAGTGATACCTCCACAAGGCAGAAGCTTGCCCATTCCTTGGTGGGTCATTCTTTTGTCTGTATTGGCAGCTCTGGCCGTTATCATCGGAGTGTCTGTCATCCTCTGGTTTGTAAGTAAAAAACAAATAAACGAACAAAAACAACAACAACAACAACAACAACAACAATGAAATGGTATTGAACGTAAGAAACATTGAAATCATGTAGTTAGCTATTGGTGAAAAAAATAATGCTGATCTAAAAAGTAATCAAATTTATTTCTGTTGGCTGTGATTCATGGAAATTTGAGAACTATTATTAGTTTGGACGTTCCATAGAGCAGTACAAGTACATAATGACATTTTTTCCTTCAGAGGGTTCTTTTTTAATGATAACTAATTTTCTTGAAGAAATGCCATAATAAAAGGCGGTGGCTCACTATTGTTAAGTCATTAAAATACTTCACCTAAAAACAGCTGTGTTCTATTGAGAGGTTGCTCTATAGCAGCTTATTAGTGCTGACCACTATCACTCATAGATTTACACTACACATTTAGTATTTGGCTGGCATATTTGTAGATATGTCTCGAATCAGTTTTGAATCAGTTTGCAAGCCAACTAGCTGCTATATTTCAGATTGGTTCGTACCTATACCCAAATGCTTTGAAAGCAAATGCTTCTGCCTCAGTGCTTACAATAACGTCATTCCTACTACTTTTTGTGTAAGAAGTACCTGGCAGTAACAATTTAGCTACAAGTGGATGAATTGAAGTTATTATGATAACATAAAAAATGGCTATTGCATAGGGACTGGTTGAAGATATAGCCCAGCCAGCTAGCTATTTATTTAATTAGAATTACCCTTAATATTGCTCATTATTATGGCACTATTGAAACCCAACAGGTAGATATGAAAGCATGAAAATAAATAAATTCAGGGAATGTTGATTATTACTTCACATGTATTTCCAATGTAATAATATCACACACAGTTAGGATTTTTTAAGAGAGGGAAACATGAGGAGATAAAACAGAGGAAAGAAGAGCTTAAGAATTTAGAAGAATCTGGAGTAACTCCAGGACAATCTGGTGAATATGAGCAGCAAGATGGGGCTGACCAAGATACTCTCATCGGAGAGTAACAAACTGAATGTATAGGAACGTAATTTAGCTTTACTGTTAGCAATTTTTCAAGTTAGACTTTAGAAAGAAGCTATTCGTTGATATTTACTTTGATTTTAATGGTTTAATGTTGTTAGTGTATAAAGAAGATAAATAAAAGAAATGGGTTCAATTATACCAACATGGTATACATAACCATTATTGATACATGACTTAAAAGTAGCTTATAAATGTTTAGGCATTCACCATTGTATCCATAATAAAGAAATATCAGTGAAATAGTTAATTACAGAATGTTTTTGTGTCCTTTAAAATGGCCCAGAATCTCAACTGTTTGCTAGTTTGACTTATCCTGCAGCCCGCCGACCAAGTGGCTCCCTGCCAGAGAGCTTTCTTTGCCAGGGACCCCCCTATGGGGCCACTTACCAGTAACCCATCTGATTGCATATACATGCTGATGCTATGAACCCTTCAAACCTACTTATGTCCCTCCCCACTACTCTGCAGCTCTAATAGCTGAGTTGGTTGGCATAGGTGGTAGCTGGACCCCTGCCCCCCAACCAACTTGCGTTGTGGGGAGAAATTACAGGGTTCTCATATTACACATAATATATATATGAGGGCAAAAAAATCTGTACCATATAAAAAGAGGGACGTAGGAATGGAGGGGTTCTATAAACGTCAATCTCACACCTACGTTATTGCCTCAACTGGTTGTTATCAAAGTCCACTAGCAATAACGTAGGTGTGAGATTGACGTTTATAGAACCCCTCCATTCCTACGTCCCTCTTTTTATCTGGTACAGATTTTTTTGCCCTCACTTGTTTGCCTTATTTTTTGACATGCAATTACAGCCAGGTGCTGTATATGTTGTCCTATAACTTGCACAATGTCATTTTTTGTGTTTTGTTCCAACGAACTTTAAATTATATATGATCTCTCTCCCTGCAGCAATGATACCATAGAATATTTCTTGGACCATTTTGTTTCTGCCTGATTTGGCGTCATCAGCATGACATACCCTATTACAAAACAGGAAACCACCATGTTTCTAGTAAATTTATCCTAGTTGGTCATTGTATAGGATTCCATGATTGTTGCTAGCTGGCCTTTTTGTAGGTACCTTAGCACTCCAGTAGTACCATTTGCTAGCTGGCCATGGGTACCTTAAGTACGATGTAGCAATGCCACATACTAATTTTGGTACAAAAATATTCGCTGCGGTGTGAAATAATATTGTTGGTGAAGTAAGCCGTGAATGCTGACCTTTGACCTCTGGCGGCCATGACGGTTGTAGTCGAAATGACTAGACGAAGAGAATGATACCAAGAAGTCTACCAAAATGTGGCGTAGTCTCATATATTGGATCTGGTAAAATGTGAAAATTGGGCATATTTTTCACTGACTTCGAGGCTCCCTGGGGCGTGAAATTCACACCAACACTGAATGTAACTATGCCGATGCGTTGGAGACCATGAAAAGGAACGCGTTGGTACAAGTTCCACGTTCATATCTCTAACGGTTTCGGAGTTACGCGCTGCAACAAAAATATCTGAAGAAGATGATGAAAATTATGATTATTATTATTAGGAACGTCCTGATGAAAACAGCTCTTTTTCAAACTACCATATTTCCGTGGTTTTTCGAGGTAGAGACTTGAAATTTTGAAACAGCCTTCTAGTTGCGTTGAAGTTTATCTGAACCAAATTTGGTGGCCTTCGGCCACCTGGGGTGTGAGATATGGCAGCCAATGTGTTGTATTAGGTCAATTATGTCTATTAACCTGGCACCTTTACACTAGTTTGGTGAGTTGAATTTAGAAAATATAACAACAGAGCATTATTGTTTTTACTGAGAGTACACTGTGCACACGTTAATATGTGTAAACATGTGTTTAAGATAAGAGCTCCATATTTACTAATAGATAAATTGCTATTATAGCAACATTATCTCCACACCATTAAAAACTTAACTAAACCTATTGCACTTACCTAGCTTAAAGATACTGCAATACTACTAGTGGTGTGCTTGAGCACAAATGGCGAGCGAGCCTTCAACTACACTATTGTTAAATGATTGATTTTAACAACTAACACTCAAGCTACTAAAATAAAGTCGAGTTTTTAAATTACGTATGAGGTATAGAGGATTCAATGCCATAGTAACCGCTCCCCGCAACTGTTTGAATTGAAAAAGAAGCAACAAAATCAAGTCACGTTATTTAAAGTTTTCTTTGTGACATTCTTAATAGTAGTTGTAACGCACAATACTTGCACACAACTGAACATACCTACGCAAGACTTACCTTCGTGGTTCGTCTAGTGGACAATGAATTTTCAAGTAAATGCTGTTGAGTAGGGCTTAGCGTATTAACTTACCACCGCCACTAACTCGAATAGAAATGGAGCTCCCATAAGTTTTTGAGTTTTAACTGCACCCGCAAAAGAATTCAAAGCGGTAAACAATTCAATTTCTAAGGTGATATGGGTAATGGTCGCTAAACCGGAGGATTCTGTTAGTGAAGTTTGGGACGGGTCGAACGCGGAGCGAACACAAAAATACGGAGGGTCAAAGTACAAAATGACATATGTATGTCCATACATATAAATACACAAACATCCCCGATTTTCAATTGTGTTACCCCTGTAAGTGTTTCGCTCGCTACGCTCGCTCGCCAATTATGCATCATTTTTTTTGCATCACTGCTCTTTAGGGTTAGGTGTTTAGTGTTACTTTTTCCTTGATCCTATGATATTTTCATTATTGTTGCAAATATTTTTTTTTATATTGTGACTGCTTGGGCTGATTAAATTATTGTTGTAGCACAAGGATTTTGTTATATTGTTTTGGTCAAACCATCTCATCAATGCTAACACATTAATACAATCATTAGTGTCAGACTATTTAGTTGTAATTAATACATTCTGAATGTTGCAAATTATACTGTATGGCTATTAATTTACAGGTTTGAGAAAAGCATGCCCTTACAGTGGTGGGGAAGCAATTTGATTTTGACCAGGCAATGCACAGCTCAAAATAGTACAAATTAGCTGCAACTAATTAAAATAATCATAAGAAAGTATTATTAGCTACATGTCACTTTTAATAATGAACTATTGGAAGAATCCAAACTGTTTTGCATCTGCTATCATTATAGGCAATAATCTCATTTGGAACCTTTTCTTGAGTTATTAGACTCTTTTATAGATGATTATTATGTAATCATAATGATGTTCACTTTTTGCTGAGAGATAGCTGTATAGACGCATGTCTTATCCTTCGATGAGCAGATCAATTTCTTTCTAGCACTAAACATTTTTTCTAAGATAAGAAGAAACACTGGCTGATTTGGATTTTGTTCAAGACTGATGACTTGGTAGGAGTCATGTAGCGTCTACAGACACTGTCTGAGGACCAGTCATAGCTACAACAGTAATGCTGGCAAATAATGCCCCTTGTTATGTGGTCAACTTCAGTTTATTTAAGACTCACTTGTACTGGAGTTTTAAACAACAGAGTCATTGGGAAAAGTGTAGAATTATAATTATAGTCAGTCAAATGTCATGGTGTGCAAATTGGCATAACGGGATCCAAAATATTGGCTGGCCAAACCTCCCTCTATCCCTCCTTACCAGTTTCCTAGGCCTGCCTTAGTGGAAAATAAAGAAGAAAAGCATTTATAATAGTGGAGTAAAGAGATAAGCTTAATCTTAAATTATTCTCTGCAGATTGACTTTGGCAAGAAGTGGAGGTGTTGTCAAATTAATTGTTCAAAGATTGTGTTGGCTATTTAATACCGAGGAACACTACTCTATGTATTGTAGCATTAAAAAAATTGATTAAGAATGCGCTTAATAATTTGGAATTAAATATTTGAAAATGAGTGCATATAATTTTTCTCAGATCATTTTTATAACGTAGTCAAGTCTAACGATATAGATTAAGTTATTAAGGCCAGACTTTATATCTTGATCACTAGTTCAGTATTTCCTGTAATCTATCTTAGTTACAAGTTTTTCAACATTTTATGTGTAAGAACAAAATATCAGTCATTGAACTATTAACAAATTACCAGGTACCAAGGCTATATCTAGAAAAAATTACCTGGGTAGGGGGATGGGGGTGGGAGGTGGGGGAGCATGTTTAAATGAGGTTAACCTTGGAATGGACACTGCACGAAAAGTGTCAAATTGACAAGCATAACAAAATTGTAAATTAGTGTATAATGAACTGATAACTAGTTTGATTTAGATCCCGTTGCTATATTGTTATACTAGGTGTACTAACTTGGTAAGTGTGCACTAGTTTTTGCCTTTAGCCATTTCTGCGAAAATGCTGATAAACAAAGTTGCTAGTGGAAACTGGGCATGCGTAAACGGGATCTAAAATAGTTAGAGCATGCACGCTTAGGTACTGGTGAATTTAGTGCACACAGCCTCGGGCCTACGGCCCTTGGGCTTCAGTGCACTAAATCCACCAGTACCTAAGCGCTTATGCTCTAACTATTACATAACATCTACAGTCTTGTCAATACTTTGTTAACTCTAATTATCAACACAGTTTACAGATTTTGGTCAAGATTACTAGCTTCCGTGAGGTGAGTCAAAATGGTAAGTCTATGAGAGTGGAAGGTTCATGCTGTGATAAAGGAATATGGAAACTGTATTTATGTTGCGTGTTGTACTACTAACATATTCCACAACTAGATAAAGGCTGTAGGTTATGGTTACATATCTCAGTATTATTAGTTAATCATAATTATATGGGTTTGGGGAGTGTGGCTTTTAGCCACTGGAGGATGTTGCAAACATACACTCCCCAAAACAAATAAAGAATCATCAAGGTAAAAATCTAGGAGGCAAAATGCAAGTGAGGTTAAGGATCAAGTTCAGAAACCAGTAGCTGCTGGCTGGGGCTAGTGAGGATGTGCTACCAGGGATCAGTAAGGGTGTGGCCGGGGGTGCTAGCAGGGATTGGGTAGTGTGTTTGCTTAATCACTCTCTTTTTCTCAAATGTATCACAACTAATACATAGTGCTATGTAAATAAAGTGGCAAGGGGGGAGGGGTCAACCTCCCTTTCCTTAGCTCCCTCCTCCCCCCCCCCCCCCCCCCCCCCCCTACCTAAATACAGCTGTGCAGGTTGGTGTCCAGACTTCCTACTAATAATGTACAACATAGCTATTTAGTTCCTCTTTAGCTCAGTTTATAGTGACAGAAAGTAGGAAATTGGAGTTGTTACTATTGTATAATAATTGTATATTGTATAATAATGCAAGTGAAACGCTACTCCCTGAATACCCGAATGCAAATGAGGTCCATAAGCTCGCTACTTTTAGCAAAGCATTGCCAAGGATATTCTGCCTAAGCAATTTAACCAATTTGTGGTGGGTTACATTGGGAATCCTCCAAAGAATGCTGAACCAGAAATTAACATAAATATAGTAGTATTATCAGTGCCCGTGTGTATTAACAACCCCACTATTGATGACAAGATGGTGAATCAACTTAACACATTTGTAACAAAGTTTCAAGAATCTTTTGATAAGTTTGCCATCGAAGGGGGCATAAAACAGTATGCAGTTTTGTTTTATGGTAGAGACATTATCTCAGTGAATCCCCCACTGAAGCTTTTTGATGCTAACCATCAAATCATTGAAGGTTCTGACTGGTTAGCTGCTCTCCCAAATCCTCCTCAACACTCTGAATATATAATCTTAAGTCACATAGACTGCACAGCCACTAGAAAGAAAGATATATACTTATTTACCTACCACAGACCTTGCATATACACTGTAGGAGTGAAATAGTCAATTTTGCTAAGAAGTGTAACAATTATTACAAGAGATTTGTTGTATTTTACAAAGAACCATGGAAAGATTGTTTTCAAAGTTCGGAATTTATCAAAGGTAATAAGAATTTGAAAATTTGATTGTGTGGCCTCAAGAGACTGCTGTGGAACTATAACTGTTAATAACAACACTTTGAAAACATTGACTTTAGCTTTTGGCACTGTCAATATCATGCTAGCTTATTAGTGAGATTTGCAATTTTCGTGGTGAAAATTTGAAAATTAATTAGTTGGGGAAGATAATATTATGTATAGTATATAATATTGCTGTAGGAAGGAAACCAAAAGCTAATTATTTCAAAATTAAATAAATACTTTACTCCTTACTCATGCATTACTAAAGTTAGTATCTCTTTACTAACTCTATTCTCATTAGCTAATTACTGATATCATATAATATACCTGTATATAATGTAGATAGCTAGATTGATGGATTATATCAAAAATATTTGTATAATAGCATTTTTCAGTCTAAATAACACACTGCCTGGTTAATGTACAAGATAAACAATAACAATAATAGTCTATGAAATGAATATCTATGATGTAAATTGCTAAGAATAACTTAATAACAGGAAATGAGGTTATGAAAGTACATGAAAGCACACAACAAATCAGTTCTGCAAGCAAAACTAATATGTTGCTCACCTACTGTACAGTTGTAATAGTATTGTTCTATAATTTAATTATTCGACATAGCTATTTATCCAATCATGGATTTCATCGTATAAACTTTTTGTAATTTTTAAGCCGGTATTCATTTTTTGTGAAGGATCGTATGCAGTGTTAATTCCATACACTCGTTTATCTTGCTTGTTATAAATAGGACCTCCGCTCATTCCGGCCATCGTGTCACAATTATGAGAAATTTCATAATTTAATTCTTTTGTTATTATTCCTGTTGAAGTATACATACAATAGTCCTTCTTATCAACGGGGTAACCGGACACAGATACGTCCATATTTACCATAGATCCAGTTTTCCAGCCCAAGTCTAACACCACGTCAGATTCCTTATCAACTATAATTAGCGCTATATCGTAACTCCTTGACTTTGTCTTGAAACACTTTTCAAAGATTATAATATACGACTCCATTTCAAAGCAATAATCTTTGTCTTCATCACATGGATCGCAGGTACACTGCTTTGCTCGATAAGCGTAGCTAAATCTATAAAAGCCTCTTCTTTTACAGCCTTGTATTTGTTAACCCTCAGCGCGCATGCGCAAGAGGGTTACAGTAGTCCTAGTGTCATTCATTCATTAACCCTCAGCGCGCATGCGCCCAGAGGGTTACAGTAGTCCTAGTGTCATTCTGTCACTCTGTCTGTCAACAGGCACTTCTGGAAGGTAGGAACCAGCCAGGCTCTGAAAGCTGCATCAAACAGCAGTATTTCACGAAGTAAGTTCCTTTAATGTGCCAGATTTTGATTTTGGACTTCATTTTCCAGAAAAAAGCGAGTCTTTCCAGAGCCGTGCGATCGTAGGCTTACAGCGGGAACCGCCCCTTAAAAACTTGCTTGTCACGTGAGCCAGCTTGCAGGTTTCAAATCACTTTTAAATAGCTAACAATTACATACCATCAGCGTGAGGTGTTGCGTTGCGTAGTCATTGAGTGAGCACGTACCTAACCTAATAGTCTCTGGTTCGAATCCTCGTCGATGCTATTTTTTTTTTTCTTCTTTTTTTTTCCTATTTTTTTTTTCTTTTCCTTTTGTCTTCTTGCCTTATTTTTCTTTATTTTCCTGTTTCTTCCTACTGTTTTTATTTCTTTCCTACCTTTTCCTTTCTTTTCCTCTTTCTTTCGTGTACTGTTTTTCTTTCTTTATTCTTCCTTTTTCTTTTCTTCATACCTTTTTTCATTTATTCCTCTTTCTTTTGTCCCTCTTCATTGTCTTTTTCTCTTTCCTGCCTCTCTTCATGCCACTTCTCTTTCTTTTTTTGTTTCTACACTTCTCCTTTGTTATTATTTTCTTTATCATACTAGCTAACTAGCGCTGAGGGTTTGCACTTCAGTGCTCTAGTTCATTCAGTCAACAAGGGATCTCGAAGAGTACGGCTACCCAGGCTTTGAAAGCGACATCAAACTATAGCACTTTACAGAGTAAGTCCCTCTAATGTGCCAGAATTTTTAGTTTTGACTTAGTTTTCAAGAAAAAGCGAGTAGAATTTCAGTCCTACCATCATACGTTACGGGAATGGGAACCGCCCCTTAAAAACGTGCTTGTCACGTGAGCCAGCTTGCAGATTGCAAATCACTTCATCATACTAGCTAACTAGCGCTGAGGGTTTGCACTTCAGTGCTCTAGTTCATTCATTCATTCATTCTGTCACTCTGTCTGTCAACAGGCACTTCTGGAAGGTAGGAACCAGCCAGGCTCTGAAAGCGGCATCAAACACCAGTATTTCACGAAGTAATATGCCAGAATTTTGATTTTGGACTTCATTTTCCAGAAAAAAGCGAGTCTTTCCAGAGCCGTGCGATCGTAGGCTTACAGCGGGAACCGCCCCTTAAAATAACTTGCTTGTCACGTGAGCCAGCTTGCAGGTTGCAAATTACTTTTAAATAGCTAACAATTACATGGATTCAGCGTGAGGTGTTCCGTGGCGTAGTTGTTGAGTGAGCAAATAGGTAACCTGGAAGTTTCTGGTTCGAACCCAAGTAAACGCTTGTATTTTTTCATTTTATTTTTTCATCCTGTTTTTTTTTCTTTTTTTTTTCTTCTTGCCTTATTTTCCTCTTCCTACTGTTTTTATCGCTTTCCTACTTCATTTCCTCTTTCATTGTCTTTTTCTCTTTCCTGCCTCTCTTCATGCCACTTCTCTTTCTTTTGTTTCTACACTTTTCCTTTTCTTTATCATACTAGCTAACTAGCGCTGAGGGTTTGCACTTCAGTGCTCTAGTTAACCCTCAGCGCGCATGCGCCCAGAGGGTTACAGTAGTCCTAGTGTCATTCATTCATTCATTAACCCTCAGCGCGCATGCGCCCAGAGGGTTACAGTAGTCCTAGTGTCATTCATTCATTCATTCATTCATTCATTCATTCTGTCACTCTGTCTGTCAACAGGCCACTTCTGGAAGGTAGGAACCAGCCAGGCTCTGAAAGCGGCATCAAACAGCAGTATTTCACGAAGTAAGTTCCTTTAATATGCCAGAATTTTGATTTTGGACGTCATTTTCCAGAAAAAAGCGAGTCTTTCCAGAGCCGTGCGATCGTAGGCTTACACGGGAACCGCCCCTTAAAAAACGTGCTTGTCACGTGAGCCAGCTTTGCAAATCACTTTTAAATAGCTAACAATTACATGTATTCAGCGTGAGGTGTTGCGTTGCATAGTCGTTGAGTGAGCAAGTACCTAACCTAATAGTCTCTGGTTCAAATTGTTGTTGACAATATTTTATTTTTTTCATTCTGTTTTTTTTTTGTCTTCTTGCCTTATTTTTTTTATATTTTCCTCTTTCTTCCTACTGTTTTTATTTTTCCTACCTTTTCCTTTCTTTCTTTCGTGAACTGTTTTTATTTCTTTCTTCTTCCTTTTTCTTTTCTTCCTACCTTTTTTCATTCATTCCTCTTTCTTTTGTCTCTCTTCATTGTCTTTTTCTCTTTCCTGCCTCTCTTCATGCCACTTCTCTTTCTTTCTTTTTTTTGTTTCTACACTTTTCCTTTGCTACTATTTTCTTTATCATACTAACTAACTAGCGCTGAGGGTTTGCACTTCAGTGCTCTAGTTCATTCATTCATTCTGTCACTCTGTCTGTCAACAAGCCACTTCTGGAAGGTAGGAACCAGCCAGGCTCTGAAAGCGGCATCAAACAGCAGTATTTCACGAAGTAAGTTCCTTTAATATGCCAGAATTTTGATTTTGGACTTCATTTTCCAGAAAAAAGCGAGTCTTTCCAGAGCCGTGCGATCGTAGGCTTACGGCGGGAACCGCCCCTTAAAAAACGTGCTTGTCACGTGAGCCAGCTTGCAGGTTGCAAATCACTTTTAAATAGCTAACAATTACATGCATTCAGCGTGAGGTGATGCGTTGCGTAGTCGTTGAGTGAGCAAGTACCTAGCCTAATAGTTTCTGGTTCGAATCCGCGTCGACAATATTTTTTTTTTTTCATCCTGCTTTTTTTTCTTTTTTCTTTTGTCTTCTTGCCTTATTTTCCTCTTTCTTCCTACTGATATTATTTCTTTCCTACCTTTTCCTTTCTTTTTTTCTAACTAGCGCTGAGGGTTTGCACTTCAGTGCTCTAGTTCATTCATTCATTCGTTCGTTCGTTCTGTCACTCTGTCTGTCAACAGGCCACTTCTGGAAGGTAGGAACCAGCCAGGCTCTGAAAGCGGCATCAAACAGCAGTATTTCACGAAGTAAGTTCCTTTAATATGCCAGAATTTTGATTTTGGACTTCATTTTCCAGAAAAAAGCGAGTCTTTCCAGAGCCGTGCGATCGTAGGCTTACAGCGGGAACCGCCCCTTAAAAACGTGCTTGTCACGTGAGCCAGCTTGCAGGTTGCAAATCACTTTTAAATAGCTAACAATTACATGCATTCAGCGTGAGGTGCGTTGCGTAGTTGTTGAGTGAGCAAGTAACTACCCTAATAGTCTCTGGTTCGAATACTCGTCGGCGGTATTTTTTTTTTTTCATCTTTTTTTTTTCATCCTGTTTTTTTTCTTTTTCCTTTGGTCTTCTTGCCTTATTTTTCTTTATTTTCCTGTTTTTCTTCCTACTGTTTTTATTTCTTTCCTACCTTTTCCTTTCTTTTCCTCTTTCTTTTGTGTACTGTTTTTCTTTCTTTATTCTTCCTTTTTCTTTTCTTCATATCTTCTTTCATTCATTCCTCTTTCTTTTGTCCCTCTTCATTGTCTTTTTCTCTTTCCTGCCTCTCTTCATGCCACTTCTCTTTCTTTTTTTTGTTTCTACACTTTTCCTTTGTTATTATTTTCTTTATCATACTAGCTAACTATCGCTGAGGGTTTGCACTTCAGTGCTCTAGTTCATTCTGTCACTCTGTCTGTCAACAGGCACTTCTGGAAGGTAGGAACCAGCCAGGCTTTGAAAGCGGCATCAAACAGCAGTATTTCACGAAGTAAGTTCAATTAATATGCCAGAATTTTGATTTTGGACTTCATTTTCCAGAAAAAAGCGAGTCTTTCCAGAGCCGTGCGATCGTAGGCTTACAGCGGGAACCGCCCCTTAATAAACTTACTTGTCACGTGAGCCAGCTTGCGTTGAAAATCAACTTTTAAATAGCTAACAATTACATGCATTTAGCGTGAGGTGTTGCGTTGCGTAGTCATTGAGTGAGCAAGTAACTAATCTAATAGTCTCTGGTTCGAATCCTTGTCGACGCTATTTTTTTTTTCATCTTTTTTTTTCATCCTGTTTTTTTTTCTTTTTCCTTTTGTCTTCTTGCCTTATTTTTCTTTATTTTCCTCTTTCTTCCTACTGTTTTTATTTCTTTCCTACCTTTTCCTTTCTTTTCTTTCGTGTACTGTTTTTCATTCTTTCTTCTTCCTTTTTCTTTTCTTCCTACCTTTTTTCATTCATTCCTCTTTCTTTTGTCCCTCTTCATTGTCCTTTTCTCTTTCCTGCCTCTCTTCATGCCACTTCTCTTTCTTTTTTTTGTTTCTACACTTTTCCTTTGCTATTATTTTCTTTATCATACTAGCTAACTAGCGCTGAGGGTTTGCACTTCAGTGCTCTAGTTTCTTGTAGTTGTAGACACAGTGCCCTGCAGTAAGGATATGCTTAGGCCCAACAAAGAACCCAGTGCAAGCATAATCTATATACACTATTGCATTATATGGATCATCAGCACGGGTTATTTTCTTAACAGGAATTCTTCTGTCTTGATTTCCAAGAATTCTTCTTGGTGCCATGCTTTTAGAATCTTTATGAGAGTTGTTGAAGGATTTGCTGTTGACATTCTCGTCGTAATCTTCGAAGGAGCATTCTTCTGAATCTCTGATGCCTCTGTATCCACCTTCTCCATTAAACACTACTACTTCTTCATTGTGTCGAGCAGTCAGTAGATTATCATCAAGTGAAGACTTCTGAGATGCTGTCCAGGTGTGGCCACTTTCTGTAAGGTGCATGCTTTGTGTTGGTGGTTTACCAGCCACCATGCATCCTGGAATGGTCATACCCAGTAAACAGAAGCTTGCCATGGTGAAAAACACAGCCATGTTTACAAAAAAATAAGTTGAGTTGATAAGTCCTTCTTTGTCTTTTATAGCCTGTGGCTGTACAGGTGTATTTATTACTGGCTCACACTTGAATGTATGGTTGGTTTATACGAGGTTTCGTTCAACAAGGTGGCATAAAGGAGTAACAATGTCAAGAACTTCATAGCTGAGACCTCAGATGAAGTTCAAAGTTTTCTTACAGTTATGAAGCAATAGAAGAGAAAGCACAAAATTCTTGAGTTGGCTTAAAAAAAAAAAAAAATATATATATATATATATATATATTATATCAATGCATTTGAATATTTAGCTTTTTTGTTTTACAGTTCTTTCTCTTGTATTGCTTCATACAATGCAAGACAAAGAGGACAGACAAAATGCATGCTAGAAATATGTTTGTCTACATAGCAGATTTGAGAAGATCATTATTCTCTTCTCTCTGAAATGCATTTTATAAAAGGACATCTAGCTAGATGTAGTAAGACCTTACACTTCTATCTTGTAACAGATTACTCTACAATTTCTTTCTCAGCTTGATTACTGTTATATTTCATAATGAGGTGCTTGAGGTATACCATTACAGCTTTAATAATCAAATGATACCAAAGAAATAATAAAATAGAAGTTTCCTGGGTTCTCTTATTTAATTTGAATCATAGACTGCATAATTAATCAGTGCTTCCACATTGAAGTTTATTACCACAATTGATATAGTGTCTTCTGATATATATAGCTCATTAATATTAAATATTATCGGTATAATGAGTTAAATTGGTGTTTTCATTGAGATACTATTCTCTACCTCTAAATTGAAATCTCTACATGTGATAAATGATCTAATTGATGGTTGGCTTGAAAAAGTGACAGAGGTCAGCCACTTATAGAGCCATCACACATATCTTTGACTTCAGCACCCCCCCCCCCCCCCCGTACCTTGCTTTTGCTGGGGTGCAAATTCAAGGCCTTTTATCATGCAACTGCAACTGGTCTAGCTCAAAGTGCCTGCTAAGTGTGCAGGTACCTCAATTATTACCTTTCAGTTACTCCAATACAAAGATGCAGCTAATAATAATATAAATGAATACAGGGACTATTTATTTATTCCATGAATTCTCTCACAATATATGAAAGAATGGAACCAAATGATAATGCGGTGAACTCCTGTTGAATATCAAGTACTTCAAAACGAGACTTTTCAGATGCTATGTAAGTTGTTTTATCATACTCTGTATGTAGCTAAAACATGAACACAATCATCTTAATTAGCATGGTGGAACTACCCAATAGAGAGAGAGTACTTTAAACTTCTAAAGCTTCTAGCAGCTCAAATTTGCGGCTCAGGATAGGGTTGTAAAAATTTCCAGGAGTTGTTACACTGTATTACTCATAAGACTGCTTTAAATTAAACAAGACAAGTGCATTAAAATGATAATGCGTAGTATTCATAAATTTTCAACAATGGCTAAATGATATGGTTTCATAGAAAACTGGAATTATGTAACAGGGGGGCTATTATTTTCTTTCCTGAGTGCATAAATATATTATAGATGCTAAATAAAAATAATAAATGAGCTTAGCCGCATCATATTGCGGCCACATTATTTTGTTCCAAGTTAGGACATTTTTGGATATGAGTTTTGACGTGTGTTAAAAAGGATTATAGTCGTTCAGCTTGTGAAATGTTTTGTCTGTCCGTTGTAACTATGGCATGTTAAAGCATTAGAAGAAAACGAAGAGTACATTACAATAAATGAATTCTAGAGTTGGCTTAAAATTATCTAATGTACTAGCTACACATTAAACTTTTATTAGCTTCAAAAAAATCAATTTTTTTCTATTATATTCCTCAGTTCTTTCTCTTCATGGATGACAAAGAGACAAATGAAATATTTCCTTCCAATATGTGTTGGCTAGTTAGGTTTGTCTGTCTCTTGTGAATATAACAACATCCAATGCATTCTATGTCTTCTCTCTATGACATATATTTGTAATGGATTTGACAAGACTAGAAATAATGAGACCGTACAACTGAGCTTGTGTATAATATTACCATTATTTAATTTGAACATAATTATTTACCCAAGAATGAGCATATAGGGTGTTGTCATTTGAGGATTTAATCAGTGCTTATTGGTTTTAATGGAATGCAAATGATTAAGATATAATAAGTGATACTTTGCATGGCTTATCTCTTTAGATATAAAATATACAAATGCTATTATATGTAATGCTATATATGTAATACTGTAGCCCCATATAGAGTGGCAACTTTTGTACAATAAAAGTAACATAAATTGTGTTAATAGGGCACAACTATTTCCAACACTGTCTTTATGCCAGTATTTTTTTTAGAAACCTGTTAAACTCTAAATACTACCTCCATGTCATTATTTCTATGAACCCGGCACCTTTACACTTAACATTACATGTACCTCGATGTCAGTCAATCTTTCTAGGAAACTGTTGCGTATATTATCTTGTATGCTCGTTCAGAAATCATAAAAGATAAAAGAACTTGAATGGAACAAAAAACCCATAAAACACTTACAGCAAATATTCCAATAACATGTTAACTATATGTTGAGTTCTGTCAGGCTAACACTAATAATTTGATACCCATTGTTTCCTTCATGTGTTTAAAAGTCTTTTCTCCTATTGTTTCTCTTGTGACAATCTCACAAACTATAGCTACAAGATTATTATGTTTGGAGTGAACACACACACAATGCAAAATGCTAATTCTCTTGCTACCATCTAGCGGGCATCTGGTAGAGCCAGGATGCCTGCGCACTTAGCAGGCACTTTGAGCTAGACTAGTCGCTCTTGCATGATAAAAGGCCTTGAATTTTCACCCCAGCAAAAGCAAGGTACCCAATCACAGCTGGGGGGACTGATGGGAGGCAGAGGAAGAAAAACCAGATCGAAAATTGTCAGGGTGGGGCTGAACTCAGGACCTCAGGCCCTGAGCCATAACACACCCACACTCACACCCACACACACCCACACACCCACACACACACACACACACATACACACACACACACACACACACAGAAATGTAATTTACTTGCTCTTGTGGACATACATTTCTGTAACGTTCCAAGTACTGCTCTCTCTTGCTCCTGAAGTACTATATCATCTTTTCATCACCAACATGTCCTTCCACTCTTTTATGTTCCTGTTTTCTGTAGTCCCTTTGGATGTTAATTAGTGACGGAAAGATACTGTTTATATGCAGATATCCAGATTATGTAGTTCAGGAGGTAGGAGAGCAGAAGCAGGAGGTCCAAGTGCCTCCCACTTTTTTCACATTTTGTAGTATAATATTAGCGTAACTATTGGCTCAGAAGATGGAAAAATTGTTTGCTTCAATTTAAATAGAGTTCAAAGAAATTCATCTTAGATTAAAGCACTCTGCGGTTGGAGAAAAGGGGGAAAAATTAGCAACTAACTTTTGTATTTTTTAAATTGTGGTGACCTTAAACCCCTAACATTTAACCTTTCTACCATAATTATTCACCAAAAAAATTTTTTTTCTTCAAATTATGTTTTCTGAGATATTGTTAAAGTAATTGAGCCAAAATGTAGCAGTCAGAACATCCTATTATGAGTTATGCATGCTGCTAATTAATTTGTCCCCCCTCATAACACCCTCCTTTTCGACTTGCTCCTACCCATAGTAAAGAAGACAAAAAGCTAATCTATTCATTTGTGTATTTGTATATAAAATGAATTAAATACTTCAATCATTACTCATGACTCTATAATTCCCAGTTACCCAACTCTTATCATTCCACACTGAATACTAAATGGTGACTCTGAGGAATTTAAAGCAACAAAAAAACTAAAAACTAAATGAAATAAAGACCTGATGTAAAATTTAGATTAATACACATGAGTTATATAAAATTATTACAGTGTAAGTGAAGATTTGCATGCGCAGTCTTTCAGCATGCTATGCATGTTCACTATGTTTATATATACTATACATATTATATATAAAGTTAAATTTAGGTAACACTGGTGATATACTAATACACATACTAGAAATAGAACAAAATCTAAGAAGTGAATATTAAAAAATTACATGACTGAAATGACAGAGTAAGAGGAAGCAAGGAATAATAATAGTTCTTAAAACATAGACAGAATCGAACTAACTACAAAGATTGTCTACAATTAAAGTAAATATGATTATGATTGCTAAATTTAATAACTACGAGTTGGCTATTAATGATACTGGTCCATCCAATGTTGGATAGTTTTGTATAATCTTTTGGTAATTTTAACTCCAGTATTCAAGTGTTCTGACGGATCATAGGCCGTGTTAACTCCATATACTAGTCCATCCCACACATTATAAATTGGACCTCCACTCATTCCAGATGTCGTGTCAGCATTATGGGTCACTTCAAATTTTAAGTCCTTTTTAATTTGACCAAATCCAACATACATACAATGGTCTCTCTTTTCACTAGGGTAACCAGACACAGATATATCCATACCTTCCATTGATTCTGAGTCAGTTTTCCAGCCCAAGTCTAGCCACTCTTTGGATTCCTTATCCACAATAATCATGGCTATATCATAGCTCCTTGAACAATGTGTGTAATACTTTCTAAAAATTATATATGTCTTCATTTGGAAGCAATCATCCCTATCTTCATCACATGGTTCATTAGTACACTCTTTTGCTTGATAAACATAGCTTTTTTCATAAAAGCCTCTTCTTCGATAATTGTAGACACAGTGCCCGGCTGTAAGGATATGCTTTGGCCCCACAAAAAACCCAGTGCAGGCATAATCTATATACACTACTGCTTTATAAGGAGGGGGTGTATTGCTTATACTCTCCAGAGGAATTCTGGTATCTGTATCTCCAAGAATTCCTTTTGTTGCCCTATTAGTTGAATCTCTATGAGAGTTGTTGAAGGATTTGCTGTTGACATTCTCACCATCTTGTTCACAGTATCATTCTTCTGAGTCTCTGTTTCCTGTCAATTCACCTTCTCCATTAAACACTACTATCTCATAGCCTTCTTGTCGACTAATAAGTAGATCATCGCCACGTGAAGACTTCAATTTAGATGCTGTCCATGTGTGACTATTTTCAGTCAGGTGCATATGTTGTGGTTTACCAGCCACCATGCAAGCTGGGATGGTCGTGCACAGTAAAAAGAAGCTTGTCACAGTGAGGAATATGGCCATGTTCAACAATAAATTTGAGTTGAAGACCTCCTTTGTCTTTTATAGTCTGTGGCAGTAGCTATATACAGATGCATTTATTACTGGCTCACAATTCAATGTTCTGCTAGTACTTGTGAGGTTTCATTTCAACAAGTTGGGTGTAAGAAATTGTCAAGAGCCAGCACTTTGAAGAGAGACGTTTAAAACATGATAGGAATCTTCTAAAACCTGCACTTGGAGCCATTCAAATGAACCCTTGAGTTGGTACTCATATTATATGAGTACAACTCCAGCAGTTCAACTTACCCTCAATCTGCTGCAGAGGATGGTGTTGTAAATGTACAGGGGCCAGTACACAGTATTGCTTGTTTAAATAAAGAGATGTGGTCATTCAGTTGTGTAATATTTTTTATGTTCCCTAGTAAGTAAGGTATCATGTATGAAGCCATAGAAATGAAAGGATTGTTTTGAATTCTTAAAGACAAAAGGATATCAAATTCTTCTGTAGGCTTAAAAAAAAATGAATAGGATTAAATTTGAATTTCTTAGCTTTAAGGAATGTTATTGTTCCTCAGTTCTTTTCTTTTCTAATGCTTCACACACAAAGCAAGACAAAGAGGCTTGTCTGCATTTATAAGAACATCTAACCCATGTTATGGCTTTAATCGTTTCCATGACATGCATTTGTAATTGATTTGAGAATATATCTAGCTAGAAATAGTGAGATTTTTCAGATAATCGGTATAGCAGATTACTGTTACAATTTCGTGCATATTATGGCTATACTATACCATAGTTATCTCAAATCATACCAAAGGAATTAATACAATAGAAATAGAGATTGAGGGTGCCTTTCATTTGATGAATCACTAGAATCATATAGACTGCACATTTATTCAGTGCATGGGACTGCATTGCTCATAAACTGCTTAGTTAATTTCAGACTACTACAGTGAAAAGAAAATGTGTAGTATTCACGTGAAAAAAGCTAAACAGTTAAATTATCACAATCCTGTACAGTAAAGGGATATTTATTTTCTTTCTTGAGATTGCATTACATGGGAACACGCATACACATACACAGATATAACATTAATGACATTGGGAATAATGACTTCAACAATATCACTTCACAGTTGTTTTTGCGGTTGTATTGAAATTATTAGGTCATCTTGGATACTTATGTAGAGTAAAGGACTGTGATCATCCAGGCTGTGAAATATTTTGCTTGACTATTCAGAAGTAATGTAACAGCTTCAAAGTGTGTGTGGGGGGGGGGGGGGGGGGGGGGGCCACCATGTATCACAAGCCAAACTGTCATGAGCACCACATTCTATATTTAATGATAAAATATAAATTCATATCAACTAAGTAATTATAAATTTCCCAATGCAATTCAATGCTTAAATCTGCGTAATGTGTGCCTCTGAGCACAATAAATCTGGGGGGGGCAGTGCCCCCTGGCCCCCCTACTTTCATCACCCCTGTAGTTATGACATCTTGTATGTAGCATAGAAGAGTATCATACTCTTGTGTTGACTTAAAAATAAAGTGATATCAATGTTAATCCAATTGAATTTATTTAGCTTCTTTACAAAATTTAAATTGTTTATGTTCCTCAGTTCCTTCTCTTGTCCCTCACAATGCATGACAAAGAGATAAAATGAAATATTTCTGTCCAGTATGTGCCGGCTGGCTAGGTTTGATTGTCTACATGTGAATATAAGAATATTGAATGCATTCTATGTTTTCTCTCTATGACAGGTATTTGTAATAGATTTGAGGATATGACAAGTTTGAATCCTTAGATTTCATGGCTCAATTGGTGTAATAGATTTGAGGATATGACAAGTTTGAATCCTGAGATTTCATGGCTCAATTGGTGTAATAGATTTGAGGATATGACAAGTTTGAATCCTGAGATTTCATGGCTCAATTGGTGTAATAGATTTGAGGATATGACAAGTTTGAATCCTGAGATTTCATGGCTCAATTGGTGTAATAGATTTGAGGATATGGCAAGTTTGAATCCTGAGATTTCATGGCTCAATTGGTGTAATAGATTTGAGGATATGACAAGTTTGAATCCTGAGATTTCATGGCTCAATTGGTGTAATAGATTTGAGGATATGACAAGTTTGAATCCTGAGATTTCATGGCTCAATTGGTGTAACCATTACTGTTATATCTCAAACTTACTTATTACCAAAGCATTGATTTTTTTTCCTGAATAGATTGAATAACAAATTGCTGGATTGGATTCCTCGTGGTCTTGGTGTAAGCATTTATTCCCATTGTACTGATGTCAGTCTGTTCACAAGGAAAGCTCATGCACTTGGTAAGGATCAGTGATATGTGCTGGGAATTGTATATTTGTAAAGACTTCAAGAAGCAGTACAAGAAAAAGGACTGGCATGACTTAAACTATTGAGTATCAAATTATTCTGTCAATTTAGAGACTCAACAATAGTTCAAGAATTCTTTTGACTGTTATACTCTTTTGTTTGTGCCTCAATTATTGCTCTTCTATTCACAATTATTTTCACTAGAGCTATCTTTTTTTTTCCTTCAAACATATTAAGGTTTTGAAATTTTGCTATGTAAGCTATATAAAATAAACATAGCCCTTGAAAGAAATTTTAAAGATACATTAATAAAACAAATCTTTCCTAATGATCAGAGGAATAGTTAATATAATATATATATATATGTATATAATATAATATATATATTATATATATATAAGTTGCAATAAGAGAGTCACAGTCTTTTGTGACTGCAATATGAAGATGTACAAACACCTCTACACAACTTTAAATTTAAATGACAATCATTCATTCACACAAAGGAGGAAAACAAATCATTGGGTGAAAGCTGTATAAAACCCTCCTCCTTTTTGTGCAGTTGTTTCTTCTTTATTCTTTTTATTAAACTCTCTCTCTCTCTCTGGTATGTAGTATATATATTTATTTCACCCTAGATAATTCTTCACAATATTTTTAGGTGAAATAACTCACATCTATACTGGCAAGCTCATTGCCCCTGTAGTTATAGCAACTGGCCAAACTTTTCAATTTTCTGGGGTTTACAGCTACCTTCCTCTGGTGTACCCTGCTCTTTACTCAACAGGGTTAGAGCAGCTGCTAAAATATCAGCTGGGGGTGTGGGTAGCCCCTACAACCAACTTTACATGTGAGTTACCATTCCTCTAGTATTAACTACAGTAGTAGAGATATGTATCTAGTGTAGAATAAACCACTTATTACACTTGCCAGAGTGTTATGGCCAGATATTTCACTCAGGCTTTATTTTCACTCCCTCTGGCTCATGAAAATAAATTAGCCTGCTAGTGAAATATTTCGCCATATCACACTCTGACTCATGTTGTAATAAGTATTATAATCAAATAGCTGAAAATAATATTTAATTTAGGTACCCTCCCCCCCCCCCCCCCCCCCCCCCCTCCCCCCCCCCTCCCTCCCCTCCACCCCCACCCCCTCAAACCCCATTCTCTTCACCCTTTTCCCCCTCTTTCTTTCTTTTTTTTTTAAATTAAAACTCTCACTGAGCTATAAAGAAGTCTCCATGATACAATGGACAAACAGTATCCAGCCATTCAGAATTGTGGTGAGAGTAGCTGGAGATGTTAACATTATATATAACGAACTAGGTTTTATATTCGTAATAGTATTGTATGAATGATGTGATGAGATAGCGGGCCTAGCTTTTTCTTACTGCACTGCCACTATTTCACATATACCACTTCTTCCAATGAAGTGGCTGCAGCACTTTACTGTGTAACTGCTGTTTTGAGTGCATGTTTAATTACAAAAATTGTGAGAAATTGCAAGAAATTATTTTTATCAGATAGGTCTAGCTACTGAAGCTATTTCATGACTATAAATGCACTATCCTTAGTAGAAGTCTTACATTCTATGAAACTAGGGGATCTTCAATGTTACTAAGTATAGCTGGCTGTCTAATATTAATTCACTGTAATCAGTAGTTGCAAGTAGTTGTACAAATTTTCCGTAATTGTTACGCCTGTGTTCTTATTTCTCTTTCCATCGTATCCCGTGTGTATTCCATATACCATTCCTTTAAACTTCTTGTTGGGATGATATATTGGACCTCCACTAGTGCCTCCAAATGTGTCGCAATCATGAAACACGTTAAATTTAGTTTCGCTTGTGATTTCACCAAATGAGGCATACATGCAGTGGTTCGTCTTGTCACCAGGGAAACCAATCACAGACACTCCCAATCCTGTCATTGGTTCTTTTATCCAATCCAGTTCGAGCCATTCTTTAGTTTTCTTGTTAACTATAATCAGGGCAAAGTCGTGCTCCGACAAGCCATATTTCTCGTACCTATCTGAGAGCAGATACGTAACCATTTTAAAGCAGTTGTCTTTTTTTTGATCGCACGGTTGATCTGTGCACTCCTTTGCTTGGTATACATAGCTTTTCTGATAATAATTCTTTTTTTGGAAGTTGTAGATACAGTGTCCAGCAGTTAAGATATGCCTTGGACCTACAAAGAACCCAGTACAACCGTAGTCAAGATACACAACCGCATTGTAAGGATGGGCATCTTCACGTATACGCCGGACAGGTATTCGATCATCATTGAGACCAAGAACTTTTCTTGGTGCCAAATTGGTAGAGGCATGAGAGTTGTTGAAGGATTTTCCAGCATTATTATTAGTCTTGATTTCATAGTAGTATCCATCTGTATCTCTGTTGCCAGTTAGCTCACCTTCTCCGTCATACGTTACCACCCCATAGCCATTGATGTCGTAGTCATCGTTTTGGGCAGAGGCCGCATTACCATTTGATTGGCTACTATGAGGTAGAGGATTTGGTGGAGTTCTTAATGAGATGCGGCCATTTTTTCTCAAGTGCGCTGTTGTAGCTCGACTATTTACCAAAACTTTTGTTGACCATGCCAAGTATATCAATAGGTAAGTTTGCACAGGGAATAATGCAGCCATTATTAATTTAATTTTTTTCTCTCTTTAAGTCAATGATTTTTTCCTCAATTTATAGCTTGTAGGACAGTACTGGTTTGTGTAGCATTCAATTGGTATCCTTACAATGGCTTCTAGCGAAGTGCAATCATTTGTTTTTAAATGACTTTTGTTTAATTACAAGGAGGAATTGTTTGTTAGTGTTAACAACAAGTTAGCAACAGGAGATAGCATATTTCTCTATTCATTTCTCCTTAAATAGTCCATGTCTGAAACATAATGCTATTAGTCTAACTTTAACTCAGCAGTAAATAAATATTACATAAAGTTAGGCTAATAGCATTATGTTTCAGACATGGACTATTTAAGGAGAAATGAATAGAGAAATATGCTATCTCCTGTTACTAACTTGTTATTAGCACTAACAAACAATTCCTCCTTGTAATTAAACAAAAGTCATTTAAAGGCCTCTCTGAATGATTGCACTTAGTACCATGGTACATTCAAACTGTCCAATCAGATTGCTCAATTCGAGGTTAATATATTTTGTACCGACCTCCTAGAAGGTGAATAAGTAAACCGTCCAATCAAAATTTATTTTTTGTGCATTTCCTATAGCCTAGAGCCATGGTACAAGTCGGTTGCACCCCTCCGTTCGGTCGGTATGGGATTTATGCTATCCCCGGGCTTTCGACCCTCAGTTGTGTAAATCCTGTACCAACCTCCACGTTGTGGTGTAATTATACATAATATATTGTAACTTGGATATTTTTCCTTGAGTATTTCTGCATCATGGGGAGCATTCCATATTACCCCATATTGAACGCTGCATGTGAAATGTGCCAACATGCTTGCACATAGTTCTGGTCGACTGTATTTTTAATGTATGGCAAAACTGTGAAGCACAACTGTTTCACTGCTTTGGAAAAAACATCCAATGTACAATAAACAATTTATTACACTCGTTGTACAATAGGGATAACATATTACTCTCACACTTGTGTTTGGCTCTGAAAATGTCTATGTGTTCTCTTACACTGACTTGTGCAATAAGTATTTTATGTATGTACATACATATGTATTATGCAGTAATTAAAATCTGGGGCTCACTTAAATATAACAATAATTAAAAAATGAACAAAATTGATTTTGAAGAGAACTGGGATTGTAAATACAATGTAATTATAATCTATAACTATTTGACATGCACTAATATTAACATAAAAAGCAAATTAAAAAAATATGAGGCTACTACTACATGCTATGGTTACAAAAAATTATGGACAAAGGTTTTTTTTAACTTGCTATTATATACTCAGTACTGCCTCCTCCTATTCCCGAAGTAATACCCTCTTCCTCAATGTCATCCTCTTCCAATTCCCTCATCTTCTTCTTGATCTCTGTAGACTTCTTGAGCTTGAAGAAGCCAAGCTGCACAAACGAAAACAGTAACACCGCCTTCCAACAATCTAGTGCTATCTCTTGGTTGTTGCCATGGTTACACAAAATGAGCATTATTCATTAAAATTAATTTATTGATTCAGTCATTCTCGGCTGAAATAATTATAATAATAGCTAATTTTTCTAGCATCCAATGTTAATTAAACTTAACTCGATGCTTCCGACTTCTTGTCAAAGTCCTCTAGGTCCCTGAAAAGGAATTCGGCAATAAGTTGAAACATCGGGCTAAGCTTTAATTGACTTACATCGGCTGTTTGAAAAGTTGCTATTATTATAATTTAACTTATTGTACATACACTCCAGAGGATGACTGTTATAACAGTGATGATGATGAAGGCAGCTGCAATAGGCAGAACAATGACCCACCAGGGAACAGCACGGCGCTCTCCAATTAAAGTGGCTTCAGCAGGAATGACAAGCACTGAGGCCTGGTAAAGGGTGAATGAATTGATTAAGTGGAATTCTTCAAGCATTAAAAAACTAATCATGTAAATCATAAGTTATGTGACAATATTTTTATGAAGTTGGTAAAAAGCTGTGGTAGTCAAAACTATACCATGACTTTTTCTAAATAGCAATTATGAATTAGGTATCTAAAAGTTTACAAGGTCTGTGTGAATGGTAGAACTCCTTTTTTAATGCTGGGTTAGCAAGATTATACTTTGAAAATTTCGCAGCCTAAAAATTCTATCAAGAGAATAGCTTAAGCTGTACTGCCATTGAAAATTTTATATTAATTGTAATAATAAATTTCAAGCTGTCTCTGATAGTACAATTAATGAGTTATGCTGTCTTCAAGTATATCTATTCTATACAGATGGGGAGGTGGGTTTGTTAGATGACTTTCTCTTGTATTCACTAGTCTTGGAACTCTTGTAGTATAAGCTGGTTAAATTGAAAAGCTTTGTATTTTATAGATTAGTTGTACAGCAGTGTCAAGTCCCAATGAACTTTCACATTACTTGATGGAGTCACCATGACTGTTGCATGTTTTGTAATGTGTGCTCTTAGCAACTAGTGCCTGTTGTGTGTTCGTTTGTGTTGTGTATTAGTTACATGTCTCCGTTATTATTATGTCACTTTTTCTATGGGCTGAGCCCTGGGTATATTTACCCTTGTGCCTAGCTCAGTCACAGAGTGTTTTTCTCATGAACCATTGCTTACTTGGATAAAACAAAAGCCTAAATTTCTCTGGTTATTAGTCAGGTTGGGCAACCTAGTGATGGAGTCATTAGGCGGCGTCTGAGAGTAAGCCAGCTGTTCTGGAGATACAATGCTAGAGGAATAAGAATTGTGCTTGACTACATAAACTAATATTAAAAGAAAGTGAAATATCTATCACACAATATTAGTAATTTTTTGTGCCAATGAAATCTTGGCTGAGTTAGGGTTGTGCTATAAGTGAGTTAGTTAGCTGGTTAATTTATTGTACATTTAGCTTTGGAATACATTATCTCAAGGTTTTGATCTTCATTAATTTTGTCAAAAAATAAGTTGGTCAGATCTATTAATTGCAGTCTGTCGACAATGATTATATAATAGTTAGGCGCTGCTTCAGAGGGAACTACTGTATTTAGGGTTCCTGAAGGTCCTTGATTGTAGTGTCCCGAGCGCAGCGAGGGCACTACACTTTGGGCCTGAGGGACCCTAAGAACAGTAGTTAACGACTGCTGCACAGCGCCTAACTAATTTAGAACCTAGAAACAATTCCTAACAACACAATTGGAGAGACTCTACATATAGAAGCCCTGCCCTGAAGGCAGGGGCACTACATATAGAATCCTAAGACATTAAGTCCCTCTGTCACAATACAAAAAACTACACCAGCTATGTTCTAAAAATAATTCTAAGTCAGATTGTTGAAGTGTTGCCACAAATTGAAAGGGTGAAGTGTCATCACATTTAGAGGGGATTAAGGACACAACGATATTATTTTATAGCTAAAAGCAGGTAAAGTCAGAGAAAATTGATAGAGATAAGGCTACAGCCAGCTTCACAAAGCCTAAGTCCACAATCATGGATAAGGACAGAGAGACTGAGAAGCATGACTAGGGAGTCCATGACTCAAGGAGGAAGAGCTGGAGAGAGGAACCGAAAGGTTCAGAAAGAAAGAGAGCAGGAGAGGGAAAATGATGTATCTAAATCAAGTGGTAGTGGATATCAGAATAAAAATCTTATACTACTGCTAGTACATCAAGTGCCACTGTGTTGTAGGGTATTAGTAATATTAAATGGCCTTTACTGTAACCCTCGCACAATCTATTCAATTTATATCTTTTACCTCCCTAACCTCACCTTACCTACCCTGTTGCATCAATTGTGATATCAGCCTCAGCAGCTACCTTCAGAATGACAGATGCTGCATTAACGTTTACTGCTGCTGAGGCTCACAATTGATGTAACAGGGTAGGTAAGGTGAGGTTAGGGAGGTAAAAGATATAAATTGAATAGATTGTGCGAGGGTTACAGTAAAGGCCATTTAATATTACTAACTAATGAGTCATGGACTCCCTAGTCGTGCTTCTCAGTCTCTCTGTCCTTATCCATGATTGTGGACTTAGGCTTTGTGAAGCTGGCTATCTATTAGGTATGGTTCACTAGGTTATATACTTGTTTCTCTACTAGCAGTATCAACCCAGAAAATTCCATGTGACCTTTAAGTCACCTTCGTCTCCTCTCAAACCTCTTTGAGGCTTGACGGTTGCTATGATGTCCAACTGGTTTCCAGGGCCACTGAATGGGTTGCCAATGGCACATGTTGTGCTCGAGGTCATGGCTGTCTCATTCCTAGTGGAAGCACTGCAAGCCAGAGTCACTATATTCTAAAATTCACATGACAAAGCAAACAGCAACAACATTGTGTAATCAATTAAATTTCTTTTCTTATGACTATTTAAAAAGCAGTATTTTTTTCTTAGTTGTCTGTTAATCCTGAATATACATGTAAAGTGTGTGAATTATACTAATGTAGCTAGTGACAGGGAACCATTTATTCCTTCCATTAAATAGATAGTTACTTCAGCTCTTGAGTGTTATTATACCTCTCACTACACTTTATCATACCTCTCACTACACTTTATCATACCTCTCACTACACTTCACTACACTTTATCATACCTCTCACTACACTTTATCATACCTCTCACTACACTTCACTACACTTTATCACGTATCCTTATGTGGTGAAACCTGACAATATAGTACCAATTTATTCACAGGCAAGCATCCTGAATTTCAGACCTTTTATTGTGCTACGTTGTTTTTTTAATTTTGGACTATTTTTTGAGAAGAAGCTGTCAGCTCGACGTACATATACGTAGCTTTTGTGGCTAACACCATTTGTTGTCTTGTCTTATTTATGCCAGCAGTTTATCTGTATGCTGAAAAGTTGGAGTGATTGAACTGTATATGCCGGAGAGTATTTCTTGAATGTCTAACTTTTATTCTTATGAAGAACGTCTACTGCTGTCTTCATTGCTGAGCTATAATTAATACTTGGTTAAGAATAGCCTAATTAATTACTGTTTTGTCTGAGAAATGATTGTGTAATAGATAGCTAAGTGTAGTTATAGTAGTGTTGAGATTTCATTGCTTCATTATTGTATTATTGCTATTTTACAATAATTGATGCATACTAATGTTCTAAACACTGAAAATGTTCAATGAAGAGCACACTTTGCTATGATTTATATTGTTAGATTATGCAATGAATTTTCTATATCAAAGCTCTGATCCAATCCTGGACATCAGCATTAGGTCTGGCTTCCCAACTCAGAGCTTGGACACATCAGAGTATACCCAGAGCTCCTAGACAACTATTACTGGACCACTGAAGAATCCTTAGATTTATACCCAACAATTTTATAGCTACTGCCACCTTATTCATTTCTACAGGTGTTGCAGTAATGCGGGGGCGTAATATAGTCAGTCACAATTGTCACCCATAAAGTTATTAAACAAGTCATACATAAGAAATACTGATAAGTCCAATACTGTTAATATACATCATTTATAGTTCTATATCTGTTCCATTGTGTCTATTGGCTTCACATGAATTAGTGTAGGCTTCATATCTTCATCATTACAGGGTCAAGGCAAATCAGTAGAAGTGGATACTTTCCTCATGGTGTGTAAGAATCTTCCTGGGAAGAGGTGGCTATATGATGAGCTATCGTTATCAGAAGTAGATTGAACACATTCACTTGTATGTGGTAAACTCAAATTGGGGCTGGAGTCAGAGAGTTTCATTTTGTTAGCAGCTTGTTGTTGTAGATATGAGCCTGAGAGGATTACTGCAGATGAGGATCTGTTGATGGTGTTGACTTGATGTTCCAGGTTTCCAGGTTGCTGTGGTTGGACTGTGACTTTGCTTACGTTGGGAGTACTGGGGATACATTTAATAATGGGAGCCGATTGTAATCTCTGTCGAGTTCTGTGAAAATAATTAATTGCAATAAATAGGTAGCTAAAAAAATAAAATAATATAAAACAGGATGATAATAATGTATCCAGTATTTCATCTTAACATGATATGAGTATTTAAAATATATGTTTGTGTGGTGTGAACATTATGTTGAGGTTTCATTAATTTGAACTGCAAATGTAAATTCTCTACCTGGAAGCTGTTAGTCGGATATTATTAGGTCCTTTTCGAGCCTTCTTCAGCATTATACGTGGAGTATGTCCTGATTCTACATTATGAGATGAATTTCTTTCTTTGTTGTACTTGTGATACATTATTAAACTGATAATCATGACAGAAATGAAGGCAATAATACCCACACTCAATAGAGAAGCTGCAATGATAGCAGCAATACGCCTGCGTTGATTTTTCTTTTCATCCAAGTTGTTGCCTAATTCCTTATCTTTTGATAATACAGCTCCAAAGGATTTCCATCTCTTACCTGATGACAAATAATATGTAAGAATACAGTTTAAGAAAATGTTTTGCGGTAGACTATAATTGTTTACACAAACCTCGAGTATATCTGTCCTTATGAATATGATTAAAATCTGCAGGCGTCCTTATGGCTTTCTTTATATCTAAACATATAAACCCAACAGCTAATATTTTTAAATATTATTGATAATTAAGTATTGAATTTGGTTTCATGCTTTTGACTTGATAGTTAGCTATCAAGTCAAAAATGTTGCAATTAAAAATTCTCTGTTTCTAATAAAAAGGCAGGGCTATTTGCTATGTTTAATTCAGATATCAATTTTGCTATTTCATATCAAGGCAGCATAGATATCTACTAATTTTGTATTGCTTACCGTTAACTAATGACTTGATAGTAGCATCTTTTTTATTAAAACTTCTATAATTCTCAGAAACTCTCCTTGTTTCACCTAATGACATTAACATAAAATAATGTAAATTTTTACTCTGACTGCTTCTATAACATAACAGTATCAAGTAATCAATTACTTACTTAGCTTCACAGGCTTTATTTGTCCAATAATCTGTTCTTTCAAGAGATCCATAAACTTTGTCCTTAAAGATTGTGGTAGTTGAAGAATGACTGATATGACTTTGCCAATAATTGGGTAAAGAGTTTCAATTTGATAATCCTTAATGTTTGTAGAAGAAGTATTGAGTCTAGTGCTAGTAGGTGAAATGTTTGAGGAAGTGGAACTCCATTTGGTGTTGAAAGTGATACCTGGAGATCCTCGGAAGAAAGTTGAGTAAATAGCTGTCATAAATTCATTATTCACTAATTCAGTCACATCTAAATCAGAGCCAGCTAAAATGGGTAAACAAAAAATAATAGCTACATGATATATATATTTATTCTTTCAATTATCTTACTGAGGTTAAATAAAAGAAGATCTTCGAAGGTATACGTGGTGAAGGAAATTTTACAATAGTATTTCTCTTTACTAGGGATACGGAAATTAGTCAAGTTGACAGAGAAGTTAATGTTCTCCAAAACAGGGTCCATGCTGTTAAGAAAGTCCATATCTTTATCAAATAACACTGATGCTTCAAACCACAGTTGAGCTTCTTGTCCATTGCATTTTATGGTAATGTCTGAACTGTAAGGTATTGGTAGAGCACTAAATATGTCTTTTAGGATGTAAGCAAACTCTTTGTTCCAGTTGTAGGAAAATTGTGCTGTTGTAAAAACAACAATTTTATTAATAAAACCAGTTAAAGAATACAATTAACTATCATTATTTCAATTGTTTATTACCTGAACTCAGCACTAATGCTGGTAAGATACATAGCCTTAAAGTAATCATTTCACTTTAAGACAGCCAACGTTTTTCACCCTAAAAATAATACAGATTGCGTCCTTACCAACGACTGCGTCCATTCCCGAGCAAAGGTAGCGTTTATACCACCAGCCACAGCATCTCGGACATCCTTTACCTGATATCTATGGGTGTAGGATCCTTTCAATTCTTGGTGTTTAGCTTAACCTCACTATTGTTGGTGAGCTGGCTACTAAGAGCGCCAAAATCTATACCACTTGCGATCAAGTAAATTCAGCGTAAAGTTTAGCGCTAGGCTCAACTCGCGTGCGCTGCCACAGAGTTTGACTTGAATGGACATTTCTCTATGCTGTTGTTTGTCTTGTAGCATAGGTGGTTGATTCAGTTTAAAGTGGGGGGAGGAAGGAGGGGGCTCAGCTAAATAGCTATCACTACAGAGAAATTAGGTAATTTAAAACAATGTATTTAGCTAATTTAAGCTGTGAGACTCGTGCTTGTTCTAAGAAGAGACAAGTCACATTTCTTCTTAAGCAGAGTCCATCATAGCTACCAACCTGTTTTAATATTAATTGGTGTTTAGCTATATAGCTAGCACCTGGTGTTGTACAGGGACTGGATATTGATAAACTTGTTCAGTGTATGCAATACAAATGTGCACAAAGCATCATTCCCAAGGTGGTGTGTGTGTGGGGTGGTGGGATTACCGTCCAAGTTAAAGTTAAAAGGGCTAGTGCAACTTGATCATGAGCTGCCATAGTTTGTTTACTAGATTCTTTCAAACTGTTTCCAAGATATCAAATTTATTTTATTTTAGATGGCATACATACAGCAAGTATAAAAGGAGTAAAATTTGTTCCATGCACACAATCCAGCAGTGCAACATTATTATGTTACAAAAAGATCAGACATCTCAAGTTGATCATCACAATTAACTATGTCAGAGTTCAAACCTGACAATTATAGCGTAGCTTGCTTATACAAAGGAAAAGGTCCTTTTCCTTGTGAGTCCATACATAACAAAAATGAGAGTAGTCTCATAAACTCATGATAAAGTCCCAAGCCTAATTATTATAGAACTTATTTTGTCATGTAAATTTGCCTAGCTCCTTGCAACAGATTGCTTTCCATTTGTGGGAAACCTAATTTTTATTATTTCTAAAACTCGTGTTGATTTTCCTACAGTGACGATTTTTCAAACCTTACAGTTGATACTTTAGTTCACTAGACTCCTATTCTTCATGAGATATTATTCTTTGGCATCTTGCTTTATGAAGTGTTTCAAAAGGGATCCTAGCTAAGGCTAAATTCTTTTAATAGGCATTTAAAGATACAACTATGAAAATTAATTTTATGCTTTTGTATACCGAAATAGAACAGTAATCTTGCAAATAACTCGAAGCTGTCTGACTATGAAACTACAGTAGATAGCTAGTCAGTTTACCTTACAGCTACCATAGCTTTCAGGTGTATTTCTCATAAATATTGGATGTATCATCCTCTTAAACACACGTATAAACACTACATGCACTATCACCATCGCAACAAACAAAACAACTAATTAAGTGTATTACTTCTATAAACCCTATGTTTCTGTAGCATTTCAATTTTCTTCTATCATATTTTAGTTATGTTGATAGATCACACAGAACTGCCGCATAGCTAGATATTTTTCACTTTTAAAATTCTTCTCTAACCTTTACTGCTGACTAAATTAATAGAAACAGAATAGTTATTTGATTGATGCTAGTTTAAAAATTCATCATCACTAACAAAAAGGTATTACAATAAAGAAGTACAAAACTGAGTAGAAATGTTTTGATCTCAACAAGTTGAATAATGAGGAGTTATGACATTCATGATAGAATGAAATGAACAGAGAAAAGAGCTATACATAGTTATGAAATGCACTCAGGTGAATGTGCAGAGGTACAAAATATTAAAAATGACAAGCAATTTTTAAATAATAAGAAAAAGAAAAGCTAACAGTAAAAACTACAACAATTAATACATAATTTCTTGGAGAGAAGTTTTCTTTATATTAGTTACTCCTAGCTTGCAATGATGTTGTCAGTACTACCTCCAGCTGATCCTATTCCAGGAGTAACACCATGGTCCTCAAGGTTTTCTAACTCTTCCTTCTTCTGTTTGATCTCTGCATGCTTCTTGCGCTTGAAGAAGCCAAGCTAAATACAAAATCATAATAATATATAAGCTTTAAGCTTAAAAAAGCCTCTATATAAGAAAACCAAAGTATGGTCCACTAGGTTATATACTTGTTTATAAATTATTCTACTTTCTACTGCTGGATGTTCCTATTCATGTATTATGAAAGTTATGATAATATGTGAGCGGGTCTGGGAAAAGGGACCTTATGGCGCAAAAATTGAAATTGAGATATAGGCTCCAGAAGTAAAGTCATCGGAAAAATTCTTTCTTTCTCCTATTTTTGTTTTTTTGCAGAATTAGTCTTAGTGACCCTTACTCTACGTCTATGCCAAATTTCGCATGTCAAAACGACTTAAAAGACCCCAAGCGTGCCGTGAAAAGACAAGCTACTTTTTATTCTCTCTCATTCTCGAAGTACAATAAACGGGGAATGGGCGGAGTTTCTAGTGCTAGCTAAAAAAAACGGCATAGCTTTGAGACTACTGCATGCACTCTACAGCTTACCTTTAGCTTAAAGTTTACCGCTACAGCGAATAGAGCAGCCAAGGATTCCAACAAGACAGGTCGTGAGACGCTCTGAAAGCTAAAAAGAACTCTACGCAAACTTCGTTAGTCGCCGAAAAAGCGGCTGTACGATTTAATTGCGTATGCGGAGTACGCCGTTAAGTATGCGGAAACGTTAATTATACCGGAAGTGGAAATTCAATTATGTTTTCTCGATTTCTAGCTCAATTGCTTTGCTGAATAGGGCCCAGTTCAACTGCCAGTTTCTCTGCGTGTCGAAGGTTTTACCCTCCAGTATTTTAGCACTAAGTTGAGATAAATTGTATCTTTTTATTAGCATAAAAAACTCAATTTTTTTGATTTGCGCCATAAGGTCCCTTTTCCTAGACCCACTCACATATGTAATAATGTAATGTAGTGATAAACTTACAGCCCAAAGGATGACTGCTACTACAGCAATGATGATAAGGGCAGCTGCAATAGGCAGGACAATGACCCACCAGGGAACAGCACGACTCTCTCCAACTAAGGTGACTTCAGCAGGAATGACACGTATTGTGGCCTGGTAAAGAATTAACAAGAACAATAGCTTAATAATAAGACAAAGACTGAGGTTTGGTGGACTTCATATACATACAAGAGATATTATAAATGGTTCAATAAAGGACCCAAGGCATGTACCCCAAAGTGATACTAACACTGTAGCTTTAATAAAATCATTAAAAAGCTAAAAAATATGCAATGGACACTTATCGATAGTTTGAACATGAACTATCAACTCTGTCCATGTTAAATAGTGGCAATTGTGTAAATCATTTTTCCATGTTCATTGATTATCTTGTGATACTACATGTAGCCATAATATTTCAACAGAAAATTAGGAAGCTGAATGACTGCAAGTAGCAGGAAAATGTTTGCTCACATGATTACAATGCGATGATTGGGGGTGTTACTCAAATTGCAACTCACAGCCTTATGGCCAAAAAATGCCAATTTTTTTTTTTTACATTAAAACAAAACTTCAGGGAGATTTAATGGGACTCAGTTTGTCATGGCTTAGCAGGCCACTATCGAGACCTGTTGTTAATTACTTTAATACTTATGCACTGACTAATTGACAGATAAAGCGAGTATTATATATAACCCTTTTACACGTGTGTGCTGAGTAAATTACTTCCTCTTTATTACAAGGTGCCTTATAACAAAGTTACTTACCGTGGCTGTCTTGTCTTTGTCTGGGTTTGGCTGTGTGATAAAACTATCTCCAACAATACTTATGGTTGCATTGGGCATAATTGAGTAACGATCAATGCCTTTCTGCAAAATATAACAATTATTGTTCACTAAATTAAAAGTCACAATATATATAAAAAATAAGGAAAGTGCTGCTTGTTCTTACAATAAATTTAAATTAATATATTTAAATTGAAATGCAAGAAGTGGTCAGACTTTTCAGTCTGTGCATATGAACGTACTGAGAAGAATCTCTGGTCGATGTATCCGATTATGTTGACTCTAGCCCGAGAGTTTGTAGATCCTTGAAGTCCAATGATATTACATACTATAGGGACACAGTTCAAAACTGCTCCAGCATTGGCACAGCTCTGTATGGTATATGTGTGTAAGTGTGTGGAAAGTGACATACGTACACAGACAAAACGTTATGATGAAAAGTAAAATAATGAAAACAGCTTTAAAAAATGTTTGATAGCAAAATAAAATCAAAACATTCTATCCAGATAATTTGAAATAACACTACATTACTCAAGCCACACCTCTAACAGTTTTCCTTAAACTTTGACCCTGAGCTCAATACTCACAATAGTTTGGTTGACTGTGGACTGTTGAGGAGTTTCAGTAACAGAGTCTGCAGGTACTGCAATATTCTGTCTCTTGCGGATTGTGTGATGAGAATTAGCACTTCTCTTCCTTCTCCTCTTGCCATTTGTAGTGGTACGAGTGTTCTCTGAACTTTCACTATCATCATCAGCTAGGGTCAAATTCCTATTTGGGTTGATATTCTCATTACTGCAGGAGATGGTAGCACCTGTTTCTGATGTCTATATACACCAATAAAGTGTACATTACAAAATATTACTCCTAGTTTTTAAACTACACAAGAAGATTTTGAATTGATTAGAATTAGCGTTCACAGGAGGACTCAAGATTTGGTCAGGTAATGACAGTATTAACATTAGGGGAAACCGCACTCTGAACTTTTAAGTTGTTATTTATTTTTACACACATTAAAAAATGTAGTTGAGGTCAAATAATAATTCTCTGATGACTAAGGGGTGACTCACAGAGAACTGGGCGGGATAGAGGTAGTAGAAGTTTCCAGTATCGGCCCCATTGAGTGGCCACCAAATGGTGAGTCTGATGGTCCCCACTGTAGAAGGGCCAGCATTCCTGACTACAAAAGACATAGAGAACCTGGGTCCCAGCTGAGTCACACTAGTGATGGAGCCATTAGGTGGTGTCCGAGAGTAAGCCAGCTGTTCTGGAGATACAATGCTAGAGGAAACAATAAAGCAGGTATAAGTACATACATGTACATGCAGATATTGTTTGACAAAAGCATTCTTAGTGGTGTATTTTTTAACCGACACTAAGATTAGGGAACAAGATGTTATTTAAGTTAAGGTCTCGGCCATGTTTTGTTTTAAGTGTGCAATTTATTTTACACTCAATCCCTTCTTATCCGGACGCCTCTATTATGGGCATGCCTCTTTATCAGGTAAGTTCCGCACGATTTTGAAAATTCGACAACCATTACCAATTACAGCAGCGCAAGCTGGTTATTTATAGTTCTAGTGAGTTGCAGGGAAGCCTACTGAGGGTTGTAAGTGAAAGAGGACTGTGCTTAAGCTTGAAAAAAGCCTGAAACTTATTGAAAAAGGTTGGTTCAACGTGTACTTGGAGAAAACTATGTCTTTCAATAGGCATTTATGAGATAAGGGCACCCTCAGGTCCCAAGGTGCCCGGATAAAAGGAGATTGAGTGCACTAATTTGCCAGATTGTTGACTATCATACCACACATGACAACTAACACTATTTCTTTTATCTTGATATTTACATACATACTGTATATAGAGACGTAACATTTGTTTCTGTTTTATTAACATTATAATTCCTCAATCTAAGTCTACCTACCCTGGTGTATCAAGACGGATGTCAGCCTCAGCCCCAGTCCTTAGAACGGTAGAAACCATGTTGTCATTTAGCGTAGTGGCATTCTCTGGGTTGAGACTGCCTGCAGTGAAGCGAACAGTAAGATCACCCTCGTTTCCTCTCAAGCCCCTCCTGGGCATGACTGTTGCCATGACGTCCACCTTGTTGCCAGGGCCTCTGAATGGGTTGCCGATGATACAGGTAGTGCTGGAAGTCATGGCTGCCTCATCTCTTGAAGCAATGCTGCATGTTAAAGTCACTGTATTCTAAAAATACACACCCAAAATAAAAAAGATAAACACCAATCTTTCTCATGTAATCATTCTATTAGTAAATTGATATATTATTACATTCTTATTAACCCTTTGCGTACGATCGTCACGAATTCGTGACCGCCGTAACTTAACGAGCGCGTACGATGGTCACGAATTAGTGACACACAGGGTGCGTCAAGAGAACACGGCTGTCACGAATTCGTGACAAGCTCTTTCCAGCTCTGTTATTACAGTTATAGAGCGCGTACCGCGCTAAAACTTTCAGTAGCTTACATAGTATACATTTTGCAATCTCTATTCTACAAAATAAGTCTTATAAAATAAGTATAACTTATATCAAGTGCACCAACTAAATAAAAAAGTTTTTTCTACACTTTGTGTCTAGCTATTTTCAAATAGAACATCTACTAAGAAGTAAAGGCCTAAAGTAGCTAGAAATAAGCAAACTAAAACTAGAACTTACACTTGGGTGTGATTTCTCCTTTCATAAATATAAGCTAAAAAAATAGCTAACAAACTATGGCCTCCTCGATAATTCCAACTAAGTTTGTATTCAAAACAACTCTATAAACTGTAAACTAACGAATTACCATAGCTACAACGCTAGAGGCAGATTATTTGAGGCCTAACACAAAAGAAACACTCGCCCGTTTTCTTTTTCCACGTGTCGAACTCCACTGGTAAAACGCCGTCTCAGGCAACTAATTGGTTTTACGTCGTGTGCGTATTTAATTACATAATTGCTCACCCGCGTTCGTCCGCAAAGGGTTAACAAATTCTTTGAAATTGCATTATTATAACCCAAGACTACACAATGAGTTACGAAAGGGTATACGTAAGGGTTTCTAAAGATACATAATCCACGAAGTATTTGACTGTACACAGTGACCAGTTTTATGTGAGTAAAACAGACAGTTGTGCAGATTTAAATTCTGTGTACTAACATCATTTTGGAAAGTCCCCGTAATTCTGCCAAACTCCAGCTGAAATGGTATCACTATAGTGACAGATGCCTGGAAGGCATCCTCAGCCACATTCAATACTTCCAAATTAATCTGTGCACTCCTGACACCTCCAGTTATAATGATATTAGAGCCTGCTTGAACAGATCCACCAGTGGTCCTGTTATATATAAGTCAACATCACAATGAAAAATAAAGCAACAACAGCAAAAACAACAACAACAAACAACAACAACTACAACAACAACACACACACAAAACACCATTGACGCTAACACTAACGGTTTGTTATATTTCTGAATCTGGACATTATGTAGCTACCAAAAACATTTGTACAGTACATATGTATGTATGTATGTACATATGTATGTATGTATGTATGTATGCATAATAAAAAGTTCCAATAGAATTATTCATTGCTACTATTCTCTTCCTCACACACTCAGAATCTTACAAATCTCCTCTTACTGTATTAGCCCACCCTTAATATTCTCTACGAGCTACATATACCACTTGTATATTGTACTAACGTGGTGGAAGTGCCCAATACTCGTATTCTGAGATCTGGAATACAGACTGTGCCATTGCAATCTTGTTCTGGCTGCACCTAATACGTACCATACAAATCAAATTCTGTGAATGGCTTCATATACTACATAAATCATATCCTAGTATCCTATAAATTAAGTTGGCAACAAGTGACAAGGTGCCACGAGTGTAATGGTAATGAATATAAACATATTGTAGATGTATTAATGGCACAAATGAGCAAGGCAGCTGCAAAGATAGCTAACCAGCCAATGGAAATCTGTACATTGAGGAACACACAAAACTATTGGGCAAAATTTTATAGCAAAAGCAGGTGAGCTTTGGGTCAATGTTTCAACTATATAAATGTAACATTCCTGACATAGTGTCCCCTAGCAGCTTGCATGTAAATACACTATTCTTAACGAATGAACATTCAAATTAAGCCATTAAACACAATTATTAAAATACCATTCTCTAATTGAAATTGTAATTCTATACTTACTTGCACTTCTCTATTGCCAGTAATTTGCAGTACTGGATAATCATCAAATGACTGAAGGGCAATGTTGCCATTTCCTTGTTGGATCACTGGCTCAGGAACTCGCAGGCCCAAGGAAACAATATAGGGATTAAATCGATCTTGAGTATTATTCTATGTAAATAACACCCACAATGTGAAAACTTGCTGGATATTGTAACACACACACATACATGCACACACACACACATACATACATGCACACACACACATTGTACATGCACACATACACATAGACACACACACTAACACACGGACAGTATACCATTACAAAACATACACTCTTACACAGAAATCGTTCAATAAAACTGTATTTAAATTTTCAGAAGAGAAATCTAATGTCTTATCTAAAGCCCAACTCAACAAGGAAGCCATATCGTTCACACATATACTTACAATACCAACTTGCTCAGGATTCATGTTCTAATTACATCCATATTTACTCACCATAAGGTGAGCTGTAAAATTTTGGCACATCCTGTCATTGGCATTAATACTAATATTGGTCAGTGTAGTGGGAGACATAGTGTCAAATAATATTCTCTTCTCCATGCTCCTGGTGTCAGCAGTCAGGTTAAACTCATATGCTGAAAAAGAAATTATTAATAATAATACTGCTACTAATAATAATAACGATATTATTATATCGTTATTATCATTATAATTATTAAAACTAGTGATGTGCTATAGCACACATGGCGAGCAAGCTGGTCTGACTGAAATTCATGTTAGTTATGTTATGTTGATTGCTAGTGGTTATATTTCTTTGCTAGTTGAATGTTAAATGTTTATTTTATTGTGTTATTCTTTAGCAACACACAACACTTGTACACACATACAGTAGGAGACACAGAAAAATTCCGAATTCCGTTCCGTAGAATGGCCGTTGCACGATTAAAAAAACGGGGAAAAAACGGTACGCCGTTTGTTAAAAACGGCCGTTCCGTTCGACCGCGTTACCGTTTTAATCTTTCTCGTTCACCGTATGTCTCGCTCAAAGAAATATAAAAAATCGTTTATCCAATAAAACGTTCCGATTTTTTGTTTATAGGCTCCAGAGGCGGAGCTTTTCGGGTTAAAAAATTTTGAAGCCGTCCTATTCGAAGTTGTCTCGCGGAGAATTGTTAGTTTGATCACCGCACAGTATCGACGTTTTCTCGAAGTTAGGGCCTTCTCCGGCTTAGATTTTTTACTACTGGAGGTCCATCGGTAGCTAACAGAAGATCTACGAAGTGCGGACCTCGTTATAGCTCTGTGCCCATCGGAATTTCGGTCTGCAACTTTATTGAAGCAAGTGAAAATTTTGTACGAGCTTTTTTTCACTATCCCCGTAGCGTTTAATGGTCGATATAAGGCCTTAGCTTGCTGATATAGCTATAAGAAGAGTTTCTAGCTAGAAAATATCTGTGAATCGACGGAAATGCTTCACCGTTTTAGTAAACGGTGTCGGCCGTTTAATCAAAACGGTACGGAACGCAACGATAAAAACTACGGTAAAAAGACTACCGTTCCACGGGCGTTCTACGGGACGGAATTCGGAACTTTTTTTTGGCGCCTACTGTATATACACTTGATCGCTGGATATACCAGCACAATATTTACATTGTATTCTCTTTGCAACTTGACTATTGGGCAATTGATTTTCTAAGGGTAAGCTATCAAATTCCTGAGATGGATAAGGATCGCTAAACCCAAAGATTCTGCTTATCAAGCCGCCTTTCCAAAGTACGTTCCGTTGAAAATGCTCTATACAGTAGACCCTCAGTTATCCGAACCCCGTTTATCCGAACTCTCGCTAATCCGAACACCATTTTTTGGGGGGAATTATTACAATATTCACTGGAATTTTGCTGTGCATTAAATAGAAAAGAGATTAAGACCCCATTCAAAATGACTTATTTCGAATATCCGAACATTTCAAATATCCGAACAACCCTCGGTCCTGAGGTGTTTGGATAATTGAGGGTCTACTGTAGTACCAGACCTCTAGTAGATAAAGCATCATATTGTATTCTCTTAGTGACTTGACTATTGGAAAATGGATTTTAAGAACAAATCTGTTATGCAAGGCGTATAGCTGGAACAAACAGTGCATCAACCAAGGTAGCTTATCACCGCCACTAATAGAATAGAAAATAAATTCCACCAAGTTGTAAGACCTAACTGTGAACATCTGTCCTCTTCTGTCTCCGTAGCTCTTTGTCCTTATTTTTTTTCTGGCATTATTTCGAAGTCTTTTCTCCTAAATTTCTTGCACCCGTGCTAATGTTTACGTTTTTAAGTGGCCTCCAAGGGTGGACACGCATTGACCTCTTTGAACTTTACCATATATATATATATATATATACACTGTTAAAAATGGGTTGGTCACATTAATCTCATTGCAACCTTGAAGCACTTTTATCCGCTAGGCATATAGCGGCACATTCCTGGGGAATGCTTTTAGCAATTATGTATAATAGAATAATTGGAATAAAAAGATTCTTTGAAAGAAATATAACACAAGATAGTTTTTAATAATAGCACATTTTTCTCTTTCTAAAAGCCACTTTTGTTAATTATAACTTAACTCGACGTTTCAACTTCGAAAAATCAACAACGTCGGGTTAAGTTATAATTAACAAAATTGGCTGTTAAAAAGAGAAAAATTTACTATTATCATAATTATTTCAGCTGAGAATGACTGAATCATTGAAAGATAGTTTTTCTTAGCTGCTAAAATAAACGGAAATCTTTGGCTATGTAGTAGGCGCCAAAATGTTCCAGACCCAGTTCCATACAATGGCAGTCACACAATTACAAAAATTGGGGGGGAGGAGGGGGGAATGGTTACGCCATTTGGTAAAATACGGTTGTTCTGTTTGACCGTATTACCATTTAATCTTTTCCATTTATCGTATACCTTAGACCTGATTAAAGTGGTGTGCCCATAGTAATTTCAGTCGGCAAGCATTATTGAAGCAGTTGGATTATTGTACGAGTTGTTTGCACTATCCCATGTGTTTAACAGTTGATACAAGGCTGATATAGCTATGGAAGAGTTTCTAGCTAGAAAATATTGGTGAATCGACGGAAATGCTCAACCATTTTTTACAGTTTTAGTAAACGGTGTCGGCCATTTATTCAAAATGGCACAGAAGGCAACGGTAATAACTACAATAAAAATACTAATTTTTATGGCCGTACTACGGAATGGAATCTGAATGTTTTTGTTTTTTTGGCGCCTACGGTATGATAGCATGGAAAACAAATAGCACTCGTATGGCGAGAAATTTCAATTGGCTTCACCTTCTAAAATATTTCTCCCTCCACTCGTACTATTAATCCTGAATACCACAGCTTTCCGTGCCATTATATCTCCAAATAAAATGATACACCATATTATATGAATTTCTCTTAGTAAAGACGGTGTCTGATTGAGCTGGTAAAGAATCATCACTTTCAGTTGGTAAATTCGAGTCATATGCTAAGAAAGATACAAAAATTTAAAAAAAAAGAGACATCAACTTGGTTGATTTAACTTCGTAACCAAATCATGGATAGAATAACAGAAAAGCTTAACTTATTCTATTGACACTGAAAGAGACAGGGACAGAGAAAGACAAAGGAGGAGAAGAAAAATAAAAAATTGGTGAAGCGTTCTAAATCTGGTACCTGCATATAGACGATTGAGAGTGTTTGAATATACTTTCAATGATTTAGTCATTCTCAGCTGAAATAATCATAATAATAGCAAATTTTCTCCTTCTAACAGTCGAAACGTCGGGTTAAGTTTTAATTAATACTAATATTATTGGCTGTTAGAACAAGAAAATTGTCTATTATTTGAATATACTATGTAAAACATAACCAAAAACAACAACAACAAAACTTACTCAGCCGATTGCTTAACCCAGAACCACTGTACTCCACACATGCCTCCAGGATAAAACTAAGAAAGAGCAAGGAGTACTAATTGGTTACAATCATCTTGTGAATGTAATGTATCCTTACCAGGCGTACAACCGATCATTCAAAGAACAAGAAAATGACTCCAGATTTACAATTGGTGGAATGGCTCTCACAGAGCTAACTGTTTGGGTTACAGGGCGTGTCCTAAAATAATTGAAACATCCAGTAACATTATATTTTCTCCAACATTTGTCTGACAGTGATGTGTCACCAATTTCCTATATTACACATGGCAATATGTAGCCATCATTTTTTCAGTTTTTACTGAGCTAGAAATCCTACTCATCTACTTGTGTAGCTCATCATTACTATAAGAGTACATATTTAGTTGTAGTCATGTGATCCACAGTGTACCTATTTGAATTGTTAATAGTTGTAGGCAATGGACTTGTTTATGCGGTTAAATATTAATTCAATAAGTTGTGGACATTCCTGGAGTGATATGGACATTCAGTTTGTGAGAGGTTAGACTTTAAAACCTACGTATGATACCTACCTGAGAAGAAAAACTTTCTGAGATCCAAAACTTCCTATAGCAAGATCTGTGGGGGGAATATACATGTATTGAATGTACATAATACAATCCGTGCAAGTATATATAAATGAATGTTGCATGTACTAATAATATAAGTTTTGTAACAAACCATTGTATGTGTTTCCATCGACGTCAATACCACTAGTAAGGGCTGTCCCAAATCCGGTAAAGGGATCTACTCCAGATAAAGACAGACTGGACCCAATTATAGTCTGAAAACAAAAAGCAAGTCAGGCCACACCCATAGTCACACCCACTGATTACCTGCTGTGGGGTGAGAGAGAGGCCCATTGAATTGGAGCCGTAGTAGAGGTAGACCACACCAGAACCACCCGTGCTACTGAATGGGGCACTAATAGCAATGTCTGAACACAAAACATAGAAAAGATAGTCAGTTTTAAAGAATAATTTAGATGTACTTTAAGTATGGTGTTTACATACATACCATCATATCCATCTCCATTAATATCTCCCATATTTGCCATGGCATAGCCAAACCTAGCGTCCGCTTGAGTACCAGTGATTACTCTCAGAGAGGATAAGCTTCCCTGGAGAGACAAATAACCACAACTTGATCATGTACATGTACACACAGTGTATTGAAGACAGTTTGGAAACATACCTATATCACAGGGCTATAAAAGCTTGATATCTAGTATTTAGCTATCGAGTGAAATATGTAGACTTTGAAATAAATGAATTATTTTGGAGTTTGATGCTGAAATGATTACAGCAGACAACTAAATACTCATGCATGTATGTGTTTTTATGCTTTGCGCAGATCATTTGTTCAGTAGATGACATGTGGTTAAATTTTAGGTGACTGGGTAAGTGGGTAATACTTATCAACATGTAACTCCAACTATAAAACTGGTTACTAGTATTATTGTTCAGGTTTAAGGTGTCTCACCGCAGTGTTAGAATATATAAACACTCTTCCTGCATCAGACAAACTTCCACTGGCATAAAAATATGGTGCTCCAACCAGCAGCTCTGAAAGACTACAAATAATAGTAATAATAATAATAATAATAATAGTAATAATAACACATGCACACTCAACACATGCACACAAAGCAACAAACACACACTGAGCAACACACATACACATTCACACAAACTACACACACACACACACATTCAAAACTACACAAACATACATACCCATCTCCAGCCAGGTTGGCAGCTAGTATGGAGAACCCATAGCCCTCTCCAGTTTGTTCCCCTCTGAGGTCTGCCTGAGAGACCAATGTCAGTCCGTTGTCACGAAGGATTATGTGAACCTAATGCAGCAGTGAACACACAATTACTGTACAAACTCATTTTACCAGTTAAACTTGTGAATATATGACGAGAATGCTGTAAGCTAATGTACAATTAAGATTATGTGATACATAGTTATTAATTAACAAATATGGCATGGGTGAATAGAGTGCTCAATATTAGAACACACTTTATTGATAGAAAATAATGCCAGGGTAGTCAGCATTCTCCGAGGAAAGCTCCACTCACTACATACACACCTAGATTTATTTCCATCAATGAGCATGCAATGTATCTTTCACTGCATTCAATTCTCTCCAGTACCAAGCACACAGGACTCAAGCAAGAAAGGGAAATAGAACAGGTATGGATGCCATCAGTAGGTGGCTGCAAGCTTACAAAGGCTAAAAAGATATTAATAGGTAAGGTTTCATGGGGTAATTAAGGTGTGTATTAATAGTGGGACAAATCCACAACAAATTCAGTGAACAATAAAATTCCTTACGTAAGTAATTTACACCGAGAAGTTCACTTACAGCTCCAGTATAAGATCCGAATCTGGGAACAGACACGGCATAATCCAGTCTGTTGGTCACACTGAAGTAGCCAGCTGTCGTAGCGTAGCCGAGGTAATTGACTAAGTCAGTCGTTCCCTGGCCGAATCCGAGTCTCATAATGTTCGATGCAGAGTTAGAGGTCATGCTGACGAGATTACCTCGCCAGCCATAGTAGCCGGGAGCACCAAGACCGTACACAGGACCAGGCTAATTAACACATACATGATATTACACTTGTGAAAACCAAAAGTGGGCATAGCTAGAGGGTGTGTATAATATACAGTATTTGGTACGTGTAACTTGTTGGGAAGAATGTTAGTGAATAAAATAAAAAAAGCCAAACATTTGTAAAACATCAGCTAAATTTATGATAATTGCTATTCACTACTCTGCAGTTTACAGTGACGGAGTAACCTCAATTTGGAATAAAAACTGGTAAAGCATCATCATAATTAGTGGTATTTTTGTCAAATTTAACAGCTAAATTCATTGCAGTAATCTCTGGATATATATACACACATAACATGGTGATGATATATGTGTACAACGTACCAGGATAACTGAGCTTGTTCCAATCTGACAGAATCCTGCAGAAATTACACTGGTCGAATCCACTTGCAGACAAGGCTGGAAGTCATTGAAGGCGGTCAAGGCTCTGTTGCTACTGGCAAAACAACGTCCCGACATTATATTGTTTATATTGTACCGATGGGCACACACCTACGAAGAGAGAGAGGGAGAGAGAGTAAGGCTGTAACTTTTCATACACCACATATAAAAACATAATTATTATGAGCGAGCGAGACATTGTTAGGGGTGAACAATTGAAAATCGTTTATATATTATATGTATGCTTGGTACGTATGCCCCGGCTGAAACGTGCATGCAGGGTGACTTTTTTCCTCCTATAAACACAGCTTTTTAGCTTGACCCCACTTTCTTCTGATACTATAGCATTAAGCAAAGTCTTACATATGAAACTTGGGCTCCTAATTGTGAGATAATTCCTGTAAAGCACAGGTTTTTTCAAGTCACAAAATGTTGCTGTGACTGGTTACTATGGCATTGAAAACCCTTTACCAGACAAATTATCAAAATTGCGTTTTGGTGGGACTGAAGTGCTGCTTGTTTAGTTGTCAAGATCAACCACGGGTAATTGTAATGATTGAGGTCAACTGACACATATATAGAATCCACTTTTGTCATCATGAAAGCATGAAAAAAAGAAGCTTCTTCAGGTGTAAATACATCACATAACAATATTGGAGTTGATAATTGTAATATTGTAGTTTTGTGTAGCATAATAAGGCAGACTCACTCGATATTTGTGCATGAGCTCACCACTAGTTATTAATTACATACATGTATATGACCATACTGTATGTAAACAAGCACAATTCCGAAACTTCAGAAAAATATTTTTACACATGTTCAGAATTTAAATAAAGAAAAGATATACGTGTATGCATAGGGCTACCTATTACATGTACATAATAGTTCTCAGTTTGAACCTACAATGTTGTACATACAAACAATTCTTACCACAAGGTTTTCTCCATCACTGGCCATGGAGGCTCCAAGAAACTGGTTAGTCTTGTTTTCCGGTGAAGTGTTGCCTGGTAAAAGATACACATCAATCTCAATCATTCACTGTATGTATGTATGTAAGTATAAAACTTATTAGTACATGTACATATAATAGTTAGCAAAAAATAAAAACGAGGAAACACTATTTTACTAAGTGGGGCTTTCATCTGTTGTTAGTGTTTGCTAACTGTTTCATGAAACTCAGTTGTTTGGGCTCCACGCCCAACCAGAGATGTCAAGCCCGGCCGGCCCGGAAGTAATCTACAAACTGAAACTGAATGCACAATATCCATGTTTCATTTGTTTACCTGCATGTATCTGTCTTAATTCATTTATTTCTAATCTTATGCTTATCTGTATCTGTCCCTCTTCTCCATAGTTTCTAATGCACCTTTCATCCCCTTACCCGAATCTCATTGCCGGAGACGGTAATGAGATTCATCACAAACCACTGAACTCTGCTCCAAGTCATCCTGTTCATAATGCGCATCTTCTGCGCATCACACTCGACGTCTAATCTCTCTCTGATCTGCTCTTTTCTCTTGTTCGTAATTATAGTCAATCTAATATCTAAACTGAAAGTGGTCAAGTTAATTGCCCCTAGCTTAGCTAGCCACACCCCCTCACACCCCGCAGGTCAGCGAGGGACTTAGCCCTATTCATCAGTTGTTATAGCAACATTGTCAGAGTGTTTGCTCAAGGTGTGGGCACCCAGACAATTTAGCTTAAACAACTATAGAGTCATAACTTCGTATTAGTATCTGTACACAAAATGAGGAAACATGATAATTTACAAAGCTAAGCTTTTTATCTGGTTATTTTAATGTGTTTCAAAGCTGTCTGTTGCCATAAACAAGTGCCTGATGATACCGTTGGTCTAGGAGTCATCTGATTGGCAAAACTTGCATAATAATTAATGTTAACTGTTTTGGTTGAAAGAAAGTTAACCATAACAACGTTTTTATCTGTTACATGAAACTCGGTTGTTATAGCAACATTGTAGGATGTTTGCTCAAATTGTGGACACCCAGGCAATTAGCTTATCGTACAAACAACTGTGTAGTCACACGTAACTAAAACCAATAACAACAACAACAAAAAAAAAGATCGTAGAATATAATAATTAAAATTCTCCACACTTAAAGTGAACTCTTCAGAAATAAAACGGAATAAGTTGAAGTCCCATTGCTCTTTTACGACCTTGTCAAATTTGAAACAATATACAGAGGTACCAAAATGATGTGCTGGTTATAGCACTTTATCCAGTATAATAATATGTACATAGGACAGCCATCAGCAGGTGACTTACAAATCAAGACATGTTTGCTAGACATTATTCACCCTCAGTTCACAACATGAGACAGCGTGAGAGTTACCATGACAATAGTCAACTTTGTCTGCCTGCCTGGTACACCTTTGATGTCTGTCTGTCTGTTTATCTGTTCATGAGTCCGCCTGTTAACACTGTGTAAACTCAAATATGGCACCGTCATCCCATTATTAAAAAAAAAAAGCCATCAAACTAAATCAATACTTCCAACAATGTCACTTCCATGTGGCATTCAAGATTGTTTTAAGACTAAGTCTATTGATGTTTGGGTAAGGTAGTGTATGTATCTGTGATTGTTCATTGCATACCAGAATGGAGTAAGTAGCTGTTATTCATACTTTCAACTCTAAAGAATACAGATGTATGTAGTACAGATGCCTATGTATATTATTCGTTCTTGCATTTGAACTTGTTGACGCTGTCTTGTTGTTGTTCTATCAGTACCCACAGAATCAAAACCAAACAAAAACTAATTTAAGGACTATAGAAGCCGAAAATGAATCCTCTTTCCAAAACATACATAAACTACATAGCTAAAAATACTTTCATCCCTTGATCAATATCCTAACCTTGCTCGCCAGGTTCATGTCCCACCCATGTGTTCACGGTGTGAGTAGGCGTGTCTACAGTCCAACTCATGTGCTCATGTTTTGGTTGCCTACATTTGCCGGAATCTCACACTTGTTTGGGACAAGTGAAATTTTGCATTAATTTTTTTGCGCATCCACATACAAATACATGTAGTTTAGCTAAAATTACTGACCATGTTACAGAAAGGTGTCTCTGCTTTCTCCACTCACTCAACAACTACATTTCTGCAACTTCTGCTTTGCCATGACCACACCCTTTTAGGCGCACATTGATTATTTACATACTGTAGATACAAAAGTTTTATCTACATGCATCGAAATGTGATTGAAGTGTTAACAAATTGCTATTGGATTCCATTCCATTCTAAAAAGCAGATTTCACTTACAGAGTTACATTCTGGTTCCATATTTTATTTCCGGTTCCGCATGGAATTGCTACGGCAGTCATGAGAGTAATGTGGGTGATTAATCTGCTGGTATGACACAAACAACTTTAATCTCGTTAGTCAAATATTTGCACAGCTAAATATAACCAAATCTAATATGTCTACTTTCCATAGCAGCAATGGTATGCACCAATTTAGTCAAGCTTGAAATATTTTAGGCTTCAGATGTGGGAAACTAAATATGGAACTCTAACTGAAGCAGTGGATGATTAAGCTCAAATGTCTCCAGCAGTCCATAATATTATAATATTATTAGCAACCATAGACAGGGTTCATTGGACATCGGTTAGGGCATGGCATTTGTAAGGCAATTGCTGAGATGATTAACAAACCTACAAAATGGTGCAGACTACTCTGGTAGGAATCTCAAGTTAGCTTGGCTTGTTTGGTTTGTGTGCACATTTGTGTTGGAGTATACTCGTACGTGTGCGCGTCAATTGAAGTTTACATATGAGACGAATGGCACAAAAATGAGTGTTGCAATATGCCGCTTGTCACTTTCACAAACTGTGAATACCAGTTCCCTTTATAAATTCTACAATACATTCTGATATCTGATATGCCTACCATAAGTGATTTGATGCAATATGTCACATGTGTACTTGTATAATCAGATGTTACAAACCCGCTAGAATATTAACATTAGTTGTCCAAATACACATTTGGGTTTTGCTGTATAAAAAAGTCATCTCAAATAGACTGAGTAAAACAGGACGCTCTGTGTTATGACTGACCCAAAGAAGAAAAAAAAATGCAGTTAGCTAGAACTCCCCCCCCCCCCCCCCCCATTAGCAAAAACAACAACATGTACATATTTAAAATGAGCTGCACAAGTTTACCAGCATAGCGTGATATATGGTAATACAGGTAGTAAAAAAATCCTTGACCCATTTTTCAAGCAGATGCTGAAGCCACACATCATCAAACAAGTTCCTTAGGAATGCCATGTAACAATTGCGAAGACTGTATTTAGTCGAACCAATCAGCAACTTAAGCATTACGGTGGTTATTTAAGCAATATGGTGGTGGTTGTTTAGTGGCTACATATGATAGATATATGGTAGTTGCTTTGACCTTTACGGTGTTAACTAAGTTGTAAGAGTAGACTTAGCCTTCTTTAGGTAAAATGACACAGTTCAGCAATCAAGAGCTATGTTTTCCAATTCCATCTATAATATCATTAACTCCAAGTACCCAATTTTTTTTTTTGCTATATTAGGAATTAGTTCAACTGTGTGCTAGTAATTTTGCTAGACTAATCCTGCTGTATGTCATCATGGGTCTGGTGTTGACATGTATTTACAGTCTAAATACAAAGATTGTGTCTGAAGGGAAACATGTTGAGAGTTGAGCCTGAGGTTCACTGAGTACATGACAGAACATCTATCAATATCCATAGAAACCAAGCAAAAACTATTGGTATTATGACAAATTTTCATGATTGCCTAATGAAACATTTAAAGTCTGTGGTTTTTTTATTTAGATTATATGTACAGCATTTCTCTTGTACATGCTATGTGGAGCCAAGTGAAAAATTTGTACAGCTTTTTTAAATTATGCTTTCACAAAAACAACAGACAAGCAAACAAACAAACAAACAACTGAAGTAAGTTCATATGCTAAAACAGTACTGTTAGCAAGACACAAAAAAAATTAAAGGCAAATTAAGCGCCAGTATAAAAACAAAGTTAGATGAAGCCCACCACAACTGTATGCATTTCAATAGTAGCTGTTTTGAATGATACTTATGTACATGCATATGTGCACACTTCTAGTTCAATATTACTGTAGTATAACTACATTTGTAGCATGGTACGTTCAAACTGTCTAATCAGATTGCTCAATTAGTGGTGAATAAAATATTTCACATCACCTCCTAGGAGGTGAATGTAAACCGTCCAATCAAAATTAGTCTTTTTGTGCGTTTCCCATAGCCAAGAGTCATGGTACAAGTCAGTTGCACCACTCTGTGTTCGGTTGGTACAGGATTTACACTTCGGCCCTCGTTTGTGTAAATCCCGTACTGACCTCTATGTCGTGGTAACTTATACATACTGTAGTGAAAAACAAAAATCAGTTTTTTTGACAAGGATATTCCTCAAAGCTTACATACAATCCATTCCCAAAACAACACTAACATATTTCAGCTGGATTACATGCACCAAATTAAGCCAGTTTCACCATACTTTCAATTTCCTTCCCTTTTGACCAAAATAGTGGGACTGACACAATAAACATAAACTAAATTTAAACCAGGTCAACCTCTCTCTTAGTTCACTATTTAGTTTATTGTTTATGTGTAAGTTTTCAGTGTGTATACGGCTTTTCTTATGAATCCAAGCTAGGGTTCTTCCTGTTTTCCATACACATATGTATGTACATACGTAGTGAGAAAATGAGATTAATTAAGGCCACAATAAAGCAATCTCTAACGAAACGTCAAATGATTCAATCATGCTCCATCACTTCCAGCATAAATAAGTACAGCAGCAGCAATGGAGATGAAAGAAACATTGTTACCAAGATTGATATTTTAATATTGTATATATGAGTATATATTGTATATATATTATATTTGTTCATTCCACCCTAGATATCTTCACAATGATATCATGACCTGTGAAATTTCACGACATTTCAAGGATGTTATTTCACCTTGTACTGAGCAGGCTCAGTACCCTTGTAGTTATAGCAACCAACCAAACTTGTCACTTTCCTGTTTTTTACGGCTACCTTCCTCTTTGTGTAGAGTAGTACTCAACAGGGTTAGAGCACCTGCTAAAATATCAGCTGGGGTGTGTGGGTAGCCCCTACAACCAACTTTACGCTGTGAGTACCAGTTCTCTAGTACTAACTACAGCAATGAAGATATCTAGTGTGGAATAAACCATTTATTACACTCGGCAGAGTGATATGGCTAGATATTTCACTCTCAGGCTTTTCATCTCTGGCTCGTGAAAATAAATTAGCCTGCTCATGAAATATTTCACCATATCACACTCTGACTCATGTAATAAGTATTATATATATATATTGTATAATATACACATCAGAGAAAAGAGGTAATAATTCATTATTTCATCTTGAAAATATAGTTTATATTTTTATGATATACTGTACGTTGCCTATAGGGCCAGAAGTCCTTTTCAGTTGTTCCCCCCCCCCCCTCCTCCCCCCCAAATAGACTGGAGAAACCAACTAAGTCAAAGACTCCTGGTGATGACCACACATCCCATCAGCTGTATATTGTTCTGATTAGATTGACGCAGACCAATCAGTCCCAGACAAAACCGGTCCTGCTACTACTGGATGATGGCAAACAAACACCTTCCAAATTACCACTTAAGAGACGGTGTTTTAACCACAAACAAAGATTCCCGCTACAATGTGTTTGTGCATACATATTGTGTATATATATGTGTGCATGGGTGTGTATGTATACATGCATGTAGTAAAAAAAATGCAATTTTTTTTTTAGATTTTCAAGTTAATTGGGCATATCTTAAAAATTTCCAATGTGTCTCCCCCTCATATAGTCTCTGAATCTCATTATTTTTAACACTGTTATAATGTGCATGGACTGCATGTTTTTTCTGAAGCAAAACACAGCCAGAAATTTGCATAAACAAGAGTGAATGCACGTGTCATAATAGCAAATCGCTAAAAGTGTGGAGTGAGAATACACATTTATACTCACGAAGGTAGGCCGGTGTTTGTTGTTTATCCGTTTAGACACCAAACTTGGAGAAGCTAATGATACCATTTGGTTATCTTTTCATCACAGTAACAGCTTACACTCTTCCCTGCATGGCTTTGCAATTTTCCTTTCAAACTTGTGCACACACACATACTAACCAACCAACCAACCAAAAAAGAGAATGATATCGAGTTTAAGCACTTTATAAAAACCAACAGAGAGTCAGGACACTTGATGTGTTTTCCTTAGGCTTCCTGCACTACCAGGAAAACAATCTTAATGAAAAGGAAATCTCACATATGGTAAAGCTTTCATGAGGCCACTCAGCTGTGGGAACCAGGAGTTTAAACTGACTGGAATGGAAGCCAGCTATGTACTATGATGTAAATATTAGACAACTTAGTCACATCTTTGAAAGTGCTGCATGTGTCTCGAGTTGTCCAGAGTGATGAGACATCCTCTGTTTAGTTAGTTTGTCATGGTTTATCGACACTGGTCACTCCAGCAAGTTTACCCAACAATGGGAAAATGAACAGCGTACTTTCACTTTCCCATCCTAGCCAATCCGATTACAGTTCTTAGGCCATGTCTGACGGCTATGCATGAATAAAAACGACATGTCTGCTAGTCTCTATTAACTTGTGTCATGTATGATGACATGCTGTAATTGAATTTCGAAATTTTGGCAACTCTCGTAAGTACATTACTTATTCTTGCTGCTAAGTGAATTTCAGGACTCATTGTACTATAAATGTTATCATTTGATATAGGAGAATAACACAAGTCTGTTTGTTTAGTTTCACACGAGTGCCGCAGGCATGTGTGTAAATACGGCCAATCAGACGAGTGATATTTTGTGGTGTCCAATGAATAATAAATATTATTATGTAATTATCATGTGTTAATACCATAGTAACGAGTATGCATTTCCTATAATTATGACTACAGATATTAGGCCCTGTTCAGTACACAATTAATATTATTAAATAATATTATTGTTGGTATTGTTCTTTAACCCCTCCTCCCTCTCTCTCTCTCCCCCTCCCTCTTGTGAATGAACTATTTGAAGTACAGAAACAGCTCCAGCTTGTTAAAAAACACAATGTCTGTACTAACTACATCATCATCTAACTTGCCTATTCACCATTAGATATGCGGGAAAACATAAGTTTGAGAACCCACAGGTGTTTTTTAACACTGTCTAAGCAGTTTTTAATTTAATAGTATGGCGCGTAAGTTGCCCATTCAAAAATGTATGGGGAAAAATCGCTGTTCAATTGAAATTGCATGGGGAAAGTGAAATATCTAGCCATATCACTCTGCTGAGTGTAATAAGTGGTTTATATCTTCACTGCCATAGTAATTGTACTAGGACTGGTAACTCAAGGTGTAAAGTTGGCTGCAGGGGTTCCCCACACCCTCAGCCAGATATTTTAGCAGCTTCTCTAATCTGGTTGGGTAGGCTGCACCAGAGAGAGGTAGCCTAAAAAATGGTAAGCTAGGCCCATTGCTACATGGTACCAAGCTTGGGAATCAAGCATGAAATAACACTCAAGCTCATTCCCTAGTAGTTATAGCAACAGGCCCAGCTTACCAGGGTTTTTACAGCTACCTACTCTAGTGGAGCCTACTCAACCAGGTTAGAGCAGCTGCTAAAATATCACCAAGAGTTACCAACAAACAACGTTCAGTGAAGATATCTAGCATGCCATGGAATAAATCACTCATTACACTAGGAAGAGTGATATGGTTAGATATTTCATCACTCTCTCAGGCTTTATTTCACTTGCCTCTGGCTCTGTGTGAAATATTTCACCATAATCACACTATGACTCATGTAATAAGTACTATTTATATATGCTATGCACACACACACACACACACACACACACACACACACACACACACACACACTGTCTTTTAAACATGTTAAACTATCTATAGTCGTGCCTTCCTTAGTCTCACATACATTCCATATGAGGAATTTACAATGAATATTCATTGCCACAACTACAACTACTATGTTGTGCTGGCTAATGATGCTTTTGGCAATGGATTCTTCTACACTTATCCATCCAATAAACTTCATATAAGTCTCCTTCCCACCCAAAGTGTTGTTGGCAGCTTAGGCTCCTCTAGTCTACCTCCTCTTTAGGCTTGGCCTCTAGTACTAGCCGACACAATGAATAAGGCCAATTGGCAGCTACTGCATTTGTTTGCACTGCCTCAGGGAGTACTCCTATAACATTTCCTTTTATGCTACACACCCTATGAATAGATACTAGACAATTGATTTTTTTAGCCATTGTGTGTGCATGTGTTAGCATTTATGTAAATGAGTTGAATGGCTACATATGTACAGTATTCAAATGCTACAGACATTCAGTCTCTGCTGACTCTCCTTACCAAATGATATGTATGTATGTTAGTGTCCAAATATGAAAATGAAAGTACTGCTCAACTGTCATTAAATGTTATTGGTAAATATAAAAAGGAGGATGAAATTTTTTAAAACTTTCTCACTACAATAACAAGTACATGTACTTGTGGTATACTTCAGCACTAGCTTATCTATATTTACAAAGTGATAATGGCGAATTTTCTTGAAGCCAAGTGTAGTGTAAGGCAAAGATGAAGAGCTCACTTTTAAACTATGCTAAACAAACCAACGGCTCAAAATGGTCGCCAAATTCATAATCTATGTAGCATACTCAATTAATAAAAAATCGACCAGCTCTTTAATTCTAATTACCATCTGCAAACTTCTACCAATGCATAGCGTTCATGGTTACAGTGAACACTATAATAGCATTAATGCCACCAATATTTTTTTACCTCTGGCTTTTCTACTCGTATGCAATAGCACTATTTGAAAATAACCACACCCATTCCTGCTCACCTTGAACGTCATAGAGTCTCGGGTGAGTAGACTGCGTACAATCTCCAGGAGTCACTGGGCATATGTACACAGCCCCAGTGCCTTTCAGCTGACCTCCTACTGTGTCTCTCTTGGGAGCACTCACTACAATTCTGATAGACATGGAATATATATATATATAGAATGAAATGAAAGTGTTACTAAAAAATATATACTCTACTCCTTAAATCAAACCAGGTTACTGTGAGAGTTAAAAGGATACATTCTAGGACAACACCAGCACCCTCACTTAAGAAAACACTAACACTCTTTTATCGATGCTTAGGCTCTACTGTGTCTCACAACTTGTTCAACAGATTATTTCAGGTTGATCACAGACTGACTAAATCGGTGTTTGCCTGGTAATGCTTGCTTTGAATGGAGAACTGACTCCCACTTAAAATGCACAGAGGCACCAGCTTGAAATATAACTATTTCAACATGCACATCTCTAAGCACACAATTTAATTATTATTCTATGCCACTATCATATCATTTTGAATGGTGTGGGGGTAAACACTTAGTTGTAGTAAACTGGTGGTTTCCTGCCAGCAGTCCTAATAAGTGAATCCTTTGAAAATTATGCCAATTATAGTCATCTTGCCGGCAGATGATGAAGGAAATGCATATGTATATAGATGAAATGGCTATCCTAATAGGGATGCAAGGGAAGCGGGTGGTAGTAACTGGCTGTTATAAACAAAGCGATGAAGTCAGACTAAACATGAGATTTGATCAAATATGGCCACTTGAGATCACCAAAGGTACAATGGAAGTCTGTTTGTTCCTGCAGACATGAATATTGTGTATTTATCCCATAGCAGCTGCTGATAGACTACGATATGCAAGGGCCCAAAATAATAAGCAAATTCAGCCTCTGGGACCATCACTAGCCTGACCAATTAGCAGTTATTCACACCTGATGTGAATTTTATTTCCAAATGCATGTACATGTATGCATAGCCTTCTGCCCAGTTATATAGGACATGTCCTATATAACTGGGCAGAAGGCTATGAATTGTAGCAAGTGTAGTGTGTGTTATGCATGTTACCATGGCATTAATGTTAAACCCCACAGTGATGAACATAGCTTTGTCCTGC
>WLWD01005715.1_pt1 | contig 113152 bp, 89 predicted proteins | sample 6712731 | NCBI WGS metagenome assembly WLWD01 (sample SAMN12718690, study PRJNA576275) | sponge metagenome | isolation source: marine sponge | host: Mycale hentscheli | place: New Zealand: South Island, Marlborough, Capsize Point | collected 2014-11-01 | reverse complement strand
CAGTGTTTCATCCAGACATTCTTGCAAGGGGGGGCAAAATAGAGTTTTGAAAATGTAAGGGGGGGCGGGCGGCATTGGTCACCATGGGAGTGAAATAGAATTATTGGAAGGCCTATGTCCTACATTAAAAAAACATAATCTTATCTAATGAGGTCTGCATATGTCAGATCCTGACAAGTTAATTCAGCTACTCATTTTCACCTCCACCGTCTAGCAATTTTCAGTCAACTGTGACATTCACTATTTAGATGTTTTTTCACACACTATTCAACTCTGACTCTCACCTCCCCTTAGGTTTATCACACGTTGATTCACACTTACGGTTGCTGGCTGGCTATAAAAAGGCCAGCCCTCAGCTCACCGTAGCAGTTGTTGAGTTTTGATCTATACAGATTCTACAACTTCCAGAACCAGAACTCTAAGAACTCGTAGTCCCTGACAGCTTAAGATAGTCTCAAATGGATATTCGCTCTTTCTTCTGTGGTGCAAGCTCTTCAAAGTCACCTGGCCACTCAAGTAGCAGTGACACAGAAGATAAAATTGACAGCAATCAATCTGATACTGAGTTTTTGGAGCCAAGTCCTGCCAAGAAAAGATTAATTGTCCATGAGAAGCATGCAAAGGAAAGATTAACTACACATGAGAAAAGCAAGAAAATCACTGCAAGCAGTCGAAAATACAACAAAAAATGGGAAGAGAGCTTCAATTGGCTGATGTTTGATAAAAATTTCCAAGGAGCTTTTTGTAAGGTTTGCAGGAAGAGAGGAATTTCTCTTCAAAGAACAGGAGGAACATGGATCTCAAAACCTTTCACGAACTGGAAGAAGGCAATAGAGAAGATGAAAATTCATGCAAAGAGTGATATTCACCTCCTATCATGTGAAGCAGAGATGGCTGCAGCTACAGCACTACAAGAAGGGTCAGTCATTCAGCAACTCCAACAAATTAATGATGAGGAAAAGTTGAAGAACAGAATGGCCATTAAAGCTCTAATTCGTTGCACCCATTTTCTAGCTCGTCGCCACATTCCCCACACAACAAATTTTGATGAACTTATTGATCTAATCGTAAGTTGTGGTGCAGAAGATTTAAAGGGGTTCCTTGAAAGAGCTAGATTAAATGCAACCTACACATCTAAAGTTGCTGTTGTTGAATTTGTTGAGGCAGTTGGCTTATGGGCTGAAGAATGTTTACTGAAACGGCTTCGCCAAGCTTCCCATTTCAGCATAATGGCAGATGAGTGCACTGATGTGACGACCACAGAAGAGCTTTCAATTTTCTTCCGCTGGGTGAACATGGACGGTCAACCTGTTGAGCACTTCTTGGATATAGTTCCATTGAAAGCTACTGATGCAAAGACTATTTATTCTGCCCTTGTTGAATTCATGAAAGATAAAAACATACAGATTAGCAAGCTGGTGGGTATGGGATTCGATGGAGCAGCTACTTTCTCTGGGAAACACAATGGTGTGCAGAGTCTCCTGAAGAAAATTTCACCTCATGCACTTTTCGTACACTGCCATTGCCATTTGCTACAGCTAGCATGCGTTCAAGCAGCTAATGCTACCAGTGGGATAAAACATGTGTACATCACACTCACCACCCTCTGGAAATTTTTCCACTATTCTCCTAAGCGAGCTGAGAGTCTCAAAGCAGTACAGCAGGTGCTTGACTTACCTGAGCTGAAAGTTGTGAAACCATCAGATACTCGCTGGCTGTCCCATGAACGCTGTGTGAAGGCAGTCAAAGCTAGCTACAGTGCAATTGTGACTGCTCTAAACAATATCTATGAGCAGACACATGCACCTGAAGCTCTAGGTATCAGTAAAGCCTTATGTAGGCCCTCAACTTTAGTGGCCATATACCTCCTTGATTATGTTCTGCCACAAGTGGCGAAGTTGAGCAGAGCTCTCCAGACTGAGAGAATAGACTTGACAGCTATCACCCCTCTTGTTGATGCCACTCTCAATACACTTGATGATGCCATGTTACCTGCTGCTAACTGGGTATTAGAACTGATGGATGCAAAGAATGAGATCGAAGAAGTCACTGACATCACGTTAACCACGGAAAGCATTGCTACATTCCAAGGACAAGTGGCTGAACCGTTTATCAGGATGCTGAAGGCAAACATATCCAGCAGATTTATTTCACAAGATATTGTCTCCTCATTTGGCATCTTTGATCCGAAGAAAGTGCCAGCTGCTGACTCTTCTGACTTCCATACATATGGTGAGGACTTAATAGATGTACTATTAGCTCACTATGGTGCAGAGCTGCCTGCTAAGACTGCTGGTGGAGATGAATACACCAAAGAAGCTCTTATTTCCCGCGAAACCCGAGAGGAGTGGAAAACATTTCGAAGCTACTTATCGAAGAAGCCGAAAGGTAACCTGCACTTGCAGTTGAAAGAGCTCACCACAAGTGATATGCTTAGTGAAATTTTTCCAAACATTAGCACCCTGGCAAACATATGTCTATCTATCCCTGTCAGCACTGCTTCAGTGGAAAGGAGCTTCTCCAAAATGAAACTAATTAAAACACGAATTCGAAATCGAATTGGGCAATCACAATTATCCTATTTGATGAAAATAGCCATGGAGACACCCGAGACGCTCTCATCTACACAATTAAATGACATTATTACAGTATGGAACAAAAAACCTAGACGAATTGCTGTGTGAATATTGTTTATTATTAATTTGGTTTACATTTTTCTCTTAATAAATATCGGTTCTTTCAAAAGGGTGGGGGGCACTTAGAATCCAAGGGGGGGCATTTAGAACCCAAGGGGGGGCAAATGCCCCCTTTCGCCCCCCCCTAAATGAAACCCTGCACACCTCTACACCCGGCACAGGAACTAGCCACACCTCCACACCCGGCACAGGAACTAGCCACACCTCCACACCCGGCACAGGAACTAGCCACACCTCCACACCCGGCACAGGAACTAGCCACACCTCTACACCCGGCACAGGCTGAAACAATACGCACATTACACTATACACACATGCACACACAAACTGACTGGATCAGTGTAGCGGCTGTCACAGTCGTGCTTGGCCAGCATATCTCTGAGGATCTTCAACGTCTTTGCCCTGATTGGACCGGCCTCGTACGCGAGAGCTGACTCCACCTACAAAAACACATGCCATTAGTTTCCGTCAATCACCCGCAGTGTTGTCATAACAACCAGTCACGTACACACACGAGGAAGTTTTCAAAGTGCAAATTTATTTTTTGGAAAGGGATAAAATATAAAAAAATCATTTAATGATATTCACGAGCTTTGCCTGCTTATCCACCACTCACTTCTCTGAGTAGTATTCCAATGAGGAAGTGTCTCCTGCAGAACTCATCGCTCAACCCGTACTCCATACTCTCAGCTGAAACACACGACAAAATGGCGGGTCAGGAAAAAACAACAACAACATGATCTTTACACTGAAAATATAATTTACAATTGTTACAAGTGAGGGAAATTCCCATCTAGTAGCCCACACCCCCAATATTCAATTAAACAAATCTTGAGAAATGAATCAATTGCTCAAACTACAGTAGGAGTCAAAAAAAGTTTCAAATTCCGTTCCGTAGAACGGCCGTCGCACAATTAAAAAACATGGAAAAAACGGTACGCCATTTGTTGAATAACGGCCGTTCCGTTTGACCGCGTTACCGTTTTAATCTTTCTCGTTCACCGTATGTCTCGCTCAAAGAAATATAAAAAATTGTTTATCCAATAAAACGTTCCGATTTTTTGTTTACAAGCTCCAGAGGCGGAGCTTTTCGGGTTAAAAAAAATGAAGCCGTCCTATTCGAAGTTGTCTCGCGGAGAATTGTTAGTTCGACCTCCGCACAGTATCGACGTTTTCTCGATGTTAGGGCCTTCTTGGGCTTAGATTTTTTACTACTGGAGGTCCATCAGTAGCTAACAGAAGATCTACGAAGTGCGGACCTCGTTATAGCTCTGTGCCCGTCGGAACTTCAGTCTGCAGCTTTATTGAAGCAAGTTAAAATTTTATACGAGCTTTTTTGCACTATCCCCGTAGCGTTAATGGTCGATACAAGGCCTTATCTTGCTGATATAGCTATAGAAGAGTTTCTAGCTAGAAAATATCTGTGAATCGACGGAAATGCTTCACCATTTTTTACCGTTTTAGTAAACGGTGTCGGCCGTTTAGTCAAAATGGTACGGAACGCAACGATAAAAACTACGGTTAAAAAACTACCGTTTTAGGGCCGTACTACGGAACGGAATTCGAAACTTTTTTTTGACTCCTACTGTACTTTATATTAAACTGCACTTCACAATTGTAACACAACAAGTGCTACTGCAGATATTGAACCAGTACAGCTGTGCTGTGCACAAATAGTAATACATTTTCTTGCCCACATCCTTGATCCCATCTTAGCTCCACCCACTCCCGCCCACTCACATGCCACAGGGAACGGGAGGTTGAGAGGAATGAAGTGTTCGTGTTCACACACTATCCTGATGAACTCCAACTTCAGATTGGACATGGGCTGCAGAATGAATGAATGAATGAATGAATGAATGAATGAATGAATGAATGAAGAATGAATGAATGAACGAAGAATGAATGAATGAATGAATGAAGAATGAATGAATGAACGAAGAATGAATGAATGAACGAAGAATGAATGAACGAATGAATGAATGAATGAACAAAGAATGAATGAACGAATGAATGAATGAACGAATGAATGGATAAAAAAAAAAGAAGAAATGAAGCCTTACTTGATCAACAGAACAAATGAAGAACAAAAAATACATGGACAATAGAAAGGACAGAAACAATACAAAATATTCAAATAATCTCACTAAAAAGTATTGAGCCTTGTTATAAACCAACACTGAGCGTGCTCACTAACCTGTTCCTCCTGCACGGTGAATCCCTCCAAATATCTGGCCACAATCTTAAAGACCACACCCCTATCCATGAAACTGAAGCACCTCTGTAAGGAGAGGTAAAGGAAAAAATGAACAAAACAACAACAACAACAGGACGGGTCCATTATTACCAAACCATTGCACCAGCCATAACTTACCTTGATGAACAGCGCCAAGCTGTGGTTTGCATTCTGTGATACGAATATACCAATGTGTAAGTTTCCATCTTTCAATCTTCCAACTGACCGACTGACTGACTTACCTTGGCTGCTGGTTGCACGTGCCTCTCTCTGATGTGGGTGAGAAGAACGGTCACCAGCTGCTGTAAGTTCCAGCCGTAGTCCTCAGGATAACGAGACTTACGAGAAACCTGCCACAAACACACACAAATAATTCAAGCATGAGTGAGAGGCGTGGCATGTGCATAAGAGAGCTGTCCAGAAATGCTGTAAATTGTTCATTCCATCCCACAGAGGGACAGGTGGATATCCCGTGGAATGTCCCACTGTCCCATGGGACTGTGGGATGGGATGGACAATTTACGGCGTTTCTGGACATCTATGGAGTACTGTATAAGATAGTACAAATGTAGGCCAAGATTGCAATCTAGATAATTTTCTCTCTCGCAGTATTAGCGGAGGCAAACATATGCACAAATACTCGTGCGGGAGAAAGGGGTGTGGTGTCCGAGACTCACAGAGAGTTTGTGGGTGAGCGTGAGGAACTGAGCCATACTCTTAGTCATCATCTCCATGAAGAACCACAAGTGCTGAGTACAGAAGAAGAAGAGAGGGAAGGGGAAAAAAAACGTAAATAGTCATGAAAATACAATCAATGTTCACTACACACATCTATCTATACTTAACTTAGCACATGTCCTAACAACAAAACGTAAATGTATGTATGCAAAAAGGGGTGGAGTCTGTGACAAGCCCCTCCCCTTTTCCTCTTTCCTCCTCTCTCTCACCTCCAACATAATCGGAATGTAGCCTTCCTCGCTGGAAGAGTGTTTCAGATACTGCACGAGCAGACGTGCAAGCTCATCGTGCACGCCTTTCTTCATGCTAGCATCGATCTCTGTCAGAAATACATACTGCACAAAAATATATAACAATTCAATCTCCCAAAATTAGGTAAAGGGTTCATTTATTATAAAACATAATTGTATCCATATCTTCCCGCCCACTCACCTGGATGTAAGAGCGGAGTGAGTCCACACCATCTACTTCAATGACTTTGTTTACCAAAGACAGAAGCAATCTGAGAGAGAGAGAGAGAATACACACAATCATTACTCTAGCTTGCCATTGTGCCCGCTGGGAAGTCATGGCAACCCTAGAGACCCCACCCACCTCAGTATGTCAGGTTTTAAGTTGTCAATGCCGTTGGGAGCTGACAAAGAGAACAGTTTGAAGAGCTGGGTGAGGATGAGAGGAAGGAACTGCGTCAGTGACGTCAGACTCATGTCATCAAGGCCCTGTCACAAACATCCATTCATTCATTAATCCACTCATTCATTAATTCATTCATTCATTCCTAACTGTTACTAGTGTATCCCACCTTGATACTGGATAGAAGATGAGACATGGACAGGCTCGACGACCCTTTACCCTGCAGCTGCTGGCACACCATGAAGAACGTGTGCAAGTGTGAGTCCTACAAAAGTTACCAGTGCATCATCAACCATGTCACAACACGCACACACACATACACACACACACACGGGCGTACCTCACAGCAGATTGTGGAATCAAACTTGGTGGTGATCTTGAACAGAGGCTTCTGGCTCTCCACCCACCGAATCTCCGGACTTACCGTCTGACAGTAACAAAAAAAAAAGATGATGATTACGACAATGATGATGATAATGATGATGACTATGATAATGATGATGATGACTATGATAATAATAGGAAATTTTTAGAGGACTTCGGCAAGAAGTCGAAACGTCAGTTAAGTTATAATTTAAAATATTGGCTGTTAAAAAGAGAATAATTTCCTATTATTATAATTATTTCAGCCGAGAATGACTGAATCATTGACTACGATAATGCCATTTCTCTCGAATTTATGTGTAATAAGTACTTCTTTTTTTCTTTTTTCTTTAATTTTTTTTTTTTTTTTTGTCTTGGTATTTAAGTTCACATGAGCCTGGCTGATTGACCCCACCTCCTACTCCATCCCAAACTCTTCAGAGTGGTTCAGTAAACAAGAAGAGTGTTTTTTAATCCCAATAGTTACGACCAATAAGTGGCTGATAGACCACGCCCCTCTGAACTACCACTAGACCACTCCCCTCTGAACTACCACTACTCACGCCTCCTCTTGGTAAACTGTTGGTGTTAGGTACTGGGGACTGAGATATTCCTAGATAGCCAGAGGGCAAAGACGTCGAGATTGGCAACTGCCGAGAGCCTGACATAATTCTAAAAAAATAAAATAAAATAAAAATAAAAAATAAAAATAATAGTAAATTAAATAAATGAATAAATAAATAAATAATTAAAATTAAAAAAAAAAATTCAACAACTAGTAGACGCAAGTGCCTTATCTTCAGAATAAATTAATTAGTAAAGAAGCTATGGATGTTTGACAGAAGAGCATTGAACTCACTTCCCACTGTTATCCACCAGAGGCTGCCAGGCAAACCCAACTAAAATAACAACACACAACAAACAATAATACATTCCACTCATACTTGTCATAGCCCGCTGGTTTGACCACCCTTTACCCAATGAATCCAAGGGCGGCAGTTTTATGGAGCTCTTGGTGGACTTGCTGGATCTCTGCACGTCGCAGCTGATGTGGAAGAAGGTGAAGAGAATATGGTGGGTGGGCTGCAGCTTCAGAGGCAACTTGATCTTCACCTGAGGAGAAACGTACGCAATAGAAAGAGATTACAAGAGAGCACGTGCAAAACACATAGTACGTAGTTCTCTCTCTCTCTCTTGACCATATCTGATTCATGCAAGAGACAAACTGCACTCCATCCCATTAATGTAAACACATACATTGTTACAACCAATATAAAATACACAGCCCAACCCACCTTGCCACGCCCCTCCCCACCCACCAAACCCAGAGAATTATTATCTACATACCTCTTCGTAAAATGATGGGCACGTGCAGTGATGTGTGACAGCCGTGTGCACCCGATCGGTAAAGGCTGCACCGGCCGACTTGGAATAGATCACCTGGACAAAGAAAAATAATAACAATAATAATAAAAATTTAAAAAAACATAGAATAATTAATTCATCACGATGTCTGAAAATAAAGAATTTTAAAGTTGTTGAAAAGACAAATATTTTACAATTTCTTTCTCTGCCTTCTTATACTCATAACAAGTACATATTCTCTCTCTTTCACAGGATTTTTTTTCCATAACAGTACAGAATTAAAAATGTCTGTCTGGCTGTCACAGGGGATCATGCAAGTGGTCCAACAACAAAAATCCTGCAGAAGGAGACAATACATCTTGAGATTAACAATTTTCAAGAAAACTATATTTTGGGGATTCTGGTATAGAAGCTGTTTTAGAATAATCAAACGGTACATCTGATGGTGAGATATCTAAACTGCTACCCATTGAGCAGGAAAAAAAAAGACAACAACAACAACAGCCTGAGGGCTTTCTGAAGATTTGTGTCAACAGCACTGCGCTGTGATACTGTATAAAATGCCATCAATTAAAAAAAAAAATGTAAGCAAGTGCAATTTTACGATTTACAGTATGTGCGAATGCTACGGGTGACCAGAAATAATACATACCTAATGCTACAAACATTACAACAAATCTAGCGAGAGAAAAAACAACAACATCAAATTATTCAACCATTTATTGTCTGTTGGGTTTGCAGCCTACTTGTGTACACGTGGCATAGAACTTGCAATTATTGTACGCGGTCATTACTTACGCCCACAATACACGCGTACAAATGTACGCACACATGCATACAAACACATGCACATACAAACTCACACAAAGTCCCGGGGAATCCGGCTCATCATTTTCTTTAAACTGCACACAACACGCTAAATTACGAGCCTAAAAAATAGAATATAGTATTCCTAAATAACAATAAAACACCCACATCTCCAGGCACACACACATACACATGCACGTACGCACACACATACACATGCAAGTACGCACACACATACACACATTAAAAAAACAAAAAACAAAAATTACAATCATTTTATATCTATCACCTTGGTAAATGATTTCTGGTTGTCATATTTGAGGTGGGCGGGGTAGACGTAGAGGTGGTGAGCGAAGGAGTAATGAGGCTGGTAGGCAGTGTGTGGGTGGTAGGAGTCGAGTGGGGGGAATTCCCTCAGCTCCAGGGTGGGGTTGCGAGGAATGGGAGATGAAGAAGAGGAAGCTGAAGCGGCAGAGTCCACGTAGTCCACGGCAACGTCATTACGCTTCAAGGGCAGGTAAGAAGGATCCAAAATATCTGGACAAAAATAATAATAAAAATAAACAAATAAATTAATTAATAAATAACAATAACACTATAAAGATTAATAATAAGGCATTTTACGATAACTTGACAACACAAAGGTCAGCGATATAATATGCATATCTACTGTGCATACAATACGTAGAACCCAATGACTATCTCCTCCGGTATTTCTGAGCCACACTCAAACCACACCCAGTATTTATATACAGTAGGTCCTTACCATTCTTGACGGTGTGTGTCAGTGGAGTGACATTGATTTTGAGCTCTCCAGGAATAACTTGCAACTTCTGCTTGTGAAGACTGGACGCATGGGGACAGACAGACAGACAGACAGACAGACAGAACATATAAGCAGACAGACAGACAGACAGAACATATAAGCAGACAGACAGACAGACATATAAGCAGACAGACAGACAGAACATATAAGCAGACAGACAGACAGAACATATAAGCAGACAGACAGACAGAACATATAAGCAGACAGACAGACAGACAGAACATATAAGCAGACAGACAGACAGAACATATAAGCAGACAGACAGACAGACAGAACATATAAGCAGACAGACAGACAGAACATATAAGCAGACAGACAGACAGACAGACAGAACATATAAGCAGACAGACAGACAGAACATATAAGCAGACAGACAGAACATATAAGCAGACAGACAGAACATATAAGCAGACAGACAGACAGACAGACAGAACATATAAGCAGACAGACAGACAGACAGACAGAACATATAAGCAGACAGACAGACAGACAGACAGAACATATAAGCAGACAGACAGACAGACAGACAGACAGAACATATAAGCAGACAGACAGACAGACAGACAGAACATATAAGCAGACAGACAGACAGACAGACAGACAGACAGAACATATAAGCAGACAGACAGACAGACAGAACATATGAGAAGACAAACAGACAGCAATATACAAAACAAGTACAGCTCACTGCTAGAATATAGCACTGGACAATAGTCTAAGATTGTCACAATTACACGACGTTACAGACTCACTGTTAATTGTTCAATAACAAAGCTATCAAAATCATAAGCACCTCAATCTGATAGTAGCTGTAATTACATTACATAATCAAAACATACACATATGATTGCCCAACTCTTACCCCCCATTTAACAACACACGCACGCACGCACACACACATACTCACAAATACAGCCACAAAACTGAAAATGTTAAGTGAGTATCTAAACACACGAAAACTAATAAAACAAATAGAAATTGCCATTCCCAAAGGCTCTAATTAAAAAAAGAACAAAAAACAAACATCTACAAGTGACCACGCCCACATGTGCAGTAGACACTCACGTCCTGAAGTTGCCCAGAAGCTTGATGATGTCCTCGTCACTCAGTCGGCTCTGCTCTTGTCGGAAAAGTGGAGAAAACTCCGCCTCCATGTCTATCTCCATGGTTGTCGTAAAGAGAGGTCTACCACAACAATACCAGTGGAAACATTATCAGAAACAAACAAACATACATACACAATGAATTTGTGTACCACTGAACACGTGCTGTAAGTAAATGACGCCATATTTGTATCAACATACTTACTCACTGCAATGCTACTATAATAGTCGGGAAATAAACTTCTTCTATTTTTTCTCATTTAATAGAAACAAAACGATTACAAACTATAACAGCTTGAAAGCCGGTAAGTCTAGACTAACAATCAAATAACTCCAATAGAAGTAACAAGTTCCTGCAAAACTCTACATACCCACACACACACACACACACGCACACACAGATAGTCCAGTGTCTCACCTGGCAGCCCAGGCGAATGGCATGCGGTACTGGCCCAACCGTGACATCACGCCAGAGAAATGTTGCACCACCTTCTGAGTCGCCTAAACACAAATAAACAAACAAACAAACAAACAAAACATACCACACAGACACGAATGAAAGAGAAGAAGGAAGCTAAACGTGAAACACGACAAACTATTCAAGTTATGAACAACAGAATGCATTCTTGGGCATTTGGTATAGCTAGTAAACTGGGAGCTAGTAATAACAGAGGACTAAAGGTTTTCACAGGTCCCAAGTAGAATAAAACTTATCAATCTGAAAAACAAATGACTGTATGTGAATATACACACGTAATATCCTATAGTATATAATAGCACAAATACAAGAACCCAGTATACATGTATATATACAATGCATTATATTGTATATGGGTTCTTGCATTCATGTTGACAGTAGACACACATGTACATACATATGTGTACCACATGTGTCTGACCTTTGGATTGTCGTGGTCCTTCATGTAAGGTTCAGCACAGCTGGAGATGCTACCTTGGAGCACCTTCTCTACCCTGGCCACAAGGTAGACGTCTTGATGGGGAAAAGTCACCGAAAATATGCCCTGAGGAGGAGAGAGAGAGACATTTACGCACTCTTCACTGTGTGTGTGTGTGTGTGTGTGTATGTGTGTGTGTGTGTGCACATTTCTAGTTTATTTATATAAACGGTGTTAGGTAACAATGTTTACACAGCCACTTACCCTCCTGCCTTTCTTGTTACTTAACATTACTACCTCATTTTCGACACAGATATAAAACCAAACTATAGCAGCAGCTAGCAGCAGTTTATACTAAAGCATATGTACAATGAAACAAGCCCTTGTAATTGGCATGTCACAAGTCTAGCGTGAGGCACTCTGTAATGCTACATTCATACAAGAGATTGCTGTTAATGCTGTTTTTGCAAAGTTGTTAATTTCATTGTTAGTTTATTTAATTATTTACTACACATCTAAGGTAGGAAGGAAAGGTAGACATCTTTGAAGCAACTAAGTAATCGGAATGGAAATGTTTATTTTAACTTGGAAGTAGGACACATAATCCACTTCAGTGATAAATATTGTATTCTGCTGAATGCTTCTATTACATGTACTTCGTATAAATGCAACAGTAATCACTAATAATATTCATTACTTTATTGGTTCCTGTACATAAATTTTGTGCACATGCCCAGAGAGAGAGAGAGAGAGAGAGACTCTCAGGAGTATGCTGTGTGTGTGTGAGATGACGTTCCTAAAAGCCAACCCCCTTTAATTAATCCAGCTGGATAATTGGTTGGTGGGGGACGCTCAGGTAGCCTAGGTGATTACATACATGTACTATCTATTCCTCCTATGTAACTTACTTCTGTGGCTCTCGCTGCTTTCATGCACAGTGGGTTGGGCCCATCATCGGTGCGCCCTTCAGGTGGCGGTACCATCTGCTTCAAGAAGGCGGAGTTCAAATCGACGTGAAAGTTCTCTGATATCTTGAGACCCTTATTGGCATCGTAGACGGCAAATGTCACGAAGAACGGCTCTATCTGTAATTGTTGAATTAAATCTAGCAGCTGTATTCAATAAAATAGAATGGGAACTGACATGGTCCAGGTTTCCATTCCGTTCTGCCTTGAGCTTGAAGCTGAGACTGAAACATTTCAAGAAGAACCGGAAACCAAACTTGTGTTCCGGGCGCTGAGCACTGCCCCCGCCTTCCTCTGTCGTCAGGGCCGGACCCAACGAAGAAGGGGAGGAGGAGGAGGCGGAGTTAGGGGTGGAGCTCAAGACAGGAGGGTAGACATTGAAGAGAGGGTGTCTGTCCAATTCTCGTCTTTTTGCATTCTGACTGTCCGTAGTGTGGGTGTACTAGAGATAAATCAATTGAACAAAATATTCTCAAAAACATTTGCTTTTGCTTTGTAAGGTTTCCTCACTTCTAGCATTTCCGGTCTAATGTCTATCTTCTTGGAGTCTTTCAGCGTCTCTCTGGCATAGAACGAATTAATAGTGGCCAGTCCTACAAACGCACACACACACACATGTACAAGTCACGCCACACACGTACAAGTCACGCCACACACGCACACACATACATAAATGACACACACTTCTTCTCGAGCTCATAACCAAGCCTTGCAGACATTGATCGACAGATTAAACACCATCAACTTACCAAGCACTCAAGAATCTAATATATAATAACCAACTGCTGCAAGAGAGAGAGAGAGAGAAGATTGTTTTGTTTCAATATCAGCTAATTTTGTCACTGGGGTTGAAAGAGGTGTAAGATTGTCAACAACAGGTAAGTATGATACAGCTGTTAATGAACTGTGAACACTTTAAGTAAACATTATTGGGCATGCCCGGCGGATTTACCCCAAACAGGTCAAACATGCATGTACAGATCATGCCAGGCAGGTTCATACTTCTTAGGGTTATATCGATGATGTCATCAAATCAATAGAACCGTTTCAAAATACAAATATTAGAATATAATTGCCATCATCTCAACAGGTTACTCAATTATACTCTAACCTATGACCTAAGCACTTTGACCCTTGGCCCCTGCCACCCACCAGCATCCGTTTCCTCCACCTCCATGCCTATGGCCCGCGTGAGTATAGACATCCACTCCTCCATCTCTTCCTCCCCATCAGTGGCCAGAGGGTAGAAGATACGATCATCATCCGTTACCAAGTCAAACCCACACGGCCTGTAGCGAGAGTTCTACGTAGAAAGATAAAATATGAGGGGGGAAAAAACTGTGCAAGTTATTCAGTAAAATCATAAATAAAATTAATTAATTAATTAATTAACCAATTTTAAAATGAACAAAACTTATGAATAGCATCTTTTCTAATTCAGTGAAGCTCACCTTTGGGGATACATAACTAGTGATGTGCTTGAGCACAAATGGCGAGTGAGCCTAAAACTACACTATTGTTAAACGATTAATTTTAACTTCAACAATCAAGCTACTAAGAAAAAGTCAAGTTTAAATTACGTGTATAAGGTAAAGGGGAGAATTGAGGAAAAAAAAAAAAAAAAAAAAAAAGCAACAAAAACAAGTAGCATTATTTACGTTTGGTACAATACTTTCACACAACTGAACATACCTACACAAGGCTTAGCTTCGTAGTTACTCTAGTGGACAAAGAATTTTCAAGCAAATACAGTTTAGTAGGGCTTATAACTGTGACAGATTACGGGTAATGATCGCTAAACCTGAGGATTCCGTTTAGTGAAGTTTGGGACAGGGTCGAACAACGAGCTAACACAAAAAATATGAGAAGGTCAAAGTACAAAATGACATACGTACGTCCAACAAACATCCCCGATTTTCAATTGTGTTACCCCTGTAAGTGTCTCGCTGGCTACGCTCGCTTGCCAACTACAGATGTGACAGTCTCACAGGAACAACATGCATACTAACATACATACATACGTATATACAGTAGAACCTCAGTTAACAACAAGGGTATTCAAATTATGTAGTGAAAAGTTTAGATTATTGAGTGTACATTTGTAAAGGTAATGTTATTGAAATATTTTATGAATTATAATAAGTACATGCGTGTGTATAACAAGTTTTATTACAGGCTTAAAAAATCAGCCATTTCAATTAAATTATACCTTAAGCTAGTGTTAAAGCAGTATGCTTGAGCTTTGTTTAGGCAACACTACTTGTGGTACAGGAAGTACCAATTTTCTGTAAAGAAACAGGCAGTTTTACATGGAGAAAAAGGGGGGGGGGGGGGGGGGACCTGGGATTTCCCACCCCAAGTGAAAGTCCCACCCCCCCCCACCCCAAGAATTACTAATTTAATTGCAGGGCATGTCCCAAACTACTTGCATACGTACAAACTACGATACTCTTCACTCACCGATTTGACTTCTGTGCACGTGTCCAGTGATATCTTGCCTTTTATACTCGTGCTCTTCTCATCCTGCATGTGTGTGCATGTGTGTATGTATGTATGTGTGTGTGTATGTATGTGTGTATATAAAATATTAATATTGGGTCTGTCAGTTTTCTATCCACCCTTTACCTTATAAAAAGCCAGCGTGTACCCTCCTTCCATCGGCCCTCCAGTAAGCACAAACCAACGCTTCCGATAACTCTGCAACAACAAAAAACAACAAAACATCATTATACAAGGCAGCAATAATGAACACGCCTACCTTCATGTTGACAGAGTAGCCGCCATCTTGAGGGAAGGGTCCTTTATAAAGATAGCCTCTCTTGGACAATGGAGTCCCTCTACTCTTGTCACTCTGCGTATTTATCATAATGTCAATAGTGACTAGTCATAGGAACTTCAAATAGTGCAAATAGAATCCAAACACTGAACATAACAGAGCACACCAGCACAAGCTGGGAGCTGGAACTTGCGAAGATCTAACACTTCATCACACATCACCCATCTATGCCATTGTCCGTCTTTCCAACCCGTTCCCTCTTTCAGCTAGCTAGTCTTCCATCTAAATAACTATTCCTTCTGCTAACCACTGCCTATCCATACATGCCACCTCAACTATCTCCTCTTAGACTAACATATCCTCTTCCCTCCACCCCCACAAGCTCCACCTACTCACAGCCAGTAAAGCGTATCTCTCTTCATCCACTAAGTCCACTTCAAACGTCTCCTCTCCGATGGACCTCACGTGGTCTCGACTATAAACACATAAACAACAGTGTTGTTATATATATTATTGTTGTTGTTCTTGTTTTATTGTTCGAGGGGAAGGGTTGACCCAAAAAAAAAAAAAAAAAAAAAACTTTAACGTGCAAATCATAATAATAAAAGTAGTACATATCTTTCCAATGAACTGTGGTAGGATTTTCCCACTATATAAAATACATTGATACACATTGCTAGTGGTGTTGCTAGGCAGCTGCTATCTTCATGTGTCCAATACATATCTAGATCATGGTGATAAGGATTGGTAGCCAAAATGGAGGCCAAAGAAAGGCTAAGGAATGAAACCCAGCCAAGTGTTACACACTCAAACTGAAGTCATACAAAGCTGCACATTCCTCTCAAACTTTTTTTTTTTTAATTTATAACTGAAGCGTTCAAAACCAAGTGTAAATTGTACAATAAACTACTTAGGCTCTTGTTGTTGGTTGTTGTTGGTATTATTGCTGCTGGCTTGTTGTTGGTTGTTGTTGGTATTATTGCTGCTGGCTTGTTGTTGGTTGTTGTTGGTATTATTGCTGCTGGCTTGTTGTTGGTTGTTGTTGGTATTATTGCTGCTGGCTTGTTGTTGGTTGTTGCTGGTATTTTCGTTGATGTCGTTATCTTTCTTTGTTCCTGTCAATGTTGTTGTACTAAATGTATTTTATATTGTACACATAATTTAAATTCAAAATATGAGACTACAGTATAATTACATTATCTTACTTTGCAGGTTATTCTAAAAGTTGTCTATAGAGGAACACAAATATATGTATCTATCTTTCTAACATACACACACCCTCCCCTCTCCTCTTCCTTCCCCCTCCCCTCCCCTTCACACTGAGTAGAAGACATGTTCAGAACTCCATTGTTCGAGGGGGGGGGGGGGGGGGGGGGGGGGGGGAGAGAGAGAGAAATAAAAAAGAGAGACCACAGAATGAGCAACAGAACAAAAGTACTTAATTCAACGCACTTCAAACAAACCATGAAAACACTAGCCACCCACCACTTCTACATGAGTCATTAAGATCCCATTTCAGCAGTGGAACCGAATCTCAGTGTTCTCAATGATACACATCATTGACTAGAACACTCCCACTAATTAAATCACCACACACGCACGCGTACGCACGTACATGTACACACACACACAAATCACAACTGTCACACACACATCTGCATACACACACGTGCATGCACATACACACACACAAACCCACACACTTGCACAGAGTTATAATTTACCAAACTTCTAACGTCATAACATGACCATTTAAAAAACCACCATTTTACTTAAGACGCACATACCTACCTACTCATGTTAAACTAGTGCTTCACTCGCCAAATTAACCAAACCCACCAACTGACCACACCCACTGATACGCTGACTCCTCCCACAACTTTCCATGTCGCAACTCACTCAAGCAGGTGGGCGTAACTGGTTGTGAACTGGTTGAAGCTGTAGTCTACCTTGTGCCAGCGACCACAGTAGAACTTGAGACACTGGAGGACGGAGAAGAAGACATCAGGGGAGAGAGAAAGAAGAATTAAAATTAAAAAATAACAAGAAGCATATATCACAGAGCTCATGTACACACACTATCTTCCTGCAATCACTTGATTAAAATTTAATCCTAGGGAGGGAGGGAGGGAGGGGTAGGTATGTAGAGAAGGATTAGGTAGAGTTCACTCATCTTTGTTTTTTTTTACTTGTAAAGCTCAACTTTAAAAAGAATCTGTAAATAGGTAGGATGGTGCAATTACCTTAAGCTCCAAAGCTGGTGAAAAACAACAACAACAACAACAACAACAACAACAACAACTAGACTGCACCCCCAAATAGATCAGGTGTTAAAAGAAAAGACTGTGGAACTGTGTGTTAGAGGAAATGTGATAAGCTCCATTATGTGGCTGCAGCAAAGGCAGTGGAAGATAGGGAGGGAGTTCAATGTCGCAGACACTTCCACTCCCCAATGTGTTCATTACAAGTGTTGTTGTTGTTGTTGTTGTTTTTCACCAGCTTTGGCAACAACTGGCAACAACTGGCACTCACTCTGTGTTCATTACAAGTGTTCACACCGAGGCCTGTGTTACTAAATATAGAATACCAAGGTCCGTTGCTAAATATAGATTTAAAAATCTACCTAAACTTTTATCAAAGTCCAGGCTGTACTGGAGAATCACAGACATACTTCATATGTGTACAATGTCATTCCTGAGCAACAATCAATGGCCTGATATCCCTTACCTCATATGAAAATAGGTTGCGAGCTTCCTTGACGGCATCAGTGTTCACAGGAGCGTCCTCTGTCCTGTGCTCCCAATCTTCATCCATCACCTGATAGATACATAATCCACGTATCAAAAGAAAGAAAGAGAAGAGAAAAGGAAATATGGAATGTGTGTACCTAGAGTATTCAAATACACTGTGGGCTTACAAAGGATCATCTACACAAGTCCAACGTCTGTATAGAATCATATGAAATTAAAAATACCCACTCCTTACCAACTCATTTTTTTTTTAGTCTGATTAGCAGATTAACGTAGGAAAACTGAAAGACTAACAAAATTCCTAACCAAATCGTTTCCTCCAACATATTGCTACAGATACTGCAGGAGGAAATGGCCACTCACGGGACACTTCATTGCCCACGACTACCACCGGTGACCTGGTCCATTGATACATACACCCTCCACCAGCGACATGCATTCTTTACTGCTGCTTGACCTTCGCACCTACCACCGAATATCACAACTCGGGGAAATGTCGTATTAATTTTCACAAACATCACAAAGGAGGTTGTCAACCACTAAGAGCTATGTAGATCATTCAACCTCAAGGTTCCATCATCGCACACTAATACTGTATGTCACCAAGGTGAACACAGCAATTGATAAACAAATGACTTGCAGTCTCCAGGCAATCAGTAATGGCATCAAAGATGGCTATAGTTGATGCCCAGTTTCTCTAATAGACTAAAATGTACCTGACCAAGTCTCTGACAATGTGTAAGCTCATTATTAGACAAAAAAAATATTAAAAAAAAAACTATTTAAAAAAATAAACAGAAGAACATGAAATTAAAATCAAGCTACTATCAGAATAATACAGCATTTACACGACCTCTTGAAGTATTTAAACAGATTTTAAACGTGACACAAGCTACCAAGAATTGATCCCAGCCGGCATAGTGACACGCCCATCCACCGTATCCCTACAGGAGCAAGCTCATGAGATTAATTACCAACTACTAGAAAGACTCCGTTTCCACTTCTTTAACTACTCAGGTATGCATCTGGAGGAAAACCCTGTCTTAATGACATTATTATGTTAATTAGAACTAATTAAAATACACACACCCACAACATGGCTTCAGTAATAGTTAAAGCATAAGCGCTTAGGTACTGGTGGATTTAGTGCACTGAAGCCCAAGGGCCGTAGGCCCGAGGGCGCATGCTCTAATATTTTAGATCCCGTTTACGCATGCCCAGTTGCCACTAGCAACTTTGTTTATCAGCATTTTCGCAGAAATGGCTAAAGGCAAAAAATAGTGCACACTTACCAAGTTAGTACACCTAGTAACAATATAGCAGTGGGATCTAATTGGAGTTAGTCGGGGAAAATTAGGAAGTTCAATTTATACAACCAACAAAAACAGCAAATTTAGTTTATGATTCGTCAATGCTGATTATTGTTATAGCGTTGGAATAACAAAAAACTAAGTCAGTAAAATTTACCATCAACAGAGGTGTACGAATTTATAAATTGACTTTTTTGTAACAAAGAATCTTATTCTTGCAGTACAAACAGGCTGATAAAGCTGGGTACAGAATGAACGACTTGCAGACTTGCTTTAGCAGCGTTTAATGTTTCTTTTTATATTCTGTGATATAAATTTACAATAACAACATTCTGGCTGTAAAATTGGTTCAGTTGTCCCAGCTATGAATTTTTTTTAATTAACTGATAACTTACATATTTAATCTGCAAAAAATATATTATTACAACCTCATGGAGACCACTCTATCAGATTAGTTTAAGATCTCAAAGGAATTGTGACAATCTTTCAGCACCACTGTTGCCATAGCACCCAGTATCACATGACCACACTGATCAATCTTGTGACCACACCCACCGTGATATCCTGCTGTGGAAACAGGAGCAGATTCAGGTACTTCTCGTGTTCCAGGTCCTTCCGTCTGGTAACGAGTTCACCCTCATAGTCCAGAGGGTCCACCACACGCAGCTTGGGACGGTTCTGAACACAAATAATTACACAAGAACGATCAAAATATGGTGGCCAGAATGTATGTAATAGTGCATGCACTTATGTAAAATAAAATAAAGAAACAAATCAACAACAACAACAACAACAACAAACTGACATAACTTTTATTTATAAGCTATTTCTATCATGGACACATAATATGAATGTATCACACACACATACCAACACATACATTTAAAGAAACGTGTATATATAGCTGGCCAATATACACACATATGTACAGTACAACCATCTGTCCACCCATACAAACATACATACCAGACATACATTACTGTACATACATGCATACAAATGCAAACAGTGATGTGAGGGTAAACCAATCCAATTTCCAAGTCATGTGCTACCAACAAGTGAGTGGGTGTGGCCGACAAACACAGAATAAAGTTGGCTTTTGGTCAAGTGCAACAAATGTCAGCTGCCCAATAAAGCAAACTGTCACTAACCAGGTAACCAGGTAACCAGGTATGTAAGTTAAGTAGGAAACTAGTGCAGATTATGCACAGCTATGAAATATAATATATACCAAGATTGCCACTTCCTCCACTCACAACCTCCTCTCCCCTCACCCTCACTCACACCTTCCCCTAAACTACATATCCCCCCCCCCTCTCCCAGGTGTATCTCTGTCCCCACTCATCCAACCACATGTGCACCCTCTCCCTATCTCCTTTGCTGCCTTCCCTTTACCTAACCACTCCTTCCCCACAACTACATACAAACCCCTCCCCCCTTCCTACACGTGTTTCCCCAACTGCTTCTCTCTCTGCTGTAAACAGAAGCTGTGGTCTGGATTCTGTTGATGTAACACAACAAATCACAAAGTTACGAAAGAAAAGATGACAGGAAGAAATGATCAATGTATGAATGTACTTATATACTCTTAACAACAGGACCAAACAACCACACACACACACACACACACACACACATACACACACACACACACACACACACACATACAGTAGTTAAGCTTATGATTGACAATCCTCACCATTACCAGCCTTGAGTTGAACTAACCGAACCCTTCACGCCACCAAGATGGTATCTCTGAATATCAATAGCCCCTCAAGCTTGACATCAAACCAAACTGGAATCTCACCATAAAATCTTCACTGTCAATGGAGGCTTTGATAAACCCAGCCATTGTTTCACTAACATTCTAACCAGTAACCATAGCTACGCCAGAACTCCCAGGCTAACAAAGCAAAACAAACTCCGTCGTTCACTCCGCACTGCTGCTCGCTGCAGTCGTACAACTAGTCTACAACCAAAACATGTCCCAACAACATCTGCAGCCTGGAGAGTGAAAACACAGGGAAGTAAACTGACCACACCTTACCACATGTGGCATGCGTGTGTCAGTAAATAATTCTTATCTAGGGCATTCATTATGTATGTATGTGTGTGTGTGTGTGAGTCTGTCTGCCTTAATGGCTAGTTTAACTTTGTAATGGTACACCCACACATCAAGGACTCCATTATAATGCCCACTAATTACCATAAGGCATCTCTCCTTCCATTCTCCTAATATCCTATAAATAAGGGACAGGTGTTTACATAATCACAATGCACCACTTAAATAGCTACTTCAAATACACACATACCTGGAATGAGACATTTCGCAGTTCGTGCAATATTGTTGTTTTTTTTGTTTGTTTGTTTTCCTTCGTTATTTGTTTTGTTTTGCTTTTGTTGCTGTTTGTTGTTGCTGATTTTGTTTTGTTTGTTTGTTTTGGGGGGGGAGGGGGGAGAGAATTTATATCACGAACTTCTATACTAGTTCAGTACAGTATATTTTGGAAATAATTAAAAACAGGTGTCGGGAAAAAAACAACATAAAGAACTATTCCAAATTCTCACCTGACATTAATTAGCTGAGTTATTTATTTTAAGCTATCTCTTTTTTTCTTTTTCTGTTCGTCCAAAGAAGAGTCAACTCAAACTGTTACGGGGAAGGAAAGCTTAAAGTACAAAGATCTCTACTTCCTGCACTTTTTCATCTTATTAGCACCTTGAACAAAGCAATCACCTAATCTTTGCCTCCTAGCAAAATCTACAATCTAGGATACATACACAGAATCCTTAAATTGTGGCAGAATCACCACAACCTTAGCATGTATGTGTGTACGTGGGTGTAATAATGAAAGGTCCACACAAACGTGAGGAAAGAAACTTTCACGGATATGCAGGAATTTCTACCATCGTACATACTTTAGTAACAGCCATTTGTAGGAACAATTAGTAACAGAAGAACCAAACAACAACAACGTAACACAACCTGTGTGTATACAATACAAGGTACATACACCATGGTTGTAGAAGTTGTACAACTGTTGATATTTTTACTGAAACATTTCCGCCTGGAGAGTTCTAGACATCTTTGAATGGTAGTTATTGCACGCTCTGTTGCTTGCCACTCACAACATGGCTATTCACTGCTATGACACACAAGTGAAGCTAATGCATCCGCCTCCCTTTTCCAAACTGCCTCGTCCAATATGGAAACAGTGTACATAAGCACACTTCACTCCAATCCGGAGTTTCCATTCGACACATGAGGTGACTGAGCATGCTCATGAAAATCATTGCACTACTGAAGATCATCATCTTGAATACAATATATAACTATATTTCAAGATGCTTGGTCAGGTACCATCTCCTGCAGATCTCCCGTGCAACACATAGAATCTTCAGAGATGTTATTACCACATGTTATATAGCCTCCAGCAATATCACCTACAATTGACTAATTTACGTACTGGTATCTCAGCGACACAGCCAGACTCATATTGCAAGACACCCACACTAGTATGTAGTATAGCTCAGCTATAAATCTTACTAATTTCAATGTATGTATAGCTTTTTATGGTTCGTGACTCCTGAAACAGAATTTGGAACTGAACAAACTTGCAGTTCTACACTGGGGGGAGGGAGGAGGATGAAGATAGTTGGAAGATGACAGGGGTTAGGAGGTGGAAGGTCATACTTCAATAAATGCGTTGTCACCTGCCACACCAATTCTTTGCACGTTCAGCAGTTGTGTGTATTTAAAAAGTTGAATTACATTAATTTTTTTTTTAAAATAGGAATAGCTAAGAGATTCTTGTTGTGTCGGTATCAATAAACCCACTGCCAGTGAATGCGCTATCACAATTGCTTACAGTTTCATCTAATCTATAATAATGTTCTAGCTACCTAGTATCATACAATCAAAACAACCAAAACCAACTGAGTTGTTCCCACTAAGGAAGCAAGGTGAAATGGAAACTCACTAAGAGAGAAATAATAATAATAAAAATAATAATAACTGGCGGATATTCTGTTGGCTTATCAACTGATACCCCAGACAATACAAATTGGAATACAACATGAAGCTGGTACCATGACAAGCTGCAAACTATTTTTGCCGGCTCGTTTTACAATTTCCCTTACCTTTTCGGCGGCTCTTACTGAAGCACTTGCACTCTGCCTTATTTGCAGCGCTGAATGAGCTTTAATGTTTCTAGCGAAAGCCCTCTGCTGTAAACCAGCTTCGGCCATCTCAATTTTTTCAGTCTATAAATATGGCGCCTCCAAAGGCGAAGGCAATACTTATACGCTGCAAGTTCACGATACGAATGCTCTTTCAAAATGCACCTACAACTGTGCTTTATCTGTTCATCTGCTCAACCTCCAATGGTTCTTCTATCCGCTGGGCGACTGCGTCCGACATAAACTTGAGAGATGTTCAATAGATAGCAAGCAACCCAACAGCGCGAGGAAAGACACGCCACTATCCCTTCCCCTATCAGCGAACCGTTAAAAGGTGTGTCCGTTTACATTGTGCCAAGACAGACACACCTACCACTTAAAGTAGGCGTGTTATGGGCGTGACATTAAATGTAATGGTACGGATCGCTACAAAGTGGTTGCTACTACAATGGCTCGGAAAGGAGATAAAGCTGTTAAGGAGGTCATTTCTAAATATGAGAGAGTGGAAAAATCAGACCCTAACATCAGAAATATTATGCCAGAGTCCCTCAAAGTAAGTCTTTAAGTAACTATAGCTAATAGCTATGTATTGGAAATTGCATAAATTACTTCATTTTAAATTAATGCAGAGAATTACAGCATTTTAAAACGTGCTTAATCAACTTAATGAAAGGGACATAAAGACAATGGAGTGTTTTAGAACATAGCTACTGTAGTTTTTGTATTGTGACAGAGGAACTTTAAACTGCTTAGGTCCTTCAGAGAGGGACACTATTAACTTAGTGTCCCTCCGATTGTGCTTAGTGTCCCATAGTTAGGAGCAGTCGCTACGTTCTAAATTGCTGAGCAGCCATCGTGACCTACCACTTTTAGGGTTCTGAAGGCCCTAAGTAGCGCCCCTCGCTGCACTCGGGAAAGCTACAACCTAAGACCTTCAGGACCCTAAAAATGGATGTTCCCTCCGAGGCAGCTCCTATCTATTTTGTAGACATCCAGCATTTTCGAATAGCTTCTTGGTGCAGATATATTAGCGAGAGAAGCCATTCTTTGTAGTTGTTAGTTGAAAACATATTGTTTGTGAGTACTGGCATGATCTCTCCTACTTTATCCACAAATCATGATTTTTGAAATTGTTAGAGACTTGCCGAGTTTTCTATTAGTAGTAGTAGTAGTAGTAGTAGTAGTAGTAGTAGTAGTAGTAGTAGTAGTAGTAGTAGTAGTAGAAGTGGTGGTAGTAATAATAGTGTTGTAGGTTGTAGTAATAGTTATTCAATTTTTGTATTGCTTTTTGCCATGGTGTAGTGCAGTGCTGGTGGAAAGGATAGTAAGCAATAGTAGTAGTAGTAGTAGCAGTCATAATAGTAGTAGCAAGTTTGCAGGACCCTTTACCAACTACACGGTACCTCTGAGTTGGGTAATTCTCTCTTGCTACAGAATTCTTACTAGTTTCACCTCAAGAGTGACTCATAAGTAGTTTTTAATCAGAGTATCTACTAGTTCAGTCAGTCATAATGGATGAGAAGCTGGTTGCTAGTAGTAGTAGTAGTAGCAGCTGTTGTCAGAGTAGTAGTAGTAGTAGTAGTAGTAGTAGTAGTAGTAGTCACAGTTGTAGTAAGTTAGCTGGCTCATAATATGGTCTGGCTTAAGTAACAAGCTGCTGTAGAGGCCTCTAATCTTCACAATCTTTCCTCCAACTCTAGGAAATATTCAAAGGAAGAAAGGCAGGAAGGGTCCAAAAGTTAAAAAAGTACTTCATGAAATTCACAGATCGAACCTACCGCACTCCAGGAGAAGAGTTGTGGGAGGACCTGTTGCACCTCAAGGTATACCTAGACCTGAGGGTGGTCCTCTACGACATCAATCGAGAGAAGTCTGAAGACCTTCCTGTCATGTTCTACTATGCTGAAGCACCAGAGATATTCATGGAGATGCTCCGGCAAGCTTTAGAAAAAGATTTTTTCTTTGGGAGCGCCAAGCTCCGTAGCCTTCCCTCTTTGGCCCTCTTGGTTATGGGCAATCTTCACCACATGAATTCCACGTCATTCGCGGTAATCCCCGACAGAATCTTCCGAGATTCCGAGAACGTTGTTTTGGAAGTCACAGAGAGTGCTTTCAAGGACCGGTACACTTGGTACGACAAGCTCTCTCTGGTGCACTTCTATGGTGTCACTTCTTGTTCACGTGGCTGCCTGTATTTCCTCCATCGGCACATGGGTATTGTCAGGGATCTCCTCTACCACACCCACCACTGTCGGAAAATCATCGATGACAAAATCAGAGATAATGAGATCAACTGGCACGACGAGAACGTGAGCCGATTTCTGACCACGTTCAGAAGCAGTGAAGACGTTGTGCTCTCCGCGCAATATTTCGCCATCTTCGTCACGAATCATGCGGTCTTGTGCTTCTGGAACATCACAAACTCTGCTTTGCACAAGACAGACATTTTTAAAGTTCTATCTAAAGAAGTGGTTGCTTCGAAGCTTCTGGAGCATTTCATGTCAGTGGTCAAGAACTTGATGTCGTGGTTTGATCCTGGTCTCTTCTTGTGTCTATTTTTAGAAGGCGTGAGGAAGTGCTGTGGAGTAATAGGTGCATTGGAGTCTCTCGTCGTGAAGGACTTAAACCGTGCCGTAGAAGCCAAGTGGCCTCTGGGTGTGGAAACTTTCCACTTCTGGAACCACGAGACTAAGTCTCCCAACACAATAGCCTGGCTTCTCTTGCACGCGTTCACCATCAACTCAAAGATGGGTTTCAGGCAGTGTGTGGAGATCTTGTGTTACATACTGGACAATGGGGAAGAGAGCATTGTGAATAGGATAGTGTCTCACTTCGGTTTGGATCTCATTGATCTCGCTCACTTGCTGGAGGTGCAGGGCCCGCAGGGCGCTGAGAAGGTCAGCGTGCAGTCCGTGGTCATGCAGGCTCTGCTTCGTCATGGCAACGTCCACCACAAGGTGTTTAATCAAAACGACGTACAGGAAGGTTTGTAAATGGTTTTTATTTCTGTACAGTTAGCCTTTGTGACTACTACCTGTTTCACAAATGATACCTGGCCCAGTGTCTTCTAGGCTTGGAAGTTTTGTTGTTGTTTTTTATTTATTAGTTTCATTTTATTTTTAGTTTTTTAGTTTTTTTTCTAACTGAGTGTGAGATTTGGCCCATGACTTATGCAATCCTTTTCTGTAGCATTAGCTAAGCATTTGAGTTTGGGTAAGTACTATACACTAAATAACTGATTAAACTAACACAGTTCGTCATTTTTATCTGAACTTGGATGACAAGCTAAGCTGCTGTTCTCAAATTAGAACAAATTATTAATATTGTTGTTATCATCATTATTTATTATTATTATTATTATTAAATAAAATAGTTTATTGAACTTCTGAATACGCTAGAGTTTAATTGAAAATTATCAAACAGTCTATAGACTTTCATCAGTGACATTATATTTGAGTAGTAGTAGTAGTAGCTGTAGTTATTTCAAGTCTACAACTAACTGATTATGTTTGGATTGCTATAACAACACACAGGTAACTTTGTTCCACCCGACACCATAAAGGAGTATGTATTGGAGGCTATTCTATACTGTAAGAAGGCTCAGTGCGAGGCTAAGATGTCGGAGGAAGAGAAACAAAAGCTCGCAGCGTAAGTCCCTAAACGGTGGATACTTTGATAACAAGGTCTAATTTGAGTAGTTGTTGTTTTGTGGTTGTTAAAACCTCTTAGAGAAGCAGATCGAGTGAAAGAACAAGGGAACGAGTTTTTCAAGTCTGAGAACTACAGAGAAGCCATCATCAAGTACACGGACGCCATTGCCCTGTGCCCTCTCTCAGCGAGGAAGAAGCAAGCTATTTATTACAGGTCAGTGGAGGTTGAATTATTAACTGCAGTTTTCTCTCTTTGTTTAACAACAAATGATTTATAACCTAACGTTTTAACAATATTATTGTATTGGTTGTTAAAGAGAAAATTGCTATTAATATAATATTATTGTCAGATAAGAATGACTTCAATTGTAGTAAATATTTGCCGTCTTCTTTGGTACAACTATTCTTGTCTTGTTCATAGTTAATCTCTCTAAGTTTTAAACAAATAGATACAACCTTTCACAATGTATGAATACTCCAATGAGTGAGCGACCGCATTATTCATGCTCTATCATGGACTCCACCTTATTTCCTTATTTCTCCCTCCACTTTCTCTTTCCCTCTCCTTTCTTGCTCCCTCCCTCTCCTCCCACACACACTAATGGGCATATACAGGCTAAGTTCGAATAAGGTGCTTTATTTTGATTATTTTTGTATTTTTCTGTCCTTTGTTGTCTGGATAACAAATTTATTTATTTTTATTACTCCCACATCAACTGCTACCACTCTCTCTCTCTGTCTTTCATCTTCATCCACCTTCTCTCTCCATCGTTCCTGCAGTAATCGTGCTGAGTGCCATCTTCGTAGTAAGAATGCCAAGAAGGCCATCCATGACTGCAACAGGTCCCTGTGTCTGGACACGGTGACCAGGGTCAAGGTGCAGTGGCGCAGGTCCAAGGCGTACCAGTCCCTTGACCTGGACTATCCTGCCTGGCTGGACATGCAGTAAGTATGTATGTGTGTTTGTATGTGTCTGAGCTGGCTGATCATGTATACTGGGACTTGGCACATACAAAATAATAATATAAATAAATAAACTAATAAATAAATAAGTACAGTAGATAAATAGAAATGTTTTATAATGTCAATCTTTTTTCAAGTGACTACCCTTTACCAAACTCATTGAGCAAGTTATTGTAAGTGCATGGTCCATATGTACTATAACTTGTAGAGATTCTTTGCTTGAATAAACCTGGTAGATAAAGCCTGGTTAATCCACTAATTCTATGCTATGTTGAATGAGAGGAGCCTGCCTATATCAGCAATTAGAAACCCTCTATTAGTAGCATTGTGGTAAGGTAAAGAAAAGTTGTTGTTGTTTTTTGTTTTGTTGTTGTTGTTGTTTTGTTTTATAAGTCTTTTGAATCTTGGAGCTGACCAAGTTACATGTAACATAGTTAGGTACATTTATCTTGTGCTACTTAGCTCTGTAAAATGTCAAACACTATGCACAAAAATTCACTCTTGCTGTCAAACATTGGAGGCTTTTTGAAGAAGAAAAACTGGCATAAATTTGCTGGTCATCTTTCTGGCCAAGTGGCATTAGGTCCACCACAAACATGTCCACTCCAGGTCTAGCATTAGGAGACATTAAGTTTCAAGTATACTGAATGATCATAATACATACTGTTTAGTTTGTGTCTGTATGGATGTAAATTTCTTGATAGTATACTGTAATACTTTTATAGACTACAATTATTTACTTGTTGACCAGCCTTTCCAAATGTATTTGTAGATGTCTGGCAAAGGACTGGAATTTGACAGCTCAGCAAGTGGGAGGAGTCGACTTCAACTGCATGCTTGATGGTCTGAGTGAGCAAGTGGGGGTTCTCTCCAGTTCTAACTTGTCATCTGTGGAGAGAAGGCTCTACAATGCCTTCTACTACAGTGTGCTCTTGGAAAGTGGTGGACTTCCTGAAGTGCTTCATAAAAAACAAACTCCAGCATAGTGATTATGCTGCCTGTCACTGTTCCATTCATTTTCTAACTGTATATGAAATGCATTAAATTTCTCCCCCCTTTTTGTCATTTCATTGCTGTCTGTTTTGTTGTTGGAGATAGGGTTAATCTTTAGAGCACAAGGCTAGATATAAAGGCAATTATTTTTACTAAGCCTTACATAAATTTTGTTGTTGTTTTAGTTTGTTAGCTATAATCGTTATTTTGAAGTTTTACAAATTTACCAATGTGGATACAACGTCTTCAAAGGAGGCATGATTGAAAAAATTATTGTTGTGACGGAGAATGTGGTGGGTGTGGTGTTATGAATGGGCAGTGTTATAATGGTAGGTGCCTGAGTGTCAGAGTGAATATTAGGTAAGGTGTGGTCACCAGCTTTCTATCGAGCAAAATTCCATGAGAGATGAGGGAAGGGAACGAAGCAACACAAACTCTGTCTCTTTCTACAGTATTATTGTTGGCTACTTCTGATTGGGCGTGTTCATCTGAGGAGATGGGAGAGGCAGTCAGGTGCTCCATTATCTTGGACACAGTACTCAGTGGTGGATTGGTCTGGCCTGGTCTAGATGACTTGAATCCTTCAGTATCTTCACTTTGACTGACCTTGAGTTCCACTTGGAAATAGTTGTTTGCCTGGAATTTATGATCCTTGTCTATATAAAAAAAAAGAAGAAAAAGTGAGAACAATAAGTTAGTGCTTATAATAGATAGATAGATAGATAGATAGAAGATAGATAGATAGAAGATAGATAGATAAATAGATAGATAGATAGATAGATATGTATAAAATTAATTTGGATACTTCAAATTGAGATATCAGTTGTTGTTGTTGTTGTTTCTGTGCATACAAAGTGAATCAAGACTGATGAGATTGTTGTTGAACATGTTGAGAAGATATAATGTACTTGTCTATCAAAGGGCATTAGTCTAAAGTCATAACCGTACCACCTTGAAATAAAGTCAGCTGTAATATCTTGGATTAGGTTACTGTAAGCATGCCTGTGGTTGGAAATTTTCCATTACTTGGTAAGTTTCATTTCACTGGCTACTCCGTGTTAAAAAATCATAATAATTAGCTATACCATTGCACTTTGGGCGGGCAGTTTCCTGGAAATTCTTGGGTAAGGGGGAAATTTTAGGGGAGAACATAGACATATAATATGTGATATTTACTATCAAGTAAGACATCCATGAATGAGGAATTTCTCACAGTCTCTGGCTAAGAATGTTAAGTGATCCAAATTTGACCTTCCCTGATCTCAGTTATGATAGCATGCTCCGTTTGTCTTTTTATGGCTTTCTTTGAAGGTCTAGCGTGACATATCTCTTTATGGGCAAATATCCTAAATGGTTCTATTTTGGGACCATAGCATCAATGACGTAACCATTTATCTCGTGTAAAAAAGTGAAGTCATTTATTTTGTCTATTTTGTTGTTGTTTTGCTGTTGTTGTTTTTAGACTCAATTCACAGCTTGTAATATTCTATTTTCTAGTAATAATATGCTTTGAATGTAGTTTCTAAAAAGTAATTAATCTCATATATCAACTCAACATGTACATCTTGTCTTTTGTACAGAAGTAATGTACGGCATAAAGAGTGCTATAATTAATTCAAGTTGTATTATGTTGCTTAGTATCTGCATTGAGCATAGTCTTGAAATTACATACTTCACTTTACCTATTCAACTCTTAATACATTTGCTTTGCTCCATTGATAACATTAACAAATTGGCAAAATTAAATAATTGTGACTGTGAAAATTAGAGTTAAAATTTCTCTAAACATAGCCACACCCAATGACTCCTAGCTGTGCATTTGTCTACTGTATGAGACACTTACCCGGTACTGGCTTTTGGGTAGTTAAAAACAGTTTGGCAGACAAGCTTTGATTATCAGCTGAGTTGACTTCCAGCACGAAGGAGAACTTCATGACAGGACAATGGAAAGTTTGGCTCTTGATGAGTTTGTCTTCATTGTCTCCAGATACCGAATACCTCAACTGGTCCACTGAGTATTGCATCGTCTCTATCAGTAGAGGAGGGACTTCTGCAATGTTACAAACATCATCATAATCATCATCATAATCATCATCATCATCATCATCATCATCATCATCATCATCATCATCATCATCATCATCATCATCATCATCATCATCATCATAATAGTAATAATAATAATAATAGTAATAATAATGATAACAACAACAACAATAATAATAATAATAGTAAATAATAATTGTTATTATGGTTTGTTATTATTATTATTGTTGTTGTTGTTGTTGTTGTCCTTGTCTAAAATACTATGTTAAAACTGTCCAAATACAGTCAAAAAATGTGGAGATGCACAAATGCAGTCAAAAACATAAACAAATGTTCAGCTATCAGCAATGTATATGTAACTTACAGAAACAATTGTTATTAATTTGAACTCCAAAGACTATGGGGAAACTCAAACCGATAGCTAGTCTCAAATTACCAGTGCCTACCGTGTGAAATGTGCCTGAGGTGATTTGTGGGGCACTTAATCTCTTCATAAATGTCCTCATCATCTGTGGAATAGTTTGAACCTGCTGAAGTTGGCGAACCCTCAGACATAGGATGTGCATATGGCGCATCCTCTAGCCTTTGATTTTCCATTGATGTGTTCAAATTCACTGCCGTGGTTAAACTGATGCTGGTAGTAGGGGATATATCAGGAACTTGCTGAAACATCACATATGGACCCTCTTCTTGAACAGGCTTTGGTGTGGGAGGCAGAGCTCTTCCTAAAATTGAGCTAGCTGGGATTTTGTGGTTTTCTACAAGGAATAGTTCAGTAGAAATCAAATTTATCGGGTAAATAAGTAGTGCATGGTACACAAAATTAAGTAATCAACTGAATATCATGTACACATAAAAAATTACTTACCTATGAATAACTCCACCAATTTCCTTTTGTCTGGATAACCTAGATCTTGCATAATTTTGGCCAAGTTATTGGGCTCTTCAAATGAAAATTCACCTTCCCTCAAAAGATGGTCTAACAATTTCAGTGGATTTCTGCCGTTAAGGTCTAGAAAAGAAGCTGTAAATTTATCTTGGTACACATAGCTAAGTTTCTCGCACTGCTCTCCGGTGAACTGGTCGGCCACCTGCGTGAGTAAGGTGAAAAAGCTTCGTCGATAACTTTCTCCGCGAGTAGACATCGTCAGTTTTTGCAACGCTGACCGTACTACACGTACAGTATTCCTTTTTATATTGGAACGCGACGCACGGCAAACTGCGGTGTGCGCCACCAACGGCGCCGGATGGCGTCTCGGGTACGAAGAATTCAATCGAGCGAGACTGGGGGGCAAGGAATCTAAAGCGATTGTGACCTCTGACTATGAATATCACAACAATACCTCCATAGCTAGTGAACAAAACAGCATAGGAATTTACTCACAACACACACACACACACACACACACACACAAAATGCAAAATAAAAAATGCAAATTCTCTTGCTGCTGTTAGGGGTCACATGCACCTGGCAGAGCCAGGATGCCTGTGCACTAAGCAGGCACTGTGAGCGTGCAAGCAAAGCTCCTGGAGCCAGCTAGGAACTTGCAGGAGAACAACTTTCCTCACAGCAAATGGTGTGGGCACCAGAAGTCCAACCTGGACCATTGCTGTTCATGAGAAAAGGCCTTGAATTTGCACCCCAGCAAAAAATGCCAGAGTTGGGCTTGAACTCGGGGACCTGAGGCCCTGAGCCCAGGACACAACCACTACACCACACAGCCACACACACGCACGCACACACACACACACACACACACACACACACACACACACACACACACACACACACAAACAAACACACACACACAAACAAACACAAAATAAGCTGATAGTGATAAAACAACATTATAGTATATGTAATATATGTATGTATGTATAATTGTACATTGAAGAATGTACTGAAATGGCTGGGAGTTTTAAGGGAAAGTCCCTAAGTATTCATGAGGCACATCAAGGTTAAATTCTTATTCACAGCCCTGTGGTCATGCAGGAATCTATGAAAGCAATGATCAGAATTCTAACCAGCTAGCTAGTTGTGATATAGGCTACCATCTCAGCTCGGCAAATTGGGAGAATTAGAGCAAATTGTGTAGCAAGCTAAGCAGTCAGCTATAGCCTATATTGAGTGGAGGAAGGCTTTAAAAAAATGAAATATTTTAGTATTTAGAATTAACAAGACCCTTTTCCCAGACAACGCTTAGAGGTAGGAATAGTCTCGCGGGCCCTCTTCCCAGCTAAGCTGTATGGTAAAGGGTCTGGCATGCGAGACTACGCGCGGTAGGAAATTCCCGAGCATGCTCCTAGCTAGCGTCCTAGAGTCTGGAGTTAGTATAAAAGTCGCGAAACTCTCTCAAACGCTGTCACTATAATATAGTTCAGATTGGGTTACGTTGTGATTTAGATCATTATCCTGTTTAGCAGATTAGCTAACGATTTGTGTACTCTTCAACTTGAAAAAGTTCACTCTAGAAAGTACGGAACAAACTAGGAGAAGTCTGGTATAGCTAGGACGGAACAACTTTATCTCCGCTGTTGTTCCGAGTGTATACCTTGTCCTCAAGCCCCAGGGTACAACCTGGGTTAGACCTTGGACAGCGGCATTTTTGCCAAAATTAAGGTGGCCTGATCTCTGGCTAGCCCAAATAGCTACTAATTCATTTTTTATCTTATTTATATTGCCATGAAATTAGTGAAGAAGACTGAGTTGAGTGAAATGGAATTGAACAAGTTTCTTCCCAGGGAGATTGCAATTTTCCAGAAGATCTCCCATCCTAACATCCTCAATGTCTACCCCATTGTCTGCCAAACTGTGGCTGTAGTGATAAAAATGGAAAATAAAAATGGTCTATAAAAACCACAAGGTACTCAATGAGCAATGCTATCATGCATTTTGTTACTCTAGGGGTAGTTACCATTCCAAAATCATTATTAGCCTAATTCACTCAAAATAATACCAAATATCTAACATTCGATCTTTGGCTCACGGACTTTTTTGCATTGCCATTGATCCACTTGCCAAATTTATATGTCTTGGTAAGGGATATGTATCCAGAAATTGTCATCCTTCAACCACATAGTCCAAGATGAAGATTCTGGTTTTAGTGGTACCCCTGCTTCCAGTACTGGCACTCCTACTTCTGTGGCTACAAGTAGCTTAAATCCTAGGGCTCCTATAGCTATACTACAAAGACAACAAGTAATACATTCAGGATCTACAGATGCAAATCTGTCTTACTTCAAACTACTAAGACAATGGCGTTCCATTCTGATTGCCTCTTACGGTGGTTGAAGTATGTCTTGTGATGGACACAGGCACTCAAAGATCATATGCAACAATTGGATTGAAAAGCAGCTTGCTTTGACAACTGATAAAGAGTAGCAAATGGCCATCACAACTTTTGGGTGTGCTTATGTGTTTGCAAATATGCAAGATTGGTCTCAAGTTAAAGAATAAAAGCAGCCTCATTCTGACAGTACTCTGTGTTCCCATAACATGTGAACCTCTGACTTTTCATCCCGTTGTTAACTACCGAGAAATGTATCCCCACCTGAGTAGCAAAGAGTTCACAGATCGATGATAGGAGATGCTCAACAGCTGCTGGTTGACAACCTCTTTGGGGCCTCATTACCGAGAGGAGATAGTGGACCTACAGCTATGCAGCTATTCACATGACACTAGGATGAGTTTTCTCCTCAGGGCTAATGTCATTTCCATGTCAGTCAGATTCACCTAATCTTATGGTGTATTTGCAGCTTGTTGACTTCCAGCCTTATGAAACAGAGACACTGAACAGCATAATGAAATCTTTCTGGGAACTGAAATCATTTGGAATCTCATGTGAGGGAGGATCAATCTACACATAGAGTACGGTCGAAAGCAAAGCTTTCATGACCAACTTATGACTACCAAAGCTTGGTGGTTTCATATTATACTTTAGCACAAAATGAGCTCACACACCTCTTATAAAAAAATATGGGGAAGTTCAGTAGAGCCAAAAATATAAAATGGCTAATTGCTGACACATGTAAAAAAAAATAATAATAAAGAAGTAACCAAAAATCAAATAAAGTTTCTTTATAGACTAATTGAATCCATTCCTGAAGCTATTATGGTGATAGGATGTTTCATTAAAGTAAAATTTGATAAACAGTTTACCCAAAATGGCTAGACGTTGCTAGTCTATAAACCAGAAATCAATCAGTGGAGTATAACTTGAACAAGAGCGCTAAACTCTTAAGTTAGAAACCCATTCTATGTAGTATATAGTTAGAATGAATCAATAGCTCAATATACTAGTGTGAATATTAGACCACATCTCACATGCTGACCATAGATTGAGAGCTGAAAAGAAATCAAAATGCCATTAACAAACCATCCTTGTCATGACGACCAATTCTAATTCTCTGTGAAATGTCTTCTATTTGATAGATACTTAATATAATAGTTTGCTCAAGTTAGAGTAATTGTATTCTAGTAAAAGCTTTTAGAACTGCTTTATTCTTTACATGAACTAATCCAAAGTATTAGCTAGCTGCATGAAAGTTGCACATGCTGGCTGAATGCAATAGTCCACACCTGAATTGCAGATGTTCAAAATCAGCATCATTTCAAGAAACCAGATCAAAGCAACCAAATGTATAATGTTGAGGTCAATGGTATATCCCACACTGTAGTGGATGCTATTTCTCGGTTGACACTGAATGACAATTATGATGAAGCCAACGTAAGAGATGTGGGAACAAACTATTTATCGTAAATAGACGCATGGAGCAGCTACTTAATACTGAGTGTCAACCCAGCATGATGTCATTTATATCATAGTGTAAAGTCTAACATACATAATACCAACTCTTTAGGTGCTAAAAAAGACTAATTATCTGTATTGATGAGTAAATTGATATTATTATACACTAGTTGTCAACTTAAGTGCACCACGTTGTTGTTTCTGTCAGCAACACTCATTTCGAGACTGTCGAACTATTAGTGGAGTGGAGTGTAGTCATGAAACACTAAAGAGAACTGGAAGGTGGCTACTTGCACTTGCTGGATTCCAAATGTGCTAACAATTCAATTTGGTTTGACCATTTAGTTATCAAAGACACTGATCTGATATTACAAAGGTTATATGAATTTTTTTGTTTTATTCTTATATATTTTCTGTAAAATTTATCTATTTTCTGTAAAATGTTCCCCTCTAATTAGATAACATTGCCACAAATTTCCCATTTAATATTATTTTCACTTGTTTGTTTATTTTCGTGTGTGGTTTTGTACACAAGAGTGGAAATAGGTCAGTTGAATCCATGTCACAGCTTTGAAAACACATACCCAATGTAGAAAATATAGTCAGAAATTTAACAAGGTCAGCTGAAGCTGTATTTAAAATTAAGTCCAGTTCAGTTGTTGTTGTTGTAGTTGCAGTCGTGGTTCAAGTCACTCTGCTATTCAGTTCTTCAACTTTTCTAGCCATTAGCCTGGAACTCTGCTTCATTGCATCACATCTCTTCTTCATTGCATATTTTTCTTGAATACTGTTCAACTTTCTATTAACTTGCTCATCTATATTATCATTTTACTTCTTCAATTCAATATAATTATCTACTTTGATTGTCTGGGAATTGTCTAACTTCACTTTAGGCTATCATACACTGACTCAGTATTCTACCTAAAGTGTTTTCCAGGGGGTGTGGTTTGTATTTATAAAGGAATTACTGAAACACCCCATTTTAACTATTTAGGTGCGTTTATTGAGTACCTGGAACTTCTACATAGCATAATGTCAAGTGGCTCATCTATACACTGAATTTGCAAAAAGACCACTAGACCCTGCCAGATTATGCTAGAATTTTTTTTCTGGAATAATAGACGTGAAATTGCACAGTGGAACAATTCTAGAATAATATAAGTAGCTAATAAAAAGAAAAATAAAGGGAAAATGAGGATAATCAGTCCATATAATTAGTCACGTAGCTATACAAACAACTGGATTAGTTTATTAAAAAACTGTAAAGTGACACAACTCACTGCAATCTAAAAAGATACAGATATTTATAATGACCTTGATCAAAGACTTAATGTGGTGTGAACTAGGTGTGACAGTAAAACCAAGGTGTGATATAATGAGTCCATGGTAGATAACAGTTTAATCAGTGAAACCAGAATGTCTTGCATCAGCAAAGGTCAGCTACTACATTCTCCCACCAATAGGTTTGAACCTTCTTAGGAGAATCCATAACGATCTTGAGGGGCTTGTGAACGTTTTGATGTCCGTCTAGGTTGGGTGACAGGTTCTGTCAATGTATCCTCCAATGGTACAGCTTCAGTAGTTTGTGGTTCACTCAGTGGTACCATGACAGTAGCTGGTACATCGTCAGTAGTTGCAAACTCTGGTGTTGGCATCTCTGCATCAGTTTGCAGGCCAACATTTTCACTGTTCTCTTCCGGTGTTCCTGGTGTTGAAGAGCCAGGCCTTAGTGCATCCACGTGCCATTATACAATGCGTCCATCTCTCAGTTCCACTAAAAATGAAAGCGGACCTCTCACTTCACCGTCCCAGGCATCCATTTCTTAGCATTAGGAAAATCCTTGACGTAGACATTAAATGTTGCCAAGCGCTGATTCAATGTAATGTCGTGATTCCTTTTCTGGCTGTCTATTTTTTTGTGAACATTGTCTGCTAAACTGGGTTTGAGAAAGTCTAGCCGCGATTGTGGACGTCTTCCGAGTAGTAGCTCTGCCGGAGCTACTCCAGTTGTGGTATGTGGTATAAGTCGATACCAGAACAGAAATGTTGCCAAGCGCTGATTCACAGAGCCCACGAGTCGTTTCATGTGTTCTTTGAAACTTTGCACGGCTCTTTCTGCTAGACCATTTGTAGAGGGATGGTATGGTGATGAGCATACGTGCTTGATGGCATTGGTCTTCATGAATGCTTGAAATTCGCTGCTTGTGAACTGAGAACCATTATCGGAAACTATCATCTTGGGTAAACCATGTGTGGCAAATATATTCCTTAAACAGTCGATTGTATTGGTTGAATTAGCTGCTGCTAGAGGGACCACTTCCAGCCACTTTGAGTAGGCGTCTACCACAACGAGAAACATATGACCACAGAACGGACCAGCAAAATCCACATGTAAATGTTCCCATGTGGAAGTTGGAAAATTCCAAGGGTGTAGTGGTGCTTTGGGTGGAGAATGTCGAGTTAACTGGCACTGCTGGCATTCTTTAACTTTTTCCTCTAAATCATTGTCAATTCCTGGCCACCACACAAAAGATCGAGCCAGTCCTTTCATTCTTGTTCCCTCAGGATGTCCTTCATGTAGAATTTCCACAACGGCTTTTCTTCCCTCTTTGGGAATAACTACACGGTTTCCACGTAGAACACAGCCCTGTTCTGTGGATAATTCTGACCAACAATGATGATAGCTAAGGCTTCAGTGTTTGTTCTTCTTTTTGATTCCCTGTAACTAATGCTTCTTGAAGCTTTGTGAGTGTACGATCCTTAGCAGTCCACTGTTTAACGTGAGCTGACGTGATGGGAGAAGCATCCATGACTTCTAACAGGTATACTATTTCAGGTGGGGTAGGAGTCTGAGCTGGTGGAGGTGAAGAAGGTAATCTACTCAGCATGTCAGCATTGGCATGATCCCTGTCAGGCTTATAGGCAATATTGTAGTCATATCCTCCGAGTAAGAGTGCCCATCGTTGAATACGGGCGGATGCTAGAGGCGGAATGGTTGACGTTTCCTTGAAAATATGCTGTAGCGGTTTGTGGTCAGATAGAATGGTAAATCGCCATCCATACAGGTATTGGTGGAACTTCTTGACCCCGAAGACTATCGCCAGGCCCTCTTTCTCTAATTGAGAATAATTCTACTCCGCCACTCCCAAAGAACGAGATGCAAACGTAATTGACTTTTCTTCACCATTAGAGTAACAATGAGAGAGAACGGCTCCCACACCATACGGAGATGCATCGCAGGCCAGTATCAAATCAAATCAGTTGACGAGTCATAATGCGCCAACACACGATCAGAGTAAGGAGTTCTTTCACTTCCTGGAAGGCTTCCTTTTGTTCTTTTTCACTTGTTCACAGCGCCCCAAAAAAAGGGCACTCCAATTATCAAATTCCAAATGCTTTTGGTTCATTATTAAACGTCATCACCGCGCGCGGCACTTGTGAATGCGTCACGTGCCTTTGATCTTCCCCAGACCACCTTCTGCAGACAAAGTAGAATGAGAATTTAATACTTTTTAAACTCATACCCCCCTCCTGTGTAACGCAGTTGAGGCGAGACCAATCCAACCGTAGGTGCTGCAACAAGTCCCGTCCCAAAAGAGTTGGGCCGTCTCCTTCCACAATTATTAGACGTAACTGGGCTGACTGGCTTGATAGCAGGCTTGCACTCGCAGTGATCCTTTTACTGCGATTTCCTCCCCCGTATAAGTTCGGAGTTTCACCTCGGACATTTTGAGGGTCTGAAGTACGATCGGGCCAGGTATCCACTTCTATTTGAACTGGAACATCATCCAGCCGTACAGATATCGAAACTACATTTATCTGCCATATGTCCTCCACCGCAGTGATAGCACTGCCTGGATGGCTTAGTGGACTTATTTTTCACCGCCGCCGTAACTTGAGTGGACTGTTGACGTGAATCTGGGCGATGTACTTGGTGAACTTGTGGAACTGACACGCTACTACTCAAATCTTTCACTTTCTCCGATGCTTCAAGACTTAGAAGTAGTTTGTAGGGTTTTTCGTACGTTAACTTCTCCTCAGCTAGGAGTCGTTGCTGCCATTTTTCGTTGGCGATTCTGCAGACTAACCGATCCCGAATCATTTCGTTAAGAGTAGCCGCGTCGACGAAGTTGCAGGTTTCTGCGATCCGTCTTTGATCCTCCGGTAAGTAGTATCTCCACAGGAACTCAGAAAAACAGCGCGCTGCTTATTAACGTCTGCAATGTCATTTGCAGCTAAGTAGAGGTTTGCACGTTCAACATAAGATTTCCAGTAATGCCAAACTGGCTGAGCATGCCGTGAGCGGTTGACATTGTGAGTACGTTTCTGCCTCGTCGCCGATGTCGCGTAGCTATACTAATACATAGCTGGATTAGTTTATTAAAGTGACACAACTCACTGATCAAAGGCTTACTGTGGTGTGAACTAGGTGTGACAGTAAAACCAAGGTGTGATATAATGAGTCCATGGTAGATATCAGTTTAATCAGTGAAACCAGAATGTCTTGCATCAGCAAAGATCAGCTACTAGAATAATCCACAATTTGGATCGTTAACTGAGGTTAATAGGCGATGACCGATATCATACGCATGCGCGTTGTAGCGAGCACAAGTCTAGATTCTAGCGAGAGTGCTAGCCAGAGTGGCCGAGTCAGAATGGTTTGATCGAACGTGGTGGGAAAAGAACGTAGAGAGACCGAGATGGCAGAGGGAGGAGAACCGGAGGTGAGTGTTGCAACACCTGGAGACCGCACCAGTGGGCACGTGGTGGAGCCTGGGCGAGTGCGAGGAACGCTTCGAGAGATCCTTATGGAGATTCTGGGATTCCAACAGCTGGCAGAGGGGGGATTCCCCAGGAGGTACTGGAAGGGCAACGGACGAACAGGAGAAAGCGCCACTAGGGAGACAGCTGGGCCGAGCCCAAGGTAGGATATGGAGGGGTAGAGCGTGGTTTTGCGTTACCTCTCCCGTAGCGGGATGATGGGGGGGGGGGAGGGCAGCTTAGCGGCTGCCCCCAGGTAATGTCATAGTTGAGGCTTAAAATTAGTAATGAATAAATAGATTAGTTAAAAATAATAAGAAGAATAAAAATAAATAAATAAATAAATAGAATAGAAAATAAAATGAAAGAGGGGAAGTGGGGCAGCGAGGTCCGGGCTCGGGGGAACCATAGCGAGGTCCCAGCTCGGGGGATCCACAGAGAGGTCCCTGCTTGGGGAAACCACAGCAAGGCCCCTGCTTGGGGGAACCACAGAGGGGTCCCCGCACAGGGGAACCACGGCGAGGTCCCTGTTCGGGGGAACCACAGTGAGGTCCCGGCTCGGGGGAACCACAGAGTGGTCCCTGCTCGGGGGAACCACAGAGTGGTCCCTGCTCGGGGGAACCACGGTGAGGTCCCGGTTCGGGGGAACCACAGAGTGGTCCCTGCTCGGGGGAACCACAGGGAGGTCCCGGCTCGGGGGAACCACAGGAAAGTCTCTGCTCGGGGACACTAGGCAGATTCCCGGTACGGGGGTGCTTGCAACATGCGGCTCGGGCTGGGTCACACGAAACTCCAGGCTCGAGGGTGCTACACAGAAGTCCTGGTAGGGAGGTACCAGGTACAAGGATCAGCTGACACCAGCTACCCTGTGCAGAGGACGCTCCAAGGAAAGGGTACCTAGTGCATGAGCTGAGTTTGTGCAGGGTGGGGTAGGCTGCTCAGGGAGCACAACACTAGACTTCCTGCGGTCAGGCGGGAAAGGGGACAGGGTTTTTTGTTGAGGCCGCTGAGGTTGATGACCTGATCCAGAGTATCAGGTCCAGTTATACCACCCAAGGATGCACGACGGACTCAGGCTAGGGGTCCTACAGTTGAATACAAGAGTGGAGATAGCAACCCCTTACCCTGCTCGGGGGGGTCACCCAGAGAACATGAGTACCCAGTTAGATATGGGGGGTCGAGGAGGTGAAGCACGACATAGCGGGGGCGGAGTAATAGGGGGAGCAATGCTGGTGGTAGGGGAAGGGTTGGGGGTGGGCTGGGTAGCTAGTTAAGACCTGGGAGTAGGGGGGGTGATAGGGAGAACTTGCAGGGATCGGTGGACCAGAGGGCTTATGAGATGTGCTTAAACCTAGGTGCAGGCATCCAGCTGGGGGAAGATGATGGCAGCAGCTCAGACACGCTGGGCAGGATGCCAGTGACAGCAGCATTATCAGGGCTACCAGTATGTGAGAGACCAGTGACCGGGGGGTGACTTGAACCGAGTGGCAATGCTGACCAGTTTACTGCCTGTAGCAGGGACGGCCAAGGGGTCATCACGCAGAAGGGCCTACATTGGAGAATGCTTATGGCGTATTTAAGCGAGCCAGTCAGGTCTATGAAGGCTTGAGCTAGATGAGGTACGATTCAGTTTCCGCAGACACGCAGCCCCGCAACAGGGAATAAGAAGTGGTCAACAATTAACCCAACGCTATTTGCAATGAATTTTTTGACAAGAAAATTGGGAACACAGAGGTGCAAACTCTGCTTTACCTCCACCCACACAGAGCAGGATTGCACACAACGGGGCACGGCAGATCCAGGGGTGACGGACCGGCTGCGGGGCCTGGAATCGGCAGTTATTGCGATGGCACGACCTGGTCCAAGCAGACCAGCAGGGGGGATACAAGTGCTGCAATCACCATCCATGGAGGCATGCTGTAAGTGGAATACAGGCGGCTGCAGCTACCCTAGGTGTCGCTTCATGCACGTGTGCTCGGGCTGTGGAGGAAGCCACCAACTGTTGCACTGCGGTAGCCGCAAGCCGCAAGGAAGAGCTTGGACCAAACCACCTTACTGACAGAGGGGGCAGTGAGACAAACATCATAGAACGGAATCTCACGAAAGGGGGGAGGGAACTTGAGTGTGTTTAAACAGGCGATTGTGTTTGAACTTGAGTTAATGCCATGCAATGATTACCGAAGTAGGGATTGCAAACAGGGGGGGGGGGGGGGGGGGGGGGGGGGGGGGGGGGGGGGGGGGGGGGGGGGGGGGGGGGGGGGGGGGGGGGGGGGGGGGGGAGATAGGGCAGTGTGGGGGGAGAGGAGGGGTTGATCATAATTAGATGTGTGTCTTGATAGGTCAATACCCCTACAAGGACCACCTACTTGAGATAGACAGGTGTTGGTTGGAGTGCCCAGTCGTTCTCCCCCAGTACTTGTCCCAAGTGGTCACCCCACTTCGCTGGGCGCAGTGGGATCAGGAGCTGGCAGCACACCCAGACCAGCAGTTTAGAAGATACGTGGTGGATGGTGTGCGCAGTGGATTTAGAGTGGGATGTACAAAGGAGCCGAGCAGGAGTAGCAAGAGGCCACTGAAAAATATGCCATCAGCCTTGGACAGGCCCGAAGTCATCGACGACTACCTGGCAGAAGAGTGTAGCCTCGGTAGAGTAGTGGGTCCTTTGGATCCATCAGTGGTCCCACAAGTGTACTCCAACTGTTTTGGGTCATTCCCAAGGGTGCAAGCGGAAAGTGGAGGCTCATTGTAGATATGTCATTTCCGCCGGGCTCATCAGTGAACGATGGCATAAGCGAGGCCAGGTGCTTGTTGTCATATGTGAGAGTACAGAAGGAGTTGTGGCAAGAAGGCGAGGCACGCTGATGGCGAAGGTTGACGTAAAGAGCACTTATCAGAACATTCCAGTGCATCCAGAAGACAGGTGGCTAATGGGAATGACATGGAGAGAATCCGTTTTTGTCAACGTGGCTCTCCCATTTGGGCTAAGATCGGCTCCCAAGATATTTACAGCAGTGGCAGACGTGGTGGAGTGGATCACCCGAAGGAAGAGGGCAAAGTTTGTGGTGCACTACCTGGATGACTTCCTGGTAATGGGAGCACCGGCGACAAACGAGTGCTCGGAGGCGCTCAAAGGGCTGTTTAACACTTTTGAGTTGTTGGGCTTGCCGGTGGCCCTGGACAAGTTGGAAGGTCCAGCCTCAAAACTAATGTTCCTAGGGTTTGAATTGGACACTGAGGCATTGGAAGTGTGGCTGCCGCAGAGGAAACTGGAAGAGCTAAAGGAGTTAGTGGGGCGGTGGATAGGAAGAAAGTCATGCATTATGAAGGACCTGGAGTCCTTGATTGGTAAATTGGCCCATGCTGCACAAGTCATGCCCCCGGGGAAGACGTTCCTGAGGCGAATGTTTGAGCTGAAGGCGGCAGTCCGGCATGTGAAAGGGAAATTTCGACTGAGTACCGGATTCAGGTCAGATGTGTTACGGTGGGTTACGTTCCTGGAGGCATGGAATGGCACCAGCATGATGCTAGGCCAGAGACAAGAGAAAAGCCACATTTGGACAGATGCATCGGGAGGCTATGGTTGTGGCGCTTGGGATCCGGCATCGGGGGAGTGGATTCAGCTGGCTTGGGGAGAAGTAGAGAGGCGAGTCAGGATGGCAGAGGAGAGCATCTCAGCCAAAGAGCTAGTGCCGATTGTGATTGCTTGTGCTGTATGGGGGGGACTATGGGTAGGCAGGGCAGTGACGGTTAGTTGTGACAATACTGGAGCAGTGGCAGCTGTGAATTCGGGATACAGTCGATCACCACAGCTAATGCACCTGCTAAGATTATCAGGGCTCACTTCCAATTGGAGGTGCGGGCTTGTCATGTCCCGGGAACCCAGAACATTGTGGCTGGTGCAATTTCCAGCAATAACCTGTCTATTTTTCGTTCACAGGCCAGGGGCAGCCAGACAGCCGTCCCCCGAGCACTGAAGGCATTACTCCTGGAGCAGCAGCCAGACTGGACATCCACCGACTGGACAACCTTATTTAGTAGCTGTTTTCAGCAGGACTAGCCCCAGCCTCACAGAGGAACTACAAGTCAGGCACCAATCGGTTCCTGGAGTTCTGTCAGTCGGCGCAGATCAAGACCCCGTTTCCGCTGACGGAACAGGTTCTTTCATTGTTTGTGGCGTGGCTCCACACAAAATAACTGGCGTCGGGCACGATTAAAAACTATTTGGCGGCAGTACACCACACCCAGATTGCGCTGGGCTTGGGAGACCCATGGATGGGGGACATGCCCCAGCTGGAATACGTCCTGCGAGGCATGAAGAGGATGACGACAGCACCAGGAAGGACCAGAATGCCAGTGACAATGGAGGTGTTAAGGGGTCTAAAACAGGTCTGGCAGAAACTCTCTGATAAGAGGGAGGTGTCAATGCTGTGGGCAGCAGCCACGCTGTGTTTTTTTTGGATTCCTCTGGACAGGGGGAGCAGTAGCACCAGCAGAAGGTGTCTTTGACCCGTCGAGGCACCTGGCATATGGAGATGTACGGCTGGACAACCCGCAGAACCCTCAAGCATTGGAGGTGCTTATCAAGGCATCCAAGACGGACACTTACTGAAAGGGAGTGCGGATCTACGTGGGTCGGGCAGCCGAAGATCTCTGTCCAGTGGCTGCGGTTCTAGAGTACATAGTGAGGCGGGGGTCGCGACCTGGCCCCTTCTTCGTGTGAGAGGATGGACAAGGCCTGACCAGGGAGCGATTGGTGAAGGCAATGCGAGAGGCACTGACCTTGCTGGGTTACGACTGCAGTTGTTACGCAGGTCACAGTTTCCGCATAGGAGCGGCAGTAGTGGAAGCCCAGCAAGGAATACAGGATCCCCTCATCGGGACTATGGGACGATGGGAGAGCGCAGCTTATCTTCGTTACATTCGAAGGAAGGAATGGATGCCAGGATCACAGCAAAGGACAAGACTGAGCTAGCAGGGCAAATTGCTGTGGTGTGCCAATGAATCAAATTCAATGCGTTAAAAAAAATCAGGAGTAAAAAAAAAAAAAAAAAAAAAAAAAAAAGGGGGGGGGGGGGGGGGTGGGAGTCTAGCAAATTCCCAGAGGGATTGGGTGAGGGTTGCCACTAGGGACAACCTCTGGACGGAGGGGAAACGCCCACAGGGCTCACCCAATCAACAATCCTGACCAATTCCAGCACAGGGGTGGGTCAGGAGAAGGCGGGGTGACGACTGTGCAAGCCACGCCCAGTCAGGTATGCAGGCAATCAGAGATGCACGAGTAGCCTATTAAATAAAAGAATTCCTGCCATACATTTTCTCAAGTCCTCTGGTGGTGATTATGCAGAGGTGATCAAGAAAATAGTAGTGAGTAATGACGTATGTAGTGATTGGATCCAGTGAAGTTGAAGTATCAGCTGTCCCAGATACGGCTCGAAGGACCAACTTTATGTCAAAGCGAGTTCTGAGCTAGATTATTCAGGAACAGCTCTGAACTAAGTGAGCGGAATTGTAGAACCAAACACAAAACCCCTACAGTTCTCCATTACTATAAGGCAGGATTGGGTTTCCTCAATCTCACTATCATGTTAATATCTCAATTGTTTTATGAGACTTCACAGGTTTTTACTGAAAAGACTGAGAAATAAGGGAAAGTGATATTATAGTTATATAAGAAAGAGAGGAGGTAGGGTGACTAAGCATAAAGGTGATAAGTGTTGTATCAATAGTGCTTTCTTTCTTCTTTTTTTCGATTTCTATTACAACAGAAGAACGTAAACATTTAGAAATGTGGTTTATAGATCTTCATTTCTTGATTAAAGCAGCTGGGTTTGTGTTGGCCACTTTGTTATTGTACTTCCAAAATGGGGAAAAAGTTTGAAATACTGGGAGCGCTGTCAGATCAGGTTCAGAGTCAGCAAGTTATCTGGAGAATCATGCTAAATGGTTTCTCTTCTTGAGCAACTCAACTATCATACTACATCAGAATTGACAAAAAATGTAACTATTACCACTCAACCTATGAATTTGAAGGGAAGAGAAGGTGCATCCACAGCTGAGCATGTTATAATTCCTTAATCCAAACTTTCCCCATATGTCGGGTAAGGTTCTTAAAATTGAACTTTTTTTCAGCTGCAACAGAGTATGTTTTCTCCATTCATTGAGCATTGACATTCAAGGTTTTCACTGAAAGATTGGCTAGCTAAGTAATTCTGTATAACAGTAAGAGAGAGACTGATGCTTTTACTCATTCATTTCATAATGTACCAACTTTATAGCTACTGCAATCGTCACTAGCTATTTCACTATGTATTTCTAATTAGAATAATAAGAGAATAAGAAAATTTATGGAATATATTATTCTATTGTAATAACACAACTTTTTTTTAAAATAGAATAATTCTAAAAATTTCAGGCCCTAGAGACCACACTCTTGATAGCTACCTAAGACTCTAGCATGTTTAATGTGTGTTTAAACCAGAAAAGACGGAGCTCTATTTCAGGCAGTTCTGTTTTGAGGTATAAAAGTTCTTGTTACTTTATGAGAATGTATTTATAACAAACAGAGAATGCATAGACTGTTTTAGCTACTTCAATTTTTTTGGTCCGATGAGTTGTATAATGACCTCAAATTCCCAGAACTTGGATATTGACAGAAAAAACCTCGACTGCAAAGATCTTTAGCAGCAATGGATCCAGTAGGGTTCGACTCATTCATCTGAACTACCTTTTTACATTGCCACACCCTCAATGTTTACCTTTTGTAATCATCTGCCTCACAAGCCCTTTTATCCTCAATGTCAAGGACGTATACAGGGGGGTTCCAGGTAATCCCTCCTTTCAAATTAATAACATTCGTAGCTCATTGTAAAACTGGGGGCTGATGTAGTTCAAGGTACTCTTTTACTGAAATAAGATTAAATATTTTTATCTAACCTGTCAATACTGTCATGAAACTACAATGTTATACAGGACATGATGTGATATGCTAGAATGAAGTGGAAAAAGCAAGCATAGAATTATATTCAAATAAATACATTTTAGGCTATCATTTTTTAACTAGCTAAAAATATCTAGAGAAGCTGGTGCCGAGAAGCTGGTGCCGAGAATTTGGTGGGAAAAACAAAATATATTATTTGGTATCGTTTATGTTAGCTCAGGCTAACTACACATGTATGACCTGCATGTACATAACAAAATCACATAGTTGCTATACAGCAAGTTTAAGCTTGATTCATTTTGTGCACACAACACAATTTAATTCTTTGTGGTTATTGTACGGTGGACAGGCGATTCCGTGACAATTTGCTTCGACATGGTACCAATGTGCTCCAGCAGCCTGAGCTTGACTTCCGTCTACAGACTCCATATAACTATCCACGCAAACATACTCACTGCGGTGATTGCTTGCCCTCTCAGACATAAGATATCCAGAATATTCTTTCATCCAACCACTGGGACAGTTATATTTACCAGGAATCATGATAAATGTTTCCTTGTTGGAGACATAGCACAGGGCACAAGGAGCATTATGTTGATTTCGATTAGCAGTCAGTGGAAATTCATATTCTACTCCATACACATAGCCATAATCTTGGGTTCCAGAACGATATGGTAAGATGTACTCTGGTGTATCGGGCATGCATAAATAATTAGAAGCTCCTCCCCCGTGATGACCATATGTTCCTCCAGCTCTACCTTCATAGACCCTGGTAGTCCCATTTCTACAGGCTGAACGTCCCCACCTTATATAGGTAACTCCTCCCGTAGATTGAGTGGTTTCAGATGGAGATCCTTTATTACCTTTCATACCTGTGTCACCCTTCATGCCTTCCTCTCCAACTTCTCCCTTCTGACCAGGAAACCCAGGGAATCCTGGTGTTCCAGGTGTCCCACTTCTCCCATCCCTGCCATCTCTACCATGTATTCCATCGCGACCACTCATGCATCTAGACTCTGTAGCTGGGGTTTGGCCTGTACAGTACATTATACTCGCAAATTAAGGAAACCAACTTAACAAACCCTATACTTGCCTTTAATAGTTGCATTTAGTAATAGGAAAGTAAGGAGCAAGATTAACTTCTTTGTTCCAGTGAAGTAAAGCATAATTTTTATTACTTCTATCTTAAACTTGAATTTTTTTTTTTTAAAGTTATATAGGAAACTAGAACAATGGTGGTTTTCTAAATATTGTATTACTCCTTTTAAGGCCTATGTAGTACTATTACCATACAATACACCTTGATTCTTCAACGTGCCTCCTACTAATTTAGCAAAATAGAACAATGATAGTGCTTGTAATATCGTGGGACGCGGGGTTCGACAAGTTAGCAAAGAGATTTAAAGAGAGTATTGTAATTCATATCACACTCCATATAATGCACAGCACATAAGACAATGACACACAAAACAAGAGGGGGGGCCCGCGCATGCGGGTAAATGATAATGACGTCACAAGAATAGGAAAGGAATAAATGAAATAATGAATAGTTAATACGTTCGATACACTACAGTGCTCTACGTAAATATTATCCATTATACGATACTACTACTAGCTATCACACTATGTGTGGATTTCCTATCTTGATATAAATATAGCTGACATAATCTAAAAATATACTTTGCCATATTCCTGGTGACAACATAGTTAAATTAAGAATAAGCACATCAACTGAGAAGAGTAGCTAGCTACAATACAAGAAAAGGAATGTAAACATGTACTTTGCATTTTTAAACAGTGACTGTTATAGCTTATAAATATTATAGCGTGTAAGGATTATGAAAAATTACTTTTTCTTATCAATAAGCTGGTGAGGATAGCTACTTCATTTCGTGGCTTAGGAGATTCAAAATGGGCTACTCATTAGCTCGTCCATGTAGCATCATGTTATGAATATTGAACCTTCCATTTGTCATGTGTTGCGTTGTGTGTCAACCCTTTACCCATCGTTGTGTTATAATATACATTTACTATTATGTATATGTACTGATTGAACGCGTCCTGTGGGGCTGGTTGATAATACTGATACAACTAGTGAATCCGACCTGATCGTACAGTCCAGCATGGACTTATATGTAGGCTCTGCCAGATTATGCTAGCATTTTTTCCTGGAATAGTAGACATGAAATAGCATAGAATAATATTAGCATTTAAAGAACAATAAATGGGAAATGAGAATAATCAATCCATATAATCTTTAATTATGAATGAAAACAATAGTGCTGTTTTTTTCCTCTTTTTCTTTTCACAACTAAAGGACTTAAACAGGCTCAAAGTCAGCAAGTCATCTGGAGAATTATGCTAAATGGTTTCTCTTCTTGAGCAATTCAACTATCATACTGCATTTATTACCAGCCAACCTACAGATTTGAAGGGAAGAGAAGCCGTATCCACTGCTGCGAGTATTAAAATTCTTTAATTCCCTAATCCACATTCCTCCCCAAATGTCTGGTAAGGTTTCTCACACTTGAACTTTTTTCAGCTGCAGCAGAGCATGTTTTCTCTATTCATTGAACATGTTTACAGGGATGTTCAAGGTTTTCACTGAAAGATTAGCTAGCTATATTGAATCCTCTATGAGAAATTCAGTAAATAGTTAAGAGAGACTGATTCTTTTACTCATTCATTTCATAACGTACCAACTTTATAGCTACAGCTACTGCAATCATCACAAATTCATTAATTTGAATAATGAGAGAAAAGAAAATTTTATACATTAATATACTATTCTTGTAATAAAAAAAAAAAATTCTAAAAATTTCAAGCATAATCCAGCAGGCCCTACTCACAACTTCCAAGACCTTCACATTTTACCTTTATACTGTTGAATAGTGCTGCATGCTGCAGTCTCAAACTCAACAGTCCTGGCTCTGGGTTCAATTCCCGGTGACAGCTGAGTTTTTTTCACATTTTACCTTTGCTTTTCTTTAGTCTTTAGACCCCTTTAGTTGAGAAAGTTTCAAACTATATTTTTATGAAGGGTCAGAACTTGATATTAAAACTTGATATATATAAGCATCAATGCTTAAACTTCCATTTAAACATAATCTGCCTACCGTTTGCCTTTTCACCTTCACATATTCGTTCCTGGCAGAAACAGATTTAAACCTAACTCTTGCAAATAGCTACAGTATAGATACTATACATGTAGTGATATGCAGTACATGCATGTGTTAGCATTATTGCTGACCCCTTACCTGGAATATGTGTACCGTATAGCTATGACTACGAAGTGGCAAGTTTGAACACCTATCTATCTACAGTAAACCTGTAGCTATGAGAGTACTTATTGACACCTAGTGGACTCGTCACGCAGCCAGACCCTTTACCTACCACTACGCTGGGCGGATAGCCTAGCGGTAGGTAAAGGGTCTCGCTACGCGAGACTACTCCGCGGTGTTTGGAGTTGGACTAAGGATGTCCACACTCCCACAATATAATAAGTTCATTTTCCAGCAGTTAAAATATAGAATACAGCAGACTCAAATGCTTGGCTTGCATGCATTTTGTACAAACACAAACACATGTAAAATGGTAGCTGATCTGTTAACTACCATAAATTTCATTGTACTATTTATTATGTACCATGTAGTATGGCAGGCGAACTATTCTACAGTTGGAGACTCAGGAAGTTTTAACTTTTGTCTGTGAAGTTACATAATGTGATATTTTTGCACCTAACCCTTTACATATGTTAATTATGTGTGAATCAAATTTCAAGTAAAATTATTTAACTTGTTTGGATAAAGTTATGATTAAAAAATGAAGTAGTGTGGTAGTGGCTCACTGTATTTCTGTGTATATTACCCTTTACCTATTAATTTGTGATCATCCTGTATTGTAAGACACATGCACATAAGAATAAGAGTTGTTCAGTAATTCCTAACTACATGCACGTAGGCTCCCCGGTTGTATCTTCCCTTATTGAGCCCAAGGACACCACAAGAAGCTGTATTACTTAAACTTTGAATGAATGTAATTATTATTGCTTTCAATTCTAGCTGTAAAAATAGCTACTATAGCTATAGAAAACTATAACTAAAATAACTACTAAATTGGAGAAGACCTGTAGTAAAATAACTATAACTAAATTGAAACAACCAATAATTATTACTTAATTTAAAAAAATATTCTATTACACCTACATCAAAGAGTATGATACCTACAACTGCTTTACTGGAACCTCACTATTCTTTAACCTGTGCAACATGGTAAGGGATCAAGCCTTTACGAAATCCTAGCCAGAGATAACATCTCACTTAAGCACATTGTCTCTTCAGTCTTCTTACAATATTATTTATCTTTCCTTTGCAGGGCATAATGTCTCCCCAAACGAACACAAAATGCTGCCTTAGATAATTATAATATATTTATCTTCACATTAAAAAAAAAATAGTGATGATGCTGAAAGACATGTATTAATATAATAGTAGTCTGGTGTGAAGTCAATGATATGAAACCTATTACAGTGAAAACATGAAGGGAAAAGAAAATTCATAGATTATATTACAGTGCCAGTGTCATGAAAGTTTGGATTGCAAAAAGAGGATAAAAAAAAAGGAGGGGGTGTTACAAAAAAGCAGTAAATATGAAAGTTAATAAAACCGTAACCATGGTGATGGAATACGACCAGCGATGAGTTGCAGACCCGCTTGCTTCCTGTTTTATTACTTTATCTTGCGTTGCTAATAACTCGGTAATGACCGCATTCGTTGGGACTTCGCGCTCACATACAAACATAGATCCCCCGCCTGAACCAGATCCACTGCCAGAACCGACTGCTCCTTCTTCGTCGTCCACTGCTACGATATCCACAGACGACTTGAAATTCGTTGCTGGAGGGAACGAGTAGAAATTGGTCGGAGTTGCAAAGTTGCTGCAATCTTCATCGTCGGAGCCACACTTGTCAACCAAACTGGCCAGCTCCCTGACGACGTACTTGATGACGTTGATTTCGTATTGGAACTGAGACGGAAATGGACAATAGAGGACTTCGGGATTGTCCTTCTGAGACACACGCTTAAACTCCACAACATCACGCGAGTAACTGTAGAAAAATAACGGAGGAGATAAGATATTTAAAAAAAAACAACAACTTTTTTTTAGAAAATTAAGTAAGCAAAGGGTAAAAATTACAAACAAGAAGGTCAATGCGTATGTAATTACTACCACTAACCACTACGGTGAAACATTAATTATAATTAACCCACTTACCTGTTGTACTGATGGCCGTTCCAGCAGTTCTTGTTTTCTCTGCTCGCACTGGCACCACAGATAAACTCAGGAATAGCCATTAAGCTGGAGATCTTACCCCTCAGGCACTGGGCGGTCTCGTTGAAGATCTCAGACGGGAAGTCAATCTGTGACCTAGGACGTATGTGAGGACTAGACCGTCTCTTGACTTGGACTTCACCGTTAGTCTCCTCCACACTTCTCTTATTCCTGATTAAGCAGGTCGAGACCTGTAGAGACAGAGAAGATAAGTCATGAGAACTTAGCTTGGTAATTCTTTTTATGTGCACTGCATATTCTCTCTAAAACCCTCTTATACAGTATGCACTGCATCTATCCTACCCCAGTTCCATCTTCACCCTTTACTCTCCCACTTACCCTGGATTTGATGGCAAAAGCACTCAAGGAAGTATCTCCAATTAGCTGGAAGACATTCTGTTCTAAACCTTTGAGATTTCGTTGCAAGGATATGAAATGCGCATTCGTATCCTCCAAAGCCTGCGAAAGCTCCATGAGCGGCCCTTCCAAATCAGACAAATCCACCAAGCACCCGCGAAGTAGGTTCATGCAGAGACCCTTGCAAGACCTCAGCGATGTATACCCGGCACATGCTGAACATCGGTCCATCTTCACCAGGGAAAACTTGCATTGCTTGGACATAGTATGAGTAAACACCTTCTCAATGAGATTCTCGGAAGCTTGGAGTCCTCTCAAGTAGTACATGAGACTATCGAAGGATTCTCTGAACAGATTACGCCAGTGATCCACGCGACGCCCTTCTGTGTTCAAGTAGTAGCTGTAAAAGCAGGAGCGAGCTTTATCAGAATTCAAGAAACCCCTAGTAGCAGGATGGGTGATGAACGCTGCTGTGTACAGCTCGAAGAAGGTCTGTAACAGAAATGTATACATAGATAGAAAATTGAGTATGTCATCCTCTAGTCCATCTTAAATTAAGTATATCACATTAACACCTTGGAAATACATTTATTTACTTCTACTAAAGTAATTTGAAAATCCTTGATAGAGTTGTATTTCACTAGTCATAAAATATTTACAAAATACACAAACGTTTCAACCATTTTACAATGGTCATCATCAGTGTATCATTATTACTATGTCTCACCTTTGAATAAATGTCATTAATGTCCTTTGTTTCGCCGGTCTTAATGGCTAACTCCAGTTTTTCAAAGAGATCGTCCAATATGTCTTCATGCCCTCTAAAGTAGTTTCCATACACTTGGGTCAAATGCATCACTATGAGTCTCTTGAAAGACTGGAAGAATTCAATTGTGTCATCTACGGGGGGGGAAAAAAAATCACGACAATTGAAGCCTTGCAGATACTACTACACAAACCCACCAATATAATAATCTAAAATGTGTGCGACAGTGAGCTGTAAGCATTGATTACACAGCTTGGACTTGTGTTGAATACTCTAACTAGATGGCGACCACAATAATGCTTCCCAATACCATGCTCGTTAAATTGCATAACTGCAGAGAGAATACAAAACTGTATGAGCACAAAGACAGTCAACTACTCCACTCCTCCGTATTCCCTTATCATCCCATGCCGTAATCCACAATCTACCAATAGTCCGGGAATTTAAAAAAAAAAACCTTTTTTTTTTTTTTTTAAATATTTTTTTAATAAAAGCTAGCACACTTTGGCGGAAGTACTCTTGTAGTAAAGTGCACTTCAAAGGAATGCCTCCAGACTGCTCCTATTGCAATTTAAACTCCCCAAAATGAATCAGCTACAGACTCGACATGAGGAAGAGTGATCCACGTTGTGATGACATCAAGTATAGCAGTCTACAGTTGCATGGCAACATCCTGACCTATTGATGTCACAACAGAATCCACGTCAGTGTAAGAACATGTGGTGCACATGACACACCACAGGATATCAACCCAATCCCTCCACCCACCTCGATTGAACCTCAGCCATACGATTACCTTGTTAGATAAACCAGCCTTGCAAAAAAAATCCTATGACCCAGACACCTGCCTGGTGTATCTGAACCCATGGGCAACCCCAAAAAATTGTGAAATGCCGTTGTTTGAAAACATCTTATTAATCCTGATGGCATCATTCAGCACATTTCATAATAAAGAAACCAATTGTATTTTTTTGACAAAAAAAAACAACAACAACAAAAAAAAAACAACAAAAAACAAACAAAAAAACAACAAAAAAAAAAAGAACAAAAAAACAACAACAAAAACAACAACAACTTGATCACGAGCACAATGCACTCAATATAACTAAGTCACACTTAATTGGATTTTCTTTTAGAAAACTACACATAAAACCACTTTCGAGTTCCCATCGTGTGTCACTAACACACCGACGAATGGGAGAGTTTGGCTGGCTCTACCAAACACCATCCACTTAATGCTCCCACCAAACACAGATCAAAAGAAACGTCCTCGCTGCTTCTCATTGTACCAGTCGAGCTATCAATCCTCGACTACAAAGTCCCAGTATGGTACCTGTGAATGGACCATTTGTCTGGCATTCCACTAACTTCACACCCATAACGAGAGAACTTGGCAGTGGACAAAGACTTTGAAGAAAAACATTCCATAGAAATTCTTTCCCAATCGACAACCCATCAGGTACTGGTTAATAATGCAAATTGTTCAGCCCTAGAGAATTAAATTGCTGTTTAAAGTTGAGTATGTTCAAAGAATGAAAACAATCCTACGAAAGACTGTTCTGGCAAACACCTGCAGTGACTCATGATTGTGCAACATTGTGCAGTGGTTTAGTATCAATAGCTGACCTCGAGATCTCTTTGTAGAGAATGACCCAGTTTTGAAAGGGCATCGAAAGTCACCTTGAGGAAGAACACACACAAGAAGTTGTTCTTTTCAAAACAAGCCAGCCAGGTCTCAGCACTTTGAAAGGCAGACAGACGGCAGAACATCAAAGCAGTACCTCAACTGCACCAAGATCTTCAGATTAGCTGCAATTTGCCCACCCACAAAGCTTAATAACAAACATGGTTTCTTTAGAGTGGGATGTAATCAAGTCCCCCCCCCCCCCTCTTTTTTTCTCTTCCTTATAAGAATCAGCCTCAATCTTCTCGGAATCCCATAGTGGCAAATGTTTGGTTTATTTACTTTCGCAGACTATTTTAAAATATTTCTCTCTACACCCATCACAGAGTCGATGCTTTATAATCTTCAGAGTTGACTGTCTGAACACTTGAACTATTTCATTCCACGTTCTTTGATATCACATCTTGTATGGAAACTTTCTCACCACGCAGATACTCGCGGATATGTCACTTTCAAAGTGATAAAACACTAGGACACGTCTACTTTGACACGTTTTGTTATAGTCTTGTCTCACCCACAAACTCAAGACAAGCTAAAAATAGCACCTTGGTAAACAATTCCACTGTACATTATGTAAAGGCCAACCTGCTCAACACATACATCCTTGTCTTATAAGTTAAGTTACAGCTAAGAGTAATAAATTGCTTCCACTGCCAGTATCACACACTCAAATGCCACTAATTTCTTGTTACCACATTTAAACAACCTGATGGCAACATGGTGCTCAGTGCAGCCAGTCATCTGGCACACTAACCAACTCACACAAACGGTTCTCTAATTGCGACACAAGGCATTACCACGGCAGAGACTATTTCAAAAGCCAAATCGTATTGCTTTGACTACACACACATAGCCCATATTGCTAGAGTAGAAGAGCCAAGACAAGACAAAGAAATGCTAGAGGAAATGAATTCGAATTTCAAAGTGATGGGAGTTTGAGCAGCTGGTCCAATAAGGTCCCAGATCTCCATCTGTTCGCATTGTAAACACCTTGTTCGGGCTTTTAAAATGGAAAAGAACTTTTTAAAATAATAACAACAAAAGAGTAACTTTTATGAGCTACAAAACATGTCTGCTGAGGTCTCTCGTTACAGGAACAAATTAACATACCTGTTGACACTACGAGAACAAGCAGACGTCAATGACAGTAGAAAAGATGTTCCATCGGCTGCTCTTTAACTGTACCCAGCAGAAGCCAGCTTTGCTATTGAAGATCTTCCAACCACCATATGCTGACAGGAATGTCGGGACTGAATCAGCCATAATTATCCTGTTTGCCACTTGTCACACGGGACGGGGCAAGGCTTCCAGCCTTATAATTGCCATTACATAATAACGGGGGCAAAACCACCTTCTGAGAAACTGTCACTTGATACATATCCAATAATATTGCACTAATAAGCCAAAGAATGCGGAGAATACTACTTAAGGCATTCTAATGAGAATCTCGTTTCATACGGGCAAAACTATCCGATCAATGCTGACCACAATCTGGAGTCCAACTGTCGCCAAATCCATAAGGAATGAATCTAGCTAGGAGTAACACAGCCATAGCTGGACGCCAGCAGTGCATTTCCTTGACTACCACTGATGAGACCCTTCGTGATTGTGAGTATGCATGAGGGAGCAGAATACAACTGGAGCATGAGAGAGAACATGAAAGAGAAGGATGTTGATCTTGTGAAATGCAAAGTCTCATTGAAATCCAATAACTCTCTCTCATTGAACTAAGGGCACAAACAGTCACCAACAAGCACTTAAGACTAGGTAGCCAAAGGAGGGGAAAAATAAAAATCATCTCTAACCCCAGAGCAAACAAAGGGTCAAACAAAAACATGCATATGAGCAAAGCACAATACCAAAAGGAAATCCAGCCAGCCCCACCATCTCTAACCATACTTCACAGGATCACCCTATCCCAAACTACCACAAAGCAACCGAACGACAGGAGAGGTATATGATACGTTACTAACCAGTAAATATACCATATCAAGAAAGGGGCATGTACCACAACACCCTCATTTGAACATGTACCATGACACCCTCATTCGAACATGTACCACGACACCTTCATTCGAACATGTACCACGACACCCTCATTTGAACATGTACCACGAGTCTTCCATTTCTTCCATCGCCATTCATTTACCAGCCATGCATGTTACGTTCCAGGAAGCCTAATGGAAAGGTGTCCAATATCACAGAAATGAATAAATGAATACCGTCTAGCTGCTCACAGGGAGCATATGGCAGCTTAACAAACTCCCAATATCAAATTCCAAGTACCAATCAATATCATCATACAGCTATGCCTGGCAAAGCAATTACAGGCCAGTGGCAACATATATCTGTCTCGCAAGTAATTCCCTTACATCACAAGCATACAAACAATATGCTTGATTGGTCAATTACTAATTTCGGAAAGCATTTAAAACAAAACAAAAAAAGCAGACGTAAAAAATATTACAACTTACCAATGACTGACTTCTTCCTGCAAGGAGTAAGTGTATCCACTACAGATTTCTTTATTTTACTGGAGTACTGAGTAGCTGTGAAGTCATGGAGAGTTTCCTCCAACTTGTGAGAGCAGCATGTCTCTTCCAGCTGACACGAAGTTCCAGCTAAACACATGCACACACAAAAAAAATTAACCCAGATAATTCAAACCATAGTGTTCAATTACATAACATTTATAAATTTGTTCTATGAAGCCTGTCTCAGGTGCATAAAGATCAAGCATGAACCTGTCTTTGTTGTGGTCAGCTCAAAGCTCAATAGTTCTGATACTAATAAAATAAAATAAAAAAATTTAAAAAAAATTAAAATAAAAAATAGAAAGACAAGCCTGAATACGGACAATCTGTGCTCCATAAAAAAGAGCAGTCAGCCTGGGCATCTTAAAAACTGCAATCCTTAAAAAATCCCATCAGTGATATTATATTAACAGAATTGCCCATTTCACAACCCCAGGTGGTGAATAGCCAAGTCCTAACTCTTTTCACAAGTCTTTTGTTGTCCCTCCAAGGGTGAAACTGTTAATAAACTCCGACTTTATTTTCTGCTTAGATAAAATAATCAAACCTTCCGGAAACAATAGTACAGTCAAAACTAATAGAGTTTCGACGTCGCTGTTTATTCACCGTCAATAAGCGCTGCAAAGACCCGCATCTATAAACTCAAACTCACCCACAGCTCTGAAATCCTTGTAAACGTCGTCGTTCGACACGGCGAGGCCTTCCTTCATCCAAAGACCAACGGCAATATGGGAATTATGACAGGTTTTAGACTTGTCCTCTGCATGGAGCTGCTCCACGCCGGCCAGCAAAAAGTAGGCAAATACACAAAATATATACCTAAGAGACATTTTTTTCGGTACAAAGTTACAGCGCTCGAATAAGACCACCGTCTTCAAGAATCAAACTATAACTGAACGAACTTGCAAAATGTTTTGCAATCGATATCTTCTGAAAACCACACTTCTTATATTCGCGCACGTGTGGTTGTTGCAGCACCGGCCAATTATCAAATCTACCGCGCGACTATGAATATCATTATAAAATCGCAAACTTGGTGGTTGGTTAGCGAGCATGTTATGTTTACGAAATTGTGACTGTTGGTCTACGCTAGAAGAACTTTAACTATTTACGTTCACTAGATCTTTCCAGTTGAAAATTTGGGGTCGTTCGCACTAGCGGTGGAAAACCTGTAGGGATGACTACTGCTGCCAGACCTACGTTTGACCCAGCTCGTGGGGGCAGGGGAAAAGGAGAAGGCGATTTATCTTCTCTTTCCAAACAATACTCCAGCAGAGATTTACCTTCACATACCAAGCTGAAGTACAGGTATGAATTGAGCTGCAGTAAAGTTGAAGTCTGTTCTTATTATATTAATAAGAAAAACAAAAACGAAAGCAATACATACAGTTTACTAGTGTTTTATTTCTTTATAATGCTCACCACAACAGACAGACTGGTCAGAGCACTACTGATGAGCTTCAGTCACGGGATTTTCGCAGGGAACTAGAAGAAAAGGAACACCAATCCAGACAGAAACGGGAGAGAGAGAAGGGCAGAAGCTTTACTGGTAAGACTTAGTCTCGCATGCCGGACCCTTTACCATACCGCATTGCTGGGAAATGGTCTGGAGACAAACGTAGGGTTTTCAGGTTCTCTACAGGAATGTACGTAGAGCCAATCAGATTGTACCAATCACATGACCAACCTCAAACTATTTAATTTATTGCTAATTGAAATGATTTAGCCGTAACTCTCCACCTCGCGTCGGTTAGTCAGCTGTGTGGTTGCTGCGATATGGAAACGTTGGAAGAAGTTTTGCGAAGTGTTGTGGAGGGCATTGGTTACAAAGCTTCGTGTGCAGAACAGCGGAGGGCAATTCTTTCTTTCGTGCAGGGAAAAGATGTTTTCTTTTCTCTCTAGGATATACATATTCCCGCAGATCAAGCTAAAGCTACCACAGGCGGCAGTTGGGATTAAATTAAAAAATGTAACCGCAACATTAGGCGGCAATTAAATTCTTTAAGACTCAGGTCACGTGGATTCTTCATTGGTTGCATTCCGTCGGAACCGGGAAGTACGGCGAGTGTCCCCAGACCCTCTTTTTTTTTCCCAAGTGGAGGGAGGGGCATGAGGGTCTGGCCCGTGAGACTAGGTAAGACTGTACAGAGAATGGGTTAGCACAGATGGACTGATGAAGTTTGTATGATGGGATGTGGGTGATAGAAAATTGTATGTAGCAGTGTGTTTATTGAGTAAATAAATCAATTAAAAGTGATGTATTCTTTGGTTTCGTTAATTATTGGAATATTTTGGCTCTGTTTCCAGTTCTGTTTTTGCACCAACAGAAAATAATGATTAAGACTGTCGTAATTGTTTGTTTTGAATTGGTTGTAATTAAGTGTTCAATCAACCTCCTTTTCACTACTAAAGGAGAAAGCTTAAGGTGGTAGTGTTTCTGCTGAAGAAGCAGTATGTCTAGGTCCTGCTTACAAGCAGTGTGGCTGTATGGTATAGTGGTTGTGTCCTTGGTTCAGGGCCTGAGGTCCTGAGTTCAAGCCCTACTCAGGCAATTTTACCATCTGATTTTCCATCTGCCTCCTACCAGCCCCACCAGTCCACCCAGCTGTGATTGGGTACCTGGTATTTGCTGGGGTGCAAATTCAAGGCCTTTTCTCATGCAACAGCAATGGTCCAGGTGGGACTTCGGGTGCCCACACCACTTGCTGTGAGGAAAGGCCTGTTCTCCTGCGAGTTCCTAGCCCGGCTCCAGGAGCTTTGCTTGCACGGCTCACAGTGCCTGCTTAGTGCACAGGCATCCTGGCTCTGCCAGGTGCGCGTGACCGCCTAGCGGCAGCAAGATAATTTTTTTTGCTTACAAGCAAAAGAGAAGGGTAGCCTTATTGCATAATTGGGAGGCAACATGCTACAGCAGAGCTCCAAAAAAAAAGCCATTCAATCTTTAGGCAGTGAAGCTTCATCTGCTGATGTATTGATTTGTATTAATGGCACTGCGAGCATAGTTATTTTAAAGTCTTATTCCACGTCGAAGGGAGTATTTGAGACAGATCAACTTATCGTAGAAGTTAATCCGTTAAATACAGACTGATTGCACCAGGGGTGCTTTGTTATTTCTAATGTAGATGGATAGCAGAAATATCAAGTCTACATGCATAGTAAAGATTTAATTTGAAAGTTCTAGTGATTTTAATTTATGCATTGTAACAAGTGGACCTGTTGGACTAGAAATAGTTTTACCTTGGCCTGTGTAGTTTAGCACATGATCATGTTTTAATAATGCTACGTTTGATAAAATAGTAATTATGCGGTGCAGGATTATTTTCTTGTGTTATTGCCTCTAAGTAGTTAAGAAATAGTAAGAGTCTCAAAGTACCACTGTGACTTGTGCATACTTGATCTTTTATTTTCCCACTGGCTACTATACTAATAAATAATATAGTTTCAAATTATTTATGGGTCTCACTGGTTAAAGATGGCAATGCACACAACCCTTGTGGTGGTCAGTGCAGGCCACTCCCACAACTGTCCTGTTCCCTCCCCCTTTCATTCATGCTTTAAGCCACAGTCCTGCAATGATAAACTCTATAGCTAGATGCTGGGAACTCAGTCCTGGAGTAAGTTATAGATTGGTTCATCCTAGGCTTCAGTGGCACATTACCAGCTAGTTCGCGTTCCTAAAGGTGACAGTATTCAACGTGCCTGTGTGGATGAAGGGTCAAGCAGGAATCAGCCAATGCAACTTCTCGGGCCAAGACTGGTTTCTCCTGAAGTACATATGTATCAGTCTGGGAGTACCAGACATACCAGACATAATGTCTAATGTCTTGGTACACCTTCTGGTATTTAAAAACCCTATGAACCTCTACCTGCCCTGTGTCATCTCTTCACTGAATTGTCTGGGTCATTTGTGGAGTCTCTTCAGGATATCTAAATTAAATTTTTACTTATTGGGATATCTCATATTGAAGTTTTTATCATGTCCAATGACTAATACAATAAATAAACTAGTCAAATAATAAATAAATGAACAGTTTCTAATTTTCAGTCACCAAATAGAATACTTGAATAAATAAGGTAAATAGAATTATAACTGCAATCCAATCAGTAACGACATTAATTACAATTTACTGGCACAGCCAGCGAAAATAATCAGCTGTGTTCGTATTTCAGTTAGAAAGAGACAATTGTTAACTTGCCATTGCTCTCATAGCTTTGCTGTGTTGTCGTCTACTATTTTTTATAAGTACACGAGCTTCAGAGAGATAAAATATATTATGTATCGGATACAGGACTGAGAAGGAATTGAGTATAGGACTGTATTCTACAGTGTGGGCATGTTCACTATGTGAATGCTGAAGGTTAGGGAGGTCATACATATGAATGGTGCAAGTTAGCACTATGTTAAAGCCACCTGCCTGATTGCTATGGGAGCACTAGCTACTATTAGGGGAAGCAGCATGCAAGTGTGGTCTACCTAGCCATGTCTTGCTGTTCTGTGGGGATTTGAATTCACAACTCACTCTTCACTCGTGAGTGCATGCTCATTGTCTCTTTGCTGACTGTCATTAGTTTTATATTGTCCATGTCACATATGCTTGGCTTTGTGTTCTTCTAATGATAAGCCTCATTGGTTCAAGTTAATGGTATATGTATTAGTCAAAAGGAATGAATATAATTTTAAGGGGGTGTGGCTGTGCGTGAACGGTCAAGTGGATGGAGAAGTTATGTACCGGGAGTAATCAGTGATGATTGTCTAGACCATGTTGCACTGGTGTACCTTACAAGTTACTAATATGATAAATATAAAAAGCAGCTTTCAGTAAGTGTGGATATTATAGCTGTCATTCTAATTATATATTGGCTGCATCTGAGTGAACAGCCAGTAATTTATAATAAAAATAACAATAGCATTAACAACTCGATGATCTGTACAAGTAGGATAACATGGATGCTTAAAGTAACTTCCAGGAGCATGTGACGTGATGGGCACGTGCAGGTATTGCCACGACAACCATTGCTTCATTAGACATGTGTATCCCTAGGGAGTTGCCCCATTTCATTGCTGAGCAAGCTCAACCAGGCTGCTCGGAGCAACCCTCAGTGTAGTAGGAGGTGCACAAGTCGGTTCTTTTCATGTTCACCACATCACACTGGGCAGGAGTGCAATATCAGCATCCTTATTAGACAGACAGTCCTCAAGGTGGAATTTCCTTTCTGAGAAGCTCGACAAATGGCGTACAATCCTTCATGTTAGTTCCTTTCTAAGTAAGGGTAAACTCACTGATGGTATTCAAGGTGAAGGGAAAAGGAGATATAGTTTCTTTATTTACACTTTTTGTTGAGTGGGAAATTGAGTAGAAGTCTCTAAGAAGGCTTCATGTGCTCATTCTCGTTGAAGGGATGTGCCCATTAAAGGGGCAACAGGAAATTGCATATTTAGTATGCCACTTCGTGTCTTGGTCTTTTTTTGGATTACCATTTGGATGACAGAGAACTGAAGATGAACAATAAAATAGCTTCTTGTCTGTTTTGCTGTGTTAAGTAAATATTGTGAAAAAAATTTATGCATCAAAATCGCTCAACTCATAATGATGTATTGTACATGCGTTAATACATTCTGTCTATACCGAAAGCCTGAACTTTAATACTAAGAGTGAGAATGGAATATTATATAATATATTATATATATATATATATATATATATATATATAATATATATATATAATATTATATATAATATATATATATATTATAATAATATATATATATATTATATATATATAATATATATATATATTTTTTTTTTTGTGCACAAAGTTAATTTGCATGGAAATGTGCTGTGGGCATTAATATTTATTCACTGTAAAAGACTGAATCATTGAAGATTTTGAGCAAATAAAGAATGGCTGTATTCTAAGACTATTCTAAATATTTCTGGGCATAAATCCTCCAATAACCAATAATAATCTAATAATTGTACATGTTATCTAAAATGAGTAGTTTATCTTCATGATTTTATTGCACGCCACATGGTGTTGCTATGTGTTACAGAGGCTCCCATGGTAACCAGTGGCTCTGGGAGTGCAGGGGGAAGCAGTGGAGGAGGAACTTCATCCACCAAGAAGCCGAGACTCGAACCCCAAGTACCAGGTGAGCTTTACCGCCAAGTGAGAGTGAGTGTTTGTGTGTGCGTGCGTAATGGTGTGTGTAGGTAGGTGATTGTGTGTGCATGCACTTGCTAATGTGGGTGCATGTTTTTGTTATGTTGTTGTTGTTTCTGATGTATATGTGTGTGTGTGGGGGGGGGGGGGGGGTCATTGTTAATCCTAGTGTGGGTCTCCATTTACAGTGGATGTACATGCACGTATGTACTTTAGTCTCGTTGCAACTGCCGATATCAAGGTAATTTAGATAAAAGTTTGTTTAATATTTATTGTAACATACAACATTTCCCTGTTAATAACAAGCTTGTATAAATGCAGCTCCCAGACGTATGTGATTTAGAATTCCCCAAGCTGTGAGATTTATTGTACTATTATGCTCAGAGCGCTCTGTTTGAATTATTTGTGGGAGAACTCGGTCAGAATTAAGGCCACTGGATGAAGTGGAGCACAGATTCAAGGTGTTTTCATTTTGAGGCCATTTGTAGTTGGACTTTAAGGTTTCTATCAAGTGCTGGTTAATCCACTAGATACGATATTGATAATATGTATTGCTTCTTGCCAGTGCCGAGGGCAGCAATACTCTGTTTTGTCGTGGCGATTGCAACGTAGGTGTGAGAACTAGCCTCATGGCTCTGCACAATTTGTGGGTGTAAGATTTGTCGTGTCTCCCGGTCTAAAATTCTCAGAGACATACGAGAACATTTCCCAGGGCAGAGTCTAATAGCAAATTAAAAGATAATTGTTTTTAAGCTAATAACCGTAGCTGCTCACTGAAGTGGTGCACGTCTTTCCCTGCTGATGACCACCGTGCGATTTGAGACCATTATTAGCACATTATCTGTTACCCACGAGAAATCTAAAAGCGTATAAAGTTTCTTTTTAGCTCTTATGATCCAATGCGATTTCCCGAAGTTCACGTTGATTAAATTTATCGCTTACTTTTACCTACTGCGCTGAGAAATTCATCTCACGGAATTAATAGAGAGTACATTTGATTGGAGAACTCACTTATCTATATGCATCCAATTAGATTGTGAGATTATTATTAGTGAGCATTCTGTGGGTCCCCCTATAATCTCTGAGAATAATAGAGTACAGGTGGAGAATTCCTTTAGGTGGGTAGCTTAGTGTGGGTGGAAGAGAGAACTGAATGTCAGAGAGAGAGAGAGACGCTGTGGAGGCGGCACAGACTGTGGAATGGATTACACTTGGCATCCTGCCAAGGATGGCAAGCTGATTGGACAAGTGGAACTGATGAAAGATTGAATTTGGCTCTGTCATGTATACATTTAGGAGCCTTTTCTGACGGAATTAACATAAGGAATATGGTATGGGAGTTTCGTAGATTAATTAATGTCAGAGGGCATTGTGTGCAGTGTTTCATACAGGGGGGGAGCCCTGGGATCTCCCCTGGGATCTTCCCCCCCCCCCCCCCCCCCCAAACTCATTTCTTTACAAAAAACTTTTATAATAGAATAATATACAAATTTCTTTAAAAATGTCCAGAATTTCATTAAAATTAACTTCACTTAAGTCTGGGCCTTCAATGGCAATTCTCATAAGGTGAGTCAAGTTTTCATCAGACAAGCAATTCCTTAGTTAACCCACACACAACATCTCCCCCCCCCCCCCAAACTGAAAATCCTGTATGAAACCCTGGTGTGGGTGCCTGGAATATATTAGCACATGTCCGGTAGATCTCTCTATTGTACTAAAGACAAGGTTGTAGTGCCAGTCAGAGGGGTTGGTATAGAGGGAGCACAGTCAGGTATCGGGTATTTGTGCCCCAGCCTTTGTATACGTGAATGAACAAGGCGTGGTTTAACTGATGGATATATACAGGTATTGTTGCTGGTAAGGTCAGACTGAATGGAGTGTTGGGTGCTCTAGTGTGTGTGTTGACATGGGGCAGCTATACATCCAGTCACGGAGATCATGTGACTTCAGTCATAGCTCATTTTTTGTTGATTTTTGTTCTTATAATGGTGATTTTCAATACCAGCTTGTTCTGAAAGACTGGACTTCAGTGAGCTACTTTTAGTGATGGCTTGACTATGTCAAGCTTTGTGGTTGGCCAATGTATGTTCAATTCTTCTTATACCAAATTCAATGCATACTTGCTTACGATATATGTTGGTTTGTGGTTGTTGTTAAAGTTTACTGAGTCACTCACTAAATATATTATACAGTGAACAATTGTTTGACTTTAAGAATTATTTGTGCGGCAGAATCTGTTGCTCTGAGCACAGTGTGTGGATTACACTATCAAGTTTAACACCCACATTGTTGTTAATGTTGTTGGTATATGTTGCAGTGAATGTGGACGCAGATGACCCAGTGGATGATGACGAGGTAAGGACATGTCATGATACATGTGTTGGTGCGATGTTATTAAAATGTATCATGAATGTACATACATGCACATGTAACTCTTAGATATTGACAGTTTTATTCCTTAGTTTAACAGTGGTGGAAAGTTTTTACATGCATGCATGCAACACATTTGTACTGTACTGGACATTCTGTGCACCGACACACACATGCACACACACATATGCACACTTGCACACGCACGCATGCACATACACATATGCACACTTGCACACGCATGCATGCACACACACACACATGCACATTGACTTGCACACCTGCACAGGCACTGCGGCAACTTCTATTTACCAGTGGTTGCCAGAGAATGTCTTTGTGCTGCGTGGGGTATTTATGGAAGTTGTGGTTCGGCTTATGGCCAGTAGTAGTAGCATCTGTTGCTACATCTCCCGGCACATTCTAGTGGCTTGTAATTAGCTTTAAATCCGCCAACTCATTCAGTGGCAGGTTTGGAGGTATTATATATATATATAATATAAGTGATTATAGTAATAGCAGTGTTTCTCAATTTTTACAGTCAATGTATTTAATTAAAATTTAACCCAATATTTCCGACTTCTTATTCTTATTGTTGTTAAAACTTAGTAAAACTGTTATTATGATAATTATTTCAGCCGAGAATTGACTGAATCAAGTGGTTATAGTTGATTACTAAACCAGAGATAGAGATTGTAAAAGCCGGTGCACTGGTATGCTGTAATTTTATTTATAATGAGAGTGTAATAATTAATACGGGAGCATGCAATGCATTAGATCTATCCTACCAGAGACAGTGAGTGTCCATCCATTTCCTGTTGGTAATTGAGATACTCGGGATAGTGATGAGTAGTCAGAGTTCAATGGATATGCGTATTCAATGTTACATTTAGATATACATATTGATACGTATGGGTATACATGTTAGCGATGTCCGTGTGCTATCAGTCTGACGTCACATGGTATTGTTAATGCCTTTTAAGTAGAGCTCTCAGTTAGTACTTTCCCAGTCTTTAAAAAAAAATTTTTTCATGTGATTGGTTATCATGATGATATTCCTCCTCCCCTCCCTCCCCCCCTTCTTTTTTTTGTTTTTTTTTGTTTTTTGTTTTGTAGGATGAAGATGAAGAAGATAGGTAAGCATGTTTTTGTGTAAGTTTAGTTCAGTAGTGTTAAGACACGTAAACACTCCTTAAGAAGTATAACAAACTAGTGGGCTGGCAAACAGAACTCACGCGCACAAAATAACAGCCACAGAAGTGGTGCACAAATCCCTTCTGTGCAGCTACAAAGAGAATTATGTTTAAAATCACTTCCTCAATTTGTCAATGGTAAATAGTAGTTAAATGATGTTGCTAATTAATATGTACATACCACATAATTGCACTAGTTAATAAGTACATACCATATACAAATCGGCGAGATGGCATGGTGGGTATGTACTATAATCATCAGCATAGTAAGTATTGTGTAATGTCGCCGATATAAACACATACTATGATGTACGTGATGTAATTGTCTCTTTATATAAATGTGAAGTAGTTGTTGTTCTTGTTGCTTGGTCGCGTTCATTACCGCAACTTTGGAATGTCACAATCGAGATATGCAGACATCCGTCTTTTTTGTCATCTTTTGAACTCTGTATTGTTCTTTGTGTGCACATTAAGTATAATGTATTCTCACATAAAAACAACAACTAATAACTAAGAAGACTAAAATTAGAGTCTAGCCTTTTTTGCTAGATGGAATGCGTGAATGGATGGCAAGATCAATGGTGTTAATTGTTGCTCTAACTGGTGGTCCAGTTACAAGAGCCAGTCAATGCCATTGAGGTCCATGGCAAGTCAGTATTGCCAGTTGTTATGTAAAACCTGGTTTAGCTAGCCACTAATAGAGTGTTGTCAGTTAGTTCTTTCATAAATACATGCTTTGGGCTACTGTGGTTTGTTAGATGTGTTCTAGTGCTCTTTCACAGGGTTTTTTTTTTTTTTTTTTTTTTTTTTTTTTTTAACAATACAGGATTTAAAGATGTTTGGCTGTTATTGGGGTTCGAATCCACTTAACGCACAAGCGCTCTACCACTGAGCTACGACAACTATGGGTTAATTTGACAATATGACTTATAGGACACACCCATATAAGTGGGTGGAGCCTCCCAGGAATACTCATAGAGGACGATGTTAGCAGAAAGGAATTTGTTAAGCTTGAGAACAAATTATTGTTCCAACTATTGATGATTGAATGGTATCTTGAGTTAGTTCACAGTGTCATGTAGGTAATGGGTGTGAGATAGGGTGCACTTCAAGTTTACTCAATTTTCTTGGTTTCAAGGAATCATTATTTCACGAACTTTACTTGGCTCGTCACTTCATTGCTGCACTAATCTTCACAGTCATCTTTTAATTGAAAGTGGGCTAGCGGCATTGTGAGGAGTTCTGCCACGCCTTTCTTGCACGTAGTGTGAGGATAATCTTGTAGCTATGTTCGTTTGGCTTTGCAAAGAGGTCTGCCTTTTTCTTGTGTGTTACATACTGGCATTTTCACTATTTTTTTCTCTTTTGCTTCTGTTGATTTGTTTGTTTGTGTGTGTGTTTTATTGCTATTTGTTATTATCTTACTAGCAGAATCTCTATGTGTTCCTCCTACTCTGGCCTGAGCACCCACAGATGATAATAGTAAATCCTTTGACACCATCTTTATCTAACAGCTGGATTCATTCCTCATTTTTGCCTGAAGCTGGTCTAACTCTTGAGCCAGTGCTGGTAGTTAAGTCATCTCTCTCTTTTCGTGTCATCCAGCTTTGCGCTTGTGGTCATAGCTTGCTAATTGCTACTTGTGTGGAGAACCTTTCTCTGGCTAGCACTAATTCAATCATAGTTGTATCACGTTTAATTGTTAATCGAGTCCCTGAGTGTTATGGATACCACAATTTAATATTTGTTGAAACATATGTTTTGGGTAAAGATGTATGTAGCGTATGGGATATCTTTGCACCTGAGGGTTCGCAGCTCCAGCTTGTTTGAACTACCCTATATAATGGACTATTGGGTGCCATGCCATATATATGTATTTATTTATTTATTTTCCTTGAGTGTTTCCACATATTTCCCATGTTGAATGCTCCGACGCATCCATGTGTAGTTCTGGACAACTGCATTTGTAGATGTGTGGCAGAGTTACCTCTTATTGACGAGGCTTTGAAGCTCAACCGTTTTACTTTTTTTGGAAAAATAGAACTAATTACAGTCGTCGTATGGGGATGACATTTCACTCTTACACTTATATTTTGTATTTTCGCTCACATCAGCTTCAAAAAATATGTGTACTCTGGAAAATATTTCCATGTCACTTACTTAATTGCTACTTTACAAGCTTGTAATCTTTGGACAATCTTTTGATGAGCTTCTTCCCATTGATGTGGAGGGGGGGGGGGGGGAGTGTCAACCCATGGAGTCTGCCTGAGTACCACTAGACAGGTAACGTCTACATCCCATTTCCAGCTATAAAGTACTTCATCTCATGCACACATCAAAAACACACTCATACTAATTACACTTCACTGTTATTGGAGTCTCTCTACCTGAGGCTCTTTCTGAGTGTCCCCACCTCAAAGCTACTCTTAGGAAGCAAGCAGAAGCAAGAAATTTAGAGAGGAGCCACAATGGTGGATCCTGAGGATTGTATTACAGGAGTGAGTATGCTCCGGTGTGATGTGGTGGCCCACAATGGGTTCTACTTTTGTCATGTGTGGTTGTTTGTGCGTGTGCTGATTCCTCAGCACTTGGTCAGTGGTAACCTTATTGTGGGTTTTGCCCAATCGGTCTGTGTGTTTGTGTGTGCAAATATCCTATCCTGTGTGGTGTTCCCCATTGAGAAATTTGTAGTCCTGGTGGTGCAAGCTGTTGGCACCTTATATATATATATATATTATATGCTATGAACATTTATCTGTACATGGTTTATACTAATCTTTGCTGCATAATAATTTTGTTAGTTTTGAAACTCTGCCATTTATTTGGCTTTAAGGTTAGCACCTGTCGTAGGACTCGAGGAATTTTTTTTTTTTTTTTTTTTTTTTTTACCAAGAGAAGCAAGTCATTTGATTGAGACCTGTCACTTACATCTCTGGTTTACAGCTGTAATTCCATTCCACAAATCTTGCAACTCTTCTAACTAGTCTCTTAGTTAGGCCAAGGTTCCATTCAAAGTGCTCACTTAACAGCTTACGGAAGGGCAGAACGACAGACATGCCAGTCAAGGTTAGTTATCTAATTGGTCAACGCCTTTAAAAAAAACAGCTTACAATCCAAACCATTAAAATTTCAAACCACTAGAGCTTATTAATATTATTCTTTAAGTGGACTGAGCTAGTATTACATTCACGGTTCCAGTGAAGAGTCTGGAAGTGCACAGGTAATTGGGTTATGTATTAATTGCATGTGGTGTAAAGGCTTCCCTCAGTTGGGGATTCTCTTTGCATGGAGACAAGCATTATTGAGGCTTCTAATTAGTGCCTGCCTCGTGGTAACCTGGAAAAAGGGTATTTGCCAAGCCTAGAAACCAGCCTGACGATAGGGCTCTCTGTTCACTCATTGTATAGTGAGTGAGAGAGTGTGTGTGTGTGTGTCGAATGTCTTACTGCTCTTACATTTTGTTCCTACTACTTGAAATGGAGAGCTTGCAATGATTCAATTAATGTGGAAGAAATAATGTGTATATATATGTATTGTTCTTATTGTAGCAGTGATGGAGGAGGGGGGGGAGGGGAGGAAGAGAGAAATGCAAGTAGGATAGAAATCCTTCAAGTGAGAAGTTAGTTGAAATACTTGCAGTTTCTCTTCCCCACTAGACTTCCTTTCTACTACTGCATGCGTATTGGTTTGGTTATTGCATAATAACCTGTATTCCAGGTTGTTCCCTGGATTCTCAGTTCCATTCACCTCATGAAGGTGCAGAATGATCACATGAGTTGATTGTACCGCTCAAAAGAAGGACTTGGCATGTTCCCGTGGCAACACTGTGCCGTGTCCTGCAGGTCGTGACCTTGTTTAGCTGCCACTAAAGACCTTCTATTGTCCTTTGTCCACAAAGCCAAGGCTTTGACAGATGGTGGGCTCTATATATGGAAGGATATGATATCAGCAGGAGATAACCGCAATTATGTTTTTCGTTTGTTTCATTACTATTATTATTATTATTATTATTATTATTATTATTATTATTATTATTATTATTATTAAAAATATTTGAATTGAAGCCAGGACCTCTTGCTTAATGTACAAGCGCTCTGCCACTGAGTTAACAGCCAGCAACCAAACACTTCAAAAGGGATACTGCCATGCTATTATTATTATTATTATTATTATTATTACTACTACTACTACTACTACTACTACAACTATGAATAACAATCCGTGTACATAATCGTGGAGCGTAACATCGCCACTACTGTGAAGCAGGAGCAGATAAGCAATGATCGCAATTCTCAACATGACCAAATGTCGAAGTGACCACTTCAAAGTTACATGGAGAGGTCGGGTAGTTTGTGGATGCTGCGGTTTAGGGGTGTTTAATACAGAGTTGGCACCAAACGCATATGTTGGCGCATTGCCTTAGATAGACATTCACGTCGTATCCGTCGGCGTATGTGTGTAAGTGGGTGGAACAGAGTTTACGTTATATCAAAGGCATTGTTTTCTTTAGCTGCTAGCTAAAATCACAGGCTAGTTGTTCGTACTTTTAGGTCAATCAGGAGCTCTGACTTAAAGTTTGTCAATCTTCTCACATATAAATGTTACTTATTTTTGCGTGATAGTCTAGGGGTCTCTGTGGGCGTTCTCCTCTGAAGGCTGTGATGGCAGGAGTAAGAATTGGTCTAGACTCTGTTATCACAATTGAACGTTTGAAAAGCTTGCAAAGTGCATTTCTTTGTTATTTGTATTATTTTTTGCCCCACTTGTTATCTCACATTTTGTTTTCATTCGAGCATGCGGAATAGCATTTACGACCAATGAGGCATGTAATTGGTATTTTATGGTTGTTTTAGACTTATTCAATACATTAAATAGTTTCAACTACCTGGCTGGGGATGAGTGTAATATTACATCAGACTAGTGGTAGTTGTGGTGCGTGTGAACATCATGATCGATAACGACCCATTGATGATTTAATAGGTGTTAGTTCTCTAAGTGTCTGCAGGTGTTGTTGTTGTTGTTATGCTTGGACAGTGACAACAACCAACGTTGGGTCACCCTCATTCCATATTACACACTGTCACATCTCTACTGTAGACTTGAAATGTTCAACTTTAACAAATTCCATCTTGTGGTTAGATCATTGAGGGCCAGAAGAATGTTCAGTCATGTGATAGGTAGCCAGTGTAAGAGTAGCATCACATGTGGGGCTAACAGGCTAGTGCTTCCATGGCTCAAGTCAGAACCTAGAGCTTTCAAGTAGTTGGCGTATTCTTACGCGATATACCTAAATGTCCTAGCATTAGATCAGGGACCTCGTAGTAAGTTAATAAAGGGACTACAAGACTGACAGTCCAAAAGAACGGGTGGGGGGGACTCCTGTTGTATTTGCTTAAGTCATTATAGTTTAATGTTTTCTACTTTAGCAACTAGATGTTGGTAGCTATGCTAACCTGGACTGTAATTGCCATGAAGCTGGACCTGTGTGTGTGTGTGTGTGTGTGTGTGTGTGTGTGTGTGCGAAGTCCTGATAATATGTATTTTTTGTCATATTTCTAGGAAGGCTATGGGCCTAACAAACAGACATGACTCTGATGTGCTCTGTATGGTTCAGTCTCTCTCTGGATGAGTCCAGTTGTATGTATCTATGTAATCGATGGAGAGCCTTTGCTGGTTGGTGTATGTTGTAGCCTTGGTAGTTGTGTGCGTGCGTGTGTGTGATGTATGCTAGCCGATCCTCCGTGTGTTTGCTGGGACATGGTAACCAAGGAAACCCGTGTCTCAGAACAGTGTACTCTGCTAGTAGGATGGCTGGTCTAAGACAGTCTGTCTCATTCATCTCCTTTTGGAGTTTTCAAAGTCTTGGCAGGTGTGTGTGTGTATGTGTTTGTGCAGTGTTGAAATTGGTGAGGCAAGTTTTAGCCTGCTGATTAAAGACCTCTGTGGCCGGCAATTTGTCGTATGTCCGTCCACTGTGACATTGTGATGGTGACCTTTGATGATGTAATGGAGTTCAATAGCGGCTAGAATCAGCAGTGACTTTCAAATAGGGAAGAATGTCTTAGCAGGGTGGGGGCTTTTTCCTCTACATGACGGTGGTATGCTCGAGGGTGTGTGTACGTGACGTGCAACTATGGATACATTACATAGGCAACTCTGTGTGTGTATGTGTTCGTTTGCTTGAGCAATTTTAAGGGACCAAATAGAATAGACAGATTATCTTTCTCTCTCTGTCCTCACTTAACTCAAGCGTGTAATCTCAGAGACTCTTTAGTCCCTCTTCCTGGAACAGATGTAGGGTGGGGCTGGTGGGTAGACGTCTTTAGTCCCTCTTCCTGGAACAGATGTAGGGTGGGGCTGGTGGGTAGCCGTCTTTAGTCCCTCTTCCTGGAACAGATGTGGGGCTGGTGGGTGATTTGCAAGTGTTATGGAATAAGTTGCTGGTGAGCTGACTTGATGCCGAAACCTTGTACAGTAGTGGGTGGGTTGGGGTGTGGGTGGGGCTGAGTTGACGCTGACAGCATTCCCGGTAATGGGGGAGTGTGGGTGTGACTGCTGTCCTAATTGAAGGAAAGTTGATGCGTCTGGATATTGGATTAATTCTGGTGGTATATTAAATGCTAAGTGTCTTGAGAAATTCACGGAATTGCCTATTTAGCACTTCCAGTGACGTGAAGAATTTTCGCACTCATATTTTAACGGCACCCATAGTTACGCGCGAGATTGTGACACTGCACATGCCCACGTAGTAGTATCCGTGCACCGGGACTGGCCCCTGGCCCTTAGCAACAGAACGTCCCGTGATGGAGTCGGCCAGCCTTCATTGCCAATTTTCAATCATTAGCAGACATTGCAGCAACAGGTAGTGCATTTAATTGGTTCTCATAGCTAGTTAGACTAAACTCAGTCAGCCAGCTAAGATTATGTTTATGTGTGCGTGTACATCCTATACATACTGAATGAGTGTGTGAGGTCTTTTTTTGTATGTGTGTTCATCGTAGTTATTGTTGTTTGGAGATGGGAGTGTTTTTTGTTGTTGTTGTTTTTGTTTTGTTTGTTTGTTTTTGTTTTAGGTTTGGTTGTTTGTTTATTTGTTGGTTTGTTGGTGTAACCAGCACTCAGTTATCAACCTGCCAGCAGATCAGTAAGCAATGCTTGAAGCAGCTGTCAACTAACTCGTTGAGATGTGCAATAAATAGAACAAGCATCAATAAATTGACAAACTGCAATTATAGCTAGCTCACTGGCATGAGTGCCGTGATGAGTCAGCAAATGCTATGAGGTCTTCCCCAGGACAATATTTATTTTTATTGTGAACCTGACAGAACATCATTGTTAGAGCCTTAAGTAACAACCATTTATCCAGACTACACATTCTTCATGATCTCATACATTTGAGATTGAGATCTCACTGCTCTGTGGCTTATGGACATTATCTTACAAACTCATTGAGGCATTGATTGGAAGCCATTCACTGTCACTGTGATGAGGCCACTGCCGGTTGTTCTCTCTGTATCCTTCTCTCTGTATCCTCTCTCTCATTCTCAATGGACTAGTCCCACACAATTGAATTCATTATGGATTATTGTGTAGTGATGGTTAAGAGAGTCTGGAATGCTGGGTAATGGCATGCAGGCTTAATGGCTGCAGTCTGCTATTAAGTTATGAAGATATGTCCATGTAAAACATGTAACTTAGTGCCACTTCCCAGTGAGTGCTCACTAAGAGGGATGGTGTCCATTACACTCATGTGTTTATGGGAGTATGTATGTGTGTGCTAGATACAGTCATTTGCCACACTTGAAAATTAAAAAGAACACTCTAACTAGACTTGCATGTATACATTATTATATATATATATATAATTTGTATGGTATAGAAATGTGCCTCTATTGTCATATAGTTCCAAGGTCTGGAAAATCGTGTTGGTGTGTTTACTCTGTATCCTATTGTTTTCTACTTTGTTGACATATAGGGAAACAGTTCCTTTTGTTTGGTATATTCAATAGAAGCAAATAAGAATACTAATACAACTAATATGGTTCCCGTGACATTTGTGCTGAAGCACACTCCTGGTTTGTGTTGTATTTGAATGTCCATTTTGTGTTGAGTAGTGATGAAGATGACACTGCCGAGTTACTCATGGAACTGCAAAAGATTAGAAAGGAACGTCTAGAGGACCAGGAGAGAAAGGCAAGTGAACAAGGGAATTACTGGAAATACATTTTAGAATACTGTACTAGTCACAAAATTGTGTGTCAGGGTATTTAACATGTGGTAAGGGTCTGCAAATGTACTACTGCAGCATAAGTGGGACTCATAGTAATACCTTTCTATGATGATGTTTTGATGAACTAGGTTATGTAACCAGCCAAGGCGTTTACTTTAAATTTCATTTACAGGAACGAGAGAGAAAAGAGGAAGAAGAGAGAATACGAACTGAAAATTTACTGAAGGGCAATCCCCTCCTCAACCAGTCCCAAGGGGGAAGTTTCAAAGTTAAAAGGAGGTAATAAGCCGGCAAGGATTGGGAGGTGTACACCATTAGCGAGTATTGAGTAGTTTCTGCTTAAGAATTGAAATTTAAATGTAGATATTTCTTGGTGTTGTCTGGTCTCTCATGAGTTGGTTTGTATAGATGGGACGATGATGTGGTGTTCAAGAATTGTGCAAAGGTTGAACCTAGAAATAAAGTAAGTTGTTCCAACTTTGTATCGTTATCACTAGAAAGTTAACGGCAGATATGTTGCTCACAACTTTAACCTGGTAAAGGGTTTCCTACTTGTATGTGTTTGTTATATGTCTCGCTTTCATTTTTTTCTTCTTTTTTTTTTCTTTTTTATTCCATGCTAAACTGCTGGGTCATAGACAACAAATATACCGTTGACATTAACAGCAAATAAATAATAATAATAATAGTAATATAAATAATAATTAAATAATAAACTTATGAACGGACACTACGTGGAAGCATTCATTAGAAAGTACCATCTTTGGGGTGTGTTTACTTCTAGTAAGAAGTTAACACTCAGGTTGCTATACATTATTATAATTCTACATCCTCTTTATGTGTCTCTTTTATAGCTGGGTTCATACATATATATATATATTTATTTATTTATTTATTTATTCCACCCTAGATATCTTCACAATGATATTTTTAGGTACTTAAAGTTTCCACTTTTCAATTTTCTCAGGTTTTTACTGCTACCTTCGGTTTTTAGAGCTACCTTCCTCCGGTGTACCCTGCTCAATAGGGTTAGAGCTGCTGCTGCTAAAATATCAGCTAGGGGTGTGGGTAGCCCTACAACCAACTTTACTCTGTGGGTTACCCTACCTCTAGTACTGACTACGGTAGTGAAGATATCTAGTGTGGAATAAACCACTTATTACACTTGTCAGAGTGTTATGGCGAGATATTTCACGAGCAGGCTAATCTATTTTTACAAGCCAGAGGCAAATGAAAATAAATTAGCCTGCTCGTGAAATATCTCGCCATATCACACTCTGACTCATGTATTATTATTATTATATATATATATATATGTATTTATTTTTCATTGCATAGGGAAAGAATTTTGTGAATGACACCATTAGGTCAGAGTTCCACAGAAAGTTCATGGACAAGTACATCAAATGACCACATTCCTCCTCTCTTTTCTGTCCACTCTGCTTCTCTCTGATCTTCTCTTTCATTTCCATAAACTGTACTATTTCTCTGTATGTTCTAATCTAATTAAAGATATGATGGGAGTTAGTATACAAACGAGGACAAAAAGGGTAATAAAATATCCCATGATATTAAATATCCTATAAAATATGTATAGGCAGATTTTTTAGCCAGTAAATAAGTGTAGATATATAAGAAACGACTATAATACAAGCTGTGCTTTCTAACGCCTTGTCAACTATGATCCCCTATGGCTACTCTTTGATAATTCTCATAATCTAATGCCTATTTGAGTTGGCTGCCCTATTTAGTATAGTAGGACTAGTTATTTGAATGTTGAGATGTGTTTGGATAAGTGAACAACAAAAACATAAAAGCACTAATGGTGTAGGGTGTAATGAAGCAGTTTGTCATGTCTGCACGTGCTACTATTAAACTTTGGGTGTTGGGTTACTGAAATATTTGAATCATTGAAGTTTGGATTAACTGAAGTTCTACTGTATAAAAAATTGACCCCTGTTTGCTCATTGCAATGGCAGGCAGGGGTGTGGTGTAATGGTTGCAATAGAATTCTATACTACAGGATAGACCACATTGCTGTTGCAATTGGAAATGGTCGTCAATTGTGGTGCGGATTGATAGTCCTAATGACAACATGGTGCTGGTGTAGCTTATTGTACACACACGACATAACACTGAAGGGAATCTTTCTCTGCTGACCTCTTAGTGAAGTCATACTTGTTTAAAAAGCAACTAAAATTGTTGGCATAGCAGTAGGTAAATATTAATTGTAATTTCTCAATACATAGCTATTGTATACATGCTGGCTTAATTCTCTGACTTCATCTCACTACACAGCCCTAGTGTCACTTCTTGTCCTCCCTTCTCCTTTTCTGGTCATAACCTTCTAGTACCCTATACACAGCAACATTTATACTATGCAGTGATATTTCAGAACATCAAGATCTTCTCACATGTGCATCAATATATTTCACTGAAACAGCAGACAATCTGACAGCTATTCACATAGCTACTTGTATGCTGTAAAAAGAAAAGAAAAAAGGTATGCAGCAAGCAGCAGTGAGTGTGACTGAACAAAAACAGAGTGTTGTCATTTTAACTTCGTTTTGCTCTTCATGTCGTTTTCAAATGCTATAAAATGGAATAGATTTATAACAAGAAGGATATCCTTTCACTGGTATTAGTCTACTTGTATCTGCCCCGCTCCTTAGATCTTGAATAAGTTCTCGGCTCTTCATGATGGTGAGACTTCTTATTGTCTTTATGAGGTTGTGAAGTTCTCTCTTCAGATGATGATCGACTCCGGTGACGACGGTGATGCATCTTTTGTGATTTTTCCCTTGTGGGGGGTGATCTAGAGGAATCTTTGTGGCGTCTTCTCTCTAAGGATTGTGATCGTCTCCTCTCTCTAGATGGTGACCGTCTTTGATAACTACGATAATCTTGTTTACTTCGTTTTAAAGGTGGTGATTGAAAAGATTCTCTCGCATGCATTCTCTCTTTGGACCTTGATCTGGAGCGGTGCTTGTCTGGATATTTCTTCGGCTGATTTTGTCCATGAGCGCCGTAATTGCTTAAAAAACTTGGTTCCTCTTCCGTCCTTGGTTTCTTCCTGCTTCTGATATCAACATCTGATGACTCTCTTTCGTTTCGAGCCCCAAGTTTCTTTTTTCTATCATCATCTCCAGAATCTGAACTGAAATCTGATTCTGTCATTTTCTTTTTCCTTTTCTTTTTCTCTTTCTTTTCCTTCTTCAATTTCTTTTTCTTCTTTTTGGCCTTCTCCAGTAGCACCGGAGGAGGACTAGGGGAGGGAGTGGGGCTTGGTGTAGGCGTCTTGGGGGCACACCCTGTCTCTATAATCTCGTTGCCGTGCTCATCCTTTGGTCGGCGATATTGAGAGACATGGTCTACTCGTATAGTCCTCCCACACAGCTAGAGCAAACATTGACACACCCACCACTAAGGTAATGAACATAACAGGTTGCATTAAACTATGGGAGTAATGAATTTCCCTCCCTCTAAATTTAGTCACCCCAATTTTTTTTTTTTTTTTTTTTTACCTGACTGAAAAAACTATCAGATTAGTATTCGTAATAGCCTTCCCTATACATTTTTGAATGGGCAATTTACGCTCCATACTATGTTTAAAAATGTCCAACATTTCTTCTAAATAAGCACTTTCTAGTTGGGTCCTTTCACATTATAAGCATTTAAGCCACTAATTAGGAAGTGTTGATGCCCTCTGTAGCAGTTTCAAACCCCTCCCCTCCTCCCTCTCCTCAACTGTCGTGCCCAGTGAAAAATCCTATACGAATCTTTGCATAATCCTGGAATGTTAATGAAACTACAGGACTAGACAATGACAGACAAATTCAACTTATTGAGTGTACCAGTCATGTGATTACAAACACATAAGGCTAGCATGACTATTCAAATGCAAGGAGGGGTTTCTTGCAATTAAGTTTCAAATTATGATGGGACATCCCATGGGACTTTATCATACCATCAAAGACGACTGACAGTGCCACTGGACTACACTGCTTTTCCAATGACAATATTGATAGCTAGGCTGCTGTAGGAAGTATGTATGTGTTTTCACTAGGGGCTGGGATGGGGAAAGCATCAGCATTAGTGGGTGGGGCTACACATTGTGAGGTGTGTACACATGCAGATGGATTAATCAAAATGCACATTATCTTGTGAGTCTTGTTTAGCGCATTTTACCAGTGAAAATTATGAGCAATTAGAGTTTCTAGATCCCATTTACCCACTACACATGTGAAGTATTAGGTAGCAGCACCACCACAGCTCTCAATATTATTAACAATTTCCTTTGGGGGAACTCAGCTTAGAGCGGGAAGTCCCAGTGTCCCCCCCCTTCAAACACTGGTAAGGTGTAGCATTCATCAATCACCTTGATGCCATTGAAATTGTCCACAGCTAACACTGTGCTCTTCTGATTTTCATAGGCCAAAAAACAGAAACCCTTTGACTTGCCGGTCTTCTTGTCTTTCACAAGATTAATATTTACTATCTCCCCATATCTAAACAAACAAACAACAACAACAACAACAACACAGTTTAATACTTACATAGCTAAACTATGAAGTTAGAATGAATGCAATGAGAGGGAATTCAATGTTCATACTATTTCATTGCTTCCCTCTTCTCCCATAACTCACTGTGAGAACACTGCAAGGACATCTCCCTCAGTCAGATTATACTCTAGACCTCCTGCAAAAAGTAACAAAGGTTAAAAAAAAATAATAATAGTAATAATAATAATTATTATTATAATTATAATAATATTATTATAAACAAACAAAAAAACAATAACAACAATGTTGGTGCTGTTGTTTTCACTAAAGTTCTTCATACCCAAAACCTATATAGTTTATCAATATGTACCAGAAGATTGCAGCAGCATCAATCCCTAGACATACTGTGATGCATGACAGTGGCGTTGGGGGGAGAGGGAGGGACAATCTAACGAGGTGATTTCTCAAATGAACACTTTTAAACCACACACAAAAAAACAACAACATGCCCTTGGAGCCTCCCTTTACCAAAACATCTTCCTACACCACTGCACGAAAATACTCATATTACTGAAATACGTAACATATCGATGTTATATCAACTCGCCACTTAGCAAAATATAAATAAACAAACTTCCTGCTTCAGTGGCTTTCTGTGCCAATGCAACTGTGGAATAGATCTCAGGAGCAGCACACGCTCTTAACTCTTCTATGTCTTCTTTAATTATTATTGTTGTTGTTGTTGTTAAGTAAGTTGTTCATTTATTTATTGATTGATCGATTTTTAAAAATAAATATAAATTTAAAAAATTGGCATATTAAAGATTAACCCTGGCTAGCTACATACAGCAACTCATGGGGTCAGAGACACTCCAAAACATCTACCTCCAGACAACAATTTTTGTTTGTGTATATATATATATATATAATATATATATATCACCTAGAATACTGTCATTCACCTTAGTTACCAGTTTAGTCTCTTTCTGTGCATACCACAACAAGTATAACAATATATTCATGGGTATTGATCAAAACATTATTGCCGAGGTCGACTCGTGCCTGGAAATTAAGACTGACGTCACAGCACTAGCTACTCCACACAATGCAAATCATTCCCCAACAAGTTGGCTATAAAGTCACATGACCTACCAGTGACTCACCTATGAAAATGTAGGCACTACCGGAGTACATATTATGCCATGACTTCTTAGAGCCAATGCCGAGCTTTAGCTCCGTCTCACTCAGCTTCTGAATGGCTGTCACATTGCTAGCCAACAACAAGTACACAACAACACATAGAAAGAGATTTTGATATAATGGTGTTGGGGTAAATGGGGACCTCAAGCCCCCTTCCCCCCCCTTATATTGTATTGTATTCAGGAATAGAAAGTTGTTAATTTGGGTCAGTTCAGCCCCCACTTCTGGTCAGACATAATGGTTCACATTATTTAAATTCTGGCGGATTATGAGGAATTTAGGAGAGTTGGGCAGGAACTAGCTAAGAGTTACAGTATCTTACTTTGAATTCCTGCCAGCCCAGCACTTACAGTACCCTGCACACAAAGCAGACCGTGTTAGCACTTACTTCATGTTCGTATAGATCCAGTTGCAGCGCAGTAAGATCAGATTTATTTCATCTAAAATTCAAAACCAATAAGTGCGACGATCTTTACCTTTCCATCTGGGGTAGTGTAACGCCAAATCGGGTCCTACCCAAAATCGGTCCCCCGGACTGAAATTGGCTGCTAAAAACTGTCCGGGACCACAATTGGCTGCCGAATTCAGTCCGGGCGGACTAAATATGGCTGCCAGATGTGGTCCGCTTTGCCAAATTTAGTCCCACCTAGCCCGAAGGAAAAAAATCAATTGTGTGATTAACTGGAGGTGGTGAGTTATATCAGTATAGTTATATGTTTAGACTGCTCTTTAGTACTTCTTGTTGATGAGCTTACTACCTTTCAAATTCCCATTCTCATAAATACCTATAATAGTATATTCAATAAATTATAAGCTTCAAGACTTCATCATAGTGCATATGTTTGACTACCTTGAACAATGCAGCAGCTACATTATCAAAATATTTACGTTTCATAGGAACTTCCTCAACAAAATTTGTGAAATAATCAGTTATAGTTATGTATCTGTTTCCTTGATAGATGCAGGAGAGATTGGGCCATGCAGGAGAAGTCAATACCATTGGTGGTGAAGTCAATACCAATGTGGTGCCATGTGACACAACTGGTACTGGATGGAGCTCTGGAGTAGATTGGCTTAATTTGCCATGGCACAGATCACAATTACTAACCTGGATATATCACAATTAAAAAATAACAACACTCTTTGTTATCAGTTGACCACACTCACTTCTGTATGAGTTTATTTATTTGCTTACCAATTTATTAACATCATTGACCATTCCCTGCCACATAAACCGCTCACTAACTCTTGATAAAGTCTTTTTCGTGCCTAAATGTCCAGAAGTGGGATCGCTGTGGCATGATGCTAGAATTCAGATCTCTCATCCAAATCAGTAATGTAACGAACATAAGTTATGAAAGTCATTATGAAGTTTTCTCCTTTTTCAATCACAATTTTTAATAGTAACATTTAACTGGAACAGTAACATTTTTAACTAAAGCTTTTTTTTTTTTAATGTTCTGAACAGCCCTTGGTTAATCAGGTCTCAATAATTATAAACTTTAGATGATGTATTTTGGTGTGGAAAAACATATAGCTATATATCCAACAAACATTCCTGTTAGAAACTCTGGAACCCAGTTATCTAAAAAGCTAGTACATCGCTATCTATTGCAAATTTATACAATTGTAAATATTCTTTGAAACTTGTAAATGCCTTCATGTATATCCAAACTGAAGCATCTCCCTTTTAATTCCCAGTCATCATCCAATAATGCTATTAGTGTGGTTTGGTTGAGAGATTCCAGTACTAAAAAGTATCTTAAATGCTTAGTTTTAGTTTTTTCCCTTGAAGATTTAGCTAATTTTCTTCAATATTATGAGTAGTTTTAGTTATAGCTACTATCAATTGACAAATTTTTAACAATAAGACCCAGTAAAAAAACAACAACAAAAGTACGTGTCAATATCAACCACAGGATTGGAATCCACCAAGACTCTATAATTCAATTTTTTACTTAATTTGAGTGGACCAAAATTAGCAGGGCGGACCTATTTTGGCTGCCAATTTCAGTTCGGCCGGACCGTATTTGGCGGGGGACCAAATTTCGCGTGACAGTAGTTCGGATAGTCTCGCGTAGCCAGTCCCTTTACCTACAAAGGGTCTAGCTAAGCGAGACTATGGATGGAGTGATAAATTTATGGAGTCTTATATAGCTGCCTGAAGGCATCAGATATTAGCAGTATAATTAAACACATACAACAGGAACAAACCACAAAAACTATGACTTTTTATTAAGTTCTTTGTAAAGTTCAGGCCTCCTGCACTGCAGATGGGCTGAAACCTCAGAGTGCTCATGAATGGCGACTGTGAACACACCCTCTTGCTTGGAATCCAAACTGAGTATTGTTTTTCCTGTGTGATCATACACATGACTCCTCCCACTGTAATCATCATCTGCGAGATTCACAAATGCCATACTTACACAGCTAGTGTAGCAGTTGCCTGGAAGAACATAGTTCACAACAGGAGACAAGTCGAAATCACAAGGACATGCTGTCGGAGCCAAAATTACTGTGGCTTTCTTAGCTGCTAGAGTGCTCACTGCTTCACTAAATTCCGCATCAAAACATATCAGGATGCCAATTTTAAATCCGCAGAAGTCAAACACATCAAGAGTACTCCCTGGTGTGTAAGCAGCTTCTATTCCTTCCTCATCTATCCAAAGATGTGTTTTGCTGTAGTTGGCTAAAGATAGGCCATCTTTATCAATAAATTGGGCAGAGTTGTAATACAGTTTTTCGTTCTCCTTTTCTACAACCTCAGGGTATCCATAGAGTACAGCAATGTTTGTTTCTTTAGCATGGCAGGATAACTCCCTAAATGTTGCTCCAGATTTATCCTCGGCAAATTGCTTCACGAGGTCGTGAGGTAGCAGCATGTACCCCGTAGTGAACAGTTCCGGGAACACCACGACATCAGCACCTCTTCGCTTAGCTTCTGACATGCACTTCTTTATTTTGATAATATTGAGGTCTTTTTTCCCTACTTCTGAATGGCCTTGGAAAAGCCCTACGGTTATAAACGAAGAAGAGTTGCCTTTTTCAGTCTCCATACCTGCACAATACTACTGCCGCGGGACGAATTTAACCCTTTACCGACTTTTGTTCTTCCTTCGGTAAAGTGATTTCACATTTAAAAGTACTTTATAGTAGTGCTATCTGTTGAAAGCCAAAAACGTTCATGAAAATATAAATATTGTTCTCAAATGATGCCTTGTAAACCTGATTCTCACATAAACCACCCTGCCTTTATGCTAATGCTGCAAATCCAATCTTTTATACAGTTCTGGTCTGCGATCTCTGAGATGATTCGAATTCTTTTTGTTCCTTTCCAGCACAACCGAAAACACACCCTCATCATCTTCTCCAAGATCCAATACTTTAGCTCCAGTGCTGTCAAATACTTTACTGTTGCCAAAAAATGGCCTCCCACAAAAATTCACATATGCTATATGCACTCTATTCTCAACGGCATGGCCTGGAATTAGGTAATCTGTCAGTTGGCGAGTGTCAGAAAAGGCAGTATTATTGGCTACTGCCACAGGTGCCAACACTAATTCTACCCCTTTCATGCCTAAAATTCTAACCATTTCACTGAATTCTACATCGTAACAAATAAGAAGACCTATTTTGAAGCCACAGTACGAAAATGTCGCCACAGAGTCTCCTGGAGTGAAAACGGCCTCGGTTTTTGTATCATCAATCCATAAATGTGTCTTTCGGTAATTTGCAAGAGATTTTCCCTCTTTGTCAATGAACTGAGCAGAGTTGTAAAGTTGTCCGTCTTCTCCTAGTTCTGGGTAGCCATAAAGCACAGCAATACTGGTACTTAGAGCATGTTCTGATAGCTCTTTAAACAAGAAGCCGAAGCGTTTTTCTGCTAACTGCTTCATGAGGTCGTGAGGAAGTGTATATCCAGTGGAAAAGAGCTCAGGAAAGACCAGAACGTCTGCCCCCTTAGCCTTAGCGTCTGCCATAAGCCCCTTCATTTTACTCACATTGCTTTCCTTATCTCCGAGCTTGGAACTACCCTGATAAATAGAAAGCGTGATCATGGGACCGAAGTAGCTGTTGTCTTTCGGTTACGTAGTTCAGGGTCTGGGAATAAATTATTGGTAAAGGGTTTACAACTGCCTAACAAGTGCCCTTGGTAAAGGGTTTACAACTGCCGAAACAAGTGCTTGGTAAAGGTTTATTTGTCATCAATGTTTTACCCTGTAAGTAAACTTTCCCCTCTTGTTAACCAACACACGTGAATACTTGCAAGTTACTCTGGCCATTCAACTAAGCGAAGATGCCGTATAATGTTGACTCTATGTATCACCATTTTCTTCACTTCTACCCTGTGTAGCTACAAAAATAGCCAACAGGTTGCATTATAGATACTTTTGGGAAAAATCAAAGCAACTCTTTGGAAAGCGGCTATGTTGAGGCAACAGTTATGGAAAAGTAGCAATAAGCTTCAGCAACATATCAATAAGCTAGCTACACACAAAGTTAGCTTATCATGCCTCAACAAACTGGTGTGGAAAGTGCTCAATCAGCACTTAAATAGCAATAATGGAGTAGAGTATACTAGCAAAAGACTGAACTATTATTGTAGCCATAACCTCATCTCTATTGTAATTAGCAGGTCTCACGATATTTGATTAAGTTTAGTTGAAATCCCTGAATCTTTCCATTGGCTTCTGATCAGACCAGCTCACAGCATGTAGCTTCTAACCATGGACACTAGTGTTCTTTCTAATTATTTATGTAAAGCGTATATATGTAGTAATAATGTAGTAACTTTAAACATTAACACATTAAAAACCCAACAGTAAACATTGTCTGCTGCTTATGGGGACAAACAATAGTGTAGCTTATAGATGTGTCTTAGACGAGTGTTTCTCTACTTTAGTAGCCATATCCTCTGTTGTTGTTGTTCTGCTTCCGTTCAAAGAACATGAAGTCCTGTACAAACACATAGCAACAAATTACAATCTCTTCTAGCCAACAAAAAATAAAACAAAGGAAGAGACAAACAAACCACTACACACACACCCCCACACCACACACTTACAATGAGGAAGCAAGCACCCAACATGACAGCCTTCATTTTCACATCAAGATCCATGGGAACTGTAATAATAATAATAATAAATAATAATAATGATAATAATAATAATAATATGTAATAATAATTATGTAATAATTATGATGATGATGGTGAACAGAAAAAATTATCCAGCAAAGACAACACTGACTATGATGAGCTTACACTGGATGCCAAAGTTGTCAGCTGAAGTGAAGTACTCCTTGGCCAGTCCTGAAAACTGCTTGGTGATCTTCCCCACCTCTTGAGTCTCATCAGACGACAGCACCTAATTCAATCACAGACCACGATAACCCCAAACACACAATAACTGTAATTACCATAATCACACGATCGAGACAAACTGGAACAAGATTATTGTTAAGAGTAGTTTATTTGGAAAACATATGATATAGGATATTACTGATGTTATTTGTAATGAACTCATATTATTGGTTTAAAGTTAGAGGTGATGTTTATCATATATAGCAACACTATGTGTTTGTTAAACATCACTATTATACCAATCAAAACATTTTGGGGTCCGTACTTCATTAAATAAAGAGTGCAGGAAAAGTGGCCCATGACGGGGTAAAACTTTGTGCGTACACATCTCTGTACCTTGAACTCTGCTTCGCACCACTGACAGGTAAAGCAAGGACCCTTAATCTTCAGCAACGTCTCTCCGTCAGCATTTTGGATGGAAAAGGATGGGTAGATGAAGGAGCAGTCCTGCTTGACCCAGCCTACCGTAGTTCCTGGAGGAGACTGGACCTCCAACTCTTGCAGGCAACAGAAGCAGCACCAGCCAGTGCAGCGGTATGGACGTATCAGATGGATGATCTACACAACAGAAGGAACACGAAGAGAGAGAGAGAGAGAGAGAGAGACAGCAGTGGTTACTATTGATTCAATTTGAACAGACAAGGAAATGCAGATTGTGAAGTCAGGACAGTCAAAGGTCCACTCCTCTTCCTAGCAGCTTTTATCTCCTCCATCAATCTACTGACCATGCTCCCCATTAGATGCAGTAGCACTGTGGGGCATAGCCAGCTAGGAATTAAGCTTTATTACATTGATGATACAGTACTGCCAGAAACCCTCAGGGCTTACTTGAATAACTTAATCTCGGGTCTGATGATTATGCACGCACTAACACTAGCACATTGACCCCTCTGTACCCAGTGGTACTTTATGATGTTTATTCCTCATACCTAACTAATCAACCTTAACTACCTTGTGCATTAACTGTGGATACAAAACACACACGAGTGGACAGGCACGTACTGTTACTCTAAAGTTCTATTACATAATAACAACAACATAAGGGGGAGGGGGGGGGGTGTGGTGGTGAACATAATCATGTTGAAATAGCCTCAATCTAGCGGTTAGTCTCAAGAGATCTATCTGCCATTCTGGGTGGGTGGGTGGGTGAGACATATTGCTCAGACAAAATGTGTCAATTTTGAAGTCCTTGTCCCCCCCTCACAATAGGTAGATTGTCATGTGTGGTATAGTTGAACTAGCCCGGGCAGAAAGTAAATTGTACATGAACATAATTAAGCAGAGCTGTGTGTGTGTGTGTGTTTAAAGAGTGCTAATACTTTCAATTAGCATGTGTGCTTGGTGTAAATTACATATGTTTATACAAGCACACATTCCACACACATCCGCATGGTACACACACACACACACACACACACATCCCTCCTTACAATACAGTACTAATACCTTACCGATCATATTTTGTTGAAGTTCAATATTTTCTTATGGGAATTTTTTTTTCTCTACATTATGTAAGGTTACATTCACCAGAAAAACAAAACAAAACATAAACAACAAACAAACACATGTATACCTATATACATACACACACACATGTATATACCAACCTCTTTCTGCGTGTTGTCCAATATTTTCATCTCAAAAGGGCGCAGAGGGCCACAGTACTGTCTGGCACAGCAGTTAGAGTCTACAGTCAAACAAACACACACACACACACATCACATCACAACTAAGTCATCAGTCCAGCCGTTTTATAGTATGGTATGTGTTGTTTACCTAGACTAAAAGGGACACTTTGTCTCAAATCTAGACTCAGTACAGCTACAACAGCCGATACTATTGAAACCACGATGCAATAAAATCAAATATTTGAAGAGTGAACCCTAGTTGACCTCTACATTGTTTTAGAATCCATTGCTTTAAATAGGCACACCGTCAAAGGGATGGAGCCCCTAAAAATTGGTTTCAGTTCAGACTTTCCTACCCTCCAATATTGTTACCATACTGTGTCAACTGGAAAGCTACAACAAACTGTGTTGTTTTGAATACTGTAATGCACTAACCTGAAAATGAAGTATAGGTTAAGTTTCAAGTACACTGGAGAAAGACAAGCAAGAATCTCATTCAAGCATGAGTCAGTGAGACTCTGGTGTGAATTGCTAAAAGTAACCCCAGCCTCAAGAAGCCCCATAATGTGGGACATGTCCTCCTTGGGTCTGCTTCTGTCTGCAAATACTTTCCTATGCACACACCGGCACCTGGACTTCCTTTCTCAAGACTCCATATAACAATGAAGTCAATAGTTAAAATCTCACTGTTTTTATTTTCTGTTTATTATCAAATGTTTTTCCTCCTTCTATGAGTCATCCAAGAAGGGGGAAGGGAGCAGAGAGTTTGGAAAACTAATTTCTGGAATCCCATTATTACATTTACCATCACAAAGAAACATTCTATTCTGAATGGATTGCCAAGTGAAACCAAAACAAAAGCTGCCATGCTGTTTTGAGAAGACAACTAACATTTCCCTCATGACACCATCAATTCTCCTCATGCACATGCTCACGAAAGCACTTCGGTCTCTCGGTTGAAGGCACACCCACTCAATCGCCCGATGGGGTCTATTGTTACTCACACAAGCTCGTTGAGCCACCAGCCTCGCTTATTACAATCGCAATCAAGACGTATTTGGAGTCACTGGGTGCGGCCATGACCAGTGAGCTCTTGCATGGACATCTGCAGGCCACTCTGCATGTACTACTAAAAATACGCATTTCCTTAATAAGAATTCATAGTATCCATTACTCACACTACACTTCCTGTCTATAGTCACTGAGCATGTGCGACTAGCATCCCTGTGCAACTCACGCCTCAGCATGTTGTTCTGAAACAACTAATTCTACTGTTTACTGAAATTGAAAATTGCATGAGATGGTTGTTAGATAAAATTATGGAAGCCCTTGCCTCGTGCGTTGTCTATGAAACAATTCAATTGTTGCTGAAATTGAAAATTGCACAATGAGATCGTCGTTCTATTAGAGTAACATCCACTAACATGTTTGCTAGTTCTTGCTGTGGGCGTACAATAAAATACTCTGCTCCTATGCATGCTGGCTGAATGCAAGAAGTTTTAATTCCCACTGTCTTGACAGTGAAGTGACTTGGACGATGGATACTCTGCTATATTTACCCAAAATTAAAAACAACAACAACAACTTTCAGTAGTACTGTTTAAGGATGAGTGGGAGAGTTGTACTTAGGAACTTTTAGAGAGGGTAACTAAACTTATTAGAAGGCCCTATAATTATAAAGCCATAATTATTTATTTTTTATTTGGGAAATATTGCATCAGAAAAATACACAAATTGCGGATTACAATGTCACACCTGGATTCACTTCCTCCATTGTTCAATTTACCTTCCAAGGAAATTAACCACATCTTTATCTGAATATCAAACTAACACTATACATATCAACCAACACATTAGGGAATCACTAACTGACCTTCAGCTGCAAAGTAGACTTGCTGTCCAAGTGTGTTCTTCACCAAGTACTTGTTCTCAGTTTCGAAACCGGTGAACACTAGGAAACATAAGATGACTCCAATAACCTTTATTCGTTAACTACAACTCAGCATGCAATTATTTATTTCGGGAAGGAGACTTATTACCCACTTTTTAAGAAGTTTTCCTATTTCAACGTAAATCTGAGAGTTCAGTAATACGCTATGACAAAAATTCTGCCAGGATTTACTCATCAGTGTGAACAGTGATCCGTCATGAGTTGTACGACCAACACATAGCTTGCCTGAATGTCTCAATGAATATCTCAATTCCATCGGCACACATATGATAATAATTCTAAGAAGTGTACACCCACAATGGCTAGAAGGCATCCTGTGTTTGCATATCACACAACCAGGATATGATCAACATAAGTCCTAACTGATTCGGTAACCTCTACAACCAGCCACAACAAGCAAGTGCTGTGGTTTACCTCACTGTACACTATGCACTTCCCTGCTAGTTTTACATTTCTGTGTCTGCAGTTATTTGCCAAGCCATGTAGCATCATTTGAGCTTTCAGCTAATTTGATACTGTAGCTCCAGTTTGAAATCAGAGGAGCTTCTCCGCTAATAAATGAGCACATTTGCATGCAAGCAGGTAAGGCAAGATAAGGCAACTTACATTCCAGAATTTCGATCTGCTGGTGCACGAGAAGCTGGTCGATCTGCGTTAGATACTCGAGGCCAGGAGGCACACCCGACATTGTGGCAGGAGCGGGCATGTACTGGGGGGGTTGCTGACCTGCAAGAAAAGCAATATAATGACTTTAATGTTCATAGAGAAGCAGCTAGAGATGCGCAGACTGCTCTAGACACTTACCCGGAGGAGGAGCTGCAGCCATTGCTAATTCTGCTCGTAAAATGACAGAGAGAGAAGGAAAAGTCGCACCTACAACTTCTACACACACTCGCTCTACTTTTTGAGCGGTACACGCCCCTTATAGGTTTCTTTACGTTTTTTACGCAAGCCCAAAAATGCTACCGGTCGGTTTACGTTTTGGGCGGGAAATTTAAAACAACACATAAATTGGGTTGGGGTCGTTGAATGACTGAGGTGTAAAAGCAAAAAGGCTAAAATGATGGCTGTGGGTTAGGAAGAGAAAGTGACAGAACAGAAAAGAAAGATTATACTTTGTGCGATGGAAGAAAAATGGCCATTGCTTTCGCTGGATAATTTTGACGCCCCAGAAAGCACCCACTTCCGCTATATTCTGACGAGTCCGGTTTCCTTGAGAGTGAGCTGCCTGTGGTTCAATTATGCACGTATCCTGGGAGTATTCTCATGTCATTTTACCTCAGAAGTCATGGGTAGCAATAGGTTATGCTTTTATTTCTAAATTATAAGAATGATTCGATACCATAAGCTCGAAGTGTCACTGAATATTGGCTCCATCAACTTCAGACTTGCAAGCTAGTAGTGACTTGTCTGTATCCTCTTTTTTCTTTCCTTTTTTTTCAGACTCTTTGTCTAAAATAAGAATTTTGGGTTGTAGCATTAGGGGTAAACATGATAACTAAATGGTTATTGGTGTCCTGAAGTTATGCTGAAAAAATTGGAGCCTATGCAATACAGTCAGGTGTGTTCGGTATTTACTGCACTTGTTTGGTTTCTCTCTAGGCATGTGCAAGACTTGGAATAAAGGTAATTATGTACATGTTTCAAATGCTTGCCATTATTGTTATTACCATTGTTATTATTTATTATTATTATTTCACGTTTGATTACATTCATGAGTAATTTACAATATATGTGATGGCTTCAATCATAATTCTAGTTTTGCAGAGCTTAGCCCCTTTACCTAACATCTACTCTTGAGGAAGGTCCTAGCACAATTGCGCACGCACGCACACACACACACACATTACAACAGTTTGTGTCAGTCCACTGCATATGGTCTTTGTATACACCGTGAATCTCACCACAAGCAATGCATAGTTACTAAGTACAGTTCCTTGACATTCCGGGAAATGGAACAACTCCATATACCCATGGGTGAACCTATACACTCGAACTTCTTCTAAGTTACGGACACCTCTGTCTACCGGACACCAGTGACTGACGGTTAAAAGCTACCAATACAAAAAATCAATGAATAAAATTTGTAAAATTTTTCACGTGTTACTTTGAGAATTTGATTGCGGTGTTGAAGAGATAGAACATGGAAATCAAGAGGCAGTTAGTGCATCTACTGCTTGTTCTTCATAGAACTTGCTGACAGGCGGCATCGCTGCTAGCTAGTTCAGTGGGCCCACTAGTTCTTCTAGAACTTAACGACTAGAGGGGATGGAAGAAAGGTCGCGGCACTTAAATGCAAGCATAGCATTTTAACTCTAGCAAGAAAGCTTGAGATAATGATAGTGGAAATTAAGAAAGGAAAGTTATTGAGGTTAGACTCTGGACAGTTATTAAGCTACAGCGAATGATATTCGAATGCGTATTTATGAGATACGGACGGACATTTCTTAGTTATGGACACCCCTTGGTCCCACACTGTCCGGATAAGAGAGGTTCGAGTGTATGTGCTTGTCCTCATGCTCATTCGTTCATACATTCATTCATTCATTCTTTCATACATTCATTCATTTATTCATTCATACATTCATTCATACATTCATTCATACATTCATTCATTCATTCATACATTCATTCATACATTCATTCATACATTCATTTATTCATCATCAAGACTTGGAATAAAGGTAATTATGTACATGTTTCAAATGCTTGCCATTATTGTTATTACCATTGTTATTATTTATTATTATTATTTCACGTTTGATTACATTCATGAGTAATTTACAATATATGTGATGGCTTCAATCATAATTCTAGTTTTGCAGAGCTTAGCCCCTTTACCTAACATCTACTCTTGAGGAAGGTCCTAGCACAATTGCGCACGCACGCACACACACACACACATTACAACAGTTTGTGTCAGTCCACTGCATATGGTCTTTGTATACACCGTGAATCTCACCACAAGCAATGCATAGTTACTAAGTACAGTTCCTTGACATTCCGGGAAATGGAACAACTCCATATACCCATGGGTGAACCTATACACTCGAACTTCTTCTAAGTTACGGACACCTCTGTCTACCGGACACCAGTGACTGACGGTTAAAAGCTACCAATACAAAAAATCAATGAATAAAATTTGTAAAATTTTTCACGTGTTACTTTGAGAATTTGATTGCGGTGTTGAAGAGATAGAACATGGAAATCAAGAGGCAGTTAGTGCATCTACTGCTTGTTCTTCATAGAACTTGCTGACAGGCGGCATCGCTGCTAGCTAGTTCAGTGGGCCCACTAGTTCTTCTAGAACTTAACGACTAGAGGGGATGGAAGAAAGGTCGCGGCACTTAAATGCAAGCATAGCATTTTAACTCTAGCAAGAAAGCTTGAGATAATGATAGTGGAAATTAAGAAAGGAAAGTTATTGAGGTTAGACTCTGGACAGTTATTAAGCTACAGCGAATGATATTCGAATGCGTATTTATGAGATACGGACGGACATTTCTTAGTTATGGACACCCCTTGGTCCCACACTGTCCGGATAAGAGAGGTTCGAGTGTATGTGCTTGTCCTCATGCTCATTCGTTCATACATTCATTCATTCATTCTTTCATACATTCATTCATTTATTCATTCATACATTCATTCATACATTCATTCATACATTCATTCATTCATTCATACATTCATTCATACATTCATTCATACATTCATTTATTCATCATCAAGTTGTTGTGTTTTCGCTGTCTTTCTCACACTTGTAGTACACGTCTTGACAACATTTTCTTTGCACAGCCTCTTGAATTACTGCCCAAGTCTTTCAGCGACTTCCGCCTCAGCTTCAGCGAAGACATACTTCCCAAGCTGCAGGAGGCGTATGCTGAGTACGAGCATCAGCGCCGGAGCAAGCTGGCCACCGCCCGCAAGCTCAGGGCACGCATGAAGGCAATAGAGCAGGGGTTGCCTTGGCAACTTGGCAATGAGTGCGCCGCCCCCCACATAGCAGCTGCTGCGGCAGTAGTGCCGTCATCGGCTCCTGCTGGGGGAGGAGGTGAATCGAGGAGGTGTGGGGGTGGGGGCGAGGTTCAGTCGCTTGGCACTTCCAAGGACTACTCCTGTGTTAGCCGCAGTGCAGGAGACGATGGCGGTGTCCTCACAGCTGCTACCAAGGTAATCCTAATGTAGTTGCATGCAGTAAGGATCGTCAAGTGAGTTTATACGCCTGGCAAAGATTGCCAAGTGAGGTTACATGTGGTAAGGATTGTTAAGATAGAGCGAAGGACTTGAATATTTGCTGATTTCAATGCTATAGATTCTTGGAGGGAGAAGGCAAAGTATGCATGATTGATTGAAAATGCTGTTGTAGTCTGTGTTTATGGTGATATTATTAATATTATAATTTATTTATTATATTCTTAGTGCGATCATTATAATAGTTGTGTGTGATGGCCGAAGTTAGTTGTTTTGTTTATTTGCGTGTTCAGGAGCCTATACCTTCTCTCTCAAAGCGACCTGATAAGAAGAAGGCCGAGTCCAAGATCTGCAAAGATTCAACAAGAGAACAAGAAGCATGTCAAATTACAGTGAGTGCAAGACCAGACAATGGATGGTATCGTATTCTCAAAGTAGCTGGCAAGAAAAAAAAAAACACATGGTAGCTTTGAATGCAGTGTTGGTAAGTGAAGCCATTCGGACTTCTAACTCACCCACACTGTATGCTAGCACACATGTACAACACACACACATGCACACACACACACACACACACACACACACACAGGTCATAGAGCTTCTCTTGTTTCTGTTTGTGTGGATCTTCTCTAGGGGCATCGAGTGAGTGAAGGAAGGAGCAGCCAGTCTACGGGGAGGAGAACACATTGTAGGAGGAAGTCCGGGGGCCAAGCCAAGAAGAGAGAATCAGTGGAGAGGAGAGACGTCTTTCAGAAGCAGGTGTGTAGGTGCAGAAAGGTGGGAGTAAACAGCAATTACAGCATCTTGATGCTTTGCTAGCTGGTTGTCTTACATGGTAACACCTTCTTCAGGATCCATACATCAATGAACCTCAAGTGATGCAAGTTAAAGTTAGAATGAATTTTCCTCAATCAAAGCAGGTCTATGGAAGAGCAAAGTTAAATAGAGTTTCACTTGTTGCCTAGGAATCGAACCCTGAACCCCTGGTTTGTCACATTTTTATCTTTCCTTACTATTAGAAACTTTGATGGAGAAAAGTTTATTTTAGTTTTTATGAAGGATCAGAACTTGATTTACAAAGTTGAGAACTTTGCCTACTTGATTTCTAAACCAGTCATCTATACAAATTTTATAATAAGAGCATTGAATCCTATAAGCAAGAATAAATAACACTTGCCAGTCTTTGTAAAATATATGATAATAATAATAATGATAATACAATAACTATAACGATGATGATGATGATGATGATAATAATAATAATAATAATAATAGCAAATTTTCTCGTTCTAACAGCCAATATTATGTTAATTAAAACTTAACCCGATGTTTCAACTTCTTGCCCAAGTCAACGTTGGGTTAAGTTTTAAATAACATCATATTGGCTGTTAGAACGAGAAAATTTGCATTATTTCAGCCGAGAATGACTGAATAATAATAATAATAATAACAACAACAACAACAATAATAATAATAATAATAATCCCAGAATGACACACCCATGTTATAGATAATGCCATTTGTATGGTTAGTATAGATTTCCACAAGCATGACCTTTGCTGGCTTTAGTGGAAGATGTGGTAATAATTTGGTGACTAACTAGAGAGCTAACTAGCTATGTACTTGCTCAGAGCATCAATGTTCTTCAATTTCTCTTGTGCAAAAAAAAAAAAAAAAAAAAAGGGAATAGTTAGTTTTTAAAGGCTATAGGAATTAAGAACTGGGTTATGTGTTAAGATGTGAACTAGAGCACCAAGGGTGTGAACCCTCAGTGCATTATTACACTACTAAGATTTCTTCAGATTACTTCAACTTCTAACTACCGAGGATGCACACGGTTAAGAGAAAATACACGAATTACAAGTGATCACATGACTGCAGTGTGACGTAAACCAATGTATGCGAAAGGTAAGGGTCGTTGCATCTAGCTTGCACTTGTCTGGAGCTGAAGTTTCTCCACATTTACTCGGAAACTAGCTCAAAATTTGAAAAAAGTGGTCAATTTAAGGGACTTAAATTTTCCTACTGCGTCAGGTCATACTTGTTTTAAAGGTTAGTTCTCAGCCATTCATGAAATTGAATATTAACAAACAGAGAGACAAACACATTACTATAACCCTCTCGCGTATGCGTGCTGAGGGTTAATAAAACCAATACCCTATTGTGAATACTATATTAGAGAGTGGCCCTTTACCTGTGGCACTCTGAAATGATTGTGGGCGTGGGAATTAGTCACTCCTCCACAGTTAAAAGACAGTAAAATCGGAATTTTTTAGTTGCAGGAACGTCTGGAGGCACTGGAGTCTTTCAAAGAATACGTTTACTCCGAGAAGAAAGAGAGAATGGATGCACGGCACAAGAGGGCAGAGCTCCAGAAAGAGCTGCAGGGCCGCTTGAAGGAACAGAAGATGAAGGAGAAGTTCCTCCATGAAGAGCTGAAGAAGAAGTGCCAGGAGCTGAACGTGCAGAATCTGGAGGACCAGCAGTTCATCCGCACACAGGTCTTGAATAAGCAGAGAGAAGAAATGGATGCTCTGGCAACCAACAAGAGACTCATTCTCACCAGACAGAGAGCTGAGGTACTTACAAGTGGAGTGGGAGTGTTATTCTTACAAATAATATAGTAGTAGGGCATGGTACATACGTGCAATGAGGGTTTTAGTTACACACAACCCACACACACACACACACAAGACGCACCACGCACACATACACACCCCCAGCGCGCACACATACATATGCACACACACAACACACGCACGCATCAGTTCAATGACCTGTAGAGTCATACTCCAGGTTCTCATCATGTTCTTGACTATCAGAAGCCATCTTGGATTAATGCGAATTCCAAGAGTTGCTAAAAGTTGCATTATGGGCAACTAAGATAAATTTGTTCTATTACCCCATGGGAACACTAATCAGCAAAAACACTTCAGAGGAAAGAAAGGTTTTAGGTCCCAAAAATTTCAACTTGACTATCAATTTTCAGTGGCCATACACGAGACAAAAGTCTTCAATTTATATAATTGTTGTATAGGGATCGGACGTGTGGGTTTCATTTCTGGTGTTTTCGATTAGGCGTCAATCCACGTGAACTAGCTCAAGAGACAGGACTATTCCTTGAGAGACCAGGGGCAGATTCAGCACTAATGACAGGGAGGGACCCAATTATATTTAAGTCAAATTTATTAAAATATATAAATAATTTGGACGTTATTTATTACCAAGCAATTGTCGTATGAACTAAAATTGCCTGTATTGGTGATACCCTGGTACGTTATAGTTTTTATAGTGACCTGCTCACCACACAGGTCAGCAGAGACACCAACATAGTGCAGGAAAACTCACTTCTTTCTCCTCTTGCCTTGGATTAGGCCAGATGATGTGAGGCAAGGGAATGTATACTGGCATAAGATCCATGCCATGGCAACAGTTTCCATGGCACCCTGCTAGAAATATCAAGTGCAATGCTAAGCCTAAAATTGAATACATCCTCCGACAATATCCACGGCCAGAGAATGCATGCGAGGGGCACAACTTATTAAAAAGTCAAAGGTCAAATATTTTACCTTGAAAAATTACACCAGAAGTCTAATCACCTTCTGCCCCTCAATATCTCATAATTATTTATTGTTTACATGTCTAGTTTAGATTTATAAGATTGCCCAAAATTACAACAAAAAAAAAAAAGCCACCTTTGTTCAATTCCCCCAGGTACTGACAGCAAAAAAAGGAAGAAGAAAATTCTAAGTTGATGTATTGTTTTAACGAGACTACTAATTGGACTGTAATATATGGAACCAACATAATGTAGTATGTTGGGATTAACTCCTAGGATTGTGTGCCCCTCCCCCAGGCCCCAGTAATCCTACAAATTCAAATTTAATAAAACTTCATTGTGTTTAAATGTCTATTTATTGGCGTGTGCTATTAGGGAGTCATGAGGAGGAACCAGGAGCAGCGAGCACAGTTTGAGCGCAACAGACTGCACCGAGAGTTGCAAAGCACGGTGGAGCGAGAGTGCAGGGGGGAGGAGCTGAGGAGGAGGCAGTCGCTGGCTCAGGAGAGGGTCCAGCTGGAACAGGTCGTTAGGGATGCTCGCATCCGAGATATGGTGTAAGTAAATACATGGCATTTACACACACACATGCAGAGTGTTAAATAATATGGGGGTTTTCTCAGGGGGAGGGAAGCAGTGTGTGCACTAAACCACACCCATTTAGTGTCTATGTGAGAGTGTATATACTCTGCACTGATCAGTGTTTGGTCACGTGCATATATGATAATCCTACTACTCCTGGAATTCAACTTTAGTGGGTTATTACGCCCCCCCCCCCCCACCCCTCCCCCAAGTTGTACAAAACTTATTGCTATGGTATGCACACATGAGCAGTACATAATAAATTCATTATTCACTGGATACTGTGGAATATCACTCATCTGATTGGCCGTATTTAGACACGAGTGTAAATACTAAGCCAACAGACTCGTGATATTCTCCAATGAATAATATATATATACACACGCACACACACACACACGTGTGCGTGCACCCACACCGTTATTGTGTATGAGTAAGGACAGACACTCACATGCACAAACAGATAAACACAATTTCATATTGGGACTCTATTCCACTATCAGGAAAGTGAGTGCTTCAGTCAATCATGTAGAGAACTACTTCATTTCTTGACTCACACTCTGTAACTAAATACTGACATGTCTGCTGTAATCTTAGAGAGCTGCGAGGTCAGAGGTCACAGCAATGCAGGCTGACAGCCCAGTGCATTGAGCAGTCTCTGCAGAGATGGAGGGAGGAAGTGGACGGTCGTCAGGCAGCTACTTCCCAATCTGCTCAACAGGCTGTCCAGGTACTATTGAATTCATCTTGCTTTAATTATACCCTTTACCCAATAATGGCTGATGTATGTTTATTCCAAAGGCATGCCCTTGACAAATTGACATGCTCAAAAGAATTCAAACCAAGTACAGTAGAACCTCATAGATCCGAACATCAGACAATTGAATTAACCGGTTAACCGAACCGCGAAGAGACATCGTGATGGGTACGGGGTTGTTATCATGTGTGGGTGTTTTTTTGTTGTTGTTTTTTTTTTATTGGAACTGCAGCAAAATGGCAAAAGAGTTGCTATCAGAAGCAGTTTAATATGGAATAATTGAACAAGGAATATTATTAGTGATGTGCTTGAGCACAAATGGCGAGCGAGCCAAATGACTACTATTTTTATATGAATGATTTTGACTTCTAACACTGAAGCTACTGAAAATAAGGTCCAGTTTTTAAATTTCGCATACACGGTAAAGGGATTTCAGTGCCATAGTAACAACTCTCTGCAACTGCTTGAATTGAAGGGGAAAAAACAAAATACACTTTATTTAACAGTTTTCTTTGTGATATTCTTTAGCTAAGTAGTGGTTGTAACACACAATGCTTTGACACAACTGGACATGCACCTACACAGACTTACCTTCTCAGTAGTCTAGTGGACAATGTATTTTCAAGTAAATACTGTTGCCACGGCTTATAACCATGACAAAGAGCGCATTGACTTACCACCGCCACTAACTCGAATAGAAATGAAGTCCCTTAACTGCACCCGCAAAAAAATTCAAAACAAACAATTCAATTTCTAGGGTGATACGGGTACTGATCGATAAACCAGAGGATTCTGTTTAGTGCAATTTGGGACGAGGTCGACCACATAACTAACACAAAAACGCGAGGGTCAAAGTACAAAATGACATACGTACGTCCATACATATATCTAAATAAATAAACAAACATCCCCGATTTTCGATTGTGTTACCCCTGTAAGTGTCTCGCTCGCCAATTAGCTGGAGTTGTTCAGGAGTTTGGCTTAGGAAAGTCCACAATTTCAGACTTCTAAAGAGACAGGAAGATTGTAGAAAAGTTTTCTGCAGAATCAGCTGACCCTAGTGGCCTGAAGAAGAGGTGCATTGTCAGAAGAGATAATGATAAAGATTTTATAATGTCGTGCATTCTGGATAAAGATTTTATAATGTCGTGCATTCTGGTTTACTCAGGGAAAAAAACTCAACAGTGGTACACCATTAAATGGTCCTTTAGTAATGGATAAATCTGAAATACTGTATTCATAGTGGTCGTTTAAATATTTTAGTATTACATACATTTCAGAGTTACATACACCTCATTTCCCAAGGGGTACGTAACTCTGAGGTTCTACTGTACACAGTCCCTGAATTAGCACACACAGGCGTCTTTAAGTATGCTGACACCTTACCCAAAATTTGTGGTTAATGATAAACTATAAAATAAAAAAAGGCAAGTCCATTGATATAATAATAATAGTTGATATAATCTTGCATTGCTGAGCTGAAGTCTCTCCTTGTTACTATCCGAGTAGGCTTCAAGTGTTCCAGGAGAGAGACGATAGCACCTGAACAACTGGCAAGTTATGGTGACTAGATATGTGTCACTGCTGTTTATAGTTTATGTCCAACCAGATTACTGCTTATAGCTTGATGGAGGTTGCTAATAGCAACCATTGCCTATTTCCAAAACTTCATGCCTGTCTCCCAACTGTGTAGAAATCTGTGGAGAAGAAGCAGGCCCAGGTGAGACGAGTGGGTGAGGGAAGACAAAGAGAACACGCCATGAACCTGGCCAAGTTGGTGGAGCAGCACAGAGAGAGAACAGAGAGCTACCAGCAAGATGTGGAGCAATGGCAGAGAGACAGACTGGAGCTGAGCAGGAGGAAGCAAGCAGAAGCAGAAAAGGCATGTTTGAGCCCATGATTTACAATGTTCATTGTGTTTTCTTGTGTGTGTGTGTGTGTGTGTGTGATGTTCAGTGTAAAGCCATAGCCATGTGCTCGTCCATGCTGAGGAGTATGATGAAAGATGAGGAGTAAGTTCACGTGTAGATTGAGATCTGGTGAGATGTATATACTAACACTTACCTTGCGACATAGCTCGAGAAAATTTCAGTCCGAAAAGTTTAGATAGAGAGCGCACACACACAGTGTCAGAGATTCGTAGACAAATGAGAATTTTTAAGCAAAGAAGCATTAATTAAAGAGCAGCATATACAGATATGAATGTTTAGTCTAACACGAGAGCACAGTCAGCTACTCTCAATACTAGTCGGCAATTTGTTCCATTGATGCTTTGAGTACTGTTGTGATATGCTAGCAGGGCGGGGCTGGTGGTGGGACCATTTCATTCCTTCTTTTCTTACAATATAACACTTCAGTTGAGTTTACTAAAATAAAAAAATTTAAAGCAGCAGTTTATTTTATGTATTTACTTTTTTTAAATAGCTATCGGTGTATGCATACACCGAGACGATAATATATCAAAGTGTGAGGAGATGATATATCAAACTACATTAGCTAAATTAGCTAACTTACAATATTTTATAACTAGTTTTTCTTTTAGCCTAGCCCCTTAGCTATATGTTGTGTTGGTGGGTGTATATGTACTACCCCACACTAATTGGTACTTTCTTGTTTTCCCTTTTCTCACTCACTTGACTTTTCTAATTAAGTTCAACAGTCTATGTTTATTGTAAGATCTCACGCCACTCACATTTCTATGCACCATGTGATCATTGAAGCTGTACAGCATATAACTCTCACTCGGTGCTCACTCACTCCCTTGCTTGCTCTCCTTACTTTTGTGTCTTATTGATATTTACATTTTGAACTAGCAAAGCCCTACACTAGGATAAATGAAAAACTAGTTATAGAATATTGTAAGTTAGCTAATGTGGTTTTGATATAAATAGCTATTACATCATCTTGCCTAGCTACAGTAGCAAAAAAAATTGTTTTAGCTCTTCTTGGAGCCCAGTCTTTTTGTTCTTAATTGTTTCCTCACAAGTTTTCTGCTGTTTGGGCCGCTCAGTGTATGCCAGATTCCAGACATTTAACCTCCCTTGCTTTCTTTTCATTCAACAAACCACACAATAGAATGTTGCTAAGGAAGTTCATAACACACGCAGGCGTGTTAGCAGGAAAAAAAAAAAGTGCACACACGCCAACACAAATTAATATATATTTGACTTATTAATATACAGCTTTGCATATCCTTTCTGCGGATATGTAGTTTGGATACTGTATAATTAATTTGCATTAAATTCTGCTGTAACATTGTCCCGTTAATGTACATGGTGGTTTCCTGTACATTTTCAAGTTCCTCCGTTCATTGTGTGTACGATGTCATAGGTCATTTGCTGACAAGTGTAAAGCTGCAGGAGATCGAGCCAGACTAGAAAACACTCATAATCGCAACCACACTCGTAACTCACTCTCTTGGTCAGTTCATTGAATTGGGTTGTTGTTTTTTTAAGTTTCATTGTCAAAATCCGTCACACATGTTTATTACATTATTAAACCACCAATAGAAGGCACAACTCACGAGTTGTCACTTGCTAAATTTTAAAATAACCAATCTTGAAGTGGCAGAGTTTCTAGTTGCTGTTACTTCTTTTTTTCACACGATGACAGGTGCGATATTTAAGGCATGTATCGGGTGACATGCAGTTAGCTTTAAACTCTACTAGCTGGGTATGGTGTGGACTAAGGTTAGCTACTGTGCCATGTAATATACTAGGTGGGTATGGTGGTCTAAGGTTAGCTACTGTGCTAATAATATACTAGCTGGGTATGGTGGACTAAGGTTAGCTACTGTGCCATGTAATATACTAGGTGGGTATGGTGGACTAAGGTTAGCTACTGTGCCATGTAATATACTAGCTGGGTATGGTGTGGACTAAGGTTAGCTACTGTGCTAATAATATACTAGCTGGGTATGGTGGACTAAGGTTAGCTACTGTGCCATTTAATATACTAGCTGGGTATGGTGGACTAAGGTTAGCTACTATGCCATGTAATATACTAGGTGGGTATGGTGGACTAAGGTTAGCTACTGTGCCATGTAATATACTAGCTGGGTGTGGTGGACTAAGGTTAGCTACTGTGCCATGTAATATACTAGCTGGGTATGGTGGACTAAGGTTAGCTACTGTGCCATGTAATATACTAGCTGGGTATGGTGGACTAAGGTTAGCTACTGTGCCATGTAATATACTAGCTGGGTATGGTGGACTAAGGTTAGCTACTGTGCTAATAATATTTATGTCAGCTTTAGTTTCTTTAGTGTATTGACATTCCAGATAAAAACGTAGAAGCATAAACTCTACGATGGGTTCTTTTCATTGTTTAAATGGGTGTAGTCAAAATGCCGCTCTACTCACTTTTTCTAAAAAACACTGGTTCAGTGTGCATGAGCTTGCAGCTAGCGTGCTGTCAGGCTTCTCCGTCTAACTGCACCTACTCTCTCACAGCATATACCACTTACTGCAGCGCTTATAAATGTTATTTTCCTTGCATAAAATAAGTACATTTCAATTAAAATTGAACGATAAATAAACAAGCTTGCAAAACACTATCTCTCTAAAAAAAAAAAAAAAAAAAAAAAAAAAAAAAAACACTGACATAAAACAATAACAAAATAAATTGGATTCCAGTTTAAAACATGATAACTCCTAGTACATGCAGTGTACGTCTTCGATCACTACAACAAACAACACAAACACATAGGAGTTAATCACCAAGCATGAGAGGTGCATTAACCCTTTCCTTCTGGGACCCGCATTAAAGCATTCCAAGACTGGGCTGGCTTCTTCAAAATTTTTAGAGACACTTAATGATTAGTTAGATGCTTAAAATTTGAAATACATGTGCCCAGAGCATTACCAAAGCTAGGAAAAATGTTTACAGACCAGGTAGCTTTGAGAGTATTTCACAAATTTTGCATTTATATCTAGGTCAGTCACAAATTTTTACCGCGGTCTCTATGAAAAAAATATGTAAAAAGTTACCTTGGTCACAGAAGGGTCATTCCGTGTCAAATCACCCAAAAAAAACAAAACATTTTACACTACACCCTCTCAGATTTTGATAAAACTTGGTGTACATGTTGATTTGAATCCCACAGTATCAATTCTCAAATTTTAGACAAATCGGACGAGTGGTTTAGGAAATATACCGAGCCTTCGTTTTTTGCTAAAAGGGGCGTGGCCGTCTAACTTCAAGTCCTTGTATCTCGGGATCTATTTGGCCAATTTTGTTTGCCAGAACATGCAAGAGTTACAGAGATATAATATTTTTGGTTTAGGAGTAACAACATTTTAAAGTATGCATACCCAGAGTCCATTGAGTCCGGAGGCCAAGCCAAGAAGAGAGAATATTTCCTAAACCACTCGTCCGATTTGTCTAAAATTTGAGAATTGATACTGTGGGATTCAAATCAACATGTACACCAAGTTTTACCAAAATCTGAGATGATGTGGTGTAATCCATTGGGTGATTTGACATGGAATCACCCAGAAGCTATTTAGATGGCTTAGCTTTCTCTAGAAGCATTGTAGAAGCTGTAAAATGTCTTTGAGCCCGTGAGAACCTGGTATTGTATCAGACTGTTTGTTTACGGTCAAACACTCCACGGTTGAACAAACTGTCTTTTCCGATTTTTATAAATTAGCCATTGCTATATTTAGGATTGTTATTTCATAATACACTCGAACCTCTCTTATCCGTTCGTCTAAGTTACGGACACCTCTGTCTACCGGACACAAACTAAAATAATTGACTGTGTACGGATCGTCAATGTAGTCAGAAAGCTACAAAATTAAACGAATAAAATCGGGAAAATATTTCGCGCGTGGCACTGCGAGTGTATTCGATCGTAGCGTTGTGTGTGGAGTTGGAGCAGGGAAATCAACAGTGCGTCTACCGCTAGTTCTTCTCGGAACTCGTTGACCGGCAGCATCGCTGCTAGTTCTTCTCAAAACTCTTTGAAAGGCAGTGGGGCTGCTAGTTCTTCTAAGAACTCAACAACCAGCAGTGGTGGAGGCAAGGTCGCGGTAACTAAACGCAAACGTAGCGTTTTAACTCTAGAAAGAAAGCTGGAGATAATATCAGAAGTTAAGAAAGGGAAGTCAGTGAGGCAGTGTCTGGACAGTTTGGTGTTCCGAAATCTACAGTCAATGATATTTGGACATGAACGAAGAAATTGTAGAAGATGTTTTGCAAGAGAGAGAAGAATCTGAGTCCGAAAATGAAGATGAAGCTTCTTCAAATGCAGTTACTCCATCGCAAGCTTGTGTTGCTTTCGATACTGCTTTGGAGTGGTTGGAGTCCAAAGGCAACACACACCCTGCACATCTTATGCTGGTAAAAAGTTGGAGAGACGATGCAGCTCAGCGTCGCTTGAAATCTATGAAGCAAACTAAAATCACTTCATATTTTTAATAAATTGATTCATGTATTTACAGGTGTTTTTGTTAATTTTAAGTAATATACTAATTCAATTATCAAATAATTAATTGTATACGCGGTTCATCACCGAATAAATTAAGTATTTCTGAGTTACGGACATTTCTTAGTTACGGACACCCCTTGGTCCCAGACTGTCCGGATAAGAGAGGTTTGAGTGTACATCATTGGAAGCATGTGACTTTACAGGGAAAAAGTGTGAGCATTGTGGGACCTTGGCAACTTCGAGAAAAAATTTGTTTTTTGTTTTTTGCACCATCATATTTAAAATGCTTTTAACGAGGACGATTCTGAGTTTCCTGATTCAGTTTCAAGTGGAAAGGAGGGAGATGATGTCTACCTTTACAGTGGACCTAGTGTCAGGGCTGATGAATCAGAATACAGCAGCTCTGACTCCGAAGTTAGACGGAAACATTTCTTACCCTGGTAAGCTCATATTTTAGTATTTTTTATCAAAAAACAAAAACAAAACAGCCTTCTTGTTAGCGTAGCTAGCAAGAGAAAGGTATTAGCTTCACTATGATATGTTTTTTTATGTGTTATTCTTGAGACATTTTTTAATTATAAATCTTTTACTGTTGTTGGTTGTTTTGACCATATTCAAATTTTCAACAACAAAAAATTCAAATTTGTTTATGTACTTATAAGCAGTGGGAGGGGTTGCTAGCTTTTAGGATGTGTAGTACATATTAGGTTAGGTTTACAATTCACAACAGCTGAACATCAAATTTGTTTTGTTTTGGAGTGTTTTAGGGGTGTGTACTGACGGGAGTAGCCCTGATGATGTGTTCCAACTTGGCGTAGACGTACAGGGGTTGGACGTACTTCATAATGTTACAGCCAGGATAAGTTGAGTATCATTTGTATATGTGTATGTCTTGGAAGGCCGTGTGTGCATGACAGTTGTAAAATACACTAATAGCAAACAAAAACATTGTGTTGTGTTTGTATTGTTTTAGAGGAACGTATTCGTACAACCTTCGTGGTGATCTTTACCAACCTAGAGTGGGTTGGCTGTATAGCCTTACGAGTAGAATTTCACATTTGACATGCATTTGTATATGTATTAGTATGTTACCAAATTTACGCATAAACTATGCTGCTATTGTGATCGTAGATAATTTCGATATTACGCTAAAATTTGGTGTTTTGTTTACAAAACATTTTTTTTGAGTGTCTTTATATATATGCAGTGTTGTGCTTTTGTAACTGTCATAAAAAATGTATATATTCTTCTGGAAATTCTTGTTGATTTTTTCCAACTTGACGTATAACGCAGTGATGCTCTTTTTGTGCCTGAGATGACAGTCACCCCCTGTGCCTGAGATGACAGTCACCCCTGTGCCTGAGATGACAGTCAACCCTGTGCCTGAGATGACAGTCACCCCTGTGCCTGAGATGACAGTCACCCCCTGTGCCTGAGATGACAGTCACCCCTGTGCCTGAGATGACAGTCACCCCTGTGCCCAAGTTTTATCTTTTTTTTTTTGTCAAGTGTTCATAAATGGTTTTTAATTTTTATGTACAAGTATATACAAGTAATATTGTCAACACTTTTTTGGTAGCTAAAATGTATGGAATTGTTAGGGGCGGTAGAATCACCTAACAAGTCTTATTATTTATATCGCTGGAAAGCTCAAAGCAAGCTCTATAAGGTAAAGTTTGTTCGTAAGGGTTTAGACAAGCCAAAAAAAAAAAAAACAACAAAAAAAAAACAACAAAAAACTGTAATTAATTTGATTAACCGTTGTTGCTCGAGGTCGTTACCGCGCGGTAAAATTAAATCCGGAAGGAAAGGGTTGAGTCTATTCCCTTGTAATGGTAACTTAATCTACATCCAGACACACTGGAAAAAGAAAGAAAATATATAAATAAATTTGAAAATAAATGAAACCAAAAAAGCACCTTGTCATGTAATGGTCTGGTCCATGTAGTAGTAACTATGGATGAGAGTGTCCACTATCTAGTGAACACACTTAGATAAAGTGAGTACAGGACAGTACATCCAGGCACAGCCAAAGCAGCTGGATGTCTTGCTTTACGTTTCTTAGGCTTTACCATGTTATCAAACCATTCACTTTTTTCCTTCTTCGTTTGTGTGCACTTTTCTTCTCTAGTTGGCTTCAAGCACTCCTAATGATGTGCATAAGACTTTACTACTAATAGCAGAACTAAAAGGCAGATCTAACTGATTAAATGTAAATATATCACATCACCCTGGTTTTCACAAAAAGCAGCTGCACTGAGTTGTGACAGCAGGAGCAACTCCCAATAATACTCGAAATGAACCAATGTAGATATACCAAACCTTTGGCACACCAGTTTACCACACCCACCTATTGCATATCATGACATTATATTGTGCTACACAGCTGGACTTAAACTAGACTTCACTATTTTTACAAGTTAACAGTAACAATAATTACAGTAACTCACAACTTTCTCTTGAATGAGACCATGCTTGAAGAAGTACATCACTGGTACCTCACCATCGTATTTACAGAGTGCATGCATGCCATCTGGATCCATGCTTTCACCGGTGAAAAACTGATACTCTGAAAACTGGTCAAAGACCTACACAGAGAGAAAGATCCAACATTAGAAATTTAGTGGGGCTATTTTTACCTATGAAGAGCATACTACCCTTTTAGTAACAGATAAACAAACAGCTTCTGCTTCTCAAGCAACTACTACTACTACCACCACCTGATGGTAGTATTGGCGGCAATAGTACTACTACTACTACTACTACCACCACCACCTGATGGTAGTATTGGCGGCAATAGTACAACTACCACCACTACTACTACAGTGTTTCCAGCTTAAAGAGCGGAAACTTTGGAATTTTGTAGCAGTTACTCAATCCATTATAATTTTTGAAGTGTATATGATGAATGCTTGAACACTTGCACATTGATATCTTTCCATAAATTGCTTTTGTGGTAAGAGGTACCTGAAGTGAGAGTCTATAAACAGTAAATTTAAGTTTAAGCTAGAAAAAGAGTAATCCTTCTAATTTGATATGCTGATTATGTTAGATAAAGCTTCATTATGAAAAAAATTGGTGCCACAATACACTTTTATTCTGCCAAAATTTGGCATTTAACATAAAAAAGTGTTTAAGCCAGGAGTTCAGCAAATATTTAGTTAAATGTTGAAGAATCCGGCATCACATGGCAAAGTATGTTAAAATTATTATATATAAATTTCATAACTTTATCTTAAAATTTGAACTAATTAGCAGCTTTTTTTGTTAAATTTTGCATTCATATGGTAAAGATCACCAGTTTTTCAGTGAATCACTTGTTAAAGCAGTGCACCTGCGCATTTTGCTGGGCCAGTTAGTCGTTACTTAACCAATGCCGGCTTTATAGATGAACAACCCCTCATTTCCCACGACTGCTACCGGAGTTCTGGGCCGTTCATCAAGGTAAGATTTTCGCTAATCAAATATAGTCATGCAATGTCAATATCTTATTTTAGCTGGCAAAGTTTATAAATTAGATACGAGTTAGCTAGCAAGTTTCAATACCTTAGTCCTTCACATCATCTCTAGAACATGCAGACTGAGTTTGCACTTCAATGAAATACTAGTTGTAAGTGAATTGCCAATACTATTATCAACAAAGGTTTTGTCTTTATTATTGTAGTACTACATACTATAGAAAATGAAATTTCAAAATGGCTCCATAAGTGTCATAGCCTTTTACAGTTATGGCGAAAATTTCCTGCCTCTTCTTTAGACTGGCTGCAACAGTTCATTCACCACAAATTATTGATTGCCACTATTGCATTTTCTTCCTTCAATTATTGCTATTTGTATTATAAGAACTTTTTTTTGATGAAGCTGACAATAACGGTTGAAAGTGGTGTTATCAAAGTTTCCGCTATTTAAGCTGGAAGCACTGTACATCTTACTAAATTGTTAGTGCAACTAGTGGAAGACCTCTTGTACACACACACACACACACACACTTAATTCGTGCAATCTAACCATTAACCTTCTTCATTGCTGGGCCTGCTGCAGCTTTAAGTGAAGCCACTTGGTCACCAGGCAACTTCGCCATTAAGGCTTTCATGTAGGCCTGAAATGATAACACCAGAGCATTACATCACATACGACTGACAGTAGATAGTGTGAATAGGGTTTCATACAGAATTCTTTGCTGGGGGTGGGAGACACGTATACTTAAACCCTTACTACTTTAATAAATATGCCTATATGTAAGTGCACATACTTTACACTGATCAGTGTTTGGTCGCAAACATGATTTTATAATCTAGAACTCAACTTCAGCCTAGCTAATGAACAATATCAACTTCTAAAAAACTCTGTAACCAGCCCAACCCCGCCCCCCTCCTCTGTATGAAACCCTGGTGAATATGAAAAGTGCAGCAAATCTTAATTAAACCCCACCTTTTTCTTGACACAAACCCAATACTATTTGAGAAAAAAGAAAAGAAAAGAAAAGAAAAAATTTACTAACGAATTTTTAAAATTGTTTATCTACACTATTCATGGGATTTTGTCCCCCTGAAAATTATTGCGACCTTCATGGCAACATTTGCCAACAAATTTTCACGGAAATGAGAAATCGCCTGAAACTGTAGATTTGACTTCTCTTAAGTTCAAATAACCTTTGACAACTTAAGTAACTTGCCTTCATTACTTTCTGGTAATCACCCTTCTTTGCGAAGCCAGTCTCCTGTAGCCTGTTGTCCAAGACTACGTTGATACCAGACACAGTGCCAGAGTCATCAGCTCCTTCACCTTCTGCAGCTCCTTCTGCGCTGGCATTTCCACCGATAGCCGAGTCATCTACACCGTCCTTACTCCTAGTCACATACTAACAGAGTGGGGGGGAAGAATTGTACAACCAGTAGCTTGTGCTAATAAATAAAATTAAAATTTTAACTTAACCAATTATCACCTAAAATTACATTCGCGATGACTTGCGCACAATCCGGAACGGTTCGCAAGAAATCGAGGCGGGGCTCCGCGTCGCTGAAGTTAGTCTGGAGGCGATATGCATCGAGGTAGACAGCAGCGATGTATTAGGAAGTTGGCGCTAAAGCCATTCTCTACCTGCAGGCCAAGTTTCGTTAGGTTTCCATGCGTTTTGATAGGGTCAATAGCACTCGTAAAGCAATTGAAATAACACTCTCGGTTTCGCCTCGTGCTATTTCAATCACGTTACTCGTGCTATTAATCCCGCTTCTCTAATGTTTCATATCGCCGCCATGTTCTAGGCTTTTCCTCCATTGAAGCATTAGGCAAAGCCCCTCACCTGTTCAAAACAAAACTTATCCTGCTGTGTTGTGCAATAAAATATTAATTCTCAAAATTTTGAAAAGAATTTTTATTTAAACAAGTTTACACTGTTGGTGTTTATTGAAAGTTGGTTTAGCTACTCCAGTTTAAGCATCAGGTAAGATTACAATAATTTTTTCTTATTGGCAATGACTACAGTGCTTCCAGCTTAAAGAGTGGATTTTTTTTAGCTTTTAGGTTAAGGTTGCTAATTCTGCTATAATTTCTCAAGTATGTGTAATAGAAAGCTAAAAATTTGTATTATTATACATTAATGTCATATTAACATACAGACAAAACAATTTTGTGGGTTTGTGGTTATTTTTGTGGTTATAGGTAATGGAACTGGGAGCTTCAAGACAGTGAATTTTGAAGTGTTTAAGTTGGAAAAAGAGAATTTATTTTCCTTATCTCTATAACTTGGTATACTGATACTTTAATGCCTGAATTTTCATATGAGCCTGATTTCGTGGGCACACGAAATTTGAATCTCGAAATATTTTAAATTTTAAGAAAAAAAGTGTTTAAGCCAGGATTTTTGAATTTATTGAGTTATATCTCTAAAATTATGACACATGATGTAAAATTGCCTAAAATTATTATGTATAACTTTGGTATGGTTGATTTAGCTACGGTTGTGTCTCAGGCCCTAGGTATCAAGTTTTATGGTGCTACTGCCTATCACGGCCAGCGTTTTAGCTGCCGTCTGGAGCTGCACAACCCGTAGGACTCCAACTGCATCGCCCTGATGAATACCGAATGCTGGGAGCCTTGGGGAGTATTAAATTCCTTCAGCTTTTCTTCAGCTCTTGAAAAAGAGGACCACTTGGATAGGCTTGGCTCCAAGTTAGTAATACCAGCCAACAATTCTGACTGATTTCGACTTCTCTTACTGCTGCTAGTAGAACGATGAGAATCCATACAGCCGCTTGCAGTTAGGGAAAGTCCCATCTTAAAGCTCAGGGAAAAAAACCGTTTGACCTAGCTCGTTAACTAGCTACGTAAAATCTTGACGTCAACAAAAATGGCGTAAAATGTATTAGAGTGAATGAGAAAAGTGCTGTTCTCCATTTTCCATTCTCTAAACAGGCAGTTTTACTATTGTAAACATTATTGGGATGATGAAGAAAAGGTATGTATATGTTAAATGACTGTAGTGAGGGTCTATACAGTAGTTTAAAAAAATCCACTCTTTAAGTTGGAAGCACTTTACTTGTATAATGGTGCAGAGATAATTTCAGTGTCTTGGTTTCAGTTACATTATGGTTTAAAACAGTGTCAAGGTTAAGTCTACAAAAAA
>WLWD01001977.1_pt1 | contig 113353 bp, 83 predicted proteins | sample 6712731 | NCBI WGS metagenome assembly WLWD01 (sample SAMN12718690, study PRJNA576275) | sponge metagenome | isolation source: marine sponge | host: Mycale hentscheli | place: New Zealand: South Island, Marlborough, Capsize Point | collected 2014-11-01 | reverse complement strand
ACTCCTTGCTCTCGGTGTTTGCCTGGGGACTTAGGTAACTGCAGGAATAACTGTGGTGGTATCACCACTCCTTCCTCCTCTGCCCCACCTACCTTGTATCTGTCCAAGGCCCCATCTAGCTCCACTCATAAGGTCCCCACTACACCTTCCTCTCCTAATGGGGTCTCCCGCAGTCTGTCCTCCTCCACCCCAACAGTGCAACCCTTCCAGCCCTCCCAGTTCTTCCATCTTACCAGACCTCCCCTCCATCCTCAAGTGCCGCATTCACACCATCCAGCATGTTCCTAAGGGTGCTAGAGACTTATGGGCCCTAACCCTCAGCAATTGCCTCTCCTGCATCATAAGCACTCCTGACGACCTCTCAAGATGGACCAGCCTGTTTGCCTTGGCAAAGTGTGTTTTGGCTTCCCCTGCTTCTGGGCACAGACTTCGCTGGAGAGAGATCCTCAAGCTAGTGAAAACCAGCCTGCAGAGATGGTTGGACGGTGAGGCGGCTGACTTATGGGCTGAGGCAGTGGTGTACGGGGATTCTATTGCCAAACGGGGCAAGAAATCCACCTCTTCCTCCTCCTCTCTCAACATTAGACGTGCTAGGAAAGCCACTCAGGAAGGTCTGCTATTAAAGCCCTTACTTCTGAAGGGCTTGCTCAGCCTGGCCCCGAGATATTAGAAAAAATGCTCAACAAACACCCCCAGGCTCCTCCTCCCACTTTACCCCCAGGCCCACCCCCCTCTCCCACTTTACTCCCCGAGTCCATCATCCTCCGAAGTGTGAAATCATTCCCTAACGCCTCTGCAGCCGGTCCCTCAGGTTTTCGTCCTAGTCACCTTCGGGAAGCCATTTTGTGGCCTTCTCCAGATCGTGCTGGTCAGATCCTCTCCTCCCTCTCCCGGTTTGTTAACCTCCTTGCATCAGGTCACGCCCCCACATCCGTTCTCCCCCACCTTTGTGGGGCCACCCTACTTGCTTGCCGGAAGAAAGTGGAGGCCACCGCCCCATCGCCGTCGGGGAAGTGCTTCGCCGGCTAACCTCTAAGTGTCTATCATACTCTTCACGCAGTACGGTCACTTCTACTCTCACTCCCCTCCAGCTTGGGGTTGCGGTCAAGGGTGGCTGTGAAGCAATAATCCACGCCACTTCCCACTTGCTCTCTTCCACGTCCAACAAACCTTGGGGCCTCTTCCTGGACTTTTCCAATGCCTTCAATTGCATCAACCGGGAGGCCATGTTCAGGGAATTTCGGAACCGCATCCCTAACTTATCTGCTTGGATGGAGTCTTGCTACTCCTGGCAGCCCCTGCTCAATCTCGACGAGTACTCTATCCGCAGCTGCTGTGGAGTACAACAAGGAGATCCCCTGGGTCCTTTAGGCTTCACCCTCACTCTCCATTCCTTGATTGAGAAGCTACATTCAGAAGTACCTAGCCTTAGACTTAATGTGTGGTACCTCGACGATGGCACTTTGATGGGCTCCCCGGACGCTCTTGCCTCTGCCCTCGCTTTCGTCGAGCGGGAAGGTCCCTCTCTAGGCCTGTTCCTGAACCAGAGAAAATCACTCTTATTCGTCCCAGAGGAGGCAGACTTGTGCCATTCAACCTTACCCCCTGATATCCCAATCACCCGGCACGGCTTTTCCCTCCTTGGCTGCCCAGTAGGACCCCCTGACTTCTGTGATGAGGTCTTTCTCAACAGGATCCAGAAGGTTAAAGCCTCCCTTCATGCTCTGAGTGACTTAACCCTTTTGTTCCCAATCCCGCTTTAAAGCGGGTGAAGACCGGTTGGCTTCTCCGAATTTTTTAAAATAGTAACTTTATAGCTAGAACCTTCAGATTGCATACACAGGTGCCCAATGCGTTGGAGAAGCATCTAAAATAGCTTTCAGCCAGGGCTGCTTCGACAGTACCTCACAGCAGTTGCGTTTATTTCTTCCTCGGCAAAAAAAAAAAACATCGGTTCTCCGTCGAATTTTAAAAAAAGTTACCTTCTTCACAGCAGCTTCATTTATGGATCCAGTCATCTCCAGAGCTTTGTAGAAGCAGCGAAAAATTGCTTGAGCCCAGTAGCCTTCCGTAACACATTGAAACAACCGCTTCTTTGCCGACCAAGACTTTGCGGTTTGACTTACTGTCTTTTTTTTTTTTTATAAAATCGCCAGTTCAACTGGGGGCCTCCCCATTACGTACAGTCGTAGGTAATGCTTATTACATCATAGGAAAAAAGTGAGCGTGTCGTGTGATCCAGGTAACTATGCAAAAAAATTTTTTTTTCAAAGTCAATTTGTAAAGATGGCGTCTACCAGTTACAGTGCTGTGGAAGTTTTAGACTTGCTTGATACTAACTCTAGCGACTCAGGATCAAGCGGAGAAGAGGGAGACGACATCTAGGGCTATAGGAGGCCCTGTATCAGGGTTGGGGACCAGACCCCGTCAACTCTGACACTGACAATGGAAGTCAAGAAGATGATCAATGTAAGCTTGTCTTTCTCTTGTCTTTCTCTTGAAAACTAGCAAGCTTCTGTTGTGGAAAGGACTTATTTATAGCTATATTGAGATAGAGAAAGCTGTTTAGCTATAATATATATATATTTCATTGAGCTTTGAGATTTAAAAGTGGGTTGTGGTTGGTTGAACAATTTCAAATTTTCAAAAAAATTTAATTTTTTTTACCACAATGTACTACTATGCAGTCACCGACTGGATTGTGAAGATGAATTGTGAAGAGGACGCAGATGAGACAACAGGAGCAGAGTCTTCCATTGATGAAGGAGAAGATACCGGACCTGGCGAAGTACACTCGGAGCCCCACCCCCCCTTTCTCCCAAACAAAAATCCTGTATGAAACCGCATACAATACATCATAAAGTTGCAATTATATAGGATCATGAATAATTTGTTGTTTGTATTACAAATATCTTTGTTGTTTGTGTTTTTGTGTATATGATATTGTTTTGTAGTGGAGCTCGACGTCCGATGGCATACGTTCCTTGTGGACACTCATAGATGTCTCCTACATGATCACAATCAGCACCAAACACAGCAAACACAGCAAACAACATATTTTATTGTTGAACTAATATAATATTGGTATAAAGTACATCAAACAATATTATTTCTATTTTTTATTTTTTTTTATTGATGGGAAAAGTGGAATTTTTTGGGGGAAAAATTTTTTTTTTTTAAAGTAATAGTAGAGGGCCTAAATATTATTCAATTTTCTCAATAAAAAAAATGAGGGGAATCCCAAACTCTTGGTCTATTTAGTGATACAGTAGAACCTCTCTTATCCGGGCACCTTGGTTTCAATGGGTGCCCATACCTCAGATTTGCCCATATCTCAGAATGCATTCAAAATAGTGCTGCCAGCTGAACTGCCTATCCAAAAGCAGCTGTCAAATTTGTTAGTTGGGATACTTTACCTAACCACAAGGTACATAGCAGCTGCCCGGTAGAGGGAGGTGCCCGTAACTTGGGAGTCCGGATAAGGGAGGTTCTACTGTATATGGTTGCTATGGGGTTTTCCCAGCCAGCATCGAGTTAAAAAAATAAAACGGTAATACACTATTCCGCGGTAGAAGATTAGATTTTTCCGCGCTCGTCCAAACAATTCGGGAACGAGAGGGTTAAAGGACGCTCAGCTCGAGTGCACTCTTCTCCGTTCCTGCTTAGCCCTCCCAAAGATATCCTCCTTTTTGCGAGCCTCCCCCCCCCCCCCCCCCCCCAGTCACCTCCATAACTCCACTGCGGCGTTTGACCTTGCCATTCGCGAAACCCTGGAGTCCATCCTCGGGGGACCCATGTCTGACTGGTCCTGGCTCAAGGCAACTCTTCCAAGTAGCCGTGGTGGCTTCAACTTGCGCTGTGCCTCTCTTCATGCTCCAGCTGCTTTCCTCGCCTCTTGCTCCCAGGCTGGGCCACTGGTTGAACAGATCCTTGGCCATTCCCCAAGTCCCGGCATCCTCCTGGAATCGGTAGTACCAGCCTTAGCTTCTGCTGCCGCTCGCTGTGACTGGCGGGTACCTTGTGACATAGATGTTCCCCTCCATCAGAGGACCCTCTCTCATGCCATTGATGAAGCTACTTTGCAACAGCTGCTGGTTTCTGCTCCCACTACCCGCTCGCGTGCTCTAGCTCGCTCCTCTAGCCTGCCTCACGCTGGAGATTGGCTTAATGTGATCCCCTCCGCCTCCTTGGGCCTCCATATGCATGATCGTGAATTAAGATGTTGTATAAGTTACTGGCTTGGTGTCCCTCTTCACAGCATCCCATACTCCTGCCCCGAATGCCAGTGCTCTGCTGACATCTTTGGAGACCATCACGTCGGGTGTGGTGGTAGTGGTGACAGTATTACTCGTCACAACTCTGTTCGTGACGTCATATTCACCGCTGCACAGAGTGCTACCCTCGGACCTACAAAGGAAGTCCTTGGCTTAGTTGCCAGCTCCCAGACCCGTCCAGCCGACGTCTACCTCCCTCATTGGACCTCTGGTCGACCTGCGGCCCTCGACATCCACGTAATCAGCCCTCTCCAGGAGCAGCTGGTCGCTGAGGCTGCTTTCACCCCAAGTCATGCCCTTCAAGTGGGAGTCCAGCGGAAACTGGCCTCCAACCTCCCTTCATGTCGTTCAGCTGGCATTGAGTGCATCCCTGTAGTTGCAGAGACTCTGGGCGGCCTGGCTCATGACACCATAACCATTGTCAATGACATTTGTAGTGCTATTTCCGACCGTGGCTATGGTATAGATCTTCACTCCACCACCAGGCACCTCTTTCACAACCTAGCCATTTCACTTTGGCCAGGAACTCTACGTTATGGCTCCACTGGTTCCCCACCCTCCCTCCTTCCCGTGAGTGATTTTTTATCTGACGTACACATCCTCGACTTAGGTTTTGTGGTGAAAGTCCAAGGTCAAAGTACATTAGGTAAGACGGAAGCCTACTAGGAAAGATAGAAAGCTTATATGCCTGCTTGCTATCGTAAAATGTGTCTGCTCAGTGATGTTTAAGTATGGTGAATATGCTGGCATCAAGACCACATCTGCTTCAATTTGAAATACCATTATTGTTGAAATATTGTGTTATCACAGACTGTTAGAAGAATTAAAGGGTAAGTTAGGGTCATTAGAGAAAAAAAAATTGGACCAAGTAAAAACTATTCCTCCATGTAACTGCTAATGCCTGATACTGTAAAAAAAATCAAAAAAATCAACATTACAGCCAACTATTATTAATTAAAGAATGGTACACAATAAAGGTTATTTTATTGCAATTTTATTATGCCAGGAAGAAGTGCTTTATTACCTTAAACAAGTAAATGATTACTCTACTGGACAGTAAAAACCATAATATCTTAGGGCATAACCTCAGCAATATAACAATTTAACGTGGCTGATTAATATATTAATAAAATAAATAATTAGAACAGGAAATAATCAGTGAAAAGTTTATTTACCTATGAAAACAGGCATAACTTGAAATCAATAAGTATTAGTATTATAATGAAAACATAAATTGCAATATTTGAAACTAAACATAGCTAGCTAGCTAGCTTACATAATGGAGAAAGAAATAACAATATACAACAAACCAATAAATATACAAATACCAAAAACAATTTCTTTAAATTAGCTTAGTAAGAAAAAATATATGATAAAAGAGTAAATATGACAGTATCATTAATTGAAATATCAAACCATATGCTACAATATAACTAAACTGGTTAAGTATAAGTAAGTAATAAATAATAATACCAGTGCTAAATATTGTAAACAGTTTGAATTACGACGTTAATGTCCTCTGCCATGTTTAAAATGATTGGCACAATTTTTTAATTCATTCAGTTTAAGATTTTGTTTTCGTTTTGTGTGCTCACTCCTTCCTCGCTTTTTCTGAATATTTACATCAGCATCTTCAAGTTTGCGTTTTGGTGGTCTCCCACTTGGAGCAAGTTTACTGCCTCTTGAAATACCTGAACACCTTCTTGAAACAGCAGTGGGTTGAACAGCAATTTGGCGAGTACCAGCTACTTTTGAAGAATTATTAGAAGAAAAATAAGTATGTAATAATGATGCCAGTCTTGGAGTTGCAGAATTTATAGGCTCTACTTTATTAATAATACCCATATAAGTTGAAAAAAACTTCTTCAAACCTGTTAAATATTGAATATCGAAATCCTCCATTCTAGACTGTACATCTTCAATAAATTTCCTACATAAACTACCTACATCTTCTTGCAATGCTTCCCCTTCATCAATAAAATTTAAAGCGAAACTTAAATTTTCATCAGCAGAATTATCATCAACAATAGTAGTATTGTCATCCTCATCATTATGAGTGATATTGTCCTCACTCTGTCTATGGAATTCTTCATTCATTCCCATATAAAAAGATTTATCCCCTACTTGTTCTACTCCAAGTCATTGCTATTGAACGTACTCCAACCATACAAACCACAATAACACCACACATGTTGGAACATGTTTGTGATGGGTAAAATTTCGACAATGTCTTTACTGAATTTGAATTATTGCAATGATATATATTTTCAAGGCATTTGTTGATGTTTATTTTTAAATCCTTTGAGAGAAGATCAAAAGTTGACATGATTGTTTTATTAAAATTTTTTGGAAGAGGCCAAGAAAGTGAATCACCATAATATGAATTACTTTGTTCAATATCTATAACTAGATGTGACCAATGATTTCCCCTATTGTCTTCCTGACTTAGCAGGCATGTGCCATCAGTTGTCCGATAAACATTAAGGGCAACTAATACTTTTTTTATTGGAATTCCATTTAATTTTGCCTTATTAACTTTTTCATTTACCCCAGCAAATGAATAAATGTATTGGCTTGGTTTATAAACAAAGCCTATAATATCATCATAATTTTTATTTACTATTTCAAAAAAAGTGTCTATGTCATAATTAGACAGCCAGCGATCTCCTATAAAACTTTGGATAGTAGCACCTTTAGAATCTGATGCTAAAGGCTGCTTAGAATTCCAGACATTATTCGTTAAGTATTCCTCAATCTTGTGTATATTTATTGGCAGTTGTGAACTAATTTTTTTAACCTTTTTTAACCATAGTTGATCTTCATTAACTTTATCTTGATACCGAACTTGATCATAATAAGATCTTAACTCTTTTAATTTGTTGAAACACAAATTCCCAAAAGGAAACTTCATATAAATATAATTTTGAGGTTGTTTATCTTTTTCTTTGTGAATTATACTAATTGCCTTGACAATTTGAGCTTCAGAAGGAATTTCAGAAACAGTACTCAAATCTACAGTGGGCATTTTCTCTGCAGATGAAACAACCTTCATAGAAAGCTGATGTGAAGCAGTAGAAAATTTAGTATGTGTGTTAACTTCAAAATTACCACCACCCTGCTTTATACCATAAATTCGTTATTAAATGGAATGTATTTTACTGGTAAAAACATACCTTCTTGTAGAGTGAGATATTACAATAGACCTTGCTATTTCTGCTAGTCCTAGACATAAATTTATATGAAGCTATTTGCCAACTAATATTGTTAAAATTCTAACCTGAAAAACAGAATTATTAGAGGTATCACTGCCCAGAAAGAAAAATAAATTACAAAAATACACTGTTGAATCCAAGAAGATTCTATGACTGGTGAAGTCCAATCCCCTGGATCTGGAGACAAGCCTCCAGATTGTACTGAAAAGCACAAGGGATTGGACAGCAACAGCAGCAAGAAAATACATTTCCTTATAAATCGCAACTTCAAAACAGCCATGTCCACTAAACCAAAACAGCCAACCAACTTTATCGAACCAACTTTGACCTCTGCATGCTGTGTGTGGGGGCGGCATGCACGTCACTTTACCACATGAACTAACTTTACCACATGAACTATTGAACTTTGTAATGAGTGTGAAATAGACTAAGTCCGTGAAGTGTACGTCAGATAAAAAATCGCTTCCCGTGATGGGGTGGTGTAGCCCCTTTTATTTTTATTTATTTTTGTAACTTTTCTTGCTTTGCCTTTGTGATATTGTACCATCAACAAAAAAATTGCGTAGGTGGTGTGCGGCCACCGTTTATGCGCTATTTGTTATAGTTATAAGCCCTACGCTACAGTATTTAGTAGAAAAATTCAACGTACACTAGACTAACTACGAAGGTAAGTCTTGTGTAGGTATGGCCAGTTGTGTGAAAGTATTGTGTGTTTACAGTTATTACTTAGAATATCACAAAGAAAAAATCATGTAAAGTGACTTTGTTTTTGTTGCTTTTTTTTTTATTCAAACAGTTGCGAGGGGTTGTTACTATGGCATTGAAACCCCTTTACCGTATATGCGTAATTTAAAAACTCGCCGTTTTTGGAGCTTCTTATAAGTGCTCCTTGTTGGTTGTCTAGAGCCACTGGTAGTCAGAATAGCTTTTATTCAAGCTACCACTACTCGAGGGAAGTTGAGATAAGTACATAATTCCATATTTGTTAACTAAAGTTACAAAAATAACTCTGGTATTTTGTTATATAGCTGAGAGGTTCAAGAATTACTGGTAATAGAAGTAGTCAGAATGGCTTTAATTTGCTACTACAGTGTTGTCAGGTAGGTATTAAGGTAAGAGAGTAGTCCTGTATTTATTTGTTATAATTACTCTCAAGAAGCACTTGGGTCTTAAAAACTTACTCTTACACTTGACACTGTGTGGTAATTCTTAGAACTTATTGCTTTTTCAAGTCGCAAAAAAAATGTTATTGCGAAAGGTTACCATGGTATTGTGTTCCTTTACCGATGTAATTTCAAAAACCATGCTGTTTATAGTAGCTTTGAGTAATGGTTGTCAAAAGCAACTAAGTGGTAATCAGATAGTCAGATTGCTATATTAGAGACTACACAAAATACCAGTACTTCTGACGTTGAGGTAAGCAAGTAGTTCTGTATTGGTTAGCTAAAGTATGGTCACTACAGCTACGTAATTATACTTTTGGAAATGGACTGGTAGATTCTTTTGAAGTTTCAGTTATGCACAGGCTAGCTCGCCATTTGTGCTCAAGCTCATCACTAGATATATAACATATACCTGATTTTCCATTGTCCACCCCTAATAGTATCTCGCTCCGCTTGCTCGCTCGGCAAACAAACATCCCCGATTATCAATTAAGTTACTCCAGCAAGTGTCTCGCTCGCCTGGCTCGGTCTGGGGTTATTGCAAAACTTTCAGCGTCAGTAATTGAAATTAAGTTAGGGAATACAGTCGTAAAGTCACTAATTACTAAAAGAAAAACTTCAACAGCCTTAAACCTCTAACTAACATTTCTAGCGTCCTTGAGGATTTACAGTCAAACTAATTTGTAATTATGTTGGTAGTGTTTGTAGTGTTTACCAGCAGACAGTCAAACTAATTCGTAAAATAATGTCCTTACAGTATTTGGTTTCAGCAGTTTCAAGTTTCATCATAGCTACTTCAGTAAGGATCCCTAGGGACTTCAGTGAGATTGAGATAAGGCATGGGGAATTAATACCAGTTGGTGGGGTGAATGTATTTGAAGGAAGTACAGTAATGGGCGCTTGTGGAAGTCTCCAACCAGTTACTTGGACTTACACAATTGATGTTAATGAAGATTTTGGCTATGATTTTGATAGTGTTGACGGTATTTATGTTTATTTGGGAAATAATAATCCACTTCCTGGTACAAATATACAACATAACAATACTATTATTCTGACCAATTTGAGAGTATCTGACTCAGGTTATTACTATTGTTTTGGAACATACAGAACATATTTTGGTATGATTGACCATTTTCAAGCGTCATTTCATGTGAATGTGCACACTGCAGCTCCTTTTGGATATGTGTTACCTGGTGTGATTCATGTTTCGGAAGGCAATAACGTAACTTTTGTATGTGGCAGTTCCAGAGGTGTTGAATGGTTTTTCAGACCTATTGGCCAATACATTTAGCAAACAATACACTTTTCTTGTATAATGTAAGAAAAGGCACTAGTGGTTTTTACTTTTGCAGGGGTTTCCATGAAAATAGAAGAATTTTTCAATATCCTGCTGTCTTGTTTGTAGATACTCGTGTGGTATTCACTGCAACCATCACACTCGAATCACAACTCATTCGTTTTTATTCTGATGACTCTAGTTTTGAAGATGAATGATGCATTTATCCACAAGGAGAACTATATAGGGCAGAGCTGGGTCTGAGGGAGTGTTAATGACATGTGTATTTGGGAGTTAAGTCCTCTATTATTCTGACTTGTAATGCTGGTAGACTTACCAATGCTATAAAGTAAGCTGTTGATAATTCAACAGGCTGGTTATTAGATAATTAACTGGACCAGATATTTTGAAATTAAAGAAAGTAGGGATGGAAACAGATAACATTTCTATGAAAATGGCTTAAAGATTTTACTTGGATTTAGTATTATCCTCATGTATTCCACAAAAGATTGGTGTAACTTCCAATTCCAGTGCTGTTCTGTAACCATAAGCAAGCAAATAAGTACAAGACATTTTTTCTTGCCTTATATTAGTATAATATAATGTAAAAACATCCCTTTCTCAATCCAGCCATACAATCACAGGTAAATTCTCCCTTTCAACTCCAATCTATGATACATCATCTACAGCTTCATCAATATCTGGTGTGTGATCTATTATAACATCTATAAATCAAATTCCTGGCAATTAATTAAAGAAATGATGGCATGTTTACAGCAATATGGCATTTCGATTACATTAGCTATTTACTTATAACTTAATTTTAATCACATTAAGTACTAGCTAGCTTATAAAGTTAGTTTATCAATATCTTCACCTATCTGTCAAGTATATCAAGTGCAAATTTATATTTTTTCATTTCATCTAAAGTAGTTAAACACCTATTTTTTAGTAGTATTGGTTTATGTTTAATAATCCTGTAGCAGCTTTTTGTCCAGTGGATGCTGTCAAGAAGTCATACTTGCCTTACCATGACTGAGGCGAAAACTTTGTACCACCTTAGTTTCAATAGACAATGACTAATAAGACATTTTATGCTAGCAATGTTGCTTGGCTATAACACAGCTGAAGATAACCCACATAGTTGTTTTAAGGACACTCCCAAAAACAGAATGGACCTTCCCCAAGAAACAAAATTAATTTCAGAATGTGTGAGCAAAGTGCTATCAAGTCTTCTAACATATTTGGCAAAATAAATCTGAAACCCATTTTGTGTTGCTTCTCACAAATGCCTAAAGAACATAACGTTTTTATACTATACAAAATAAAATTCATTAGAACAAATAAATTATAGGGTAGAAATTACAAGTAATATTAATCTTTATTACAAGGGGCAGGTGATGCTGCCTGCTTTTCAATTAAAAGAAGATTTGAAGAAATCATCTAGAATAGCGTAATTTCCACTGGAGTTGGTGAAAATAGCAATGTACAGTAGGATGTCAGTTAGCGGTCCGAACGCGACTAAAGAATAACACCCTTTACCTAATTAATGACCAGACCCCACCCCCCTGCCTGTAAGTTACCCGCGCGTGGATTACAGTACATCCTAGCTTCCGCTTTTTTTTTCTAACATGGCTGAGCTTGGCAAGAGTGTGTAAGTGCAAAAAATTATTTTTGACGGACCTGCTTTGTGCCTGATCTGTACAGGTCACATATTGACATACACACACACATACAGCATGTATGTGTGTACGTGTTTTCAGTGACCCATTCCCTCCTTCCTAACGCTCTATCTATGGTTTAGTGGTTAGAAGGGATTTCTGTCGTCTTACCAATGCTATACAGTAAGCAGTTGATAAACCAACAGGCTGGTTATTTGTATGAGTAATAGCCCCAAATGTGCTATTTGGTAATCAATTGGACACCAGATATTTTGAAATTAAAGAAAGTAGGGGTGGAAGCAGATAGAATTTTAATGAAAATGGTTTCAAAATTATACTTTAGTATTCATCTAATGTATTTCAGAAAAGAAGATGGTTTTTACCACACCATATGTTTCTAACTGAAGCAGGAAAGTTATTTTGAGATATTTCAGAAACCCAAAGCTGATTTTGATTCTTTCTGTAAATACCCCTCTGACTTGCTTCCTTATATTAACCAACAGATTATTATCAAGGGGAGCAGTGACTAAAGTTAATTGATCCAGCAGATATTGGAGGCTGGCCTTGGTGAATAGATAGCCAGCTGAGGGTTGGGATCGATTACGGGCAATTCTGGGTATTGTCAGGAATGAATGCATTATAAGTGATTATGCAACACTGATTAAACAACAACAGGTTCTAGTGGCAGGGCACACTTAACACTAGCAGGGCACCCTAACACTGGCAGTTACAGGGTCAAAGTTTTTACACTTGCAAATAATGATACATCAATAATATTATTGCTAACCACCCATCAACAACAGAACACTTCTCTTTTCATGGTAAAATATTAATCTAGTATAAATCACAGGATTGTTAATTTTTTCTTGTACCTTTTTTTTAAATTCCATCTAGCTGACAATTGCAAGAAGACTAGCCATTTTTGTCATTTCTACTCCTAGTAAAACTAGAGCACTAAACTTGTAGTGTATTTGCTAAAGAAGTCACTAGTGTTGAATAATGAAGTTTTTAAATTTTCAATTTATAATAATAATTGTATTATTCTATTTATGAATATAAATTTCTATTTGTCTAGCTGGGACATTTTAAGTGCTTGCATATCTGGAATTCTTCTGGCATTTTATATGGTCATTAACATTTAGAACTAGCCCTTACACACTCCTTGGACTGATCCACACTTTCTACAGCTGTTTTACGTTTATGATACTCAGCCATATGGTTCTTGTGACATGGTATTCTCTTGCTTTAGTAGTAACTTTGTCTTGGTCAAAAAAAAAATAGCCACAAGAACATTTCGACATTCTGACATGCACGCTACATGAACACTTAGGGCACACTTTTTAGAGAGCAGGAATACTTTCAGTTGATGAAAGAAGCACATCTCCAGCAACAAAGACTTCCCAACACCAGACCAAAAAAAATTAAGCAAAAAAAATAAAAAATAAAAAAGGTGGCAAATTAAAAGGACTTAAGTCTTTATCTAGTCGGGGGTTCCTCTTCTCACAAGGAATAAAAATCAAACATATTTGAGATTACTGTCAACATAGTAACATACTGACTGATGAATGAATGACAAACCCACTACTGTAATCCTCCTGGCATGATTAATTAATGTAGGCCACACAGTCTGTCAGAACTGACACTTCTCACAAGGAATAAACATCTAACATTTTTGAGATTCACTGTCTGTTCAGGTCGCTCCACAACAGTGGAGGACCAAACAAGTCAACCACAGGAGAACAATCTACAATAACAATTATCACTTACAACTTACCTATTGGTCGTCACGCAAATCATATTCATGAACATTAAACCCACACGTAAATTATATCATCCCTTTCCTTATAATGTTCTGTAGACGTATGTACTCTTTTGTGATCAGATAACCTAAACCTTATAAGACACCGTAGGGAGTGCGCGCTTTTGGGACATAGTGAAAGTAGTCGCGAGGCGAATAGTAACTTTGCTTTCCTGGCGCCATTAGGCCCTGATCTCCTGGTCCTTCACCCCTTGTGGTCCTCACTTCGGGCCACACCCCTAATTGAGCTCAGGACTTTACACCCCCTGAACACTGTCAACATAGTGACATACTGACTAAATGAATCAATGACAAACACACTACTATAATCCTCCTGCACATGCCAGCTGATGGTTAATTAATGTAGGCCACACAGTCTGTCTGAATTGACACTCACCTTGTGTGTCATTAGACAGTGAATTACTTCAGTGGAATATATAATTAGTCAGAGTTTGTAGAGGGTTAACTGTTTTAATGAAAAAAAAAGTTTATAATGTTTTATCAATGAATTTTCTTCTTCATGGCATTCTTTGCATGTTATAATTGTTTGAAAGCCTTAAGATTTGCCTAACCAGGCTGCTTAGCTCTTTTTCTAAATGCTTGATGCTTGTTCAGAACAGCTGAGCAGCCTACTACTTCAAGTTTTTTCTGATGTTAAGAACCTGCCATCTAGTAGCTAACTATGTTATTTGCTTATTATTTCCTTTGTTCATGCTATAGTTTATTATTTTCATTCATTTTACTACCAGTCCAGCATTACTATTGATGTGCCTGGGCACAAATGGTAAACGAGCCTAAAACTACACTACTGTTAAATGATATTTAACCTCTAACGCTCAAGCTACTAAAAAAACAGAAGGTCGATTTTTTTTTTAATTACGTGTATAAGGTAAAGGGATTTCAATGCCGCAGTAACCACTCTTCGCAATTGCATGAATAAAAAACGGCAACAAAAACAAACAAACAAAACAGTCACGTTATTTGTTATACTCTTTAGTTAAGTAGTAGCTCTAACGCACAATACTTTCACACAACTGGACATACCCGCCTAAGACTTACCTCCTTGGTTAGTCGAATGGCCAATGAAATGTCAAATTAATACTGTTGCGTAGGGCTTATAACTACGACAAATAGCGCATTAATTTACCACCGCCACATGTTCTGTAGAAATGAAACTCCGGTAGGTTTTAACTGCACCCACAAAAGAATTCAAAACAGTAAACAATTTAATTGTTAGGATGATATGGGTGATGATCGGTAAACCGATTCTCTAACACAAGAGCGCCAGGGAGTTAAAGTCCAAAAATATCAAGGTAGGTCCAAACATATCCTGGATTTTCAATTGTGTTACCACAGATAATGTCTCGCCCGCCAATTCTTTTTCCCAGCACTCGTCGCTGTTGTAGATATCCTCATGGCGTAGTTGTCGACCGTCGTTGATCTTCGAAGTTGTTAAGTTTCACGGTCTCCTTGTGTATTTGTTCAGCTGTTGATATTGTCTGTATAATAGTTAGGGCTGTCTCGAGGGAATTACCGATTTTAGAATTTCTAGGCCTATGCTGTAGCGCCCCCAGCGCTGCGAGGACTCTACTTGGGACCTTAGGGACCCTAAAACACTGGTTCACGAGGGCAGCGTAGTGCTCGCCTACCTGATTTAGATAGTAAGTGTCCATTCCTAGTTACCAATTGGAGGGACACTAAGTGTCCCTGCCCCTCAAGGGGGGGGGGGGGAGGGGGGCACTAAGTTAATGGTGTCACTCTTTGAAGGACCTAAGCAGTTTAAACTTTCTCTGTCACAAAGCAAACTACATCATCTATGTTCTTATATTGTACACATCAATTGAGTCACCCAGTGTCCTTTCTAATTACCTATAGCTAACCAGTTTAGGTTTAACTTTACTTTAATCACTTACTGATCTGGTCCTTGGAATACTCCAAGTGCAGTGCATTTGTGTATTATAGGGAGCTGCTTCCAAACAAAGCTTCAAACTATAAAATTAGTACCTAAACAAATGCAGGAAGCCACATTAACTTGCCAATTGCTGGGCAAAAATTAATTGTTGATTGCAGTGAGGTTCTGACTGCTTGGTGCAGTGCACTACTAGCTAGAAGTCATCCTATTCAATCTGGATAGATTATAGATCAGGGGTGATGAGATTGGGGGGAGGGGGGAGGTCAGGGTGGCAATGCTCCCCTTCCCCGCACTATCTAGGGGGACAATCGATTTATACCTTGTAAATGAATCACCATTAAACATTTAATTTCTTGATTAGCTATGAATTCAGTTCAACTTGCGAAACAAATTGCAAAAATAAGCTGCTTATCACTATACCAATAGCAACTAAAGAACTTAGTCAGTATTTACAGCTACCATTATGGCAAGTCAGTTTTCTTGGGCTTCTTATGGTTCAGAAGAAGAATTGATAGTCCTGAAAGATCAGCATTCTATCTTGATGCATATTAAAAAACAAAAAAAAACCAGACAATATTGAACAGATGGACATTGTTAAAGAGTCAATAGGAAGGAATGAAAAGACTTTTGAAACATTTTATTTGAACTAAATCAGTTTTAAAATATTTACATAATCAAATTTTCTATGCAATTTTCACTATATCTTTAAATTTACTTGGCTTAGTCAATGTATAATTTTCCATGAAATAAATAGAAATAAGTTCAGAAGAGTTATATTGGGTGTATGGTGCACCCTCACTTTGAAGCAACTTCCATCACTATAGCTAACCCTGATCTATTTTTAATACAGAATTTTACACAAATGATCGACAGTGTAAATCAGCCTGCAGAGGTAAGTATAATGTTAAAATGGGTCGCTTAAATAACACCTCGCAAGGTGATTGCCAGGAGGCGCTGTCTGGACACCCCACTTTGAGCCCATATAACTTCTACACCAATGCATACTTTACGAAGTGAGCTTATATAATAATAGCTTATATCGATTAGTTTCTTCCTTTCAAATATCATTTAACTATGGAGAATATATTAGGATTTAAACTGGGGTGTCCAGGCAGCGCCTCCTATTTAACACCAAAACTAAGTTATCCAAACACCCCATTTTTAACAGTGTACCTTGGGCCAAAGAAGAAGTAAATGAAGCACCAAAGGTGCGAGCCCTCAGCTCTATTAAACACTACCTAGCTATTACAATATATTTTCAGCCATGCAGAGGTAAGAAGTAAATGAAGCACCAAAGGTGCGAACCCTCAGCGCTATTAAACACTACCTAGCTAATTTCGTTCCAAAGAGCGAGCAATAATCTGTTAGATAATTTTTAATGAGGCATCAAAATAGGTCGACCAATGAAAATGGTACATTGAAAGTTGTTTTCATAAGAGAAGAATTTTCTAGAAGATTAGCCCGAAATAAAAAAAAAAAGTATCACAATTATAAGGTCTTAAAATTTCGTCCTGAGTAAGTTCATACCTAAATCAACCGTTAATTGTCAGTATTCTCCAAAATCAGGGTGTGACAGACAGACAGATAGATAGACTGACGGACAGATGAGATAGACTGACAGACCAACAGACCTACAGACCGGACGACTACTATAACCCTATCACGCACGCGCGCTGAGGGTTAAATAAGCACACCCAGCTCGTTTCTCTGCGTTTTAGGCGCTGAGAGTGTGACTGTACCCTTAAAGGGCGACGTTCGGAATCTTCGTCAACGTAGTACATGGTTGAAGCATTTCAGCGCACTTTGAATTGTTGTAAAAACTTTCAGTGCTTGTCAGTAACTGGAGTTACTTTAGCAAGAGGGTCTTAATGTCACCAATTACTAACAACTTCAGCTACTACCTCCCACTCATATCTCTAGCGTCGTTGATGATTTACAGTTAAACTAATTTGTGTGTCGGTACGGTGTTACCTGCAGGGAAGTTAAACTAATTCTAAAAACATGTTCGTACAGTATTTACTTTCAGTAATTGCAAGTTTCCTTGTGGCTACTTCTGTAAGGATCACTAGGGACTTTCGTGAGATTGAGGTGGGATATGGGGAATTAATACCAATTAATGAGGTGGATGTATTAGAAGGAAATTCAGTAAAGGCTGCTTGCGGGAGTCTACAACCAGTTACTTGGACTTACACATTTGATTATAATGAAGAATTTGGCTATGATTTTGAAATTGTTGACGGTGTTTATGTTTATTTCGGAAATAATGATCCACTTCCTGGTACTAATAGGCAACATAACAATACTATCATTTTGACCAATTTGAGAGTATCTGACTCAGGTTATTACTATTGTTTAGGAACGTATAGAACACAATCTGGGATGATTGCCTATTTCAAGAAGTCATTTGTTTTGTATGTATGGACTAAACCTCCTTTAGGTTTTGTGTTACCTAATGAGGTTCATGTTTCAGAAGGTGATAACGTAACTTTTGCATGTGGCAGTTTCAGAGAAGTTGAATGGTTTTTCAGACCTATTGGCCAAGAAGTACAACATTTAGCAAACAACACACTTTTATTAAAAAATGTAAGAAAAGACAGTAGTGGTTTATACCTTTGCAGGGGTTTTCGTACAAATAGAAGAGTTTTTCAAATTCCTGCTACCTTATTTGTAGATACTCGTGTGGTATTCACTGCAAACATCACAATTGAATCACAATTCATTAATTTCGATTCTGATGACTCTAGTTTTGAAGATAAATGATGTATTTATCCACAATGAGAACTATAAAGGGCAGAGCTGTGTCTGAGGGATTGATAATATCAGGTCATGACAAATTGTAAGTTTAAACCTAGTCTTTTGGACTAAAATGACCAATAGAAAAGAGTTACACAGAATTAGGAAGTTGGATGCCAATGAGTTAAGATTCACATTGGATATTTTCAGTGTCTGAACCCACATCAATAAAACTTTTTACCATTATTTACATGCAGAGCTTTCTCCATATTATTTCTTTAAACTGTTTTCTAAGTTGACAAGTAGCTAATAGGGCAGCTGTTACAATGTATCTTATAGAATATCCTATATTATGCATGCCACAAATTAAGTCACCACCTTCCTTCCACATTTTGACTGCTCCTGCTATGCAAGTTTGGTCATTTTAGGGGGAAGTGGGATAATTATATTTTGCTCAAATACAATGCTACAGATTCCATCTTGTCTTCACATAAAAATATAGAAAAGAATAAGCTTATAAGACAAATCAAATTTATTGTTTCAAGTGAGTGTGATTTAGTATGTACTGCTCCTAGTAATCCCCCTAAAAATCATGACACTGGGCTATATCCTTTCACTTGACAATGCCCATATTAGGCATGCCCTTTAGTGGTGGGCCCCAAGCAATTGCTGCTGCCTCTCTAGTAAGACAAGGAGACCAGGTGGATTATTCTCTGTAGATTTGGTATACTGGGGAACACAAGTATGATAACCCTAATGAGCTAAGTGCATATGGGGGTTAAACGAATCTAACCCTGATGAATTGTATACTAATAATAAGCCAATAAACTCTAGTCTGCTGAGCTAGACAAAAGACAATTTTTCAACTCACCTGAGCATTTAAGATTTAAACCCTCCTATATACTCTGATGTGTCATCACCAACGCTGATGAAAATGGCTTCAATATTAATATCCCTTTAGTATTCTTCTAATGAATTTCACAAGAAAGAATGGTGTTTACCCTGAAGCAGGAAAGATAATTTTAGAAGCCTTAGAGAGGTTTCAGAACTAGATCTGGATTTGGTAGGCCCATTTGCTAGGTCTAAATCAGGATATGCTGTGTATTTCCTTACCGGTATGGACTTGGCCTCAAGCTTAGCATTGCCTTCCTATTAAAGGGTAGGTGGCATCTGACCATGCTGTCTCTGTTGGGCCACTCCCAGCAGTCCTTTTGTTAAGGAATAATCAGTTACATCGATTTCCACTACCAAGACGACGTCTTTCACCTAGTCTCGCGTAGCCAGACCCTTTACCAATCGTTACGAGGGAAAGGGGTCTGGTAGACTGACATTGAGAGACTGCAAACAATAGGTGACGTCATGTCCTGTGACGTAAGACTGCTCAACATTTTGCGCGTGTAGTATTTCTGTGCACAACTCTCCAACAGCCAAACTCTTCCTTTAGATGATGCCATTAGTCATGCTAAGCAGTGACTTGGACTAGCCTTTTTAAGATATCCAAAGTTGGAAGTTTCGCTTAGCAGTAAGATACAGTTCTTGCTTTGTGCACGGGCCATTGTATATGCCATGGTACCTTAGGTTTTTGTCATGCTTAAAGGTGAATAATGCTAGCCAAGAATCAATATTAGTGTCATTAAATTTTAACTGGCAGCATTTCCCAGCATAGTTTTGCATAAGCAAAAAAAATTCATGCAATACAGAACGAACTCTGCCTACTGATCTGAACAATTCACGCGCCTGAAAATTTAACGATTTTACACCCACAATAATTGAACCACAGTTAACCACTTGCTGACTAAGCAAGAACGAACTGCTCGTTGTCAGTTTACCAGACCCTTTTCCCGCGTAGTGATTGATAAAGGGTCTGGCTACGCAGACTACCTTTCACCCACAATCTAATCAATATGGACTGCTAGAAAAGTACAACTCCACTTTGAAATATGTTATTGGAAAAGCTATCTCAAACAAACATGACTAGCCTCTTGTTCTTGACTTAGGAGTAGAACCTCATTCTTAATCTGGACTCACATCTTCAGAATATTGCACTACAGGGCTGAAACTCCCAATGTGCTAGTGACTTTAAAAATTATTAGATTGAATCTACCCCTTCCTCGGTGAACATTTCTGATTTTCTATATATATCTGCAGCTAGAATTCAATATGGCAGCATTTCATGAAATACAAGCCTGTAGTGAAAGAAATGAAACAGATATTAAGACAATTTTCACAGAAGAGACTTGATGCAGCGCAAAACACCAGGTCTGAATATAGTGCCTCAGAAAGTAGCTGGGAGTGTCCATTGTAATGTGACTTATATTATCACATGCAAAGGACGCTAGTCCGTGCCTGAGAAGCTGAAGAAATGAAAAGTTGAAGAAATATATTCCATCCCTTTGGGTCTAAATTTTGAATCACTTGACTAACCTGACTGTATCCTTTCCTACCTGACTAATTCAAGGGTCCTTGCTAGCAAAGTAAAAATATTGTGTCCACTTAATAAAACTACTCGTATTCTTCCAGTCTTAATTATTTTTCTCTTATCACAAGATTATAATAATATTCCGCAGCACAGTAAGCAGTAAAGTGAAATGGTAAGGTGTGGTCAGTATCAGTTAAAGGTCACCCAAATCATGCTATAGAGCTAGTAGCTACTTTGTATAAAGTAAAACAAAAACAAGACAAAATGAACAAACAAAGTGAATCTTGAGTGTGTAGTTATCGAGCATGGGATAAGTTATTGCATCTAAATTTAATGCCAATGCTATATTTCTTGAAACAATGGAAGAAATTGTAAATGTATATTAAATCAAAATATGAACTGACAGTTTATTCACACTATGCGTAATAATGAACAATGCCTACATCATATGCTATCACTAGCTATCCATGTTTATTGTTTACATTGAGAGATTATCAGCATTTCCATATTTCTATTGCAATCATCAATCTTGTGAAATTTGGTGTTGATTTAGCTTGAAAATAGTTGCTTATTTGTTTTATTTTGAAGTGATATTGCTGTTATAGGTTAGAAAAGCCAAGGAAACAAAACAACCTAATGCACATATAGGTAATACTCCAAATTATAACTTTATTCCACTTTATGTCTGCTGCAGTAGCATTTATATTAGCTCCATTTTACACTAAGAATAAGTAATATACGATTGTAAATTAGTTTTATTGCAATAAATACATACAAACTTATATCAGGGCAGGTTATATTGAGTTCACACTAAAGTAAGAAGTTCTAGGTATACCATTTCGGCCTATTTCGTAAGTATATTGTATGCTTGTGTCCTTGATATTAGTACTCTACAATCTTTCACAAGTTATGTGATTTGAAAGCAAGGTATTGCACTACATCAATGGTATATTATTGAGTTTATTTTCACAGTGTTAATTATTTTAGTGTATTTAGTATCACTATTCAGTACCTATGCTATAAGTGCTACTTATGCCACCAGTGCTATCTATGACTTGCTACCTATATGATACAAGGCTAATAATTTGTTACAAGGCTACATATTGCTACCTTACATGCTACCAGCACTATCCTATGTACCACAGATAGTAAAGGTATTCAGGAATTGTGCCTATATCAGTAGCATAGGAAGTTGGGGAGGGGGAGGGGGGGGGGCTCTGGGGGCTGGAGCTCCCCATAATTTTTTGACACAACTTGAAAATGTGATTTCTAGCATGAACACCAGCAAACGACAGAAAACATGCCCTTGGATCCCACCCATACCAAAACATCTTCTTCTACACCACTATATATACACTCAGGTATAGCCACAGTATGTCCTTTTGGATGCCCTATACGGAATCGAGTGTATGGCAAGCTAACAGTATAAAAAATGAAGTTCAAAAGCTAGGTTCGAAAGTTAAGACATAGGTACAAAAATTCAGACCTAGGGAAAAAATTCAGACCTGGGTACAAAAATTCAGACCTAGGTGCCTATATCAGACTAAAAATAGACCTAGGTACCTACAAACAAACAAATAAAGCCTGGTAAAGGGTCTATTATCCGACAGAAACATACATGTATAGCGTAAATTAAATGGCAGAATTAAGTGGCTGGAGAGAGTTTTTCTTGGAAATTTCTGAAATTCGAAGTTTTGGTCACATTAAATGGGGTTAACAGAGGAGCAAAGGGCAGGGCGGGTGCGGAGCGTTAACTCTTGCTTTCCCAGCCTATACAAATTTTGTCAGATTTCTGATATAGTTTTTTTCTTCGAGTAGGAGCACGCAGCTCTCGCAAAGTTTAGTTCAGTCGGTAAAGATCACTCTACTAAATAGCTAGAAATAAATTGCGTTCTTTTATTTAGAAGAAAATTTTTTTCCTGATTTTTGAATGACCATGGATGCTAGTCAAGTATTAGCTTTGATCGAGAGGGAAGAAAGAGACAGTTTCGGGAGCTACAGCTCCGAGAATATTGATTTACTGGAGCCTACTGAAGTGGAAGATTTAGAAGGAGAGACAGCTGAGCCAGAATCTAAGGTATAAAGATAGCTTCTAATTGGTAGCCCTAGCATTGGGTTTTTTCTATAGGTTTTCTGTCATGACAGTTCTGCTAGTCAGAGTAGGGCTTGTTTCTCTACATCTGAGGTCCATGAACTTGTGTGTGACACCTCTTTTGATGAAAGTCGATTTCTTTCGGACATATCTTCAAGTTCTGACTCTGACTCTGAATATGATCTCAGCGACCCTGAAGCAGAACGTTGCTCTTCCCCTGATTTCAATGAATCATCTGGGCACAGTGATTGTGACAGAGATGACTCTACTGTCGAAGGTGTTGACATACAGTTTCATGTAAGTTCACCTGACATAGATAGTAGCAGTTCAAATGGTGACGATGGAAAATGTCATACTAGAGGCCGTGCTAGAGGTCGTGGTAGTCGTTGTGCCAGGAATTATGCAAGAGGTCGTGGCAGGAATCGTGGCAGGGGTCGTGGCAGGGGTCGTAGCAGGGGTCGTGGCAGGGGTCATGATACGGGTTCTGGAAGAAGTGAAATGGACCAAGAAGAGCCATTACAAGTCTGTGACCTCTCCAGTAAGGACACTAACGTACCACAGAAACATGACTTCAAACCTTTACGACCGGTGGGCCCACATCTCCATTCACATGCTGTGACTTACTAACCAGCAGCTCTTTTCAAGCTTTATTTTGACTCAGATATTGTTCAGAAAATTTGTGACGCTACCAATGAATATGCAGAGAGAAATAAAGAAAAGCGTCCAACAATGTATGGATACTTCAGCAAATTTGAACCTGATGATTTTTTTTCTGTTGTGGGGATATTGATTCACTTAGGATACCGCAGAATTCCTCGTTACCGACTGATGTGGCAACCTACTAGCCTTTGCTATGATCCTCTTATTTCATCAGTGATGAGTAGGAATAAATTTGAAAGTTACCTTTCGTTTCTACATTTAGTGGACCAAGACACAGAAAAGCAATTGAAAGATCAAGGAGATAAACTGTGTAAAGTTCGTCCATTGAACGATCATCTTCAAAAGTGCTGTATGAAACTATATCAACCGAATCGAGAAATTTCCATAGACGAAAGAATGGTTCGTTCAAAGGCTCGCTTCTCTTTTCGTCAATATATACGTAATAAACCGGTAAAGTGGGGTTTCAAACTGTGGTGCTTGTGTGATTCTCATAATGGCTATACATGTGACTTTTCTGTATATCGTGGGAAGAATGGAGAGGTAAGAAGTTCCAATGGCCTGGGATATGATGTAGTGATGAGTTTGATGAAGAATTATTTTGGTCAGGGGTTGTCTTTGTATATTGACAACTTTTATACAAGTCCTACACTTGTAAATGATCTGTACATTCAGGGAGTTCATGTTACTGGTACCCTAGACTGTACCCGTGTTGGAGTACCTAGTGAAGTTTCTGTCTTGAAAAAAAAGTTTTCACCTAAAACGATACCTTGTGGTAATGGTTCCTATGTTCGAGATGGGAATTGTGTATATACTGTATGGAAAGACACAAAGTGTGTATCAGTCATGTCTAATGAGTTTCCTGGTCCTGGTCATTCTGAAAGCAAAGTCATTAGAAACGTAAAAGACAAAGATGGAAAAACTGAGAAAAAGGAGGTCCCTATACCTGTAATTATTATCGATTCATGAATGGTGTTGACCGTTCTGACCAACGTATCAAATACTACAACCTGCTTAGACAAACAAGAAAGTACTGGAAAACTTTGTTCCTCCACTATGTAGACATTGCAATTGTGAATGCATATATTATATACAAGGAGTTACATCCTGTTGAAAAGGAACATATGAGTCATTTTTGCTTTAGAGAAACTCTGGTTCGACAGTTTTGTGGTATCAAGGTGGCAGTCCATCAATCAGTATCTGGTAGGAAATCTGACCCAACAATTGAGCATATCTCTGAACGTCTTCCAGTGAGTAGGTCATGTGAGTAGGTCATGTGTGTATTGTAAACTTACAAACAATACGGATAGACGTACCACACGACAGTGTGTCAAATGTAAAGCCCCATTGTGCCTACAAGCTCGAAATTGCTTCCTCAAGTTTCATCAGGCATCTTTCAGAGAAGCAAGAACACAATGGCTAGAGCAAAGAAAAGCTTATCTACAAACTCGAGACAAAGGAGGACGGCCAAAAGGAAGTGTTGTGCCCAAAGGACGAGGCAAAAGAAAAAGAAGGAATTGGTGAGTATTTGGTGGTATTGGTTGTAACTTGGCAAATACACAATGTTTCAGGTTCAATTCCAATGTTTCAGTTTCAATTCCAATGTTTCAGTTTCAATTCCAGTATTTCAGTTTAAATTTCTAGTTGTTCTTTATGTCATAGAGATTGTATGTCAGTTATAGCAGGTTATGTTTACCTGACCTAAGAGCAGTTAGAGAAAGGGGTAAAGTGGTAAATCTAGTGTTATTCGGTTACTTTTTATTTCTCAATAACTCAGCAAATACCATAAGTTTCAGTTTCTATTTGTATTTCAAACTGTTCTTTATGCTATAGAGATTCTAAATAATCAAAATAAACTTTTTTCATTAAATTTTTGATCAAAAATTAACCAAAACACATAAAATTCTAATTAAAAGAAATGAAAAGAATTTTTTTCCTGTGACATGTTTATGGTATGCTGACATCGATGTAGTTTGCAAGTAGCCCCACCTCCTATTAGTACCTGCAAAAAAAAATTGTACATACAGCATCAATTGAAAGTGAGTTATAGTAGCTAATGTTAACCTAACCGAATTGTGGTATAGTAAATTGGGAAACAAAGAGTTAAGGCGCGCACGCTCATTGGAGGTGCAACCGTGTGTGTGTGTGACCTGTCAGTCAACAGCACTAGATAGGCCCATGAGCAGTGGAGAAGAAAGTAACTTCCTATCACACGGGGATTCAGCATCAGCGATGACAGACAACCTTAGCGGCGAGACTGTGAACGCCATTATCGCCAAACTCCGGGAAGCGCCGCGGTTCACCATGGAGCCAGCCCGCCTTGGAACCGAGAGAGAGACGGGGGGACCCTCAAGGATTGATGACAGAGCCGCAGACCCTAAACGTAAGTCAGGATAGTTTTGAGGGTTCCCTCTCCGCCCGCAGGGTTTGTTCTCCGGGAATCAAGGCTTTAGAGTTGGCTTTGACTGCAACAAAGGCAACCTGAAACCATGCACTACCAATCACACATCCGCAGTGGAACGGCCGGAGGTGGTTAACAAGTACGTACATAGAGGAAGAGGTAACAATGGGCCGCCTGCGGAGACTGTCTGAGGAGGAAGCGCAACTGGTGGGGGTGCACTACAACCCCTTCGGGGTAATTCCCAAGAAATCCAATCCAAATAAATGGAGGCTGATCCTGGACCTCTCCTTTCCGCATGGCAAGAGTGTCAATGACGGCGTCTCAAAAGACCTGTCTTCATTGAACTATGTATCAGTAGACGAGATAGTCAGTCACATCCTCCAGCTGAGTCAGGGCGCAGTAATGGCCATAATGGACATAAAACAGGCCTATAGAAATATCCCTGTTCATCCAGACGACCGATATCTACTGGGGATATACTGGGAAGGGCATGCATACGTAGACAAAACATTGCCATTTGGATTGAGATCAGCCCCACTGATCTTTACAGCTGTTGCAGATGCCCTGCAATGGGCAATGGAACGGCAGGGTGTGTCCTGGGTACGACACTACGTGGATGATTTCATCACTGTTGGTGCACCAGGAGCCAGCGAGTGTATGAGGAACATTCAGGCCATGCAGGCAACATGCGAAGCAGCAAACATTCCGGTTGAGCCAGAAAAGAATGAAGGACCGGCTACAGTCATCAGTTTTCTGGGTCTGGAACTAGACTCGGTCAGGCGGGAAATCAGACTCCCAAGGGACAAGCTTCTACGTCTGCGATCACTGATCGTGAGCTGGAGGGGAACGAAAGCAGCAAAGAAGAGAGAACTGTTCTCTATAGTGGGCCTTCTGACACACGCTAGTAGAGCAGTGAGACCCCCGTCGGTCATATGTGAGATGGCTAATCGACTTAAGTACGAGAGCCTTTAACTCCATCCCCAGAAGTATTATCAGCACAGGTGTTGGAATTTATAGCATTTTAATATCACCAGTTAAATAAATAATATAAACCAACTCTATTACTTCAAATATGGAGGTAATATGGCTAATAGAATTTATTTAAGCAGTGTTTTAGAAATGTTGAATAATATGCTGACAAAAAAGATTCTGTAAAAATGAGTTCACAATTGACTAAAGAAGTGGCATTTTTTGTAACTATAAACAAATGTTTTGGAATAATAACAAATGTATTAGAATAGTAAGTTAAATTTTTTGAAAAAAAAATAGAATAATTCTCAAAAATTTGAGCATAATTGGGCTGGCCCTACTTAACCGATTACACGCGAATGACGCAAATATGCGTCAATTAAGAAAAATCGATAACCGCGGTGGACGCAAATATGCGTCAAAAATGCGTCTTCGCGTCCATTTCGCCCTACAGCTTTGTGGAGTCAAGGACGCCACCGATCACAATTGCAGACGATTCTATATTGATGTAAGTATATTTTAGGCTTATAAAATACACAGACTGCCATAAGAAAATGTTGAGTAAATTTTGTCACAACAATAAGACTTCTTTCTGATAAAGTATAAATTGAAAATATATTTCATAAAATAATAAAGGTAACAGAATAATTTTTTAGAAACCAATATTACTTTAGCTATAACTGCTCATGATAAAACAAGTAGAAAGCTATCTTGGCAAGTGGAACACTGGCACTTCAGCATCCTAGTGATGAAGACGTTATTCTTGACCTGGCACAGCATGGCAGTGACAAGGATGGCAGTGACCAGGATGGCAGTAACTCTGATGGTAGTGACGAGGAGTTTGATGACAGCAAGAATGACTTCAGTACTGATGGGTGTAGTGACTGCAGTAGTTGCTAGATGGTCAAGGACTCTGACGAGAGAATGGAATTGATGATTCTGAAAGGTAGCGATTTCTACAGGAATTTTAACCACATTCTTTGTAACAATAAGTAAAAATAAATATTGTTATACAACAGGTGAGACTGCAGGGATCCCTCTGACATATACTTCTATTATGCTATGACCAGTTGCACTTGATAGTAAGATCACAAGCTATTCTGTCAACAATGCAGCCTACCAGCACATCAAAAGTAAAGACACCTTGGAGTACCAAACTGAATACACTATAATATTCTATCATTTATTTGTGATGTACCTGTTTTCATGCACAAAAGCCATAAAAAGCTTCTCTGTTCACAAAATTTATAACAGATTGCTAAGTTCAAAATAAAACACACCCTAAATAAATATCAACAAATTCTTCCTGAATGTAAGACAGATGCGTGCAAAAGCACTTTCTCTTACCTCTATGATCAAGTAGCAAACTGCTTCAGCCATGAAACCATACTTCCAACCTTACTAGTGTGCTTACTAAGAGCTTCAGTGTGATGCCATAAAGGTTTTTGCCAAACGGTGCGAGTACTTTGTTATTTTTCAGTCGGGAACAGCTCCTTAGCGTCGAATTTATGCTTTCCCAATAGCCTAGAGCGTACTCTATCGTTCGATAATACTGTCCCCGAGGCAATCTTCAAACGTTCGTCTTCTTTCTCTCGCTTAGTGTCACCCTCCCACCAAGCAATCAATCCTTTGTGTCTCGCGTGCGCCCGTGACCGCATTACGTAAGGCGCAATTAAAATTTTTGTTCGCGCGTAATCGGTTAATACGTATAGTAAAAATTGTATGGTGATGTGGTCAAAATTCCTGGGGTGTGTTCTAACTGATAGGGTCAGCACTGGACCTGGCGAAGTACACTCGGAGCCCCACCCCCCCTCCCTCCCAAACAAAAATCCTGTATGAAACCGCATACAATACATCATAAAGTTGCAATTATATAGGATCATGAATAATTTGTTGTTTGTATTACAAATATCTTTGTTGTTTGTGTTTTTGTGTATATGAAATTGTTTTGTAGTGGAGCTCCGATGTCCGATGGCATATGTTCCTTGTGGACACTCATAGATGTCTCCTACATGATCACAATCAGCACCAAACACAGCAAACAACATATTTTATTGTTGAACTAATATAATTATAAAGTACATCAAACAATATTATTTCTATTTTTTTTTTTTTTATTGATGGGAAAAGTGGAATTTTTTGGGAAAAAATTATTTTTTTTAAAGTAATAGTAGAGGGCCTAAATATCATTCAATTTTCTCAATCAAAAAATGAGGGGAATCCCAAACTCTTGGTCTATTTAGTGATATATGGTTGCGATGGGGTTTTCCCAGCCAGCATCGAGTTAAAAAAATAAAACGGTAATGCACTATTCCGCGATAGAAGATTAGATTTTTCCGCGCGCGTCCAAACAATTCGGGAACGAGAGGGTTAACGGGTTGAAACTGTATAAGAAACGAAGTAAAGACCAAGATGGTGGTAAAGATAAACCACCTCTGAAGAAGCAGTATAGACAAGATAATGAGAATCAACGTAAGGAGCAGAGCACCTGTAAAGGAAAGGGTAAGAGCAGACATGCGAGGAAGCAGCAAATTAACGAGCAGCTAGCAATAGAAATTCTTGCTGGAGCTGAGCTCACCGAACAACATATGACCTTTGCTACTACTCTCTTGAAGCAGTTTCCTGAATTGGATGGCCTGCAGTCTACCCTTCTATCACAGATAAATGCTATTCGTCCAGTGGGATCAGACCGCAACTCGATCCAACTCCATCACACAGGGCAGTTCCACTGGGTTACGTCAGCTTCCGTCATAGGCAAAATATATCTGTATGACTCTAAATTCAGTGGTGGACCACTCTCGTCTAGGAGTGCAGCTATCACTTATCTGTAACACCAGCATTGTGGAGGAAGAGAATGCAAAAATTTATTTGTGCTAACTGTCCTACAGTACAGCACCAGTTAGGAAACACTGATTGTGGAGTGTTTGCAATAGCATTTGCCTATCATGCAGGTACAAATTAATTATAAATACAATAATTATTTTAATTTATATTGTAATGATTGTAATGATTAAAATTAATTATAGCAAAAGGAGATATGTGAAAAGTCCGGATCCAAGCTACAACATTCATGTATATTGTGACTGTGAATTGCCAGAAGTTTACGACAACATGATTCAGTGTGACCATTGTGACAAGTGGTTTCACTTCTGTTGTGCAGACAAAGCACCTGCAACATTAGCTCAGAAATGGTTTTGCAACACTTGCTACTTGTCATGTCATTGAAATTTGCTGTCATGTCATTGAAATTTGCTGTTATGTCATTGAAATTTGCCATTTTTTGCCATTATTATGCACTCCCAGGGGGGCCTTAAAGTCAGGGAGGGGCCCCCATATTTCCGTTATATTGGGGCCCGGGGCCCCCAAATTTACTGTAAGATTAGGGCCTGGGGGCCCCATTTAAGGGGGGCCCTGATCTTATATGACAAGGGTCAAACACTGAGCTAACACGAAAATACGGGAGGGTCAAAGTACAAAATGACATACATAGGTCCAAACATTATATAAATAATGACAGTATTGTTACTATGTTTTAGCTAAGTTCATGCAAAAACTATAATAGCAGTTATGACCTTTTATTTCAGCAAACAAATTTTCTTACTTGATTAACGGTAACTTTTGTAGTATCAAGCATCTGCCATTCTGATAACCTCAATTACCAGTAACTCTTGAACAAGCTCTCAGCTACGATTTAAAAAATAAACCAGTGTTATTATTGGTAATTTTAGAAGACAAATATGGAATTACTACTTACCTCAATCTCCTGAGTATTGATAATATCTGTAGTATCAAATTTAAGTTACTTTGACTATCTGAACTACAGTGAATTCTTGACAACAAGCTCTCAGCTACAATAACAAAAGACCATCAATTTTAGTACACAAATACAAAATTACTTTCTTACCTCATTTTCTTGAGCAGTGGTAACTTCAGTAGTATCAAATTTAAGCCATTCTGACTATTTGAATATACCAGTCACTGTTGACAACAAGCTCTTAGTTACAAATAAGAAAGGCCAGAGTTATTATTGTATACTTAGCTAATAAACATGAATTACGTACTTACCTCAGCTTCCCTCAGATTCCTTAGCATTAATATTACGGCATTCTGACTACCCATGACTCTTGACAACCAACAATAAGGGACTCCAAAACGGCGAAGTTTGAAAGTACGTCGGGAAAAGGGTCTTCAACGACATAGTAACCTGTCGTAGCAACTGTTTCAGTCTTGAAAAACCAGGGTTTTCGCAAGAATTTTCTCATATTTCTGAGCATAAGTTAAAATAAGGCTTGCTTAATGCTGTAGTTTGAGAATAAACTGGGATCAAGCCGCTCGCCAACTAGAGGTGTGCTTGAGCACAAAATATCAAGCAAGCCTGCCTAGGTTACATAAAACTACAGTATTGTTACACAATATACTTTAGTTTATGCAAAAAGAGTATAGTAGTAATAGGAAATTTTTCTCTTTTTAACTGTCAATATTTTAATTACAACTTAACCGGACGTTTCGACTTCTTGCGAAGTCCTCTTCAGGGGTCGACTGAGGTCGTACTCTCTGAAAACACAAAGTAAACAGTAAGATTTCTGGAGGGCACGCTTACTGTTTATTATATCCCGGTCGCAAAAAATTGTTATTGCGAAAGGTTACCGTGGGTATTGCGTTCTTTTACAGGATGTAATTTATAAAACCATGATGCTGTATAGGTTCATTACTACGTAATATAATTTCTGGTAGTTTAGAAAAGACAAACTCATATAAAAAATTCAACACATTTTATGGAGAAAATAAATAGTCCTGCAATAAATTCAAAAGACTACATGAAAAGTTTCGATGTGGTCAGTTTGTTCACAAAAGTTCCAATGAAGGAAGTTATTCTAATTCTCAAAATAATTTTGGAACAAGATGACAGCCTTGAAGACAAAACTGCAATAACACCAGGTGAATTGTGCAATCTGGTTGAATTATGTGTTAAATCCACATATTTTTGTTTTGAAGAGACATTTTACGAACAAAAAGAAGGAGCATCAATGGGGTCTCCTTTATCACCAATTCTAGCTAACATCTACATAGAGAGACTGGAAGAAGAAGCCATCAAAAACGTTCCTCTCGAACCATCTCTTTGGTGCAGATATGTAGACGATGTTTTTGCCTTATGGCCACATGACAATGAATCCATCCAAGACTTCAAACTCCATCTAAACAAACAAAATAAACACATCCAATTTACAACAGAAGAAGAAAATGAAAACATAATAGCATTTCTAGATGTACAGATTGAAAGAAAAAATAACAAATTCATCACCTCAATCTTCAGAAAGAAGACTCATACAGACAAATACTTAAACTATAAATCAAACCACCATCCAAGAATTTTGTCTGGAGTTGTCAAGTGCTTAACAGATCGAGCAAAGAAATTATGCCATCCATCTGAAATTGAACAGGAGCTGAAACATTTAAAAAAAAGTCTTCCTAGCAAATGGTTACCCAGAACAAACAATAAATAGCAACATCAAATCCAAAAGGAATTCAACCAGAAATAATTCAACCAATGCACAAGATGAAACCATCAAATATATGGTAATACCATATGTCAAAGGGATTAGTGAAAAAATTGAACATGTATGCCGTTCCTTGATCATAAAAACAGTTTTTACATCAACACTAACCCTCAAGAAACATCTAATGAAGGTAAAAACACCCAGAGAAAAATCAAAAATCAAAGGAGTAGTTTATGAAATCCCATGTATGGACTGCAGTATGGTATATGTACCAGTCCATTTCGAAAAGTACAAGTACGTAGCTGTAGTGACAATACTTTAGGTAACCAATACCATTACTTACCTCAGGAGTACTGGTATTTTGAGTAGTCTCTAATATAGCAATCTGACTATCTGATTACCAGTTTCTTTTGACAACCAGTACTCAACGCTACTATAAACAGCATGGTTTTATAATTTCTGGTAGTTTATTTATTAGATTTCGTAGTAGATTATAACTATAAATAGTCAAAACGTTTCGACCCGTAGGTCTTCATCAGTTGACAAAAAACACAATACTAAAAATAACAAAAAACAAAAACAAAACCAGTTCAATAAAATGCAAAAACCTTGAGGATGCACTAGTTATAGTGACGCTATAATTGGTTGCCATGTTGGATTTAACTCCAGGCGATTGTCCAAGTTAGATGTTGATGGCAGGCTTTGATCACTACTGCCTCAGTAATCCTTCTTCTGGTGTAGTTCTCAACTCTCTCTTTCACTTTGGCCTCCAACCAATTTACTTTGTGATTACTGTTCCATGCATGTAAAGCTATACCATTCTTCTCATAATGCCTTTTTACTACATATTGGTGTTCCTTTAAACGCTTGTCTAGTGTACGTCCTGTTTCCCCTATAGATTTTTTTGAAGTTTCAGTTGTGCACAGGCTCGCTCGCCATTTGTGCTCAAGCTCATCACTAGATATATGACATACACTTGATTTTCTATTGTCCACCCCTAATAGTATCTCCCTTGGCTCGCTCGCTGGATAACAAACATCCCCGATTTTCAATTATGTTACCCCGGTAAGTGTCTCGCTTGCTTGGCTCGCTCCCCAGTTATTTTAAACTTTCATTGTCAGTAATTGAAATCAAGTTAGGGAATACAGTCGCAATGTCACTAATTACTAAAAGAAACACTTCAGCAGCCTTAAACCTCCCAACTAACATCTCTAGCGTCGCTGAAGATTTGCAGTCAAACAAATTTGTAATATTATGTTGGTAGTGTTGACCAGCAGACAGTCAAACTAATTCGTAAAATAATGTCCTTACAGTATTTGGTTTCAGCAGTTTCAAGTTTCACCATAGCTACTTCAGTGAGGATCCCTAGGGACTTCAGTGAGATTGAGATAAGGCATGGGGAATTAATACCAATTGGTGGGGTGAATGTATTTGAAGGAAGTACAGTAATGGGCGCTTGTGGAAGTCTCCAACCAGTTACTTGGACTTACACAATTGATGTTAATCAAGATTTTGGCTATGATTTTGATAGTGTTGACGATATTTATGTTTACTTGGGAAATAATGATCCACTTCCTGGTACAAATACACAACATAACAATACTATTATTCTGACCAATTTGAGAGTATCTGACACAGGTTATTACTATTGTTTTGGAACATACAGAACATATTTTGGTATGATTGACCATTTTCAAGAGTCATTTCATGTGAATGTACACACTGCAGCTCCCTTTGGATATGTGTTACCTGATGTGATTCATGTTTCGGAAGGCAATAACGTAACTTTTGTATGCGGCAGTTCCAGAGGTGTTAAATGGTTTTTCAGACCTATTGGCCAAGAAGTACATTTAACTAATAACACCCTTTTATTATATAATGTACGAAAAAACTCTAGTGGTTTATACTTTTGCAGGGGTTTCCACAGGAATAGAACAATTTTTCAAAATCCTGCTGTCTTGTTTGTAGATACTCGTGTGGTATTCACTGCAACCATCACACTTGAATCACAACTCATTCATTTTGATTCTGATGACTCTAGTTTTGAAGATGAATGATGCATTTATCCACAAAGAGAACTATATAGGGCAGAGCTGGGTCTGAGGGATTGTTAATGTCATGTCCCCACAAAATAAGTTCTAATCAATTCATTTCAAATGTTACTAACCTGTGAAAGCAAATTTTTATTTTACTAATATTATTTTCAAACGCCTATGAAAGAGGAAGAAAATGAATTTTAGTGAAACAATCGTTTACTCCATACAATCCGTAAAGCATAAATTGAGCTACCTTAGTTTCAATAGACAATGCTAATAAGACATTTTCTGCTAGCAATGTTGCTTGGCTATAACACAGCTGAAGAGAACCCACATAATTGTTTTAAGGAGACTCCCAAAAACAGAATGGACCTTCCCCAAGGAACAAAATTAATTTCAGAATGTGTGAGCAAAGTGCTATCAAGTCTTCTAACATATTCAGCGAAAAAAATCTGAACATAGTTTTCGCCTCAGTCATGGTAAGGCAAGTATGACTTCTTGACAGCATCCACTGGACAAAAAGCTTAATTTCCTGCTACAGGATTATTAAACATAAACCAATACTACTAAAAAATAGGTGTTATAACTACTTTAGATGAAATGAAAAAAGTATAAATTTGCACTTGACAGATAGGTGAAGATATTGATCAACTAACTTTATAAGAGTTGAGGTCATATTAGCTGGCAGGGTATATGAGAAAACTGAGGGATACTTACAGAAAGAATCTTTATCTGCTGTCTGGAGTTTCTAAAACCTGTTAAAAACATTTTTCCTGCCATTTCACTTACCAAAAACATAAAGTACACTATCCTCTTTTGTGGAATACATTAGGAGAATACTAAATCCAAGTAAAATCTTTAAGCCATTTTCATAAAAATGTTATCTGTTTCCATCCCTACTTTCTTTAATTTCAAAATATCTGGTCCAGCTAATTATCAAATAACCAGCCTGTTGAATTATCAACAGCTTACTTTATAGCATTGGTAAGTCTACCAGCATGACAAGTCAGAATAATAGAGGACTTAACTCCCAAATACACATGAGTTAAAGGTTCTCTTATGTCTAGCTCAGCGCAGTTAAGTTTAAATGGCTTAAATTTATCAGGGTTAGATTCATGTATGAAACTTATTAGGGTTATCTACTTGTGCTTCCCTTGTGTCAAACCTACAGAGAATAATCCACCTGGTCTCCTTGTCTTAATAGAGAGGTTGACCTACTGGTCTTATGCTAACCATGGATACATCCACTTGATCTAAGCTCACATGACAGATTTGTTCTCAACTCATCTTAGTTAGTTTCAGCTTACTCAACATGAATAAACATAATCAGCCACATGGGTAGCAGCAATTGGGTGGAGTCTACCACTAAAGGACATGCCTAATATGGGCATTGTCAAATGAAAGGATATGGTCATACTGCTATGCACAGTTTGTCATTTTTAGATGTTGCCCAAGTACAATGCTGTTGATTCCATTTTGTCCTCATATAAAATATAGAAAAATGCAAGGTTTCTAATGTCCATTTTGTCCTCATATAAAATATAGAAAAATGCAAGGTTTCTAATGTCCATTTTGTCCTCATATAAAATATAGAAAAATACAAGGTTTCTAATGTACAGTTTCAAGTTTGAGTATGTACTGCTCCAAGAAACCCCCTTAAAAATCATGACTCTGGGCCTTTGCAGTGGGGAGAGGTGGTGAGTTAATTAGCTCCATGCATATATAAGGATGTTCTAAGACGGCTATATTATGGCTAAATTATTTCCTACAGTAGTTATGTAAGTTTTTTCCCCCCTAAACAGCAAAGCTAGCTGAAATTGTCTTAGTAGTCATTAATGTTTATCAGAACTATGGTACACAGCTTTCTTAACAGTCATGGTAAAGTAAGTATGACTTCTTGAGGCTACCACTAGACAAAAAGCTAAATTTTCTGTTATTGATTAGGTTTTCTGTTCATGATTTTGTTATTGATTAAGTTGTGCAGTTCAGGTATATGGAAAGTGCAGGAAAATTGATAACTAAACCCATTTTGTGTTGCTTCTCACAAATGCATAACCTAAAGAGCATAATGTTTTTATGCTATACAAAAAAAAATCATAAGAATAAATATAATTATAGGGTAGAAATTACAAGTAATATTAATCTTTATTACAAGGGGCAGGTGATGCTACCACTTTTTCAATAGTATAGTATGAGTGTAGTCATTCGCTTAAAAAAACCCTTGCTTTTCTTTAATTAAAAGAAGATTTGAAGAATTCATCTAGAATAGCGTAATTTCCACTAGAGTTGGTGAAAATAGCAATGTACAGTAGGATGTCTGTTAGCGTCTGTCAGTTATCCGAAAACGTCGATCAACCGAAGGACTAAAATAACACCCTTTACCTAATTAATGACCAGACCCCACCCCCTGCCTGTAAGTTACCTGCGCGCGTGGATTACAGTACATCCTAGCGTCCGCTTTTTTTTCTAACATGGCTGAGCTTAGCAAGAGAAAACTGAAAAGAATTGTGCTAACCATGTGTAAGTGAAAAATAAAATTTTTTTGACGGCCTGCTTTGTGCCTGATCTGTACACGGTCACATATTGACATACACACACACATACAGCATGTATGTATGTATGTGTTATTTGTAGGAGTAATAGCCCCGAAGTTGTGCTATTTGGTAATCAATTGGACACCAGATATTTTGAAATTAAAGAAAGTAGGGGGTAGAAGCAGATAGAATTTTAATGAAAATGGTTTCAAAATTATACTTTAGTATTCTTCTAATGTATTTCACAAAAGAAGATGGTTTTTACCACACCATATGTTTCTAACTGAAGCAGGAAAGTTATTTTGAGATATTTCAGAAACACAAAGCTGATTTAGATTCTTTCTATAAATATCCCTGACTTGCTTCCTTTTTATTAAGGTAACCAACAGATTATTATCAAGGGAAGCAGTGACTAAAGTTAATTGATCCAGCAGATACTGGAGGCTGGCCTTGGTGAATAGATAGCCAGCTGAGGGTTGGGATCATTATGGGCAATTCTGGGTATTGTCAGGAATGATTAAACAACAACAGGTTCTAGTGGCAGGGCACACTTAACCTCACACTGGCAGTTACAGGGTCAAAGTTTTTACACTTGCAATAAATGATACATCAATAATATTATTGCTAACCACCCATCAACAACAGAACACTTCTCTTTTCATGGTAAAGTATTGATCTAGTATAAATCACAGGATTGTTAATTTTTTTCTTGTATCTTTTTTAAAATTCCATCTAAATTGTAAGAAGACTAGCCATTTTTGTCATTTCTACTCCTAGTAAAACTAGAGCACTAAACTCGTAGTGTATTTGCTAAAGAAGTCACTAGTGTTGAAACGAAGTTTTTAAATTTTCAATTTATAATAATAATTGTATTATTCTATTTATGAATATAAATTTCTATTTGTCTAGCTGGGATATTTTAAGTGCTTGCATCTCTGGGATTCTTCTGGCTTTTTTTATGGGAATTAACATTTAGAACCAGCCCTTACACACTCCTGGGACTGATCCACACTTTCTACAGCTGTTTTACGTGTATGATACTCAGCCATATGGTTCTTGTGATATGGTAATCTCTTGCTTTAGTAGTAACTTTGTCTTGGTCAAAAAAAAATAGCCACAAGAACATTTCGACTTTCTGACATGCACGCTACATGAACACTTAGGGCACACTTTTTAGAGAGCAGGAATACTTTCAGTTGATGAAAGAAGCACATCTCCACCAACAGAGACTTCCCAACACCAGACAAAAAAAATTAAGCAAAAAAAAAAAAAAAAAGTGGCAAATTAAAAGGACTTAAGTCTTTATCTAGTCGGGGTTCCTCTTCTCACAAGGAATAAAAATCAAACATATTTGAGATTTACTGTCAACATAGTGACATACTGACTGATGAATGAATGACAAACACACTACTGCCACTACTGTAATCCTCCTGGCATGATTAATTAATGTAGGCCACACAGTCTGTCTGAATTGACACTTCTCACAAGGAATAAACATCTAACATATTTGAGATTCACTGTCAACATAGTGACATATTGACTGAATGAATCAATGACAAACACACTACTATAATCCTCCTGCACATGCCAGCTGATGGTTAATTAATGTAGGCCACACAGTCTGTCTGAATTGACACTCACCTTGTGTGTCATTAGACAGTGATTTACTTCAGTGGAATATATAATTAGTCAGAGTTTGTAGAGGGTTAACTGTTTTAATGAAGAAAAAAAAAACATGAAGAGTTTATAGTGTCTTATCAATGAATCTTCTTCTTCATGGCCTTTTTTCTTCAAAAAATTGTGAATAAATCATTGTGCTTATTACACAATTCTTTCTTATCACTTTAACTTCAACTGTCAAATTGTCAAGTTTTTCTCAGTTTCAAGTTTTCTTTCTTTTTCTATTCTTAGCACGTTATAATTGTTTGAAAGCCTTAAGATTTGCCTAACCAGGCTGCTTAGCTCTTTTTCTAAATGCTTGATGCTTGATCAGAACAGCTAAGCAGCCTACTACTTCAAGTTTTTTCTGATGTTAAGAACCTGCCATCTAGTAGCTAACTATGTTATTTTCTCATTCTTTCCTTTGTTCATGCTATAGTTTATTATTTTCATTCATTTTACCACCAGTCCAGCATTACCATTGATGTGCCTGGGCACAAATGGTGAGCGAGCCTAAAACTACACTACTGTTAAATGATATTTAACCTCTAACGCTCAAGCTACTAAAAAACAAAAGGTCGATTTTTTTTAAATTACGTGTATAAGGTAAAGGGGTTTCAATGCCGTGCTAACCACTCTTCGCAACTGCATGAATAAAAAACGGCAACAAAAAAACAAAAACAGTCACGTTATTTGTTATACTCTTTAGTTAAGTAGTAGCTCTAACGCACAATACTTTCACACAACTGGACATACCAGCCTAAAAGACTTACCTCCTTGGTTAGTCGAATGGCCAATGAAATTTCAAATTAATACTGTTGGTTGGGCTTATAACTACGACAAATAGCGCATTAACTTACCACCGCCACATACTCTGTAGAAATGAAACTCCGGTAGGTTTTAACTACACCCACAAAAAAATTCAAAACAGTAAACAATTTATTTGTTAGGATGATATGGGTAATGATCGAGGATTCTCTTTAGTGAAGTTTGGGAAGTGGTCGACCACCAAACTAACACAAGAACGCCACGGTTAAAGTCCAAAAATGTCAAGGTAGGTCCAAACATATCCTGGATTTTCAACCATGTTACCACAGATAATGTCTCGCCCGCCAATTATTTTCCCCAGCACTCATCTCTGTTGTAGATGTCCTCTACGTAGTCGTCAACCTTCATTGATCTTCGACACAGTCTCCTTGTGTATTTGTTCAGCTGTTGATATTGTCTGTATAATAGTTAGGCGCTGCCTCGGAGGGAATTACCGCTTTTAGGGTTTCTAGGCCTAAGCTTTAGCGCCCCCGGCGCTGCGAGGACTCTACTTGGGGCCTTAGGGACCCTAAAACACCGGTTCACGAGGGCAGCGCAGTGCCATGCCTACCTGATTTAGATAGTAAGTGGCCATTCCTAGCTACCAATTGGAGGGACACTAAGTGTCCCTGCCCCTCAAGGGGGGGGGGGGGGGGGGGGGGGGGGGTACTACGTTAATAGTGTCATTCTTTGAAGGACCTAAGCAGTTTTAAACTTCCTCTGTCACAAAACAAAAACTACATAATCTATGTTCTTATATTGTACAGATCAATTGAGTCACCCAGTGTCCATTCTAATTACCTATAGCTAACCAGTTTAGGTTTAACTTTACTTTAAATCTGTTGGAATACTCCAAGTGCAGTGCATTTGTGTATTATAGGGAGCTGCTTCCAAACAAAGCTTCAAACTATAAATCAGTACCTAAAAAAATGCAGGAAGCCACATTAACTTGCCAATTGCTGGGCAAAAATTAATTGTTGATTGCATTAAGGTTCTGACTGCTTGGTGCAGTGCACTACTAGCTAGAAGTCATCCTATTCAATCTGGATAGATTATAGATCAGGGGTGATGAGATTGGGGGGAGGGGGGAGGGCAGGGTGGCAATGCTCCCCTTTCCCACTATCTAGGGGGACAATAGATTTATACCTTGTAAATGAATCACCATTAAACATTTAATTTCTTGATTGGCTATGAATTCAGTTCAACTTGCCAAACAAATTGCAAAAATAAGCTGCTTATCACTATACCAATAGCAACTAAAGAACTTAGTCAGTTTTTACAGCTGCCATTATGGCAAATCAGTTTTCTTGGGCTTCTTATGGTTCAGAAGAAGAATTGATAGTCCTGAAAGATCAGCATTCTATCTTGATGCATATTAAAAAACAAAAAACAACAACAGACAATATTGAACAGATGGACATTGTTAAAGAGTCAATAGGAAGGAATGAAAAGACTTTTGAAACATTTTATTTGAACTAAATCAGTTTTAAAATATTTACATAATCAAATTTTCTATGCAATTTCCCCTATATCTTTAAATTTACTTGGCTTAGTCAATGTAGAATTTTCCATGAAATAAATAGAAATAAGTTCAGAAGAGTTATATATTGGGCGTATGGTGCACCCTCACTTTGAAGCAACTTCCATCACTATAGCTAACCCTAATATATTTTTAACTAGTGATGTGCTTGAGCACAAATGGGAGCGAGCCTAAAGACTATACTATTTTTATATCAATGATTTTGACTTCTAACACTGAAGCTACTGAAAATAAGGTCCAGTTTTTAAATTTAGCATACAGGGTAAAAGGATTTCAGTGCCATAGTAACAACTCTCTGCAACTGCTTGAATTGAAGGAAAAACAACAACAACAAAATAATACACGTTATTTAAAAGTTTTCTTTGTGACATTCTTTAGCTAAGTAGTGGTTGTAACACACAATGCTTTGACACAACTGGACATGCACCTACACAGACTTACCTTAGCAGTAGTCTAGTGGACAATGTATTTTCAAGTAAATACTGTTGCGCACGGCTTATAACCATGACAAAGAGCGCATTGACTTACCACCACCACTAACTCAAATAGAAATGGAAGTCCTTTAAGTTTTCAAGTTTTAACTGCACCCGCAAAAGAATTCAAAACGGTAGCTAAACAATTCAATTTCTAGGGTGATACGGGTACTGATCGATAAACCGGAGGATTCTGTTTAGTGCAATTTGGGACGGGTCGACCACATAACTAACACAAAAACGCGAAGGTCAAAGTACAAAATGACATACGTACGTCCATACATATATCCAAACTAGTGGTGTGCTTGAGCACAAATGGCGAGCGAGCCTGATAGTTAGGTAACTTAATATACTGCCAGTATTGTTAATGATAGCAGTTATATCCTTTTATTTCAGCAAACAAATACAAAATTACTCTCTTACCTGATTAATGGTAACTTTTGTCGTATCAAACAACTGTTATTCTGATAATCTCAATCACCAGTAACTCTTGAACAAGCTCTCAGCTACGATAAAAAATAACCCAGTGTTATTATTTGTAATTTTAGTTAACAAAAATGGAATTACTACTTACATCATTCTTGAGTATTGATAACTTCTGTAGTATCAAATTGAAGTTACTTTGACCATCTGAATTACCTTGAATTCTTGACAACAAGCTCTCACATACAAAAACAAAAGACAATCAATTTTAGCACACAAATACAAATTACTTTCTTACCTCATTTTGTTGAGCAGTGGTAACTTTTGTAGTACCAAAATTGAGCCAATCTGACTATTTGAATTTACCAGTCACTGTTGACAAGTACTTAGAGAAAGGCCAGAGTTAATTTTGCATATTTAGCTAACAAATATGGAATTACGTACTTACCTCAGCTTCCCTCGAGAAGTAGTAGCTTCCTTAGCATTAATACTACGGCATTCTGACTACCAACGGCTCTTGACAACCAACAACCGGCACTCCGTATCCTCCCATAAAACGGCGAAGTTTTGAAATTAAGTCTGGAAAAGGGTCTTCAATGTCATAGTAACCGGTCGAATCAACTTTTTGTTTCTTGAAAAGCAAGCATTTTCGCAGGAATTTTCTCACACTTTGGAGCTTAAGTATAAAGTAAGGCTTGCTTAATGCTGTAGTTTCAGAATAAACTGGGGTCAAGCCTAAAAAGCCGTCTTTTTTGGAGAAAAATTTTCCCGCGCGCGTTTAAAGAGCATACGTACCATCCATCCATACATACATATATATATACATATACCCGATTTTGCATTATCCACCCCTAATAGTATAGAGCTCGCTTCGCTCGCTCGATAATAAACAAACATCCCCGATTTTCAATTGTGTTACCCCAGTAAGTGTCTCGCTCGCTACGCTCGCTCGCCAATTACAGAATTTTACACAAATAATCGACAGTGTATAAATCAGCCTGCAGAGGTAAGTATACTGTTAAAATGGGTTGCTTAAATAACACCTCACAAGGTGTTTGCCAGGAGGCACTGTCTGGACACCCCACTTTGAGCCCATATAACTTCTACACCAATGCATACTTTAACAAGTGAGCTTATTATAATAATAATAGCTTATATCCATTAGTTTCTTCCTTTCAAATATCATTTAGTTGCGACTAACTATGGAGACAATACTAGTGATGTTGAAGGGGAGTGGCTCGGACATACACAGATGCACAAGCTTGAACAACCCCAACCAGGCCGATCGAGCAGTAGCTGTGATGGAGTAGCTCAGTCGAAGGACCAGGAAGTCTTATGACGACAGCACGAATGGCTGAAGGAGTGTCGACTTATTCGGCGCGAGTTAAGACTCTGCGCAGCCGCTAGCTTGCAGCCTTGCAAGAGTAACCCAAAAATGGCAACTCCGCCGCGTTGTATACAACAGAGCAAACAGAGGTCGACTTTAATCTCAAGGATCTTCAATTATACATTACAAGGCATGCGGGTTAAATAGTGGATGACATAAGGTGTGTGCTATGGTTTACATACATGCATGAATATCATTAAGTTGTTTGTCACTTCTACTCTTCAACAGGGCTGGCAGGCAGTTGTCTGGGTGGAGTCCCAGACATACTCCAGGGGGGGGGGGGGCACAATGTTGGGTCGTCATCTGAGAGGAAGGGAATGAGACGATTGGTCGGTCGGGTGAAGGTCCGTCCGTGGCAGCGAAAGGCTACGGCTCTCACTTTTCCGTCATCTCCGGGGAATAGCTCGATGATCCGAGCGAGTGGCCAGTCTCGAACCTTGAGGGTTTCGTCGCGAATGAACACGAGGTCGTCCACAGCAGGTTTTTGTCCAGGTCGGGTCCATTTCGAACGCTGGGAGCAGGAGGCTAGGTAAGCTGTCAACCACTTCTCCCAAAGATCGGAGGTGAGGCGGTTCGTCAAGTTCCATCTCTTGAGGTTCGATATTTTGCCGGTGTGAGGGTTTTCCATAGGGGGCGCGACTAGTGGTCTTCCAATGAGGAAGTGGCCAGCTGTTATGTAGCTGCCATCCTTTACGTCGTCAGCATGGAGAGGGGCTAAAGGTCGGGAATTCAAAATTGCTTCGACATCGGTGAGGAGAGTTAGGAGTTCCTCGTACCTGAGGGCGTGGGGTTGAAGATTCTTCCTCAGCAGTGTCTTCATACTTTTCACCGCTGCCTCCCAGAGTCCACCGAAGTGCGGGGCTCGAGGAGGGATACTATGCCAGGTGATGGAGTGTAGCTGTGCGAAGGAGAGGAGCGCCTTCCTGGTTTCTTCAGATTCCGTGAGCTTCTGCAGCTCACGGATCTCTTCCCGGGCGCCCACGAAGTTAGTCCCGTTGTCGGAATAGACGTGGGACGGGCGGCCTCGACGGGCTACGAAGCGCCGGAAGGTGGCCAGGAAGTCAGTCGTGGAGAGGGAGGCACATAACTCGATGTGCACAGCTTTAGTGGACAGGCAGACGAAGACAGCGGCGTAGGTTTTCAGGAAAACAGGCTTCCGGGTGTGGCCCTGACGAATGGTGAAGGGACCAGCGAAATCGACACCGGTGAAGAAGAAGGGCAGAGAGGGTGTGGTCCTGGAGAGGGGTAGCATGCCCATTTGGTGGTGAAGGGGTTGGGCGTAGGCACGCTGACATGAAGGGCAAGAACGGGAGATGTGTTTCAGGAGGTTTCGAAGGTTAGGGATCAGGTAAGTGTGGGAGATGATGGCGTGGAGGGCGGAGATACCAGCGTGGCTGTAGGTAACGTGCAGGGTAGAGATGAGCAACTTGGTGAGGGGATGCTTGGCGGAGAGTGGGATGAGGGTACGTGGAGACGAAGGGGAGTTCGGATCACGGATACAGCTGTTCACTAGGAGATGTCCGGTGGCAGAGATGGACAACACGGAGTGGTAGAGGGGATGGGACTTGAGCAGGGCGGAGTTGTTGGAGGCGGCGTTGAGGGCATCGGGGTAGGCTTGTAGATGTGCCAACTTAAATAAGAGGGCTTTGGCTGCGTGGATTTCATCGGAGGAGAGAATGTTGGGCGAGGTGTCCTTCTTGGGTCCAGTGCGCGGCTTGCGTAGAATCCTGAGAGTCCAGGCAATGACTCGGACGAGGGTGTTGAAAGATGAGAACTTCTTCCACAGTTGATCCAGGAATTGGGCTTGGGATGGAGGGATGGCGAAGGAGGGGCGGATGGAGAGACAATTGGCAGAGTGCGGCGGTCGGGAACGTTTGGTTGATGGCCAAGAGGTGGGAGGTCGGATGAGCCAGGGAGGTCCTAACCACCACAGAATGCTGGCGGCAAGGTCCGGGGCGCGAATCCCACGGCTGGCAAGGTCGGTTGGATTGTCCGGGGAGCGGACATGTCTCCAGCATTGAGTGGGGACCAAGTCTTGAATCGCGTGAACTCGGTTTGCCACAAAACAATCCAGTTGGGAGGAATGTTTAGGTAGCCAGTACAATACGATCTCGCTATCGGTCCAAGCGAAGATGTCTGATGGTGGAACGTCCAGGAGGGTTTGAGTGTGGGCCAACATTTTGGCCAACAGATGTGCGCCGAGCAGCTCCGCCTTCGGGATGGTTGTCGGCTTCACTGGGAGGACTCGGGCTCTAGCAACGATGAGGGTGACGGTGGTAGATTGGTCATCATACACGGTCCGAAGGTATATTGCAGCACCGTACGCTACTGAGGAGGCGTCACAAAATCCGTGCAGCGCAGTGAAGATGGGCTTCCTGTCGTAGGTGGAGAGTCGTCGGGTTTTTGGGTGATCTTGAATGGAAGGAAGATCTTGAATCCATGTGATCCATTGATCTCGGAGGTCCTGGGGAACGGGCTTGTCCCAAGGGATGGAACGCTTCCAAGTGTCTTGAAGGATGATACGGGCTGGGATTATGGCTGGAGAGAAGAGTCCCAGGACGTCAAATACACCAGCGGTGCCAGAAGCTATGATCCGCTTGGTTACGTCCATGGAATCTGGAAGCGGAGAAGGTACAGAAACGCGAAGAGTGTCGGAACCGACGTCCCAATGGATGCCTAAGGCTTTCGGAGTGAGGCTGGGGTCGGTGAGTGGTAGTGATGCGTTGTCCTTCTCAAGGAGATGGTCCGGGATTCGAGCTCTAGTCTCGGCAGAGTTGGTCCTCCACTTGCGAAGAACCATGTCTGCTTGAGACAGGAGGTCGCAGAGTTGAGTCCTCAGCCGGTCTGCCTCTTCCACCTTGTCGGCTCCCGAAAGGAAGTCGTCGACATATAAATCGGCTAACACGGCTTTGGAAGCAACCGGGTGTGATGAGGAGTAGAGGTGGGCAAGGTGGTGGAGAACTTGGGTGGCTAGGTAGGGAGAACAACTGACTCCAAACGTAAGCCTGTTCATGCGGCAGTCCACAATCCTGTTATCATGGACGCGCATAAGGAATCTGTGGAGATCTCGAACATCAGGGTTAAGGAGGATTTCCCTAAACATCTTGGAGATGTCCGCCGTCAGGCCAATGCGGTGACGGCGGAAACGGATGAGTACGTCCGTGAGGGGGGATAAAGATTTGGTCCAGTGAGGAGGGTGTCATTCAATGAGGTACCAGTCGAGGACACGGCTGAGGCATCAAACACAGCGCGGCATTTGGTGGTAGTGGAGGAGGCCTTGAATATTCCATGCACGGGCAGATAGTAGTGCGGGCGTATGCTGAGCTCGTGTCTCGGGATGATCTGTGCGTGGCCAAGGTCTACGTACTCTCTGAGCACCACATTGAACGCCTCCAGTTTCCCTTTGGCGGACAACGAGCGCTCATTCGAGAACAGCCTCTTCAGGGCCTGGCGACGTGAATCGCCTAGCTCCCGCGGGCTGTTGACCCTAGGCACAGAGACGGAAAAGCGTCCATCCACTCTACGAACATTATCATGAAAGTGTTGAACTGCTTGAACGTCATCGGGAGAGAGAATGGGGGCTTCTGGCACCTGGTCCAGCTCCCATAACTTGGCGAGGGCATCGGGTAGGTCATCAGGTACGGCAGAAGTGGCCAGAGTGCTGGCAGTAGTGGAGGTGGAGCTTGAACGGGGTCCAGATACACATAGTCCGAAGGGCGAATGATAGATGCTCAATCCATCGGCAACGGAGGGTCCATCGGTGATACAACTGACGATATCCAGAGATCCTAGGTAGATGTCGACATCAGCACCAAAGTCCGGGTCAGCTAGAAGGGGAGCTTGCTGAAGGACTGGGCTCTGGGTCAGGGCGTCAGGGTCATCCGGGATACTGGCTTTTCTCAACTTCGGCACAACGATGAAGGAGATGGGTCTAGACTTGAAATCTCTGGAGTGGGAAAACAAATTAGTAACAACATAAAATTCTGATGTCACCTTGGCGAAGTTTCCACTGAGGACCATTGGCTGGGGATAACGTTTCAGTCCCAGGGTGGTGGCGAGCTTCTCGGTCATTAAGGATACATCAGCTCCAGAGTCCAGCATCACTCGAGCCTTAGTAGTCCGGGGGCCATTCTCCAGGGTGGCTGTCAAGGTATGTGGAAAGCATGGGCTGAGTGGTTGGGGCGGGTCTTGGAGTGGTTCCGGCTCCGGTGGAGCTTTTATCATGGATTGGTCAGCAGACACTGTGCCTACTGATGATTGGGTGGGAGTAGCAGTCTCACGATCCTTGTGCAGGAGAGTGTGATGCTTGGAGCCGCAGGTCTTACAGGTGAAGCGGGAGGGGCAGTTCTTACATCCGTGTCGTCCGGAAAAACAATTCAAACAGAGTCGATGCTCTCGCACAAGTTTGTTTCGGCGATCCACATCGAAACTGATGAACGTGGGACATCTGATTAGTAGGTGGGATTCGGAACAGACGACACACTTGGGGTTGGGTCGTTGAGGACGAGGAGACGTAGGTCGAGAGATGGAGGAGGACATCGGAGAGTAGGCTGGTTGCTTGTAGGCAAATGATGGTCGAGGGTTGGACACAAGTGGGGTCTTGTGTAGGAGACGCCTCTCAATGAATTGCTCCAAATCATCAATGGTTGGGCGATCGATGGATCCACTTATGTGTTTCTCCCACTCGGCTCTTAATGCGGGGCGAAACAATTCCCTGACATGATATGTCAGGAACTCTGACAGTGAGTCTCCAATATGAGCATCCAGAGCTCGGTAGCCCAGGACAACATTGTCAATCACGGAACGGAGGCCGGTGTAGTCGTCGTCGATGTGGCTGTCAGACAGGACTTGACGGTTGCGAAGTGGCACCACGATCTCAGCTCGCCCGAACCTCTTCCTCAGCGTTTCGATCAGCAACTCAACCTTCACGTCCTTGTCGGCCATAGCATGAAGAAGGTGTTGTCCTTCAGCACACTTGATAGCATTAGACAGAAGGGAGCGCTTGTCCATATTGCTTAAGGAATCGGCGCGGGTGATTAGCAGGTTCTTGAACAGGTTCTCGAAGTTAGCCCAACTTAGGGGGTCGCCATCAAAAGTAGGCAAATCAATGGTGAGGGGGGCCAGTCGAGATGACGGGGTGTGGGCGGGAGTTGATGGTGTAACGGCATCAGATCTGGCAGGTGTGGCGGCGTTTTTTAGCCTGGCTAGATGATCTCTAGCTTCAGTCAGGGCTGAAGAGAGAGACGAATAGAGGTCGGCGATCTCTGGAGAGAAGGTGGCGAGGGTCTTCTCACCAAGTTCGACGAACCTAGTAGACACGCTCTGCAGTTCGTCTTGGGAATGTTGGGAACATTCCTTACTAGCCAAGACTGCTCTGGTTCGAGCAAGAAGGGTGGAGCTGGTGTGGAAGGCGGAAACTCGGGTGGAAAGAGATCGCACGTCTCTGACCAATTCATCATAAAGTTCTCCACAGCGGTCTCGTTCAGCATACTCGGCCTCCAATGCGCCTTTATCAGTGTAGAGGAGTTCCTCTATTTGCTCCTGGATGTCGTCGTGTTTCTCCACCTCGTTGTCAATGTCCCTGGACAAACTTTGGAGCTCGTCCAGTGAAAGCTCCGGAAGGAGCTTGGAGGCAAGGGCAGAGCAGCGGCGTGAGTATCTTGTAAGGACCCCACGTCGGTGTCCACGCTTGCGGCGTAGTTGCTCCACGGTTGCAGACACTGGGGTATCTCCTTCCATGGCTCGGGAAAAATTGAATAATTGAATTCGGGTGGACAAGGGCTAGCAGGAGGTGGCGATAGGAGGCAGGCGGGGTGTTGATAGGTGACGAAGTCCGGAGGATGACGAAGTGGGATGGGCAAAAATCAGGTTGAAGTTGGGCGTGGCGTGAATCCGGCTCGAAGGACCATATGAAGGGGAGTGGCTCAGACATACACAGATGCACAAGCTTGAACAACCCCAACCAGGCCGATCGAGCAGTAGCTGTGATGGAGTAGCTCAGTCGAAGGACCAGGAAGTCTTATGACGACAGCACGAATGGCTGAAGGAGTGTCGACTTATTCGGCGCGAGTTAAGACTCTGCGCAGCCGCTGGCGCTAGCTTGTAGCCTTGCAAGAGTAACCCAAAAATGCGCAACTCCGCCGCGTTGTATACAACAGAGCGAACAGAGGTCGACTTTAATCTCAAGGATCTTCAATTGTGACCGTCTACAGGAAAATCGGGCACAACGCGGGAACAAAAAATTTTTTTTTTTTTACATAAATAGGCTCACCAATATCTGAAGATAGACTCCTCCAAATTTTAGAGCCTTCACACAAACCGTTCCCGAGAAAATACACAGAACCGTTCCACTCGGACAGCTCCACAGATTTGTTAAACATCAAGAAATCAGGCCTTAAAGTCGTTGCTAAGGCGTTGCCGCAGTGATTCCGTAATTTACCGCAATCCCCGTATACCATTAGTTTGCCGCGCGCAATCCGTCAAGCTGAAATAGGAGAAGCTCCATTGTCAACGGTGAATGGGAGGTAAGTAGAGGTGCTCTTTGTAGTTCTCAGGTGATAGTTGTGGGGTGAAAGGCTATCTTGCTATAAGATAACAACTTTAAAGAAAGGGTAGATTTTTTTTTTAGCTGGATTCCTTCATGATTCCTTTTTTTCAGGGTACTTGGTGGTAGCCATTTTAGCTGTCATGTCCTTAGAGGGTAATACTGATGATGGAGGGTAATGCTGATGATGCTAGCCATCTAGCCTGAAGTCCCTATGGTCTGTCCTTGAAGCTATGAGGAAGAAAGAAGTGGTAAGTAAGTTTGAGTTTAATTTTTTTTTGTTTGCTGGTAGCCATTTTAGCAATGTTTAATGCTTCCTTTTTTTAACTTAAGATGCTGGTGCTGATGAGGCCTACTTTCTAGGCTGACTCTGGGGTCCTTCAAGCTACAAACAAAAAAGCGAAGTGGTAAGTTTTAGTTTAAACTAAATTTTTTTTTTTCTGGAATTTTTTTCAACTGTCATGTATATTCATTCTTTTTAGCTTAAGGATAATGGTACTGAATATGCATAGGCACTGCTAGTGATAGTGTGAGTACATACACACTGCTAGTAATAGTACTGCTAGTGATAGTGTGAGTACATACGCACTGCTAGTGATAGTGTGAGTACATACGCACTACTAGTGACAATGTTAGTATGTAGGCACTACTAGTGATAGTGTGAGTACATACACACTACTAGTGATAGTGTGAGTACATACGCACTACTAGTGACAATGTTAGTATGTAGGCACTACTAGTGATAGTGTGAGTACATACGTACTACTAGTGATAGTGTGAGTACATACGCACTACTAGTGATAGTGTAAGTACATACACACTACTAGTGACAATGTTAGTATGTAGGCACTGCTAGTGATAGTGTGAGTACATACACACTGCTAGTGATAATGTTAGTACGTAGGCACTGCTAGTGATAGTGTGAGTACATACACACTGCTAGTAATAGTGTGAGTACATACGCACTGCTAGTGATAGTGTGAGTACACACTGCTAGTGATAGTACTGCTAGTGATAGTGTGAGTACATACGCACTGCTAGTGATAGTGTGAGTACATACACACTGCTAGTGATAGTGTGAGTACATACGCACTGCTAGTGATAGTGTGAGTACATACGCACTACTAGTGACAATGTTAGTATGTAGGCACTACTAGTGATAGTGTGAGTACATACGCACTACTAGTGATAGTGTGAGTACATACGCACTGCTAGTGATAGTGTGAGTACATACACACTGCTAGTGATAGTGTGAGTACATACGCACTGCTAGTGATAGTGTGAGTACATACGCACTACTAGTGACAATGTTAGTATGTAGGCACTGCTAGTGATAGTGTGAGTACATACACACTGCTAGTGATAATGTTAGTACGTAGGCACTGCTAGTGATAGTGTGAGTACATAAACACTGCTAGTGATAGTGTGAGTACATACGCACTACTAGTGACAATGTTAGTATGTAGGCACTACTAGTGACAATGTTAGTATGTAGGCACTACTAGTGATAGTGTGAGTACATACGCACTACTAGTGATAGTGTGAGTACATACACACTGCTAGTGATAGTGTGAGTACATACGCACTGCTAGTGATAATGTTAGTACGTAGGCACTGTTAGTGATAATGTGAGTACATACACACTACTAGTGACAATGTTAGTATGTAGGCACACTACTAGTGATAGTGTGAGTACATACGCACTGCTAGTGATAGTGTGAGTACATACGCACTACTAGTGACAATGTTAGTATGTAGGCACTACTAGTGACAATGTTAGTATGTAGGCACTACTAGTGATAGTGTGAGTACATACACACTACTAGTGACAATGTTAGTATGTAGGCACTGCTAGTAATAGTGTGAGTACATACGCACTGCTAGTGATAGTGTGAGTACATACACACTGCTAGTGACAATTTTAGTATGTAGGCACTGCTAGTAATAGTGTGAGTACATACGCACTGCTAGTAATAGTGTGAGTACATACGCACTGCTAGTGATAGTGTGAGTACATACACACTGCTAGTGACAATGTTAGTATGTAGGCACTGCTAGTAATAGTGTGAGTACATACGCACTGCTAGTGATAGTGTGAGTACATACGCACTGCTAGTGATAGTGTGAGTACATACGCACTACTAGTGAAAGTGTGAGTACATACGCACTACTAGTGACAATGCTAGTGTGTAGGCACTACTAGTGATAGTGTGAGTACATACGCACTACTAGTGATAGTGTGAGTACATACGCACTACTAGTGACAATGCTAGTGTGTAGGCACTACTAGTGATAGTGTGAGTACATACGCACTACTAGTGATAGTGTGAGTACATACGCACTACTAGTGACAATGTTAGTACGTAGGCACTGCTAGTAATAGTGTGAGTACATACGCACTGCTAGTGATAGTGTGAGTACATACACACTGCTAGTGACAATGTTAGTATGTAGGCACTGCTAGTAATAGTGTGAGTACATACGCACTGCTAGTGATAGTGTGAGTACATACGCACTACTAGTGACAATGTTAGTGTGTAGGCACTACTAGAGATAGTGTGAGTACATACGCACTACTAGTGATAGTGTGAGTACATACACACTACTAGTGACAATGTTAGTATGTAGGCACTACTAGTGATAGTGTGAGTACATACACACTACTAGTGACAATGTTAGTATGTAGGCACTGCTAGTGATAGTGTGAGTACATACACACTGCTAGTGATAATGTTAGTACGTAGGCACTGCTAGTGATAGTGTGAGTACATACACACTGCTAGTAATAGTGTGAGTACATACGCACTGCTAGTGATAGTGTGAGTACATACACACTGCTAGTGATAATGTGAGTATGTAGGCCCTGCCAATGCTTTGTGTTCAGTCACGCTAGTAGTGATATTCAATGTTCAGTCGGACTAATAGTGATCTAATACTAGACATGTTTGTGTATGCAGTTTAGGTAGTTGGTTTAAGTTCTAGAATTTTAGGATCAACCTCAGGATTTACAGATTTAAAAGTTTAGAGTACAGATAGTAAGTACTGATAAATTTCAAATTGTATTTATTAAAAACAGTGGCATTCAAATTTAGTTTGCTCTACGTCTGCGTGTTCTTTTAGGTGGAGGCGAGGATGGTGGAGAGGGGGATGGTGATGGAGAGGGTGATGGAGATGACAATGGAGATGGTAATGGAGATGAAGACGGTGGTGAAGATGGTGATGATGTAGACGTGGCTTCTGATTGAGGAGGTGGACAAACAATGTCTTTGCAAGCATCAGGAACAAAGTCTCTGATTTTGTCATATAGGTATTTCTGCCTATCCGGTGAAAGACCTGGTGGTTTTATAACTTCAGGTAGCTGGTTTGCACAAGGCTGCCAATTCTGGTGGTTCTTGTTCAGGATAGTGACCGTCCTCTCTTCAGCATCACATCGCACCTTTACTACAACCTTTCCTGGAGTTGCTGACGAGAAGATTAGGTGGTGTAAAGTTGTAATCCCATCAAAGGCCCCTCTCCTGAAGTAGGGTTGAAAGTGTGTAGCCCAATCATATTGTGTGACATGCACAGTGCCATCCTCTGTTCCAACGAGCTGGGCGTGATTTGTGTGGGCTGATTCATTGATCACACGCACCAGATCATCCAGGCATCCTACAATGGACTTCCTGAACTTCTGCTTCAGCAGGCCGAAGCACCAGTCTGGAGCAAACTTCGTATGGCCAACTAGCAGGAAAGAGATTTCAACTCTCTCGTTCAGCCCACACAAAACACGCCAAGCCAGATACTGCATCACAAACCTGTGAGAATTTAAAAAATACATGTATGATATGGTAAGTTATTATTACAAGTAAGGATATTTACCGATTCTTGTTCTGCCCACAACAGTTGTCTGCGTGCAGAACTAATTTAGTCTCTCCGAGGCTGTGGTGGGTGAGGAAGTGATGCAGGAGAGAGATGATGCAATTGGCACCCTTCCCAATGCTCATTCCCTCATCCACTAGATAGTTGACCTATACAAAAAAAAAGTTATTCCAAAATTTGCTAGCTAGTTTTTAAACATGTGGTAGACTTTTGGTGAAAAGATGAACCTACCTGCCGGGGTATAGCCTCACAACATACTCCAAATATCCCACACTTCCTTGGCGTGAGAAAATAGATTGGTCCAGGCTGTTGAGGATTATGAGGGTAGTGAACCTATGACAGTGAAGGAGATCAATGTGTTTGTTAATGTGTGAAATGTAAGTGTATACCTGTTGTGCAAAATCAAATGAATAATGCATTGTAATGTCCAAACTGCAGGGTGTTGGGGAAGTGCTAATCGGAGGAACACCAGGGAAGGCTGCCTTGATTGCTTCCTTTGAAGCCACTACCTGGCTCTTCAAGTAGCTACGAGCCTTTGTAGCCTCCGAGATATGGAATTCGGCATGCTTCACCAACTGATAAACAGAATTGTAAGTAGCTTTCTAGAATAATGCAACAACACACCTCTGATTTCTCCTCTTCTGGCATGTTTGCAGCCTTCATAATTGCAGAGGAGTTCTTCTGGCATTGGCTGCACAGGTCTGTCAAGGGGCGCATCACTGTTATGTGTGGCAGCTGACTGGTCCACAGCGAACAGAATGTCTTATATGCAGCTGATCTGAGCCCCATCTCACTGCATGCGTCTTGATACTGGACCCAAACGGACTAATGAAACAAAGGTAGTTATTAGATTTACCTATAGCAAATTTTACTGACCTTCTTGGTTGTGCAGGATGGCAGAAGTTGAAGGTCATCGCGTTTGTATCCAGGAATACGCCCAGGCAGAAGGATGGCATTGGCCTGAGCGTAATCACAGAGAAACTTCTTCACATTCTCCTTGTCCTTAAAGGTAAGGGTGTTTGCTGGTAACCGTTTAGAATTACCATGAACTCTACTGTCCAAACCAAACACAGAGTAGTGATCCTTTAAGGACTGGAAGCGAGACTTTCCTACAATTTTTTGTTGTCGTTATTATTTTATTATTACTACTATTATTATTAGAGTATTATTCTATGTATTATTTATTACTATTTTTACCAATTCCATGCAGAGCAAGAAATGTCCCCCTACAAATTTTCTTTCCCAAATGAAAGAAAATGTTGACCCGAGTGATCTTCCTCTGTGTTGGCGTATGCTTGTGGGAGGGGCCAATCACATCATCCACGCACAGGAAGGCTTGAATCTGGCCCAGTACCACCATGTCTAACTCTTCCCTTGTCAAGGAATTGGCCTCATCTTGCTTCACAAGATAATGGTCTCTGTGAAAGAAACGGTAGCAGTTACTTGCACAGCAACAGCCCTTATGAAGGAACTCGTCCAACTGCTGAACGGAGGTAGGTCTCTTTCGTCGAGCTGGTGACGGTTTTCGTGACCTCTTCTTTTCCTTGATAGGGATGATGTTTCTTATCCGTAAGCTATTGAGACTGTGTGAGGAGTGTCCGGACATCTCACTGTTGGATCTGGGGAAGATGGATTTGGTGTGCAGGGGTCTGGATCAGGTGTAGAGGGGTCTGGATCAGGTGTAGAGGGGTCTGGATCAGGTGTAGAGGGATCTGGATCAAGTGTTGGGTCTGGATCTGGTGTCGAGGGCTGGATATCGAAGTCTGAAGAATTATCGGAGTCTGAAGAATTAAGGGGGTCATACAGGTTGTACTCGTTATCATCCAGAAGAGGAGCAATAGACTCAGACTCAGACAGATCACTAGAAACTTTAAAATGGGTATTATTATTATATTTTATTTTTAAAAAATGTATTAAATTAGATTACTGTCATAGAATTACCTTCTTCTGGGATACCCATAAAGTGTCCATCAAATTCTTCATCACCTTAAAAAAAAGTTATAAGTATGAGTAATTTGGTTGATTGAGTACTTACAATCTGGGGTTTGATCTTCACTCCCTGGAGCCATGAATTCGCTAATGAGCTCTTCTAAGGCTTTTGCATCGGCTCCGCCCATCAAGTCTAAACTGTCGCTGTGACGGAGATTTAAAGCTCTGGCTAGGTCTTTGGCTTCAGTCATGATGGTTGCTCTCAAGACTGCACGTTGCTGCTGAACTACATTTTCCCGCCTTCAAGGCGCGGTATTTTGGCGCGAGTTAAAATCTAAGCTAACAACGATCCGGATACTCATGTTTGCAGCAAGTTGAGTTGGCGACTTCTAGGGCTTATTCCTTCTGTTCCGGAGTGCGCCAGTTCTTCAAACTTGGTGAGTACCTATAAAAATAGGTAATTATTCCATATCTGCAATAAAAAAAAATTGGTAAAAAATTGACCGAAGTCATAAAGTCGTCAATACTGCAATTTGATGCTTGCCGCGTTGTGCCCGATTTTCCTGTAGACGGTCACAATTATACATTACAATGCATGCGGGTTAAATAGTGGATGACATAAGGTGTGTGCTATGGTTTACATACATGCATGAATATCATTAAGTTGTTTGTCACTTCTACTCTTCAGCAGGGCCGGCAGGCAGTTGTCTGGGTGGAGTCCCAGACAGATGTGCTCGAGCACAAATGGCGAGCGAGCCTAAAGACTATACTATTTTTATATTTGACTTCTAACACTGAAGCTACTGAAAATAAGGTCCAGTTTTTTAATTTAGCATACAGGGTAAAGGGATTTCAGTGCCATAGTAACAACTCTCTGCAACTGCTTGAATTGAAGGAAAAAAACAACAACAAAACAATACACGTTATTTAAAAGTTGTAGTGGTTGTAAAACACAATGCTTTGACACAACTGGACATGCACCTACACAGACTTACCTTCGCAGTAGTCTAGTGGACAATGTATTTTCAAGTAAATACTGTTGCGCACGGCTTATAACCATGACAAAGAGCGCATTGACTTACCACCACCACTAACTCGAATAGAAATGGAAGTCCCTTAAGTTTTCAAGTTTTAACTGCACCCGCAAAAGAATTCAAAACGGTAAACAATTCAATTTCTAGGGTGATATGGGTACTGATCGATAAACCAGAGGATTCTGTTTAGTGCAATTTGGGACGGGGTCGACCACATAACTAACACAAAAACGCGAGGTCAAAGTACAAAATGACATACGTACGTCCAAACATATACAAATAAATAAATACAAAAACATCCCCGATTTTCGATTGTGTTACCCCTGTAAGTGTTTCGCTCGCTACGCTCGCTCGCCAATTAGGATTTAAACTGGGGTGTCCAGGCAGGCCTTCTATTTAACACCAAAACTAAGTTATCCAAAAAACCCATTTTTAACAGTTACCTTGGGCCAAAGAAAAAGTAAATGAAGCACCCAAGGTGCGAGCCCTCAGCGCTAATAAACACTACCTAGCTATTACGATATAATTTCCTTCCAAAGGGCGAGCAATAATCTGTTAGCTATTTTGGCATCAAAATAGGTCGATCAATGGAAATGGTACATGGAAAGCTGTTTTCATGGAGAAGAAGCTAAACTAGCCAGAAACACACACCTGTATACATTTTCAACGCGAAACTTCCGCTTCTTTCCACTCCGTTAACTTCCCTGAGCGTAAAGCGAACCACCGCACCGCTGGCTGCAGAAATTATTTGCTCACGTGACTATGACGTAACGCTAGGGGGCGTTGCCCGTAAAAGCTGGTACCTACACCGAGTTGAAAGCTTCATGTTTTCTAGAAGATTAGCCCGAAATTAAAAAAAAAAGTATCACAAATATAAGGTCTTAAAATTTCGTCCTGAGTAAGTTCATACCTAAATCAACCGTTAATTGTCAGTATTCTCCAAAATCAGGGTGTGACAGACAGACAGATGGATAGACTGAAGGACAGATAGATAGACTGATAGACAGACCGACAGACCAACAGACCAGACGACTACTATAACTCTATCACGCACGCGCGCTTAGGGTTAAATAAGCACACCCTTAGCAACCCTAGCTCGTTTCTCTGCGTTTTAGGCGCTGAGAGTGTGACTGCACCCTTAAAGGGCGACGTTCGGAATCTTCGTCAACGTAGTACGTAGTTGAAGCATTTCAGCGCACTTTGAATTGTTGTAAAAACTTTCAGTGCTTGTCAGTAACTGGAGTTACTTTAGCAAGAGGGTCTTAATGTCACCAATTACTAAAAACTTCAGCTACTACCTCCCACTCATATCGCTAGCGTCGTTGATGATTTACAGTAAAACTAATTTGTGTGTCGGTACGGTGTTACCTGCAGGGAGTTAAACTAATTCTAAAAATATGTTCGTACAGTATTTACTTTCATTAATTGCAAGTTTCCTTGTTGCTACTTCTGTAAGGATCAGTCGGGACTTCCGTGAGATTGAGGTGGGATATGGGGAATTAATACCAATTAATGAGGTGGATGTATTAGAAGGAAATTCAGTAAAGGCCGCTTGCGGGAGTCTACAACCAGTTACTTGGACTTACACATTTGATTATAATGAAGAATTTGGCTATGATTTTGAAATTGTTGACGGTGTGTATGTTTATTTCGGAAATAATGATCCACTTCCTGGTACTAATAGGCAACATAACAATACTATTATTTTGACCAATTTGAGAGTATCTGACTCAGGTTATTACTATTGTTTAGGAACGTATAGAACATATTCTGGGATGATTGCCTATTTCAAGAAGTCATTTGCTTTGTATGTATGGACTAAACCTCCTTTAGGTTTTGTGTTACCTAATGAGGTTCACGTTTCAGAAGGTGATAACGTAACTTTTGCATGTGGCAGTTTCAGAGAAGTTGAATGGTTTTTCAGACCTATTGGCCAAGAAGTACATTTAGCAAACAACACACTTTCATTAAAAAATGTAAGAAAAGACAGTAGTGGTTTATACCTTTGCAGGGGTTTTCCTATTAATAGAAGAGTTTTTCAAATTCCTGCTGCCTTATTTGTAGATACTCGTGTGGTATTCACTGCAAACATCACAATTGAACAATTCATTCATTTTGATTCTGATGACTCTAGTCTTGAAGATGAATGATGCATTTATCTACAAGGAGAACTATAAAGGGCAGAGCTGTGTCTGAATGTCAGGTCATGACAAATTATAAGTTTAAACCTAGTCTTTTGGACTCAAATGACCAATAGAAAAGAGTTACACAGAATTAGGAAGTTGGATGCCAATGAGTTAAGATTCACACTAGTATATATTATATTATGTATGCCACAAATTAAGTCACCACCTTCCTCCCACTTTTTGACTGCCTGCTATGCAAGGTTGGTCATTTTAGGCGGGAGTGGGATTATTATATTTTGCTTAAGTACAATGCTACAGATTCCATCTTGTCTTCACATAAAAATATAGAAAAGAATAAGCTTATAAAATTTATTGTTTCAAGTGAGTGTGATTTAGTATGTAATACTCCTATATTATGTCCACGTTGAGTTGGCTCGACCACAAATGTGGCAAAAGAGGAATGCACTTGGCGAAATCGGAAACCAATTAAGGTCACATGACAGTAGTAGCGAAAACGCGCGAAAACGTCGACGCCCACAGTAAAAACGGGGTGGGTCCAAGGTGCTCATTATTACCGTACGTTTACTTGTTGAAATGAAAAAGAAGCTATGGCAGTTTCTTCCGCGGCTGTATTCGATATATGCCCAGTTATAACTAATCACTCGTAGTTTATAGTTTGTACGAGCGCGCTAAAACTGGTTGAAGGTTGCGGTGGGTTATCTGGAGCTACAAAGCTTGGAGACAAGAAGCACAGGACCGCGGCTGAACGCCTCCTCAAGTAAGTCTGATTGTTGTGTGCTTAAGCGTGTATTTAAACTCTATTCTTACTTTCTTGGTGTGACGAATTTCTGAAGTACTCAACAGTAATGTGAAGAATCCAGCACATCACCTACACTTTAGCTAGGGCCACACACATTCCAGTATTACTTTGTCCTTCACACTGAATCATTCATATCATTTTATTCATGATTTTACTATATTCTATCTACTTGTTAAATTTCAACTTTTTTTTAATTATACAAAAAAAAATTGACAATTAATATAACTTTATAATGACATATACAATATATATATTATATAATTTTATGATGACATGAAATTGTGGTAGATAAAAGCAGCAGTTGAATTTGGAGGGTGGTAAAGAGCATCACCATAACCATAGAGAACTGTACCCATATAGACACGAGGAGTAATGGACAGCTAAAGCATAATAGTGGCATATAGAGTCTATGATGAATTGTATATCTTATTGTCTTGGTCGGCAAAGAGTAAATTGGCTGAGTTTCTAAATAAATAAGCCCATACAAACTTACCTCACATTGTAGCTTGCTCTTGTTAAGTAGCCTTGAATAGCAACAAAGTCCTGAGTCTAAAATGAACCAGAATGTCAAGCAGAAGGATAGAAACGAAGTCACCAATCTACGACTGTTTTTTGTTTACAATTGTCTCTGCGGTACTGCGCACGTGTTTGGCCGGTTTGAGCGAGTGACTAAATCCCGCTGCGTGTAGCGCGGGGAAACGTGAGGTTTTATTTATTCCCATAGACTTTTCTGTTGAGTTTTGAAACTGCACTTTCCCGCTGGCTCTGAAGTTTTTAAAGGGAATTTTCTGAACCGCTTGGCACGAGCTTTCGAATGGTACAAACCCGGAAGCGTAGCTACTTCCGTTTAAAAGTTACTAGTGGTGTGCTTGAGCACAAATGGCGAGCGAGCCTAAAGACTATACTATTTTTATTGACTTCTAACACTGAAGCTACTGAAAATAAGGTCAAGTTTTTAAATTTAGCATACAGGGTAAAGGGATTTCAGTGCCATAGTAACAACTCTCTGCAACTGCTTGAATTGAAGGAAAAAACAAGAACAAAACAATACACGTTATTTAAAAGTTTTCTTTGTGATATTCTTTAGCTAAGTAGTGGTTGTAACACACAATGCTTTGACACAGCTGGACATGCACCTACACAGACTTAACTTCGCAATAGTCTAGTGGACAATGTATTTTCAGGTAAATACTGTGCGCACGGCTTATAACCATGACAAAGAGCGCATTGACTTACCACCCCCACTAACTCGAATAGAAATGGAAGTCCCTTAAGTTGTCAAGTTTTAACTGTACCGGCAAAAGAATTCAAAACGGTAAACAATTCAATTTCTAGGGTGATACGGGTACTGATCGATAAACCAGAGGATTCTGTTTAGTGCAATTTGGGACGGGGTTGACAACCAAACTAACACAAAAACGCGAGGGTCAAAGTACAAAAATGCCTTACGTACGTCCATACATATATACAAATAAACTAGTGATGTGCTTGAGCACAACTGGCGAGCGAGCCTAAAGACTATACTATTTTTATATGAATGATTTTGACTTCTAACACTGAAGCTAATGAAAATAAGGACCAGTTTTTAAATTTAGCATACAGGGTAAAGGGATTTCAGTGCCATAGTAACAACTCTCTGCAACTGCTTGAATTGAAGGGAAAAAACAACAACAAAACAATACACGTTATTTAATCGTTTTCTTTGTGATATTCTTTAGCTAAGTAGTGGTTGTAGTAACACACAATGCTTTGACACAACTGGACATGCACCTACACAGACTTACCTTAGCGGTAGTCTAGTGGACAATGTAGCGCATTGACTTACCACCGCCACTAACTCGAATAGAAATGGAAGTCCCTAAGTTTTCAAGTTTTAACTGCACCCGCAAAAGAATTCAAAAAGATAAACAATTCAATTTCTAGGGTGATACGGGTACTGATCGATAAACCAGAAGATTCTGTTTAGTACAATTTAGGACCGGGTCGACCACATAACTAACACAAAAACGCGAGGGTCAAAGTACAAAATGACATACGTACGTCTAAACATATACAAATAAATAAATAAACTAGTGGTGTGCTTGAGCACAAATGGCGAGCGAGCCTAAAGACTATACTATTTTTATTGACTTCTAACACTGAAGCTACTGAAAATAAGGTCAAGTTTTTAAATTTAGCATACAGGGTAAAGGGATTTCAGTGCCATAGTAACAACTCTCTGCAACTGCTTGAATTGAAGGAAAAAACAACAACAACAAAACAATACACGTTATTTAAAAGTTTAAGTTTTCTCTGTGATATTCTTTAGCTAAGTAGTGGTTGTAACACACAATGCTTTGACACAACTGGACATGCACCTACACAGACTTACCTTCGCAGTAGTCTAGTGGACAATGTATTTTCAAGTAAATACTGTTGCGCACGGCTTATAACCATGACAAAGACCGCATTGACTTACAGTGCTTCCAACTTAAAGAGTGGATTTTTTTAAACTACTGTATAGACCCTCACTACAGTCATTTAACATACACATACCTTTTTTTCATCATCCCAATAATGTTTACAATAGTAAAACTGCCTGTTTAGAGAATGGAAAACGGAGAACAGAACTTTTCTCATTCACTCTAATACATTTTACGCCATTTTTTTTGACGTCAAGATTTTGCGGTAGTTCGTCATTAAACGTAACTAGTTAACGAGCTAAGGTCGAACGGTTATTTCCCTGAGCGGTAAGACGGGACTTTCCCTAACTGCAATCGGCTGTATGGATTCCCATCGTTCTACTAGCAGCAGTAAACGAAGTCGAAAAATCAGTCACAGAATTGTTGGCTGGTATATTACTAACTTGGAGCCAAGCTTATCCAAGAGGTCATCTTTTTCAAGAGCTAAAGAAAAGCTGAAGGAGTTTAATACTCCCAAGGCTCCCAGCATTCGGTATTCTGACAACATCAGGGCGATGCAGTTGGAGTCCTACGGGTTGTGCAGCTCCAGACGGAAGCTAAAACGCTGGCCGCGATAGGCAGTAACGCCGTAAAACTTGATACCTGCTAGGGCCTGAGATACAACCGTAGCTAAATCAGCCATACCCGTGCAACAATTAGCGGTAAACTGGCGCCCTTGCACAAATACGCATGCGCTGTTTTGTGACGTCGCGTTTACGTGTACTATAGGCCCACAATCCGCTGTAAACGTCATCATTTGATGACCCTTACCTTGCATAATTTTTTTTTGGTGAAAAACAGCCACAACTCACTTAATTTTCAAGGTATAGCTACCAAAGTTATACATAATAATTTTAAGGCAATTTTACATCATGTGTCAAATTTTTTGAGATATAACTCAATAAATTCAAAAATCCTGGCTTAAACACTTTTTTCTTAAAATTTTAAATATTTCGAGATTCAAATTTCGTGTGCCCACAAAATTAGGCTCAAATGAAACTTCAGGTATTAAAGTATCAGTATACCAAGTTATAGAGATAAGGACAAATAATTTCTCTTTTTTCAGCTTAAACACTTCCAAATTCACTGTCTTGAAGCTCCCAGTTCCATCACCTATAACCACAAAAATAACCACAAACCCACAAAATTGTTTTGTCTGTATGTTAATATGACATTAATGTATAATAATACAAATTTTTAGCTTTCTATTACACATACTTCAGAAATTATAGCAGAATTAGCAATTAAGCTGGAAGCACTGTACCACCGCCACTAACTTAGTCTGGCGTAGCCAGACCCTTTACCCACTGATCGCTGCGCGGAGGGAAAGGGTCTGGAATCATGCAATACAGCGAGTTGTTCCTATCCGTTACAAAATTTCAGTAATGATTTTGAATATCATTAATGACGCTTTGTGCCGTATAATGACGTTATATGACGCAATAATGGCTATTTCGCTCAGAGAAGTTGCCAATGAAGCTGTTGCGAGGCTCGGCTATGATAGAGGGATGAAGGAGGAACAATTGGAAATTACGACTAAGTTTTTATCTGGAAGAGATGTTTTTGCTATTTTACCTACAGGTTTTGGTAAGAGCCTGTGCTATGCTTGCCTTCCTCTTGCTTTCCAACTGTTGGAGGGCAATCAAGGGAAACAGATAGTGATTGTAGTTACACCACTAACAGCAATCATGAAGGATCAGGTAATTTATTGTATTTTTTAGGTTTATTGTAACTTTACCATAATACAATTTTATTAAGGCGGCAACTTTCAGCAAGAAAGGTTTAAAAGCAGCTTATGTTACTGGAGAAACTGGCAACGAAGAAGTAAAAAGTGCTGTTATGGCTGGACACTATCAACTAGTGTTTTTTACTCCAGAACTAATTATTGATACAAAAAAGTGGCGTAAGATGTTGTCAAGTACTATATATAGTGAAAGAGGATTTGTGGTCGATGAAGCTCATTGTATGGCAAAATGGTAAGAGACAGTGTGTTTAAGAATGTATCTGATTTATAAATCTTTCATGATGCATTACCATTTGTTTAGGGGAAGTACCTTTCGGTCAAGTCTTCGCCGCATAGGAGACATAAGAAGCTTACTTCCACCAGGTGTAAATGTAATGGCATTGACAGCCACGGCATCCAAAACCTTAAGATGTGATGTATCCAAAATGATCGGCATGCATCACCCATTCACTTTATCAATGAATCCATGCAAAAGAAATTTAGCATTTTGTGTACGAAGATGCTCTGATTTATTAGAAAGAATCAAGCCGATTATTCAGAGGCTAACTGAATTACGATCTGAAATGCCTAGAATGATAATATATTGCAGACGATTTGAGGATTGCTCAAATATTTACTTATATTTTAGATCATCATTAGGTGTTAATTTTACTGAGCCTCCAAATTCTCATGATATTACATCATTCAGATTAGTCGAGATTTTTACCAGTGTCACTGATGACTATATTAAGGAACAAATAATTGATTTGTTTACGAAGCAGTCTCAGCTAAGAATTGTGATAGCAACAATTGCTTTTGGAATGGGGATTGACTGCCATGATGTGAGACAAGTAGTACATGTGGGTGTACCTGATGATGTGGAGTCATATATCCAGGAAACTGGTAGAGCTGGACGTGATTCTCATCCTTCCCTAGCCATGCTGATGGTGACTACTTTAAGAAGACATGCAATGGATGAAGCCATGATAGATTATTGTGAGAACATTTCAGAGTGCCGTCGTGACAAGTTATTCAGAAATATGGCAAGCCCGTAGCAAGCAAATTTTGGTTGGTCAGGCCAGGATGTAGGTGTGGTCTGTGGTCAATTAAATTCCTGTATATAATTATATTATATATAATATATTTATTTATTTATTTGTCCGATCTAGGTATAATGTAGTTTATCATGCAATTTCAAGAAAAATCCCTTCTGTCAACATATTGACCCATACAGTAACTGCTGAGGATGGGATAAGAATTTTATTATTATAATTTATTACAGTACAAAAAAAATTAAGTTATATTCTTTGAATATGGATGATATGTTTATGTATGTTAACTAGTAGTTTCCAAAAATGTTAGATCTGTGAATAGAATCTCCTATAAAATCGTTTACAACAGTTTTTAGACAAATGGCATCTGTTCTTTCCTTATGGACATGGAGAAGCATTAGATAATTTAGCCTCTCTTGAAGCATTGTTGCTCTCAAATAGCTCTTTACTCTCCTCAATGCACTGAATGATCTTTCTGAAGTTGCATTTGTTGCTGGCATCACTAGAACTAGCTGCATAAGTTTACACACCTGGTCCATGAGTGCTGATTGACCTTGTGAGAGGTTGGAAAAATACTCTAATAAATCAAAAAATGATGTTTTACTAGTTTTACCCTCCTTATGTTGCTCAAAATGGACTCGAAAAGTTTGAAGTTGAGCCTGCAAAGTTTTCTTGTCAAGATCATCCCCATAAAAAGCAGTAATGAAATCAAGATCATCGTTAATGCTTTCACCTTTGCAGGATTTCATCAGAAGAGATTCAAGAGAGGAATATATCTTGTATCCCTGCTGATCGAAGCGGTCTTTGATGCAATTAACAATTAAGTCCACAGCTTCAAAGAATAACTGCTTATAGTATTCTTTGGGTGATTCAGGAAAGTAACCTGTTGATATTCCCTCTTCATATCTTCTGGGCACTTTGCGTTGTCGTGGAAGTTCAGGTTCAGAAATATTCTTTGAGGTGGCAAATGAATTAACTTTGGTCCAAAAAAGGTCAAATGAAGTATCGTTCCGAATACTATTCAATGTTTGCACTGTCATAGATGCTATGAGCTGACCTTCTGCTGCAGACATGGACTTCTTTTGAAGTGTGCTGCTTAGGTTATCAGCATGTCTTAAAATCAACTCTCCAAGCATTACTCCAAACACAAAATTAAAAGTCTTCATCACAAAAGAGACACCCTGAATGCGTGACTTGCTTTCAGTGTCTTTACATATAGAAGAAGCTTCTTCCCATGTTAACAGAAGGACATCATAATTTTCAATAACACTAGCTAGAGAATCAGCTCTTACTGTCCATCGTGTAGGACAGAGAACTCTCACACCAGGAGAGCCAGGAGTCATGTCTTCCTTAATTTTACGAAAAATATTATCTCGGCGTGGAGAAAACTTTATTAGCTTGGTAATTTCGTGAGTGGTTTCTAAGGCCTCCTTCATTACCTTGGACTTATTGAGTGAATCACTGGCTGCTAAATTTAGGGAGTGCCCATAACAATGGGTGTAAAGTGCCCTGGGCTCAATTTGGCTAATGATAGTAGAAACACCACTTTTGTGACCTCTCATTGCGCTTGCACCATCATAACACTGACCTCTGACTTTATTGATATTTATATTAAGCCGCACAAGAATATCCTTGATCATGTCAACAAGAGTTTTTGAATCAATCGATGGAACCTCATAAAGTCCAAGGAATTCTTCATGAACTTTAAAATCTTCAGTAACAATGCGGATAACAAATGTAGCCTGCTCTCTGTTACTAACATCAGTGGTTTCATCAACCATTATTGTTATAAATGGAGAGCTGTGAATTTCAGAAACCAATACTCTTAAAACTGTCATTCCAAATAACTTTATGACCTCATTTTGGATATCTGGACTTGTATACACATTCTCCTTTCTCTTCAACCATTGTTTCAAATTTGGATCCGATTCAGCTTTCATTAGCAATAGTTGGGTAAGATTTCCGTCTTCATTGTCACCCCTCAAAGCAAGTCCTTGCCTGCAGAGATATTTTATGGATGACATGATTTCAAACAAAGCATCTCTATTTTTTATCTTCTGAATGGCATGTTGCTTCGATAGCAGCTCACTGACGTTGCAAGTGGTAGCTGGAAGAGTAATCATTACCTCAACAGCTTCACGATGACATGAACTCTTTTCATGCTTCTTAAAGCTGAGGGTGCCGTCTTTCCAATTTGAAAAACCTCGTGTCACCTAATGATAAAATAAAGAATTGTTAAGATGATACATAATTGAATATTCACTCATGAAATAATGGGAAATGGCAACAAATATTAGCTTTAAAAATCTTTATCATTACGATACATCTGGTTAGAATCTGTAACTTAGCTAATTAATATAAACTTACAAAAGCAGGATCAGCTTTAGATGCCCTCATTTTGTTCTTCTTGAAGCCAAGAAGGCATGTGTGGCAAAACACCAAGTCTTGGGTTTCGTCATAATGCAAGAATGGCCACTGACTGAACCAAGATTGTTGGAAGCTTCTCAAAACTGGGGCTTTTTGTCCAAAGGATCTTTTTGGAAAACTAAAATCCAATGGCTGGTGAGGCTTACTTGGAAGAAGGGAATCTGAAGATGAACTTCCTGAAGTTGACTGACCAGCCATTATGGGCCGCTCAATGGGAGCAAGCAAACCAATACGCTCCACAGGTGAATAACGGCTAGAAGGAGAACGTAACAGCTGCAAATCCTTGAACCTACGCGCATGCTCTACGCAGCAACTAAGGTGGGTGTGGCTACGAGGTGAAAATATTGGTCCGGATATCCTTGAGCCTACGCGCATGCTCTACGCAGCAACTAAGGTGGGTGTGGCTACGAGGTGAAAATATTGGTCCGGCCAAAACCGGACCAACCGGACCGCTTGCTACGGCCATGTATGGAGTCTTATGAACATATTGATATGGGAAGTAAATGTTTGTGTTGTGACATTTGTTCAAAGTTTTGTGAATGTGGTAGGTGTGAAAGTAAAACTAAGCTTTTCATATATGTATAAAAAGTTATTGAATATTACTTAATTGCAGTTTCATTTTTATTTTACTGATCATCCAATCATCAAAGTCTTTTCTGGGCCAACCGTGTAAAATATTGTGAGGATGAGGGAATCTGATATGTCGTCGTGATGAAATCTGCTTGAATACTTGGTATTTTTTTAGCTCGTTCACTATTATTTCAATGTCTTTTTCCATACTTTTGCACTTGTGAATACCAGATACCTCAGCAACTTTGTTAACTGAGTCAAACTTGTTTAGAATTGTTACTAAGTTGCCCAAAGCACGACTAACTTTAACAATAGTTCTGCCAGTCTGATTTGACCCTAATGACTTTATACAATCTTTAACCACACGATTTAAGTGTTCCATATAAAGATCCGATGGAATGTTTTTTCCCTGATTGCCATGAACATTAATGCATCTTCCCCACAATAGTTGCTCTTTCAATGCAGGTGAAAGTTCATAGTCATGCTGATAAAGCATTCTGAAGACTTCATTAGCGTAATTAGTTCTGCTACTATTCCAAAACATTGGAAGCAGGTAACGCCAACATCTCAATATTCTTTCTCCATCCCCTTCCTTGATGGAGTCCGTAAACTCCAAGTAAAAACATCCTAGAGTGAGAATCTGAATTGCATACTCTTGAACTGAATCATCAGAACAATGAGAATTGGGATGCTTGAAAGAGAAATGAACAAAGGAATCTACAATATTTGCTGACGCTTTTTGTAAAATTTCTTTCCTTTCGTCATCTGTCTTCATCCAATCGCATGACGGATCAAAATGCTGTGGAATAACTTCATAGAATGCTGCAATAACATGTCCAGAAGTCACAGTTAGGAAGAAATCATCACATGAATTAAAATCTTTGGTTGGATCTTTGCCCACATTTGTACGACCAAGTATGTTTCGTAACTGGTACAAAGATCCATGATCACTTGCGCTGTCAGTGGACATGAAATAACGCCATATCATCTATAACACATGCACACATATGCAACCATTATATTTAAATCAATAAACTTAAAGCATATAATATCATACCCCAAGAAGGTTGAGCTTGGTGTGCCAGTCTGCTGCAATAGGAATAATTCCATCAAATCTCTTACAAGGATCATAAGAATTAACTTTTGCTAATTTGGCAGATCTTGCACGAGTTGCTGTCACCTGATCTCCTCCAAACAGTATGGGATATAAAATTGCCCGAGGTATGGATATAGTTTCATCATTTTCATCATAATCGCAATATTGCTTTGATGGTACATAATTGTGAATATGTTCCATTATTTCAACCATTTCATCATTTTTATTTTCATTTTTTAAAATGACTCCTAAGGGTACCTAATCACACAAATAACACACACAAGAACAACAATAATTGTAGCTATAATACAGCATGCTGAATCATTCCAAAATACACAAAACTTGAAATAACATACTATTTCAGATTTTCTAGCCATCTCATCCTTATATTTGTGTGAAATGTGCCAATCTACCAGACGAAGGCAATCAAATCCCATGGCTTCCAAATGAGGGGCTAAAATTCTGGACACCAAAGTTATCATATTCTTCCTAATTATCGTGTCATCTTCACTAGAGGGTAGAAGAGAACATTCAACATTTGCAGGAGCAATATTTGATGGCAGTACTGGTAGAGATAAAGATAACTCATCAACACTAATGCGATTCGGTAGAGATAAAGATAACTCATCAACACTAATGCGATTCAAAGATGCATAGTAATGAAAATAATGCAACTGTCTGTTACCACTAGCTCCAATTCGTTCATATCTTGGCTTAACATATTTATCAATGTTGTCACCAACAATACAATACGATGGAAGTGTCATGTGACTGGATGACAATTCCTGTGAAACGAGGGGTAGGAGCTTTTGATCATCCACATTTTCAATTTCATCCTCACTACCGATCTCAGATGACTGGACACTACTTAAAGAAATTGGAGAAATAGATGGAGCTGAAGGAGAAGATATATATAGCGATATATCCTCATTGGTTTCCACCTCTGACGAATATTCAGAATAATCTTCTGAATTACTGGTTTCAGTACCATCAAATAAGGAAATATCCAAATTAGCAGAAGAGGACTGAGACTATACATAAATTTTCTGTAAGAATTATAATGTAACATGGGCATCAGTTTACCTCTAGTGTGTCTTCTATAATGCTTTGCCACTGCTTGACCTTGAAATCATAACTGGAACCCATTTGTTCAATGAGACGAAGAACGCTGGTATAAGACATAGTTATGTTCAGCTTCTGGAGTCGCATAAAACTCTATAATGATAAACAAATATTCAGCTGAATTTGTTACATAGTAATTTATACCATAACTATAGAAAGAAGATTATTAATAATTGAACTAACATACTTGTTTTGATGCATGCCCAGCATATATTATAACTGAAATGATCTTCTGCACCAAACTCATTCTAGACAGCCTGTACTTCAACAAAATAGAAACACACATTCCAATAATTCCATTTCTTTTATGTTCATCTTTTTGTTTTGTTTCAGTTATAGCCTGAAACAGAATTAATAATTTTGGAGCATGAAGTCTTAGTTCCTCCATTATGACATCCCATGTGAATGTCTCCATACTTCTAATGTCTTGACTTTGAAGCATGGAATTTGTGTCATGTGACACTAAAACTTGAATTTCCCGTCGAAGAAGTGTCCCCAAATAGTTCATGGCATACTTGGTTGTTATAGGATCTGTAAAGCAGGCCTTGGCTATGCTTGATTTACTGCTTCTAGCAACAGCTTTCCCTAGACGTCTTCTTGAAAATGTAAGAGAATACACTTTAGGTTTTTTGTAGCCTATCTGAACCTGTCAGCAAAAAAAAAAAAAAAAAAAAAAATATATATATATATATATATAATACTTATAGCACGAGTCAGAGTACAATATGGGAAAATATTTTACGAGCACGCAAAATATTTTCACGAGCCAAAGGCGAGTGAAAATGTGGCGTGAGAGTAAAATATCATTCCCATATTGTACGACGAGTGTGATAAGTGATTTATTTCTTCTTTGAAATTTTTCTCAACCGGTTACAATACAATTTTCATTGATTTTACTCGCTACGCGCGCGCTACAAGGAGCGTACAATATAAACCGTACAATATGGGAGAATACAGAACGCTCGCGTGATGCGGAAATATTCAAGTAAAAATATCAAAGCTGCAATAAATATATATATATATACAAAGACAAAAACAAAAAAACAAAAACAAAAAAACAATAAAATTTTCAGTGTTTCTGTGATTAGCTATAATTCATCTTACTGAAACAGAAGGAGAAGTGACTATAGACTGTGCTGGTGCAGAGACAGATGGAGAAGTAGCCTACAAACACATACTACATATTTCACAGCAATAGTTTACATAATAAGTATAGCTTATAGCTATGGTATAGGTAGAGAAATAGATAGAATCGATGAAGATGGTGTAACCTATAAATAATTTTTTTTTTCGATAATTGATGACTAAAATTTCATTTATTGTTAAGGGCAATTAAGCTATCTGAAAGTGTGAACAAGAAAAAAGAATGTTTTATTGAATGTGGTTATAATTGCATCTTACAGGGACAGAGGGAGAAGTGACTGTACTGATGCCGAGGCAGATGGAACAAAAACCTTACAATATAAATATAAGTTACAGCTGTAGCTAGTTATTTAATTACTTACAGGTAGAGAAGTAGATGAACATGATGTAACCTATAACGTAATAAAAATAACAATATTTGATAGTTATCATTGTACTTTGTATTCGCCACAAAAGCAATGGGTAGTGAAATAATATAAGGGTGTAATTTTTACAACTGGAAATGACTTCTTTTTCTTTTTCTCAACTATCTAGCAAGCTAGCTAGTAATTATTTCATATTGGTCTACGTACAGTAACTGGTGTGCAGGGCAAATCTTCAAATTCAGATTCCAATCTGATTCTTTTAGGATTAGCTGCAATTGCCTTCTCAAGGTTTTCTTCAATTTCTTTCTTATGCTTTAGGAATCTGTCATAACTAGAAAAACAACTTCTACACAAAAATCCAGCTGTTGTGTGTCCGAAACCGGTTTCATACTTGACTACCAAATTTTTCCACAATGTGTATATGTCAATGGACTTCTCAGAAAACAGCAACCTCCTCCCAGCCTTCCATTTCAAAACATCACGGCCACAACCACGGCACTGCTGTTCGGAAGCCATATTGCTAACTATACGCGTAAGTTTTCAAGTTTTAACTGCACCCGCAAAAGAATACAAAACGGTAAACAATTCAATTTCTAGGGTGATGCGGGTACTGATCGATAAACCAGAGGATTGTTTAGTGCAATTTGGGACGGGGTCGACCACATAACTAACACAAAAACGAGAGGGTCAAAGTACAAAATGACATACGTACGTCCAATACAAATAAATATATAAACATCCCCGATTTTCGATTGTGTTACCCCTGTAAGTGTCTCGCTAGCTACGCTCGCTCGCCAATAAATAAACATCCCCGATTTTCGATTGTGTTACCCCTGTAAGTGTCTCACTCGCTACGCTCGCTCGCCAATAAATAAACTGACATCCCCGATTTTCAATTGTGTTACCCCTGTAAGTGTCTCGCTCGCTCGCCAATTAACGGTTTTTACCGGCCAACTCAACTTGGACATACTACAGTAATCCCCTTAAAAATCATGACACTGGGCCTTTGACTATATCCTTTTACTTGACAATGCCCATATTAGGCATGCCGTTTAGTGGTGGGCCCCATGCAATTGCTGCTAGCTCTCTAGTAAGACAAGGAGACCAGGTGGATTATTTGGTATACGGAGAACACAAGTAGATAACCCTAATGGGCTAAGTGCATATGGGGGTTAAGTGAATCTAACCCTGATAAATGTTATACTAATAAACCAATAAACTCTAATCTGCTGAGCTAGACAAAAGACAACCTTTCAACTCACCTGAGGATTTAAGATTTAAACCCTCCTATATACTCTGATGTGTCACGCTAGAGGTCTCACCAACGGCTTAATTGAGCAATAAACCACGAAACCACCGAGTTGTAGAGGTAGAGGGCGGACCTTAAATACCCACGCATAGATAATAGCTTCCTGGCAGACCTTGGCAAGTATAGTTAACTCGGCTTACGGAGGGCGGGGCTAGAAAATTGCACAGTGGCAAAAAAGTGCGAGACAATTGGAATCTATTTTGTACTCCAAGTACAGAAAGGCGGATGATTAGTGTTTCAATTTTGGTACAGCGGCGTAACTTAACAAGGTAATAAAAGTAGTCGTTTTTGTTTTTCAATACAGTATATATTTGTGACGCAACAAGAAAAAAATCACGTAAAAATATGAATGAATATAAAGCAAAATAGAATTGAACAAAACAAAAACGACAATATTGTGTAAACAATGAGCTGAAGAAGAAGCGATGGACGAAATTCTGGCTTCTGTGCGTCCTCCACTCTCCAATAAGTTCCGTTTATTTTGGGACTTTGAGGCTTCATAACTTCTTCGGTTCAGTGCGCGTGTCAGTCATTCTTGGTAAGTCCACATTTTGCCAGCATGTCTCGTAGATCCGCTTGGCTGCGTTCAGAATATTGCACTACGGGGCTGAAACTCCAAATGTGCTAGCTAGTGACTTTAAAAATTATTAGATTGAATCTACCCCTTCCTCGGTGTGAACCTGCCAGGTATAGAATCGGAGTTATTTTCCATAGCAACAGCCAATTAACCTTAATTGATTTGTGTGGGCGAGCACGTATCCGGTGTGCCAGCACCCTTAAAGGTGAATAATGCTAGCCAGGAATCAATATCAGTGCCATTAAATTTTACTGGCAGAATTTCCCAGCATTCTTTTGCATAAGCAAAACATTTTCATGGAACTACACTGTACAGAACGAACTTTGTCTACTGATGATCTGAACAATTCACGCGCCTGACAATTTAACGGTTTACACCCACACTAATTAAACCACAGTTTACCACTTGCTGACTAAGCAAGAACGAACTGCTTGGTGTCAGTTTACCAGACCCTTTTCCCGCGTAGGGATTGATTCTGGCTACGCGAGACTACCTTTCACCCACAATCTAATGGACTGCTTGAGAAAAGTACAACTCCACTTTGAAATCTGTTATTGGAAAAGCTATCTCAAACAAACATGACTAGCCTCTTGTCTTGACTTAACGGTAGAACCTCATTCTTAATCTGGGCTCACATCTTCAGATTATTGCACTACGGGGCTGAAACTCCCAATGTGCTAGCTAGTGACTTTAAAAATTATTAGATTGAATCTACCCCTTCCTCGGTGAACATTTCTAATTTTCTATATATATCTGCAGCTAGAATTCAATATGGCGGCATTTCATGAAATACAAGCCTGTAGTGAAAGAAATGAAACAGATATTAAGACAATTTTCACAGAAGAAACTTGATGCAGCGCAAAACACCAGGTCTGAATAGTGCCTCAGAAAGTAGCTGGGAGGGTCCATTGTAATGTGACTTACACTGCAGAAATCAAACACAGATGCTCTGGATGTCGCAGAAGATGTTGATGACAATTATGATATTGATTCTAATTTTATTTCATCAAATCCTAGTGGTGCAGCTGTTGATGTTCGAAGTAACTTTCGGAGACTGACTTGCAAACTCTAAATTTTAATGTTAACCCATTAGGACCAAGTGACAATTATGGCATTGATATTTATGAGCAAATGTTGAAATAATTTGAAGAGTGCACTCTTCAAAATTATTTCAACATTTCGTCACATATAATCTTATAATCAAAATATTATCATTATATTTATAATATAAAAGAAAATTGTTTGATTGAATCAACAAAATAATGACATGACTAAATGACTTGTATTCAATAGCTAACTAGCTAATTACAAAGCATCAATTCGGTATCTGTTGGTACTTCATCAAATATTGCCGTGAAGTCTGAGTGAAATTCATCATAGTTTAGGTAAGTGGATGGCAACTCAAGCATACAATCACACATATGTGCTATAGGCCTTCTTGCTAATCCTGATAGTGTCAAGGCAACCATACACTCTTTCCTTGTTTTTTAAATATAAACTGAGGTTGCAGTATAAGCTCATTGACCTTTTTGGGTGTAACAGTGACATTATTATACATTTTCAAAATATACTTTGTATTAGTCCCTTCCAAAAATTTTGATGAGATTTAGGAATCTCCGAATGAATTGCAAGTACTGCTGCAGCAGGCTTTGTAATAAATGTTACAGCCAATCAATGAGTTCAATTGTAGGCCGCAACACCATAGATTTGGGTGTGCTGTTGGAGTTTCTCGAAGGACCAAGTCTTAATGAGTAGACCAGACTTAGACGTTGGGCAGAGATAGGGTACTAAGCTAGCTAAAGTAAATGAGTCAAGTATTGACTAAAATAAATATTAATTAACTTAGTAAAGGAATATACAGCATAGGATGGCAGATGATACAACCATGGGTTAGGAGGCACCAAAAGTCACACCATAAAAACAAAAAAGATCAGCAAAAGAGTACTGAGCATGTGCAGGAAGTGGAAAGGGGGGGGACATGATAAGGATGTGATGCAATATGTACAAGTGTTAACCACAGTTCTTGGTTGGTTCAAGCCTGCTATTTGGTGGGCTGAACCATATTGCCCCCCGAGAAGGAAGACACTTAGGAGTCTGATGGTGATGGTAGACATGTAGACGATGTAGTAGATGTCTGTGATGAGGTGGTATGAGCTGGAGAACTCTTCTCTTGCTCCGGTAAGATTAGTACAATCTTGTTAGCAGGTCGCTTGTAGGTTTTGCCACGACATCTCAAAGTAACTACTCTCACTTTGCCATCTGCGCCAGGGTGAACTTCAGTTATTCTTCCCAATGGCCAGGTACGGGTGGCAAACTCTTCCAAGTCCTTGCACAGGACGATATCTCCAACCTTCAGATTATCAGTGGGTACAGTCCATTTGTTAGATCTTTGCATGTGTAGAAGATAAGAACATTTCCACTGAGTCCAAAACTGGTCGGTGATTCGTTGAATTAGATTCCAACGTCTTGCTGAAGAATTGGACTTGGTAATGGAAAAGTTGGTAGGAAGAGTGTGATGAGCTCGCCCAGTGAGGAAGTGTGAAGGGGTGAGCGCCTCACTTCCATCTTCAGCGGGTGCCTCTAATGGAACAAGTGGACGGCTATTCAAGATGGACTGAACCTCTGCTAGCACAAAGGTAAGTTCTTCAAAGGTGTAGCGGGTGTTCCCAGAAATACTGTAGAGTAGCCTTTTGGCAGCTTTGACAGACGATTCCCAAATGCCACCAAAGTTTGGAGAACGAGGAGGGATTCTTTTCCACCGAACTTGCTTGTCCGCCAAGTAGTGAGAGATGGCCTGACTAGTTCTGTCATCATTCAGTGCAGCATAGAAGGCCTTCAACTCAAGATCCACAGAGACGAAGTTGGAACCATTATCGGTTACAATAATCTGTGGTAGATTTCTAAAGGCAATGAACTTCTTCAAGGCAGAGAGAAAGGTAGCTGCTGACAGGTCTGTTACAGCCTCAAGATGGACACATTTCGTGGCCATGCAAATAAATAGACAAATGAATGTATGTCTTCACCATGGTGGGACGTCTTGGATTGCCTCTCTTGGTGAGAAAGGGACCAGCAAAATCTATTCCCACGAAGTAAAATGGATGTACTGGAGTAACTCTTTCCTGTGGTAGCTGACCCAGTTGCTGGTGCATGGTTCGAGCATACAACTTCCTGCATAGGATGCAAGAGCGAGTGGTAGACCTGACAGCTTGCCTCATTCCCACCATGTAGAATTTAGCAGATACAATGCCAATCAAGGTAGATGGTCCTGCATGTCTGTTCTCTAGATGGAGGTCGAAGATAATGATGTGAGAAAGGTGAGAACGACCATACAAGATATAGGGGTGCTTCTGCAAGATTGGGAGATCTGCATGTCCAAATCGACCACCAACTACCAACAAGTTTGAGCTGTTCAATTTTGGCAGCAAGTGTCGGATTCTGCTACCCTTTTCCAGGGTGTGTCCCTTCTTGACAGAGTGAATGTCTGCCATGAAGTAGGTCATCTGGTGTTGATGAATGACTCTGATTTCAGCTTGGCAGATATCCATAGCATCCAGATAAGGACAAAGTTTCCTCTCTCCAGGCCGTTTGTTCAGGTTGCGGTAGAACCGAAGAATCCATCCGACAATTCTCAGCATGTGTCTATAAGAGACATAACCTTCACAAAACTCTTGTTGCAGGGAGACGGATACAATAGGTTTGGAGCGAAGTCCCTGTAAAACCTTGGGCACTTTGACCTAGGAAGGGGGCCAAGATTGACAGGGTTGAGAGAGCCACTCAGGACCCTTCCACCATAGAGTGCTTCCGATGAGGTCTACTGGGAGAAGGCCTCGAGATGCCAAATCTGCTGGGTTTGATTTGGAAGCCACGTGTCTCCACTGTGCCGATGGAAGGATAGCAGTAATCTGTGCTACTCTGTTTCCCTCAAATACTTTCAGCCGAACTGGTTGGGTGTCCAGCCAATGGAGGACAATGCTTGAGTCCGTCCAGGCGATGGCGTCTTTCAGGTTCATCTTGAGAATGCTCGCCACATACTCCATAGCTTTGGCTAAGAGCAATGCTCCTGAGAGTTCCAGTCGTGGAATTGTCAAGACCTTGACAGGGGCTACCTTAGTCCTGGCATAGAGGAGCACAGAGTCGATGGACCCATCAGTGTAAGTCATCCTGAGATAGACTGCTCCTGCGTAGCCATGCTGACTAGCATCACTGAATCCATGGAGCTGGGTTGACTCCACAGACTTGGTTGAGAGAAAGTAGCAACGTTGGATTGGATGTGAAGAGATAGCTGGGAGTTGTTCAGTCCATTGCAGCCACTCCTTCCTAATGTCGTCAGGAACAGGGTCGTCCCAAGAAGAACCCTTTATCCATGAACGTTGGAAGAGATATTTGGCTTTGAGCAGAACTGGAGAAAAGTGACCCAGGACATCGAAGACTTGGGCGAGACCAGAGGAAATAGTCCTCTTAGTGACATTCTCAGTGGAGGAGATAACAGGAGTTGAGATGTGCAGTTGATCCGAAGTAGCTGACCAGTGCACACCTAAGGCTTTGGGTGCCAGAGAGGGTATGTGCTGAGAGCAATCACTGTCTTCTCTTACCTCTGCAGGAATGGAGTCTCTGAATTGCTGCGAGTTCGTTCTCCATTTTCTCAGCACCATCTTCCCTTTACTAAGAAGTGTGCAGAGTTCTTGTTGCAGATGTTGTGCCTGTTCTGGTGTGTCAGCTCCAGACAGCAGGTCATCAACATAAAACTCCTCAGCGACAATGGCAGCTGCTGATTGGTGATCTTGGCCATAGTCTCGGGCTAGTTGATGAAGTACAGCTGTGGCCAAAAATGGCGAGCAATTAATGCCGAATGTGAGTCGTGTCATCTTAGCGTCCATCACTGGAGTGTCAGGAGAGGTCTGATAGACAAACCGATGGAAGTCTCGTTCCTGGGGTTGAAGAGTGATCATCCTGAACATCTTCTCAATGTCAGCTGTGAACCCTATCCGATGGCGTCGGAACTTCAGTACGATGTCCGGGATCGCTGGGTAGGAGCACGGTCCAGAAATGAGTATGTCATTGAGAGAGACACTGGTTGAGGTCCTCGCAGAGCCGTCGAAGACCACCCTCAACTTAGTAGTGGTTGAGGACTCCTTCACCACTCCATGCATAGGTAGATAGAATGTCTCATGGCATGGTTTCTGGAGATCTGCAGGGGGTACTAACTCAGCGTGGTTAAGTTTAAAGTATTCATCAATGCATTGTTGGAATTGAGGTAAAGTTCCCTTACGTATCAGAGCCTTACTGTTGGAGTGTAGACGTCTGACCGCCTGTTGTCTGGAATCTCCAAGCAGAGGTGTGTCTGGTCTTCGGAGAAGAGCGACAGAGTACCCACCATCAGGTAGACGTCTATGAGTTGAGGAGAAATGCTTCAAGGATGAGGCATCATCCTCTGATTGTGTCTTCATAGTTGGGATCTCCTCCATTTCCCAAAAACTTGAGATGTCAGGTAGTGGTGCTTGAGGGAGGAAGGACACATGGCAGGCAGGGTAGTCTCTGCTCTCAGATGGGGAAATGGTTCCAGAGACAAGGCATCCCAGGCAGGTCTCCTGAGCTACAAGACTCCCAACCTTGTGTAACACAGATGCATTGATTAGATAATGATGTAAGATATCGTTACCGATTAGTAGATCTACACTACCAGGCCTGTCAAAGTCCTCATCGGCGAACTCAAGCTGGGGGAACTGTTCGAGGAGGGACTCCTTCGCACCTTGCAGGTATGTGACAGGCAGGATACCAGCAACACGATCCACTACGGACAAATAGGCTTCGATCACCGATTCTTTGTTATACAGAGACTGGATCTTCACCTTGACAGCAATCCTTGAGGTATGGATTTGGGAGACGTCATTGTCTGGAGAGAATGGGGCGAACTTCACTATGTGATGCTCCTTCTTGGCGCAAATAGCATTCACCACTCTGCTGCTAATACAAGAAATGCTGGAACCAGTGTCCACAAATCCTCTAATAATCTTGTCTCTCCGGCCAGCGATTCAGACCACCACTGTTGGCATGAAGGAGCCTTCACCTGGTGGTGGAATGGACTGATCTTGAAGTTTGTTGACTGGTGCGGGTGTGATAGGGTTGTCATCAGTGGCAGCTGGATCTGTCATTGCTTCAGTAGAAGTAGGGTTGGAGGACGTTGATTGATTGTTTTTCTTGGAAGCAGCCGGTGGATCATCTTTCTTGCTATGCAAGAGGGTGTGATGTCGTTTGTGGCAGGTCCAACATGAGTGCTTACTGTAGCAACTGTCAGCTGTATGAGAAGTAGCAAGACAATTAGAACAACAACCAAGTTCTCTCACCTTCTTGATACGGGAGTCTGGATTCATTTTGAGGAATGCTGGGCATTGTCTCATAAGTCTTAATGAGTAGACCAGACTTAGACGTTGGGCAGAGATAGGGTACTAAGCTAGCTAAAGTAAATGAGTCAAGTATTGACTAAAATAAATATTAATTAACTTAGTAAAGGAATATACAGCATAGGATGGCAGATGATACAACCATGGGTTAGGAGGCACCAAAAGTCACACCATAAAAACAAAAAAGATCAGCAAAAGAGTACTGAGCATGTGCAGGAAGTGGAAAGGGGGGTGGACATGATAAGGATGTGATGCAATATGTACAAGTGTTAACCACAGTTCTTGGTTGGTTCAAGCCTGCTATTTGGTGGGCTGAACCAATAAAATCTTATTTTGTTATGTCTTCGATGCATGACAAAAGATTAGCAGGTTTCGGAACTTGCCGGCAGTCAAACCTTGAGAGAATGTTTAGTATACTTTGCTGAATATTGTCAGAATATTAACCTGTCATACCAAATGAAATGGCTTCTTCAACAACAAGCTTTTCTTGAGTGCTGATGTAGTCCAAGAAAAGCTTCCAATAAAATCTGTCTGTTTAGGGATGAAGAACCTAACAATAAGTTAATTAAAATGGGAAGGACAATGCGAATTGGTAGAAATCCAGTTACCAAATACCCATGCCAAATAATACGACCCAAAATTGGGCAACATTGTTAGTTACACTGTATTATGTGTTATTTCATATGTATAGCAGCAGGTGTCTATTAATGCTGTGTAAGCTATCATTTACTATAGGCTTCTTTTCAAAAAGCAGAAAACATGTCTCTTTGAACACCTCCCATATCCACTCCTTCTTCTCCAAGAAACTTAATCTTAATTGGACACCCACACACAATATCTCCACTATAGTACATGTCATAAACTTCATCAAAATATCTTGTCTATTAACAATGTGAGTGATTCCATCCCCCTTTAGTTTAACTCAGAAAAAAACAGTCGCCACAAGGATACTTCTCAAGTGCAAGTTTTTGGAACAGAGCAAAAGACACAAGGTATGACAGGTAGCTAGCAAACTCACCTTTTTAAGTTAGCCAGTGGGAATGATTATCACTGACTTAGTGAGTCGACGCAAAAGATGTGGATTATGTACTGGTTGCACTTCAAGTGATTGTGGAAGTTGTGCGTTTTGCCTTGACATGCCTAAGTTTGGAGGAAAAGGGGCAAGAAAGCAGTGCTTACAAAGGAGATGTAATAAATTGAGTAATAAATGTAAGTTTATACAAAAGTTTTGCTTTCTTTTTATTCTCTCTCTCTTGACTATTACAGTGGAACCCAAAGTAGCAAGTTCCTCTTCCAACAACACAGTGGTAAGGGTATTATGAAGGATGTTAATTTGGTTTATAATAATAACAGTGGACAGAAAATGTTGTGTAGTACCAATGACGCTGTATCCATTGTGAATGGCTGCTCTGTTACGAGAGAAGATCTTAAGACACTAAATGGAAGAAACTGGTTGACAAACAAGGTAATAAATTTCATAAATAAGCATAGTTATTATTCAATCTATTGCATTTTAGATTATTGACTTCTACTTGATAATGAATTAAGTCAACAAAAGACACCCAAATTCATTATGCTGTGTTTCTTGTTTCTACTACGTAACACTGTCCACATCTATATAAGTGACCGTAGCTAAATGGATGGAGGTGATTTTTTTTGTACTTAATAATGTGTAGTCTACTTAGTAATGTTAGTCAAAGCAATTGTACAAGAAAATCCTTTTTCCAGTAAATACTGATTCTCACTGGAGTTTAGCTGTGGCAGACTTTCAATCACAGGAACTACGTTATTATGACTATGCTAAAACATAATCTTAAAAGTTTGAACACAATAATTATTGTAAGTACAGTAATATTGTATTAGCTACTGCTAATCTATATAATTTATGGTTTTTGAAAAATTAGGCAACTTTTACAGGATGCTACACAAACCAAGACTTTTCACAATGGAAATTAATATTGTGTAAAGGTAAAATTTAGATGTAAAATTATGTATTAATATATTTTTCATTACAGTATATTTTCCTTAATAGAATATTCCAAGGCAGACTAACAGTTACGATTGTGGTATCTTCACAAGCATGGTAACATAAACAAAAATACAATTGATATTTATAGCTTCATAACATTTGAAGGCTTTGACTTACAGGTTTCAAGCTTTGATCAGGTATGATATAATTATAACATAGAAGGCTGATATAATTTAGCACATTTTGAGGTGGATTAGCAATGATGAATATTCAACACAATAGTAATCCTTGTATATTATGTGTTTATAGAGTGATGCTCCTGACACAAGGAAGAGTATGATTTCAGAAATCAAACAGAAAAGAATTATTCCTTGCAAATTCATAAAGAGCTAACTATGCTGTCATTTCAGAGCTCATCATTAATTTTTTAATTTCATGAAATTGTATGTTTTCTGCCACTTGTGTTCAGCTAATTGTGTTATCAGGGGCATAGCTAGGCAAATAATTTACAATGGGTGTTACAAAAACTTGACCATACCAGACTATACACCCCCTTCAATATAAATAATCACTTGAACAATCGAGCTGAATTATGTGAGATAACTATTCTTACAATTCACACTCATTGTCAATATTCAAACCTTACGTGAGATAATATAAATCATGTCTGAAGTTTGTGTAGCTACAATAAAATCCTATTGTTTAATTAATCTCCTGATGAAAGATACTAACTGTTCACATGAGCAGGAACTAATGTAAGTGGTAACTGGTAGGGCCAGCCTTATTATGCTAACATTTTTTAAACAATAATAGAGCTGTATCAGCCTAGCTAGTGGAATGATTTTATAATAATAGAAGCACAAAGGAGAATAGTAAATACGATATAGCTAGCTATTAAGCATAATAATTGCATACAGAAAGGGAGTATGAATAAACCATTAAAATTTCTAGTGTGGTAAACATCGTTGAGCTGCAACCAACAGTACATAATCTTAATAGTCTCCGGTTTTTCTTTCTCAACAGATTTACTCCCATGCAGGACCCAATATTGTATGGTGGGAGGAGTATGAACATGATCTTCCATACCGAGCAGCAGCTGTGTGTGCACAGAATTACTCCTTCAATAATACGATAAACTTTTGCAACAGTGGATAGCTAGTCCACGGCGGACCATCTTCCAGCAAATATTTGAAGGGGACAATTTTTGTCAGGATGGACCATTTTTGTCAGCCAAGTATGGAATACTAACCCCGACAAAATTGCTGCATGAAATTCCTTCGATTCCCGGTAGAAAATTCCTGCAGGTCAATTCCCGCTCTTGAAAATTCCTGCAGGTCAATTCCCGCTCTTGAAAATTCCTGCAGGTCAATTCCTGCTCTTGAAAATTCCTGCTGGTCAATTCCTGCTCTTGAAAATTCCCGCTCTTGAAAATTCCCGCTCTTGAAAATTCCTGCTAGTCAATTCCCGCTCTTGAAAATTCCTGCTGGTCAATTCCCGCTCTTGAAAATTCCCGCTCTTGAAAAATCCCGCTCTTGAAAATTCCTGCTAGTCAATTCCCGCTCTTGAAAATTCCTGCTGGTCAATTCCTGCTCTTGAAAATTCCTGCTGCAATTGGAATGGAATCAGTGATCATAAAACCCTTTACCTATTGTTTTGAAGAGCTGGGGGGAAAAAAGCTTGTAAATGGGACATTTAAATTAGACATAATTATAATTATGAAACAAAGCTAGTAGAATGTTATTGATAAGTAATAGTTTAACTTAGGTGCTAAATTAGGGTTGCCAGTGCCACCCTTGTGTAGCCTCATTTGATCCACCTCTGTAGTACTAGTCCTGCATCAGCAGTAGTGGGCCCAATCTCCCCCAATAGTTTATGAAGTTAACTGCATTTCAGTGGTTAGTTCATAGCAATTGCCCGAGTAATGTTTATTACTGCCTACCCCATTCTACTACTCATAATTCCAGTGATTCAGCAATACAACAATTATTAAACTTCAGTGTTCCTCATAGCTCGTAACAACTGAATGTTGATGGAATGTAAGCAGCAAGGTAAGACACAGTTGTGGCCAGGATACCTCCCTATCAAATATGACCCTTTACCCCCTGGAATTGATGCCAGTTGTTTACGAAGTTAACACTACTGAATAGTTCATTTTGTTTTGCTACAAGTTACTAATTGAAGGAATGTAAATCGCAGGAATTCCTCACAAAAATATTATTCAAAAATATTCAAGAAAAAGTCACACCATTCCAAAACCATCGTTACAAACTATTGATAAAATCAATGATTCTTTAAATTCATCATAATTATTTCCATGCATGGTAGGAAGACGTAGCTGAAGGTCACAAGTAGAAGCTGTTGCTAAAATTGCCTCTTGAAAAATAATGGTCGGCTGCTTGTCAAATCCCAGAACTGGTATTTGTTCCGCTCCAGAAAGAAAAATCAACACGTCCCTCAGCTTACATTGTAATGCTCCACCTACAAGGAATAAGAGGAAGGTGAGAGAGTGGAGAAGAAATATATACCCCAAGTGTCAATATTAATAGATGAGTGATACAGTGTCATCAAATAATGTGATGACGTACAGAAAAATCTGCACAATGTGTCCAGCTAAAAGAGATTCATCAAATTAAAAATGTATTAATAAGCAAGCCTATGGGAGAACGATTAGGTAGAATATTTTACTGGGAACGGCTTAACCTATGGTGATACAACTGGAAAAGCACAATATCTGGATGCTGACCACTAAGAATTGGAAATAAATTTGATGGAGGGCTATGTACATGGTCCCATGTTTTTCATGCGCCCAAAGTAATTGCCAAAGGGAAATCAACAGCAAAATCATGGCAACCATACAAATAAACCTAATGCAGCAACTAACTTTACTAATGCCGGCAGCTTAATAGACTGATTTGTATATGTACTGAAATTCCTTACCAGACTGTCCGACTTTACATAGAAAGGTAAAGCTATGCCGTAAAATTGCCAAATTTTGTAAATATGCATCAAATTCCAAACAAACTTGGTATGACACAAATATTTTGATGGTTTACACAACAAGGATGAATGCAGCATCATCTTGGCTGAGAAATATACCATGATGCTTGTAGCATTAGATAATTATCAATTTTTATTGCTAAAACAGTGTTAACAATGCCATGCACACTAAGTAAGATCTATAGAAACTTAATCCATCCAGAGCGAAAAAGTGTGTGAAAAACTTGGTCATCAACGGGATCAAACCCAGGACTACTGGCTTTAGCCACCAGTGCTCTGACCACTGAGCTATGACCACCAAAGACTTCTAAGCCTCACACATTGGACCTTCATACTGACAAGTTGTACTGCAATGCTGCAATCTACTACTCAACAGCCATCAGGTATGTGCTGTCAGAACACATATTCGACCAAAAACACCTAATCCTCCAGGGAGGAGCCATAACCAGTGGATTAAAGGGGGCTTATCAATACTATAAATTCTATGCTCATCCGTCATGAAATTAGATAGAAAGTTAATCACATCCAGGGTGAAAAAAGAAAAAGCCCAAGTATTTGAAAATGTGTGAGGCTTGTAAGTCGTTGGTTGTCGTAGCTCAATGGTCAGAGCACTGGTGGCTAAAGCCAATGGTCTTGGGTTTAATTTCCAATGATGATTAAGTTTTTCATAGGCCCTGTCCTCTTTTCAACCTGGATGCGATTAAGTTTCTATCTAGTTTTAAGACAGGTGAGCATAGAATTTGTAGTATTAAGTAAGACCTCATCCTTAAATTGTATGAAAATCAATTAAAGTAAGGAATCAATAAATGTGCATAATTACAGGCTCTTGGTTGCCTGTAGCAACCACTACCAAACTCAATAGAATGAAGCCAATAATGGTGGTAACAATTTAATAGAAATCACAAGTTTACTTAGTATCATAAAGTCATATATTATGTACTCACACTGGTACAGCATGTATCGCCATTATTCTTTTTACCGGCATACACTAGATATGTATGACATACCTCATTTAACATAACCACAGAGTTAGCATGGGAACAAAGCTATTGTATGATTTAACTTACTTTCACATTCGTCCAAAAAATCAGCGAAGTGTATATATGTTTGCTTTTCCAATGGCAGTCTATTATTTCCCTCCTCCGAAAACTCACATTTAAACATATCCTTCAGATAAACTATTACACACATGCACACACATACACAAGCACGCATGTATGCACACAGTGTCGGGGAGAGGGGGGAAAATCAAGTGAATTCTAAAATATGTATTAAATAGTCTTACCAAAGGGAATAGGTAGGTCTATTATACCGGGAAACCAAAGGTATGATAATAAAACTTGGACAGCTTTTATGTGGATGCCGACAATTTTGTAAATATAAAAAATAAATTTAATTTGGTGCTCATAATGGGCACTATTTTTCTTTAGAGGGTCACAAATGTGTTAATTGCCGACAAATATATGCTATACCTTAAATATGGCAAAATATCTCAAAACTTTTCAAATTTTTTGGTTTCAGTCAAGAAGAAAACATTTGAGAAATTCTTTTTTTCAATGATACATAAGGAGACTAATGCATCAGTAATATCTGTCATGACGCTGACATGAGGTTAAATAAAAGTCTTCTTGGCTTGCCCTTGATGCTCATAATCTTTATTGGATTGCCCTACCCATCAAAAATAATTTAACACTGTTCTCGATATAACTCATTCGATGCTGACTTCATTAAACACTTAAGGGTGGCCGCACATAGCAACGCGCACTGCCTGTAGATCCGGACATTAATTTATTCCCCGCCAATACCCCACCATTTGATAATACGCGAGCAGAAACTATCGCGCAGTAGTAGCAGAAGTATACTTTGCGAAGTTGTGGTGTTTTAGTTTAGCTTCTTGTTGTCTCATATCCGTTTACAGCAACTCTCCATACGTCGTCTGAGCTCACGCAGCAAGGTGCACCAGGCTGCCTCTCCTCCTGTAGCCGTTCTCTGGACTCTGCGCACCTGAACTCAAGCGGATGGATATACCAGGCTCGATTTCTGCGGAGCGAAGACTTCCCAAGCTGCGCAGATCTAATACCTTCACCTATGGCTATCTCCAATAAACGGCTCTCTCTTCTGACTCTCTTGTTATTGTTGTATTGATGTTTGTTTACTCTTGATATAGGCGGGCTCTTTTTAGAACCAATACAAACTAATTGAAAAAAAAATTGCTCGCGTACTCGTAGTACGAGATATGGGGGTGGGGCTATTTCTTAAGAGTGGAATAGAAGTATCCAATTTTGAATCAGTTTTTCTTGGAATCAAATAATGAGAACGACTATATTTTTTGCACACGTGTAGAACACAAAAAAAAGAATGGCACCAGAATTTGAATTTTTCAAAATCTTATAAAAGGAAAAAATGTAAATAAATCATAAAGTAATATTGAAATGGAAAAAAACTCGTTGTCTTGCCCTAGAGTATCGTCTTGGCTAGCGGCGTACAAAATTCTGGCGCTCCAACTTGCCGCACCGCTCCAAAAAGTTGTTTCAAAGTTTTACATCGTGGCCATGATATTTCCTTCAGATTCACTCCAAAGTCGGTGTGCAGTATCTTCGGCAGGTACTTTATTCTTCTAGTATAGTAGAGTAGCCCTGCAAATAAAGAAAGTAGCAGAATCGTGCTTAGCAACCAACCGGTAAAAATTGCGTGGGCGGTGTGCGGCCACCCTTAAGACGTCTTTAGAATTCTAATTTGATTTTGGAATTTCTACCACAAACAACCACGAAAAAACCAGCCAGGCATCTTGAGTAAGTAGCTATAGCCTTACTACAAGCTAAAAAAAGCTTCTAAAAGCCTGAAACAGACAATAACTACTCCCAACTTACAGCAGTTTTAGTTGAGACTTTAAAGAGCAAGAAGGTGAAGTACTTGCAATGTCTGATACGAAAAAATTATCCATATGCTTCCAAAAATGCTGTTGAACTCTTTATAGGCTTCACACTTGGTATTTGTAAGTGTTTGAAGCCTGTTAGCCAACAACAAAGCAAAAACTTGACGCCCTGAAATTTCTCAGTCAAAAAAAAAAATAAAAATAATAAATCATGATTGCTGTTTTCAGACCAACTAAAAAAAATGCTGTAACCAATAGGGTGTAGTTTCTTTTATAAGAAAGTGCAATACTTTTGTTAAGTACAGAAAATAAACGACGCAATAATATTAAATTTTTGTTGATTTTGTTTGTTTTTTAATCAAAAAAAGTAGGCCTGTTCTTACCTGCCTGTTGGCTGTTACGGCATTGAGAGGGTTAATGAAGATATGGAAGCATAGTTTCGCAAGCCACACCCTTTACCTAATCACTCCACTCTGAAGGGTTTGGTCAATTGCTCATACTAATCTCGTTCTACTGGAATGCAGAATTTTACCACATTTCATTAGTACTGTTTACACGTACAAAAAAAATTACTGCTCCTCTTCTTGTATTATCGGGCAGGCTAGGCCTGCAGTATATAATCTGGGAAAAGAGTTATGCTCTTTTAGGCCAAAATATAAAATACTACGATACACATCTTTTCAGGATTTGAATAATGGAGCTTAATGCAGTACTTGGAAAAAAAAAGTCTCTCTGCCTCAAAAAATCATTCACTCAAGCATATAACAGCACTAAGAATAAACTTGTCTCACCGGGCCAGACTAAGAATAAACTGGCACAGAGTCTGGAGCACGCAAGATTAATTACCAGCCCATTTTCAATCACAAGCCAAACCCTCCCCTAAAGCAGAATACACAACATTTCTGGAATAATGAATGATACTGAATCTACTCCAAACAAACAGAGCTGGCTGCCAACATTTCCTTCTTCTATATAGTGTATTTAGATACTCTTCAGACTTGTGAAGTGTATGGAGAATAGAAATAGAACCACAAACCTTCAAGCAGCATATGTTCATAGCCTGTGAGTTCATTGATCTAACCAAATGAGGCTGGAAAGTTCATGGCAAGTTTTTGCCACCCATAACGACAGACTCAGAGCCAGCACCAGAATTTTGTATTAAATTTAATAGGTGTGAATATATGTATAATTTCAACATGAAATCCCTGCAGCTCTAAAGTGTGTTCATGAAAAACAACAACATGAATCAAAGTATGTTTCAGCATGTGGTGATTGACCACAGATAAAATAGTCTGAACTATGAAACATTGATGTAAATAAATCTTCATTAAATTAAAATATGTTGTACATTACTTCAATATTTTCAAATAGTAGCCAGGGACTTTTCTAGCTTTGCGTCACAGTGGTATTGACTTTACCCTTTGCGTACGATCGTCACGAATTTTGTAGAATAGAGATTGCAAAATGTCACAGTGGTATTGACTTAACCCTTTGCGTACGATCATCGTGACCACCGTAACACAGTGACAAGCTCTTTCCTGCTCTGTTATTACAGTTACAGAGCACATAGCGCACTAAAACTTTCAGTAGCTTACATAGTATACATTTTGCAATCTCTATTCTACAAAATAAGTCTTATAAAATACAGTAGAACCTCTCTTATCCGGGCACCTTGGTTTCAAGGGGTGCCTTACCTCAGATTTGCCCATATCTCAGAATGCATTCAAAATAGTGCTGCCAGCTGAACTGCCTATCCAAAAGCAGCTGTCAAATTTGCTAGTTTTGTGTTACTTTACCTAACCACAAGGTACATAGCAGCTGCCAGGTAGAGGCCGTAACTTGGGAGTCCTAACTTGGGAGTCCGGATAAGGGAGGTTCTATTGTAAGTATAACTTATATCAAGTGCACCAACTAAATAAAAACAATTTTTTTTCCTACACTTTGTGCTATTTTCAAATAGAACATCTACTAAGAAGTAAAGGCCTAAAGTAGCTAGAAATAAGCAAACTAAAACTAGAACATACACTTGGGTGTGATTTCTCCTTTCATAAATATAAGCTAAAAAAATAGCTAACAAACTATGGCCTCCTCGATAATTCCAACTAAGTTTGTATTCAAAACAACTCTATAAACTATAAACTAACGAATTACCATAGCTACAACGCTAGAGGCAGATTATTTGAGGCCTAACACAAAAGAAACACTCGCCCGTTTTCTTTTTCCACGTGTTGAACTCCAACTGGTAAAACGCCGTCTCAGGCAACTAATTGGTTTTACGGCGTGCGCGTATTTAATTACATAATTGCTCGCCCGCGTTCGTCCGCAAAGGGGTTAAGCAAATTTATTGCAGGGGCAAACCTAAAATCTATGGGGGCAAATAACATTTTCAGTTGAGCAAGAACCTTCTGAGCAGGGATGAAATGCCACTGCAGCCCCACCCACTAAAATACAACAACCTGGTAGCTGTTGCTATTGTCCTCAACTAATAGGTTCACAGAGGTAATATCAATTATCAGCAATTAACACATTTTGATGTAATCTGCATGACTTGTCACTTTTTCCTAATTAGCATAGCATGCTAGCCTGCCTTGTAATATGTACAATTATTTTTTGATAAATCGGACATTGTAATTTCTGTTCTTTGTCATTATTCTTTTACTAGTATGTAAGAATTTTTAGGGGGGGAAGGGGAATCCCATAATTCTCTGTATCAAACCCAGCACAACCATAATTTTCATTTTAACATTTAGAAACTGTGAACTACATAGTTGTAAATAATATATCATACTTACCAGCACTAAGCTCTATCTTGTCCTGCAGGAAAAACTTCTTCCATTCTGATGGGTTCTGCTGAATACATGTCAAAATTCCCAGGTCCTGCAAACCTTCAGCATACTGATCAATAGCAGCCTTCACTTTCATCATGCAAAAATAGTCGATTAATAACTGAATAATACCATTTATGTGTTCGTGATTGATTTGCGACAAAGGCTTTCGAAATCCCGTTTCAAAAATAAGAGCCTGCACTTCATCAATGCCCAGTGTAGCCTGAATCTCAGCACAGTCTTCACTACTTGACAGCTATAAGCAAAAATAGCGAAAACATTGATATTAACTGCTTCATGTATGCCTTGTGTGAAGGAGATTCAGTTTTTAATAGCTACAGTAGACCCTTTAATATCCGAACCTGAATGGGACAGCCCTAATTTGGATAAATGACATTTCTGGTTACTTGTTCATAATTAAAGTGAACAACAGTTAATTATTGTTGAATGAATGATTTCCATATCATTTGCTTCAGGCTTCTTGGTAATAGCGAAATAGATCAGCTGATAGATCAGCTGCAGCGAACTTTGTCATAGCTAGCTAACCAGTACAACCACCACCCACCAAGCAGCCTCAGAGTGCAGATCAGGGGAGATAAGAACAGGGCAGCTACAATACAAAGTAAACTTGCCTGTTGTGCTTTACTTATTTACTCTTTTGGTTTTATGAGGCCCAGATATGTGAGGGTCTACTGCAACTAGTGGTGTGCAGAGCACAAAGTGGCAAGTGAGCAAGCCCAGCTAGCTATACAATCTATACTAAAATATTGGGTTTCATACATTTTGAACAATAGTTCGCAGCCAGATAGCTGGAAGAAAAAAAAAAAAAAAAAAGGTCAAGAAGCTGTAATTTTAGTAAAAAGGGCAGCGTGTGCACAACTAAGAGAGGGACACATACCGAACATATAAATAAATATACAATATATCTGCGATTCTTCATTGACCACCCCTAATAGTGTCTCACTCCCTTCGCTCACTTGCGAATTATATACCCATTTCAGGGTGTGTCCTAATACAGGAAGCCACACCAACTTCCTGGCCAAATCAACTGAAAATTGCTAGCTGCGGCTCTGTTGCTACCTAGGGCATTAAAATTTTGTATAATCTCAATACAGTAATTTTTGTGCTGGTTGATAATAAGCATAATGGCATATTCTTTCCAATAGTGCTGGTCTCACAAGCTGCTTTCATTCTCAGATTAAGTTGTGTTGCTAAGCTTTGAAAGACTGCAGCCACAACACCAGGCTCCCAAAACTCGAAATAATAAGACCAATAAAATGTGCAAATTATATGTATTTGCTCTATAACGACTATAACCATAAAACTGACTAAAATTCAATCTGTACAAATGATTTACACTTTACCTTCTCAAGAACGAATCTCAGATTCGGATAGGGCACATCTTCATAATCTATATTGATGTTAGAAGGGAATTTTCCAGTACTTAGATAGTCGTATACTGGCGGTGCCAAAAATGGAATACCATTACCACCTTGAACAATACTCATCACAGTGAACCTGCCCAGATACTTGTAATGATTATTCTACAAATACATTTAAAACATTTAATCAGGTGCCAGACATATTATGATATATCAAAGTAGTATAAAATTGATATTGACTAATATTAAGTATTGCCATAGCAATTGGAAGTACAGTGCTGGCGTACAGCTGCACCTGGTATTGCCAATCATATCCTAATCACACAGAAACCACACCAATTTTTTTTGGAATTTTTCAGAATCTTGCAAGGTTCAACATCATAACAGAGATTAGGTGACTGGAACTCCATCAACCTCTAAGACAACCAGATCTTCTCCCTACTGAGTAACCACAATCCCTATATAACATTTCAGAACGTATTCAATGTGGTTCCATCCCAGCAAAAGCAAAGATCACCTCAAAATTATATAAAAGCATAGTCAGCAGTTTATTATTCTTCACATTTGTAAATCAGGGTCTCAAATAGCCCAGAATTTTTTTTTTTTTACTTTCTATAAACATTTTTTTTTTTAAGTTATGGGTTGTTCATAAAACCCGTACATTTTGAAGCACTTAATGTTTTTAGCTGTTGGTGGGCTATGCTACTTGTGGTCAGACATGTGTTGTTGCTAGCTGACGATATAGCTCTACCAAAAGAAGAAGACTCTTGTATAGTGATTCCTAGTTATGTAAATGGGAGTCAGGTATAATTAAATCAGAGTTGAATATTGTCTATTGTTTTAATGTACTTCAGTAATAATTCTTTTGAACTGCTCTTGACTGTGTATTTCTCAAAAAATGTTCTTCCAAGCAAAACATCTTCACATAGAAATAGCTTTGGCCGAATTGCAGCCTCAAAATTTATTGGAAAGAGGTCTATGTCTTTACTGTGACCATCTACAGGAAAACCAGGCACAACACGGCCTCCTTCAAAACATTTTTTTTCGGAGTTGTCAGTGTCCAGATATTGAGCTCTCCAAGTTTTATTGTTGAAGCTTAAATTGTTCCCGCTATTATAGACCTAACCGTTTCCTTCTGTTGGGGAACCTGCACTGACTGGTGCAGATGGACTTGTGCTGCTTACTGGGACAGACAGACCTACGCTGAATTGTGCATATGAACCTGTGCTTGCTAGCACAGACGGACCTGTGTTTACTGACACGGACGGACCTGTGCTTGCTGGCACAGACGAACCGGCATTCATTGGCACAGATGGACCTACGCCCACTTCCAATTCGGGACCTGTAATATTACATCAGAGATACCAATAATAAACCTGACACAAACTTTTTTATCTCAATTTTGCAATTTTTTTTTGTAAAAAATGTAGTTACGTTATGTACTACATAACAGGAGTCAATAATTCCTCAGATGTGCAATTGAATATTTAGGATTTTGCCAGTAATTTTGTCAGATGACAGACAGTGTATTGTTAGTTGGTGTGGTAGCTAGAACTATATTTTTGTGTGATGCAACAATCAACTTCTACTGGGATTACATCTTTTCTTGTGCCTAGCAGCAAGTAGTTGCTGTTTCCTCTTTGTTCCTCTGACTCTTCTACTAGCCATTGGCCACAACTTGATAACCCACCACCAAAGAGAGACCTGCCAGAACAAAACCAGCCCTGAAATAAAACCCAGGATCTCATATATGTGACCGGATTTGTGAAAACCCGGCTAAACGCGGCATCTAAAGTTTTCTAATTTATTCTACTAGTAGGCTGCACGGGGCCTTGGGATACCTTCCTCCTAATTTGGAAGCTGTAGCACAAGCCGTCTTCGCCCTACGCACTACAACACTTCAGTATTTTTGCTAAACTTATTATGGCTGATTTCGAAAAAACGCCGGGTAAAGACGTTGCTAAGGTCAGGGGGCGTGCCTTGTGTCCGTATACTATTACTGCGTGTCTCCGGGACACTATGGAATAAACCGGTTACAGGCGGATTGAAAGAAGTCTAAAAGGCTTAATGCAGGGCTCCTTAAGAAAGGCTTTCCACAGTGATACTGAAAAAAATTGTTTGCCGTTAGGCGGATTTTCCCAAATCCGGTCACATATTACAGACCACAAGGGGATTGCTAAGAATAGATGAGTAAGATCACTAACTATACTTAAGGAAGTTGAAGGCTGAATTTCGTGGTGGAGTGTTTTTTTAGGCTAGCCACGAGCTACAACTCCTGGTCTGGGAACTCAATTAACAGTGCAGGTGCACTGTTAATTGACCCTTAAAATATCTATATTGTACAGTAATCACATGCACACATACCTCACACGCACATATGTACCACACGCACACATATGTACAGCGAACGCACACACACACACACACATTGATTCTTACCTGAAGGGCTGTGGCATCCAAGTAGAAAAACTTCATGTTACTCTTTCCTACTAATAGGGAGTTAGCAGCCTCTGACATGAGAAGGCGAAAGAATTCTCTTTTGGGACCACCCAGATCCACTGCAGCTTCACCTACAAATCTAACCTATTAATAAAAAAGTAATATCTTATAGACTACGCAAAAATTGTGTTTTTCTTAAGAATTAGAAAAACTACCTGAATTCGTTTTAAAGTTGAAAACTTCGCCTTTTTGGCTTCTCTCATAGAATCCTCTAGAACATGTGTTCTCCTAATGTCAATCTCAAAAGATACACTATCTGACATCACTGAAGTCAATTCCTTCAGTATTTCAGCCACGGATCTAATACAATTACATAGGATGTAGGTAACTTCTTGAAAAAAACAAACAAACATAAACACCCCTACCTAAAGTCTGAGCATTTCTTATCTGCCACAGTCATACAGTCTTGCAAAAGCTGGTCCATGCTTGAGTTCTATAAATACATCAATAATAGTTGTTGATAGTTTAGAGGATAGTCATCAGAGTAGCTCGATCAAGCAGATAAGTAACAAAAACTTAATAAATGTGCAGTGAATAGTTGTGGTTTCAGTATCACTGGTGCTTTCAAATACATATATCTTGCGATGAACTATTCAACATATTTTCAGCTACACCCTTAAATACAATTCTCAATAAAAATTAGTTGTCAAATTACATCCTGAAAACAAACACGTACCTTAGACTTGCACACAATGGCAGTGGTAGCTGAAGCAGCATCTCTAGGGGAACTACTGAAGTAGTCACATGATACCTTGAGATTAATTATTTAAATGCTGTAAATTAGTTGTTAAGGGAGGAGGGTGGGGAAATGCCCTTAAAACTGGTTTTAACACAGACCTACCTCTGACTGGCATGGCACAATGGCAGGAGATGATGGAGGTGTATCTGAAATAGTGATTATTTTACTCCTATTTTGGGGCTTTAGCTCAATCCTTGGAAGATCTTCCTCATCATCAGTACTTTCTAGTCTAAAAAGTAACAGTACTACTATGAGAACAACTGATAGTAAGAACTGAAGTGTTACATTCTTCTAAGTGCTTAGAGAGCTCAGGCAAGGGAATTTTTCGGCAGCACACTAAGCAGTTCTCCATTGGCTTCACATAAAAATGTATTATGAAACAATTGAAAACAACATATTAGTACTACTTACAGGTGATTGGCATTCATTAGAACCAATAAGATCTAAAGTCTTCTGCAACGGGATGATGTAAGTTCGCACATTTCCAACTCTGTCTCGTAGAATTCGGGGAGACGTCACACACAAAGAAGGTAATGGTTCCAAAACTTTGGAATTGCTTCTACACTTAGCAAATATGAAACCTCCTCCATCCTTAAGTTTCGGAAACTGTTTCATAAGAATGTCCCGAAATTCATCAGCACTGATATCAATATCGGGAATAGTTATTCTTTTCTCCCCCAAACCTGCCTCTAAAAGTAAATCCTTCTCTTTATCATTCCTCGGAATAATTTTCTGATGGCACTGACTCAAACAGAAGAATCTGTGAGTGTACGATGCTTTGCACTTCTTCTCAGCACTTGATGGGCACGATCTGTTCTTTCCTGCCATAAAAGCACGGCCATATTCCACACCCAGTTTTTTTCCTTTGAGTGGTGAACTGCCTCATTCCTTTTGGTTGCGTAAGTGAGGAACGTACTCGGTGGAGATTGTGAAGGGCAGTATCACACCTTTCACGTACTTGGTCTCCTACACATTAAGGATCATATTATAACTAGTGATTTTCTGACAACCCAAATGGCAAGAGATGAGCCTGTCCACCATAAGAATACGCACACTGAGACTATACCAAAACACTCATACCACATAAGTGTGCATGCATGAAATGCAAAATGTTAAGTACTGATTTGTATTTGAGAGATTGTTTGTCGAAGGAACTTAGAAATGAGGAAATGTCAGGTTACATGTAATACAAAAAAAATCAATATGGGTCTGACATCATGTCCGGACACTGTGCCCATTGATCTGACATTTGCTAGTTTTGATCTAAAAATGTCAGATGACAGGCTGTTATATTGTGCCCTGGTAGTCAATGAATTGTGATGGCCTATGCAGTTTAAAATGTTGCACATTTTTCTTAGAATCTATATTGCCCCAACCCCAAAATAATGGCTGCTCCATAAGTAAATTTTTTAAATATTAATAAAAAACCATCCGCATAAATTCTAAAACAAAAAACAAAAACTTGTTAAGTTGCAGTAGGAGAATAGTGACAATGTTACAAGTGCATAGAACTACAGAGTCGGGCTTATGCACTATTTCCAAGAAAACACCATTACGTTTTACATAAGGACCTCCAAGCGATGGAAAAATGACCTTGAAATATACGAAAGTAGCGTGCAGTATTCTAGCAGCATGAGATGGTTATAGGGGCTACGGTACAAGATAAAGGAATTCCATGTTTGCTTGTCACGAACCGGTCAGTGATAACACTAAATGCATACATAGTGATTATGACAAATAATGCAGGGTTATATTTAAGGGGGGGGGGGGCAGGAAAAGATCCCTCCCCCCCAATTATTTTTCCTACTTCCCCCCAAAATATTGATTTAATTTGTCTCTTACTATTTGTGACAGGCTCTAGGAAACGTACAACTCCGCACAAAAAAAATTCTTCATTTTATCTCTATACTAGTGAAAATTGCCCCATCGATACCTTACCATTTAAATCCATTTGCTTGTGGAAATACGGCGTTATGAAAGGCTCAGTTTTTTTAAGCCATTAACCCGAGAAAACGTGTCTCAAAACATTATTTCGTTTTGATCTTATGCGTGTGAATATTTTCAATGGACCACTTATAGACGGAATCCAGTGTTCAAAGTTAGCCAAAAAGTGGAAGAAAGGATAAAGATTATAAGGTAAAAAATAATAATAATAATAATAAAAATCAAATAAATAAATTAATGAATTTAAAAAAAAATCAACATTTTGACTTAAACATGCTTTTTCACTTGTACAGCAAAGTTTGTGCAAAGCAAAGTTTTACCTCTTCCCAGAGCCTTACACATACCTTTTTCATAAAAGGAACAATGGTAAAAAGACTTGCAGCTTGTTGTAAAGATGTGAGTGTAGAGACTGTAAACCTGAATAATGTAGCTACAGGCACATTATTTATGACGACCCTTCAGCTTCTAACCCCCCACCCACACACAACACACACACAAGAAAAAAATTCTAGATGAAACTTTGTAATGAACAAGTTCATTGCATTTAGGGTTCAGCTTAGACTTATGGACCAACGAAGCAGCCCTAACAAAAATATTGTATGCATGCTGCACACATTCGTGCTGCCTTACTGCACTCGTCATGTACATATGCAGCACATGTGCTGCAGGCGTAATGCTGCTATCAAGCATATATGCTGCATACAGAAAAATTGAAACAGCGCCTCACATGTGCCACATATGTGCATATGAGGGATGCATGTGTGCACAAAAAAAGCATGCCACATGTGTGCATTCTCTTGTATGCTATACATGCGCAGTGGCATGTATGCCACTCATGAGTTGTGCACCCTTCTACTTGCATGCCTGTGGCGCATTTCAATTTTTGTGTATGTGGCACACAAATACGTTTTTGTGTGCTACTCATATGCAGCTACATGTATGCCACTCATAAGTTCTGATATCCTTCTATTTGCATGCTGCATGCCTATGGCGCGTTTCAATTTTTGTGTATGTGGCACACAAGCACTATGGTATATTTCTGCATGTCTGCCTGGTAGACGTGGTACATGTGCTGCATGTCTGCCTGGTAGACATGGTACATGTGCTGCATGTCTGCCTGGTAGACATGGTACATGTGCTGCATGTCTGCCTGGTAGATGTGGTACATTTGCTGCATATCTGCCTGGTAGATGTGGTACATGTGCTGCATGTCTGCCTGGTAGATGTGATACATGTGCTGCATGTCTGCCTGGTAGATGTGTTACATGTGCTGCATGTCTGCCTGGTCGATGTGATACATGTGCTGCATGTCTGCATGGTAGATGTGGTACATGTGCTGCATGTCTGCCTGGTAGATGTGATACATGTGCTGCATGTCTGCATGGTAGATGTGGTACATGTGCTGCATGTCTGCCTGGTAGATGTTGGTACTCTGCCATCGTTGTAGAGCTGGAATGAGTCAGGAAGTGGGAGCGCACACAACTCAAGCGAATACTATTGCCTTTATGAAAAGTAAGGAATCAAGTACAGTACTTATGTATGATGCACGATGATACATGCATTGGGTTTGAGTGAGTTTGAATAACATTAATGTAAATGCGATTTGGTTCGTGGGTAAATTAACATGCACATGGCACAATAGCAACATGCACATAAGTGTTTGATATGCATGTAGCATAGTAGCAACATGCACATGTGTATTTGACATGCATGTGGCAGAGTATCAACATGCACATGTGTATTTGACATGCATGTGACATAGTAGCAACATGCACATGTGTACCTGACATGCATGTGGCAGAGTATCAACATGCACACATCTACTTGACATTCATGTGGCATAGTAGTGACATGCACATGTGTGTTTGACATGCATGTGACGTAGTAGCAAAACAGGCATATGTACTTGACATGCATGTGGCATAGTAGTGACATGCACATGTGCACCTAACATGCATGTGGCACATAAAACCGTGCACACATGCAAGGCAAATATATGTGACACATGTGTAAACTGCATGCTACTCTCCTTGTGAATACATTATAAATGTGGCATACATGCAGCACATATCTATTTTTGTAAGGGAGTCCTCTGCAATTGTGACCGTCTACAGGAAAACCGGGCACAACGCGGCGTGCGTAAATATCGAGAAAAGATTGATCGATTTCTTAAAAATGTAGACAGTGATGTGAGCAGTGCACCCCATCTGTAGACTCCCATCTTTTTTTTAGACCCAGCTCCACTTACAGCCACAATCACTATACTAGGCCTTGGCTATTGACTCTACCTCCTCCCTACACAACCTTATCAACTCAACCTCACCCACCAACACACACACAGAATGTAAGCTTGCAGATCGAACTGAGTGACCACAAACCAACATCCCATTATACATCTGAGAAGTAGATAGGATTGTCCAGGCAGGTGGACATATATAGTAAACAAGGCCTACTAATTGTGGCCGTACATATTACATCTACAAGTGTGTTGGTGGGGTCTTCAGATTAAAAGCTTCATAAACGTATTATTAATTTTTCATACAAACTACAGTCATGCTAACTATAATATGTCTTAAGTTTGGTGTGCCTTGATTCCAAATTTAGTTTATATGGTTACCTTCAGGGGTTCTCGTTCATGTTCTTTGGTATCACGTTAGACTTGCTTACTTTCCACTCAGCCTTACCTTCTTCCCTGTGTGTGCCGGAGGTTTGCAGTCGCGTGCGTGGCTGGCCCTTACCCATTGCCGGTCACGCCTCCGATGAGGCCTGTTGGGATTACCAGACGAGCCTGCGGCGCAGGCTCGGCCGTGTGTGGCTCGCATCTTGCAGAGCTGACACACCCCCCAACTTACGCGACGCTACAAACCGGGTCACGGTGACCCGCCCCCAGTAGGACGGGACAACCGGAGGTTAATTATGACTCCACCCTTTACCAATCACATAAATTTGGGTAGTGGTGGGTGGGAATTGCTAAGCCACAAGACTCCGCTGTGGCCTTCCCGGACGACCGTCCGCCCTTTTCATTCCTCTTCTCTTCCATAGTATGCCACTTTCTTTTTTAATTTGTTATTTCTGTCTAATGCACACTGCACGAGGCGTCTCTCACGCGTCTGCGCCCCGGGTGGGCCTCCACCCTCCCAGGCATACTGCGCCCCTTTACCCGCCGGTAACCTCGGTACGTTACACTAGACATGTCGTTACCTTCAGGGGTTCTCGTTCATGTTCTTTGGTATCACGTTAGACTTGCTTACTTTCCACTCAGCCTTACCTTCTTCCCTGTGTGTGCCGGAGGTTTGCAGTCGCGTGCGTGGCTGGCCCTTACCCATTGCCGGTCACGCCTCCGATGAGGCCTGTTGGGATTACCAGACGAGCCTGCGGCGCAGGCTCGGCCGTGTGTGGCTCGCATCTTGCAGAGCTGACACACCCCCCACAAACCGCCCCCACAGCCGCCCCCCGGAGAGCCCCGACTGCTCCGACCGCACACACCCACACCCTAACGAGCAGCCCCTTAGCACCCCTTAATGCATACCGAAATATAATAACACACCCATGCATAAACACAGCAATATGACCACACGTATGCACGCACAACAACGGCACATGACATAATGATCCTGGGCTACTTGAGTCCCACAGTACTGGCAGCTTGCGTCAGCTTGCCCGAAGCTTCAGCCTGTTCACTCCCAGCTCGTCGGATGTAGCCCTTGTACTCCCTGCTCTTCCATCGGCCGAGAGCCTTCACTTCTTCCCCAGACGCTCCACCAGCTGCTGCTGCGGTGGCGGCCCCGATCCGGAAACTATGTCCAGAAATGCCAGTACTGGCCAGGCCCTTTCTTTCCAGTGCCCCTTTAACTTCTAGCACGAACTTCTTTCGGGTGAGACCCACCTTGTCACCGTCCATAAAGAAAGGACCCGGACCCTCTTTCCTGATGACCATGAACTCCAGCATGGCCTTCACTGGACAAATGGCTCCTCCCGAACTCTTGAGCCACACGAACTCGCCCACTCTCAGTCGGTCGGTCTTCGACTCTTTTATCTTTACCCTGATCACAGTCTCGTCGACCCCGTTGCACAATTCAACGTCCTTCCAAGTGAGGTGAGCCTTCTCGTCGAACGCTCCCTGGTCTGGGGCTAGAGCCTCCCCAGCCCTGAGGCATCCGAAAAAACAAAGGCAAGCAGCTGCCCACAGCATGGGCCCCTTCTCTGTCTTGCCTTCCCACGACTCTCGCATCGCGATCATGTGACACCACCTCACCGGGTGCCTTTCCAATTTCCCAGGACCGTGGACCACTTCCCAACGTTCCATACCCCGTCTGATCTGGGCCAACCTAGCCATCCTTTTCCATTCGGGAGGCTCCAGGCCAGCCTTCACGTGGGCCTGTCTCAGACCGGCCAGGTGATACTTGACCGTGACAGCTTTGCAGCCCCCACAAGCCAAGGTCACCGCATACCCAGTGGCCTTCTCCTCGGTCACCGGCAAGGGGTCCACACTCAGACCATCGCACCATGCCGAGTATTTGAGCCACACAGAGTCGTAACGCTTGCGCGTTGACTCCGCTAGGCCTTGATTGAACAGAAGCGACGCAGCTTCCCCCACTCCCGCTCTGTCCAAGAGCGATCCTCCGTCGTGAGCAGACCCACCAGCTCCTCCGGACCCGCTCCGTCTCTTCCTCTGCACCCTGCATAAGAGAACGGGCAACATCCAATTTGTCCCGGGACAAGGCGTCAGCAATAGTATTGTCCACCCCCCTTATATGGTCTGCCACGACGGTCATTGGCACTGTAGCTTCCACGAAGGCAAGGCACCTCATCAGATGCATGGCTGCCTTTTCCTTGCAAGAACCAGACTTGATCGTTAGCACCACGGCCATGTTGTCGCATCTGACTCGGACTACCTTGCCCCGCCAGTGCTCCTTCCATAAAAGCGCTGCCACCACGATAGGCAGCAGCTCCTTGGGCATAATGCTCCAATCTGCAGCGCCCTTGGCTTCCTTCCAGGACAGCTGAAACCATTTCTTCTGCCAAGAAGCGCCACACCCCCACCGGCCCGATGCGTCAGATACCATCGTAGCTTGTGGCTCCCCAGCCACCTCCAGGGACGTCATGAAGGCGGTTCCGTTCCACTGTAAACCGAACTGCCACCACCACTCTAGATCTGCCCTGGCTTCTGCGTTCAGTCTCACACTGCGATTGTCCCTCTTGACCGAAGTCAACAAGTCCAGCAACCGACCCTTGAACGCCCTCCCAGGCCTCACAGCCTTGCATGCGTGGTTCAAAGACCCCACGATGGACTCCAAATCTCTGCGCCTGCAGCTCTTCATACCTCTCCATCGTTCCAGGGTACCCATTAACTCGTTTACCTTGGCTTGTGGCAGTCTGACTTCCATGTTCACTGTATCGATCTCGATACCCAAGAACGTCAGTACCTCACTCGGGCCTTCCTCTTTGGCCTCATCCAACGGCATGCCCAACTCCGAGCATGTCGCCTTGAGGGCCCCCATGGCCCTCGCACAGTCATCGGTGTCCTTACTCCCCACCGTAACGAAGTCGTCGATATAGTGACGAATCCACCACCCACCTTCTCTCGACGCCACCCATTCTATGGCATCCCCTAATGCGGTGAACAGAAGCGGGGCCGACCTCAACCCAAATGGCAGGGTACCGTCCACATAGGTCTCCCCGTTCCATTCCATACCCAGTAGCCACCTGTCCTTAGGATGAACCGGGACATTCCTATAGGCCGCCTTCACATCAGCTTTGGCGATCATCGTCCCCTTACCCAGTTCCAGTACCCTAGTTACCACCTCATCCACCGAGGTATAAGCCACACTAGCCAGTTCCTTGGCTATGCCATCATTAACGCTGGCCCCTTCCGGAGCCGACAAGTTAACAATGAGTCTCCACCTCCCAGGTTTACCTTTCTTAGGGATCACCCCGAATGGGGACACTTGAATCCCATCCACCTGAGAGGTCTCGTTGATCTTCCATACTCTTCTCTCTGCCACCTCCTTCTCGAGGTAGTCCCCAATGATTTTCCTGTGTTGGGTGGCCTCATACATTGTGCCACCCCTCCGCACCAAACCCGTTTTCCTTTGATCACAGCCCAAACGAAATCCCTCTCTGATCCCACGAACCAGGAATTCCACCCACACTTTATCCGGGTGCTCACTCAGTTCCTCCTTCCATTTCTTCCACTTCAGAGGCGTGACCACTTCCTACGCCCCGGACAGTACCCTGCTGTCGGGGCCCTCGGAGACCCTTTCCAGCTCCAACAGCTGGCCTGTGAAACGGTACCCTGCAAGAACAACCAACACCGGATAGTTCTTACCCATCGTACCGAATCACCCTTCCTCCGACCAAATTAATCAGCTAGATCCCTGCCCTCCCATGTGCCCGACTACCTCCCTATGTGCGTGAATACAACCTAATTGCCCCGATTCTAGCTACCCCGTCCTAGCTACGCAAACTCAGCTAGCCCTATCCGCCCAACCCTCTACCTACTCCCGATCCTACCCTTTACCCTCCCACTAGACTATCCTATCCCCCCTGCCCCTATCACTACTTTGAACGCGTTTGATATGACAATTTGTGATTCAGAAATAACAACCATGACATACAGCCGAATGAAAGCTAGGGTGACTACAGAACATAATGACCTGCGTGTGACTGCCCCTACTCAGGCTCTATCAAGCAGTTTTCTTGCAGTCTCCATCGCTGCACCTGTTTAGGGGGTGATCACCCCCGCATGCGGAACACACGTGCGTGAACTTGCACGTCTGACCGTATCCACACTGGCCTTTGTTAAACTTGAAGCAGACCCCACTGCGTCTCGGACCTCCGACTCTTCTAGGCCCCACGTTGCCACCGGTCCCGGGCCCATGCCCGCCGGCACTAGACTTGCCTTCGCCCTTACTCTGAGGCGCACTACACATGAGGTCCACCACCAGGTGGACCTTCTCCTCGTCCCACCGGACATCTTCTCTCCCGGCTGCCTCCTGACGGAACCTCCGGTCGTACTTGACGACCTGTGCCCAAGGATGGCGTCTTGCCAGCTTGAACACGATCTCCCTGTATGCCGTCAGAGGCAGCCACATTTCCGGCTTGTGAGATGCCCAAGCCACTTGGAACAGGGAGAAGCAGGTGCTCCATTTACTTAGGTCCGGCACCTCCTTCCACTCCCTCCTTTTCCTGGGACCACCGTCCCCGGTTTCCCTCGGGCTTTCTTTCCAGTCCCCCTCCAGAGGACCCTCCTCGAGCACCGGGAACCAGGCGAAGTCCACAAAGTCTCCATCTTGGATCGCATCCACCAATTTCCTGGGCAACGGTTGCAGGTTCCTTATCAAGTGCACCGACTTTTGCACACTCCTGCCCGAACCGGCCCCCGATCCGCTTTCACTCATGCTGCTCAGCAGCTTGTCTAACAGAGGTCCCGGAGTTGCCTCCATCTCCCCAGACAGCGACACCGCCCCCGCTTCCATAGCTTTCTTGGCCAACGCGGCCCTCTCACCTGCAGACATGGTCGACAGACATGATCCCTACATGCCTCCCCCCATCTCTTTGTGTCTCACACATACCTTGCTCACCGCTAACAGTATCCCATACCACGGTGGACCACCCATTGCCACCCCCGATACTGTTTTCACTTTGAGCTCCCCCTTTCCACCAGGAAAGGCCTATACCACTCATACTCGGCACGTGCTTCTACCTGGCAGCACGACCACCACCGTGTCACTTACACAGCCCTTCACTTTGGTCACCCCCTTTCCACCAAGAAAGGCCTATACCACTCATGCCCGACATGTGTCTCTACGCGGTGGGCCACCCACCACCACGACTCGTGCACAGCCCTTCTCATGAGTCTCCAGGTGTACCCTGGCCCCGCCACTCAGTGGCCCCCCATTGCTAATGCTCCCCTTTTTCCGAGGCACCCGAGTGCCCAGCGCGCCTCAGGCACGACCTGGTCCACAACTCGTCCAGTGTCCCCTCTACCATTGAGCAAGCACCAAGTGACCCCGCATTGCAACTGCTCCCACTTTTACCGAGACACCCGAGTGCACAGTGCGCCTCAGGCACGACCTGTTCCACAGCTCGTCCAGTGTCCCCCCATACCACTGAGCAAAGCACCACCATGGTCACATGCCACCCTACACCGACGACACCCGCCCGTTCTGCATGACTCCGCATGCCCCTTCTCCTCCTGTCCCCGAGTGCCGCCGACCTCTAAGACTAGCTACCCCCTAACTACTCCTAAAGCACCCACCGGTTAGCGTGACTCCACACGCCCCTCCCTTCCTCCGGTATTTTTCTGGGTGCCATCGGCTAAGTACCCCATAGCCCAGACTACCCCAACCACACCTGACCGACCTGCATGACTCCTCATGCTCGCATGACTCTACATGCCCATCCTTCGGTCCTCCCCACGTGCCATTGGCCCTTAACTAGCTACCCACCTAACCTTATTCACTCTCAGAGTGCCCATCCTGGGAGACCGCCTTCTCTCCCCCATTGCACTTTGCCTGCATTTGTACTATACCAAACGCTCGCCCTCTGGATCCTCCACAAAGCCACTGATCTCGGGAGTCACGCACCTATGGTGCGGAAGTGAGCAACAGGGACGTTTGTCTTGGCCACTCCAGCCTACCCAACCCGCTACGTCCCTGACTACTAACTATCTCGCTCCCTACAGCCACTCCCTCACATGTTACCACAAGACATACCGTCCGCTGTGGATCCATGTTTCCTGGCCACCGACGGCTGCTCAGCAGCTCCGTCAGACTTCTCCCATTTCAGCAGAGCCGACTCAATTCTCTCCAAACGCGCTGAAAAAGCTTTCCATCCCCCCGATGAAGGGCCGTCGCCCCCGAACTCTTCGGAACTCCGAACCTCGGACTCGGACCTCTCAGTCCTGTCCTCCATCCTTCTCTTTGCTGGTCCGCCAGCAATTGCTAAGCCACAAGACTCCGCTGTGGCCTTCCCGGACGACCGTCCGCCCTTTTCATTCCTCTTCTCTTCCATAGTATGCCACTTTCTTTTTTAATTTGTTATTTCTGTCTAATGCACACTGCACGAGGCGTCTCTCACGCGTCTGCGCCCCGGGTGGGCCTCCACCCTCCCAGGCATACTGCGCCCCTTTACCCGCCGGTAACCTCGGTACGTTACACTAGACCTGTCGTGATGGATAGAGGCCATCCCAGATTTGGCCCAATTAGAAAAATTCTCTGGGGAGTGTTAGGACGGACATGAGAGCTAAATTTTATATTTGTGACCGTCTACCGGAAAATCAGGCACAACGCAGCACGCGTCAACGTCAGGAAAAATCAACTGAATTCTTTAAGATGTATTAAATTAGCCTACGGAAGGGAACGGTTAGATTGGAGAGCTCAATATCTGGACGCTGACAACTCTGTAAGTAAAAAAAAAAATTTTTTTTGGTGGGGGCCGCGTTGTACCCGATTTTGCTGTAGACAGTTACATTTATATGTCCTAGAAGTCAAATATAATATCAAAACAGAAGAATGGTCACAGAATTGAGGTTATTGAGTTGACTAAAATAGAATTTAAAGCTCAGCCTGATTATTTTTTGCAACTATCCTCAAAATCACTTTCATGAAAAATTAGACAGAAAATTAGTACCTCAACATACACACTATTTTAACTTAGAACCCGTTGCTATATTGTTACTAGGTGTACTAACTTGGTAAGTGTGCACTATTTTTTGCCTTTAGGTATATAAACTGTGCATACTAACCACCCTTGGGGTATTGCTATTTTTGAGTTTTAGTTTAATAGAATAGGCCGGATAAAGCTGTGTGAGGCCTGGATATGATATGTGAGGGTCTACTACCCTCATATCCGACCTATACGGGACCAGCCCTAGTTCAGTTCGACAACTCTCCAGCAGTCCTAGTTCGGACAACTCTCCTGCTGACACTCATACCCCACAGGAATTTACCATAGCTAGCTGCTTAACTGTTTACCGCAGAGCAGAGCAGCCCAGGGTAGAGTTAGATCTGGAGATAACAGCTGGCAGCTACAATGCTAAAGTAAACCTGCTAGGTGTGCTTCAATTGAATTTTAATTGAATTTTAATTTTGGGCCGGAAATTCGCTTGACACAACCGCCATATTTGTGCGAAAATGCTGATAAACCAAGTTGCTAGTGGAAACTGGCGGGTAAACGGGTTCTAAAATAGTTAGAGCATGCGCTCAGGTACTGGTGGATTTAGTGCACAAAGCCCTCGGGCCTATGGCCCTTGGGCTTCAGTGCACTAAATCCACCAGTACCTAAGCGCGTATGCTCTAACTATTACATACACACTATTTTAGACCCCACAAACATCTATTTGGACCTAGCTCACCACCTACAGCCACAATTATTAGGCCTTGGCTAATAACTCCACCTCTCTAGACAATCTTATCTACCTTACCTCTTTCCTCCACCACCATAGAATAAATAAAAAAATTAAAAAAAAGCTTCTGTGCATGGAGCAACCACAAACCAACATCCCACAGCACACACACATACAATAATCAAGGACATAAAATATTATAAATAAACCAAACAGACCAAGCCATGCAAAATGATGTAAAGCATTAGTTACAATGTTATTACCAAAACACCTTACTCTTCTAAACTTGAAAACCTGATTGTAATAGTCGTCTAAACTTAAAAACCTATAAGGTTGATTACTAATTGACACTAGGGATCATTCTATCTTTCATTGGAAAACAACATTTTGAACTGTAGTTCAGACCTTTTACTCAATGATATTTTGACCTTAGAATAGAAAGAACTTACCATCAGAACTGCTGGTACTCTCCTCTTCACAATTTTCACTACTGACACCGATAGAGGACAAAAAGTCTATGGCTTCTTTCGCTTTCTTCACCTGTCCAGGCTGAATAATGAACCCCGAATCTCTTCTCCCTCTACCACCTACACTATCCAAAGCACAGCGTGACTTAGAACTGGAGCTTCCTTCAGCCATCACACCCGTCCGAGGCCTACTCTTATCAGCAGCAGTCTGTACGGCTTCAGTAAACGATAGCAGCCCACGCAATATACAAGCTTTAACTCAACACGCCTAACGCATGCGCATGCACAGTGGACATAATACAAAAAAAGTCAACGACCAAGCCACACCCCTTCATCATCATCAAGCAAATTAAGCATGCATACTGTAACACGTACAGCTTCTGGCTATGACTGGGAGATGAATGTGGAGGAAGTGCTGGAGGAGTTGGTGTGTGGGATAGAATTCGTGAAGAACAATCACAGAGACCCCACAGAGGAGTTATTAGAGTTTTGCGACCTTTTACTCCAACTTGCAGTTTTCATAGAACGCCTTGTTCCAGAGGAAGATGGAACTACTATTATCAGAGATATTCAAAGCATATCTTCTTTAGTTAGAGCAGATTATGACCAATTTGTTCGTACAAGAAGTGTTGGCCGTCCAGCCCTACAAATCCATGAAAGTCAGTTGAAATTTCTCATTGCTAACGATTTTAAGGTCCCTGACATAGCAGGGTTACTTGGATGCTCTCCCAGAACTGTTCAAAGAAGAATGAGGGAGCTAGGAATTAAAAGTTACCGATACAGTGATATTTCAGATGACCAGTTGGATGAAATAGTAAGCAGTATGATTCAGTTTCAGCCAGCTCATGGAATACGTACTGTACAGAGCAGACTTAGAGCAAGTGGCTTTATTTTGCAACGCGAAAGAGTTCGCGAATCTCTTTATCGAGTAGATCCATCAGGAATTGAGGCAAGATTACGAAGAACTCTTCATCGAAGACAGTATAGCGTACCAGGGCCAAACTCCTTGTGGCACATTGATGGATACCATAAGCTCATAAGATGGCGAATCGTTGTCCATGGAGGTATAGATGGCTACAGCAGAATTCCAGTTTATTTAAACGTATCTTCTAATAACAGAGCAGATACAGTGTTTAGGGCCTTTTCTGGAGCAGTTTCAAAATTTGGATTGCCGTCACGTGTACGTGCTGATCATGGGGGTGAAAATGTGTTGGTAGCACGTTATCTCATGGACCATCCTGATCGAAGGCATGTTCAACGATGTTTTATAATGGGGAAAAGCGTTCACAATCAGCGCATTGAACGCCTTTGGCGAGATTTATTTTCTGGCTGCATTAGTTATTTTTACTATCTCTTCTATTCGCTTGAAGATGTTGGGCTTCTAGAACCAGATGACATATATGACTTGTGGGCTTTACACTTCGTTTACCTTCCCATAATTCAATCACATCTAAATGCATTTTCTGAAGCTTGGTGCAATCATCCCATTCGTACAGCAAACAATCGAACACCAAATCAAATATGGATTCTAGGAATGTGTCGTATGTGTGAAGACAATCCCACCAGTAGTGCAGTTCAAGGATTGACAAGCATTGCTTCTGTGGTGAGTATTGGAAGTAAAGTATCTTAAATGTGGATTAATATAGATGAATGTGCATATGGTGTATAGGATAATACTTTGCTTTCAGTGTATACTACCCACACTAAATTAATATTAATTTAGTCTCTGTAAAAGTTATCAGCTTGCCTAGCCTGTCCAATAGTGTCAACAAGAACATAAATATGATAATTGAGGGAAAGGAGATAATACAATTTTTTTAATGATTTTTTTATATTTTCGTTTGCTTTGAAATTTGGTATAAAGCTTCTTTAATTAAGGTTCTAAGAACAATCCATACGTTTTTTTATGATCGCGTGTGTATAGATATATTTTTACCCAGTGTGCATGCTCCTGAGGGTTATGGCAGTCACTTTGTAAATGTAATCAGTTATGGCATATCTGCTAAATTTGAAAAGTTTTAATTAGCATCAAGTACCAATTGTCAGTTCCTCCTCTTCACCTGTATTCCACCTATATAATCAGAGCTACCCTACCATATTCTCTTTTAGGATTGACCGACCCTTTACCATAGGCACAACACAAGATCATCAGCCATTATAAAAGATGATATTTAAATTGTCACCTTTTACCTCCACCCCTAAAATATCGGTTAAAACTGATTCAATTTTAATAAATTGAGGTACTCATTGGGCCCTTGTTTGTGCTCTTTTGGTTTCTACAAAACTTTCGTGTGCCATATATTATAAACAAAATCACGTTTTACTTGCTTTTGTTGGTTATTGGATGATCCAAATCAGCTAGTTTAGGTGTGGATACTAATATTGATTATTATAACTTAAATTAGAATGAAGGCTATGGCATCGACTGGAATGGACCCATCAGTGTCGAAGATGATGAAGATACTGTCACAGTTCCTGACGTTCCAAACAATTTGATTAGTCGTGACCAGCAAAGAAGGCTTGAAGAAGAACTTAATCAGCATGTTGACAATAGATGTGGAGTAGAACATTATCTCATGTGTCGAGCATTCATTAGCAACTAATTTTTTTTTTTTTTTTTACATTTTCAGCCACTTGTTTCCATAACCAAAGTATTGTTTCACCTTTTGCTTAAGGTATTATAATTTAGTTAAGGTGTAGTGCATGTGCAATGTAGTATTGCAAGATTTAAAAATAAATAAAACGATACATTCAGAATTGTGACAGGTTGTAAAAAGTTAGCTAGTGATTCGACAGAATGAGGAGCTTTTTTTTTTTCTGTCAATGACTTTTGGTTGAGATTAGGTTGTTGCTTTTTAATTGCCCACTCCAAGCATGTGAGTTGGTACATGTTCCAGCTCACCACTGACCTGTGAGACAGTGGTCACTGCCACCACTGTATGGCCACTAGTGCAAACTGCAGGGTCGAGTTGATTTTTGGGGAGAAGGGGGGGAGGGGGTTTGGGGAGAGGATGATGCATTCATTCATTTGAGGATTACCAACCAACTTATTGAACTGGCACACTCACTCATGCCCCCCTCGTTCCTCCCTCTACACACAGATACAAACTTTCTATTTTGCCCCTCTCACACATACACACACAAACACACACATACTGACAAAATCTCTATTTTGCCTCCCCCTTCACTAGCAAAAAATCTCTATTTTGCAACGCCCCTCCCTTTTCCTATAGCTAGTTTGAGGGAAATGGGAAGTGGTGGGGGAGGGGAAGTGGGAGACATCAAAACATTGGCACTGAGTATAGAATTAGCTAAGTGGCATTTCTTTATCTAAGTTAGCTATTCATGAAAATGACTAGCATATTATTATAGTTTATGTCGCCCAATATTATTAATATTTTGTTGTTTTCAAAAAAGTAATAGTTAATAAGAAACAAAAAATGAAAAAATGAATAAAATGTCATGGTAGTAATTGCAGTACATTTGACTAGAAGCAGGAACCACAGGTCAGAAAGCCTAACCAAACTATAGCATGTGGGTCACACAAACTAGTAGCTGTATGAATAATACATTCACAGACTTAACTAATTCTATGTTCTTCATTTGCAATGTCACTGATGGATTTGAACGGGATATAATATATAGCTATGTAGTTATATCTATGAATGGCGATTAGAAAAAAGAGAAAAAAATTAAACATCACTATATAAAATAATAAATATCAAAACACTGTAGCTATAGCATCTGAGGTAGCAAAAGCATGGGAAGTATTGGGGGGCAAGGTCTCCCCTCAAAATTATTGAAAGAGCCATGCCCTCCCCTAAAAATTATTGAAATGCCCTCCCCTCGAGAATTATTGAAAGGGCCATGCCCTCTTCCCTTTTTACTTCACCTTCATCAATTGGGAGTAGAACAAACTTAAAATAATACTCTCAAGACCCTTTTAGTGTAGCAGCATTATTGTGCCTAATATAATTAATAATGTCTCCTTTGACAGGAATTTGTTGCATTGCATAGCTATATAGCTACTATGGCGACTGAATCGCACACATACACAACAAGTCCACAACTAAATTTCCAAAAGTTGCACTTCACCTCTTTATTGTGTTTTACATGGCAAGTGCACATCTAATCATTCTACTGCAACAAAATGTATGCCTTTTTTTCTTTCTTTCTCTTCCATTATTTACTTAGCTTTTTTTTTATTTTTATTTTTTTTATTTTTTATTTTATTTTTTTTTCTAGCTAGAAAATAATAATGCTTGATCCAATTTAGCGATGTCACAATGATATTGGCATGGTTGAGGAGTTGAATTTTTTCCTAAGAACAATAGCTGATTGATGTTAGCTAGCTATAGCTAGCTACCCTCTGCAACGGCTGGGTCACTAGGGTCTTAATTAACTGTTATACTAGTTTATGCCTGCAGATGCCTATGTACATTCACCTACAGATGCAAAGTCATGTAAATTTACAAAACATATGAGCTATGAATCATTGTTTAGTCCATTTTTTGAAAGGAAGGAATAAGCTATAGCTAATAAGTCTCAAACTAGCTAGTCAACTTAGCAATACCTTTTCAGCTCATAGCTAACAGCTAGGTAATACGGTCTGTATATATTGCCTATAAAGACAATTTAATAAAACTCATATAGAGTTTTGCCTTTATTAGCTAAATCTTTCACATAGCTAGATAAATATTGCTGGAATTTTTTTTATTTATTTTGAGAAATAGCTAACTAGCTATATAGCTATAGCTAGATGCTAGACCATGAAAGGAATAAGAATTATGCTAGAAATAGCTATGGGAAACTTTTTTTTATTTTGTTTTTTGTTTTTGTGGAATGTAGCTAACTAGCTAGCTTGCTATGACATTATTATCTGCAGCAGAGAGAAGAGAATTTTCATCAGTCTCATACTCCTTCAAACATAACTATGAAAAACATTAAGATTACATATCAACTTCATTTAGCTATGCCCTCCAGTGCAACCATAGGCAAAATGATTATATATTTTTTGTAATTCATATTATGATAGCTACATTCGTAGAAATGAGAAATAGCCATGGGTACATTTTGAAAGCATTCTAGGGCAAACTTGGAAGAAATTGGAGATAAGAATTTTGGGAAGAAAAAAAGAAGAAGCAATATTCATTCATGTCTAGTCGCAATACTAATAGATATGATTTGAATAATATGATTAGCTATTGTGATTGTCCAAATTTTAGAATTTCAGTTGAGAACTCTTGCTGTTCAATTCCTGCCTCTCTTCTTGTTTTCTGCAAGTATGGTTCCATGTAGAATTCTGCCTGCCAATTCCAGGGCTGCATACAGAAAACCACTGAGCTGGGGGGGGGGGGGGGGGACAATGAGCTGACTTATTAATTCCATAATATTATGGAATACTAACCCCTGACAAAAACCTGAGGTATTGACCAGCAGGAATTTTCAAGAGCAGGAATTGACCAGCAGGAATTTTCAAGAGCAGGAATTGACCAGCAGGAATTGACCAGCAGGAATTTTCAAGAGCAGGAATTGACCAGCAGGAATTTTCAAGAGCAGGAATTGACCAGCAGGAATTTTCAAGAGCAGGAATTGACCAGCAGGAATTTTCAAGAGCAAGAATTGACCAGCAGGAATTTTCAAGAGCAGGAATTGACCAGCAGGAATTTTCAAGAGCAGGAATTGACTAGCAGGAATTTTCAAGAGCGGGAATTGACTAGCAGGAATTTTCAAGAGCGGGAATTGAGCAGCGGAAAACGAGAAGAGCGGGAATTGACCTGCAGGAATTTTCTACCGGGAATCGAAGGAATTTCATGCAGCAATTTTGTCGGGGTTAGTATTCCA